>Ga0070714_100000046_pt1 | contig 113150 bp, 96 predicted proteins | sample LARL83metaG_FD_65450 | JGI IMG/M metagenome (GOLD analysis project Ga0070714, IMG submission 65450) | Corn, switchgrass and miscanthus rhizosphere microbial communities from Kellogg Biological Station, Michigan, USA - LAR L8-3 metaG | ecosystem: Host-associated > Plants > Roots > Rhizosphere ... | reverse complement strand
GCCAGAAATGGAAGAGGCTGCCGCCAAGGTACAGGCGGAAGTTTCGGCTGCGTACGAAGAGGCCGAGCGCGCTCTCGAAATGATGCGTCACGAGGGCGAAACCGACGACCTGCCTGCGGAGCTTCCCGCGCCGGCGGAGTAACTAAAACTAGAATGTGATTCGGGGGCGAGGCTACTCTTCGCCCCCGAAATTGCATCTGAGAACAGCTAATTAAACGAAATGCACGCCACCCCCCAGCGATTGCACTTCGAGGAACCCGGCGAACTTCCTTCTTTGCGCTCGGTGCCTCCCGGCCCTACTCTAGGGCAACGCATGTTTCGTCTATTACGCCTCTTGCGACTGGCCTTCTGGCGTGCCTTTGTGCACGACCTCTTTGCCATTGCCAAGGCCTCCGCCTATTCCTCGATTCTCACGTTCTTTCCCGTCCTGCTGGTCGTTGGATCGGGCCTCGCGAGCTGGCGTAAAGGCGGTCCGTATTTGCGCGAGATCACCTACGCCCTCAATAGCATCCTGCCGGCCGGCGGCTCAGTTACGCTGAACTACCTCAAGACGGCCGCCCAGCATCCTGTCGGCCTGCTGACCACCACTTCGGTCGTTACGCTCTGGACCGCTTCCGGCGTCATGATCTCTTGGATGGAAGGGTTTCGCCGCTGCTACGAACTCCCCAAGACCTGGGGTCTGGTGCAAGAACGCTTGATCGCGTTTCTGCTCGTCATTTTTGCCCTCGTCCCCATGACCTTCGCCACGATTCTTGTGGCCGTGGGCAGCAAGTTTGAAACCCGCCTTCTTTCCTACATCGACCCCGATTTCAGCGTCTACATCCTGCTGATGTGGGGCGCCATGCGCTGGCTGGTTGCCACTCTGACGAGCATTTCGGTGATCGCGCTGATTTACCATCACGGTGTCCCGCGTACCCAGCCGTGGCACAGCGTGATTCCCGGTTCCATGCTTGCCACGATCCTGTGGTTCTCGACCACGGTCGGCTTTCGCGCCTACCTGCAATCTTTCGGCGACTTCGCCTCGGTCTACGGATCGCTGGGCGCGGCCATGGCCCTGCTGGTGTGGATGTACCTGATCTCCCTGGTCGTTCTGGTGGGCGCGGAATTCAATGCCCTGCTCTTCCCTCGCGCCATGCTGGGAAAAGAACTGACCGCGATCACTTCCACCAGAAACGGTCTGTAAAGTCCGGAACTGCGAGCGAAGCCGTGACGTGCCAGTGAAGCGATTCCAGCCGACCCCAAACGCCAAAAATCGGTACACTGGGAAACTAGGCTCCGGACCACAACGAAATCTTGGCGACTCGGCTCTTGTAGGTGTGATCCCCCAACGAACAACTAGGCGCATTTAAACCATATCGACGTGGAGACAATCGTGCAAAACGGACTGACATCCAGAGTGAAAAATACGCTGGTGCTCATTGTGTTGTTGATCGCCTCGCAGGCGTTCGTAGGCCAGCAGTCGCAACCTGTGCCTGCCAGGAAAGCTGCACCCGCCGTGGCACCCGGGTTGGACATCCCGATCCCCGACATCAAGTACACCAAGTTTGTCCTGCGCAACGGCCTGACCGTGCTCGTGCACGAAGATCACAAGGCTCCCATCGTAGCGGTCAACACCTGGTATCACGTTGGCTCCAAAAATGAGAAGCCGGGCAAGACCGGATTCGCCCACTTGTTCGAACATCTCATGTTCAGCGGCAGCGATGACTTCAATCACACCTACATCAACGCCATGGAAAAGATCGGGGCCACGAATCTGAACGGCACCACGAATAACGATCGCACGAACTACTTCGAGAACGTGCCCACTTCCATGCTCGACTATGTCCTGTTCGCCGAAAGTGACCGAATGGGACACTTGCTGGGAGTGCTCGATCAGAAGAAGCTCGACTTGCAGCGCGGCGTCGTGCAGAACGAAAAGCGCGTGGGAGAAAACCAGCCTTACGGCGTGACCGAACAGATCATCACGGAAAATACCTACTCTCCCGGCCATCCCTATTCCTGGACAGTCATCGGTTCGATGCAGGACCTCGACGCCGCCTCCTTGAGCGATGTGCAGGAGTGGTTCAAGACGTATTACGGTCCGAACAACGTCACGCTGGTAATCGCGGGCGACATCACGCCCGAAGTGGCGCGTGAAAAAGTTGAGAAATATTACGGCGAGATTCCTCCCGGACCGCCCATCGCGAAACATGAAGTCTGGATCGCAAAGCGCACGGGCACTCACCGCGGTACGGTGCAGGACCGCGTTCCCCAGGCGCGCCTTTACCGCATTTGGAATGTCCCCGAATACGGCTCCCCTGAGGAAGCGCAGCTGGATCTGGCGGCGCAAGTTCTAGGTATCGGCAAGACCTCGCGGCTCTACAAGCGTCTGGTCTACAAAGATCAGATCGCGACCGCTGCGACCGCCACGAATGACACCAACGAAATCGGCGGGCAGTTCGACTTCACTCTCACCGCCAATCCCGGTGGCGATCTGACAAAAGTCGAAAAAGAAGCCGATGAGGAATTGCAGAATTTTCTGAAGAACGGCCCCACTGCAAGCGAACTGCGGTTAGCCAAGACACAGATTCTCGGAACCTATGTGCGCATTGTGGAACGCATCGGCGGCTTTGGCGGCAAGAGCGATTTGCTCGCGAGGTGCCAGACGTACCAGGGCAATCCCGAATGTTATAAGGACTACCTCAAGTGGATCAAGGCCGCCACGCCCGCGAGCGTGAAGAAGGCCGCTAACGACTGGCTCAGTGACGGCGACTACGTGCTCGAGGTACAGCCATATCCCGACTTCAAGACTGAGGCCAAGCTCGACCGCTCCAAGGAGCCCGCGCCGGGTAGCCCGATGTCGCTCAAGCTGCCTCCTTTGCAGAAAGTTAAGCTCGCCAATGGGCTTAACGTTGTGCTGGCTGAACGCCACACCGCTCCCGTGGTCAACTTCACTCTGATGGTCGACAGCGGCTATTCCGCCGATCCCTCCGCCGCGCCCGGCACAGCCAGCTTCTCGCAGCGCATGCTCGAAGAAGGCACTCCGACCCGCGATTCCCTGAAGATTGGTGAGGAACTCGAATCCCTCAGCGCCAATTTCAACGCGGGCGCCAATCTCGACTGGTCGCTCGTCAGCCTCAATACGCTGAAGAGCACCATGGACAAGTCACTCGACATCTACGCCGACCTCATCTTGCATCCGGCGTTTCCACAAAAGGAATTTGACCGTCTGCAGAAGGAACGAATTGCCGCCATCAAGCGTGAGAAGGTCACACCTCAGACCATGGCGTTGCGGGTTGTGCCTGCTTTGATCTACGGCAAGGGACATCCGTATGCCCTGCCCTTCACCGGCACCGGTACTGAGGCCAGTGTCGCCAAGATGACGCGCGAGGATCTCGCCCGTTTTCACGACACATGGTTCAAGCCCAACAACGCCACGTTGCTGGTCGTCGGTGATACCACTCTTGCCGAAATCCAACCCAAGTTGGAAAGACTTCTGGCAGCGTGGAAGCCGGGTGATGTTCCGCAAAGGACTGTGCCCCACGTGGATCAGCCCGAAAAGAACGTGGTTTACCTGGTGGATCGGCCCGGCTCCGGGCAGAGCGTGATTATTGGCGCGCAACTGGCTCCTCCGCTGAAGGACCCTGATGCCCTCGCACTCCAACTGGTGAATGACATCTTTGGCGGCAAGTTCAGCTCGCGCATCAACATGAATCTTCGCGAGGACAAACATTGGTCCTATGGCGTGCGCAGCGTACTGCCCGCAGCTCGTGGCCAACGGCCCTACATCAGCATTTCAGCCGTGCAGACTGACAAGACCAAGGAATCCATGATCGAACTGGTTAAAGAGTACAACGGCATCGCCGGCGAGAAACCAATCACCGACGAAGAACTCAAAGACGACCAGAACAATACCACCCTCGGACTGCCCGGTAACTTCGAAACAGCCCAGCAGCTCTCTGGCGCCTATGGAACCATCCTGCAGAACGGGCTTCCCGAGGATTACTACAATACTTTCACGCAACGAGCGACCGCCCTGACTCCGGCCAACGCCAACGAAATTGCCAGGAAATATATTCAGCCAAGCCATCTGGTCTGGGTCGTGGTCGGTGACATGAGCAAGGTAGAAGACGGCATTCGCGCCTTGAACCTCGGCGACGTCCACAAAATTGACCCCGACGGCAACCCCGTCCAGTAACACGGACTGCCGAATTTTGGCCCATGAAAGAACGGGATCCTTGATCGAGGAGACAGGTTGAAATCAAGCAGGCAAGCAGGCCCCCAGGAAGCGGCGTCGAACTCGCGCCGCGCGAAAATTATCTGCACAATCGGCCCGGCCTGTAGCTCCGAAGCCGAGATGCGCGACTTGCTCCGCCTCGGCATGGACATAGCTCGCCTTAACTTTTCCCACGGCACGCACGAAGATCACGCTCATAACATCCAGCGCCTTCGCCGCGCCGCCGAGCGCGAGAGACGCACCGTCTGCATCCTTCAGGACTTGCAAGGCCCGAAAATTCGTACTGGCCCTCTGGAGCGTCACGAGCCTGTCTTACTGAAGACCGGATCGGTCGTAACCATCACTCCGCAGGATGTTCCGGGCACCGCCACGCGAATTTCGACCACGTTCCCCGATCTCGCCCGCGAACTCACCGCCGGCGCTCGCATCCTCCTCAGCGATGGTTTGATCGAACTGCGCGTGCGCGGTGTTCGTGGCCGAGACGTGCTCTGCGATGTGCTCAACGGCGGCACGCTCGGCGAGCACAAAGGCATCAACCTTCCCGGCGTCGCGCTCTCCATCCCAGCGCTCACTCCCAAAGACCGCAAAGATCTTGAATTCGGTCTCAAGCACGGGGTCGACGCCGTCGCGCTTTCCTTCGTGCGCACCGCCGCTGATGTCACCATGGTCAAGCAGATCATTGCTAAGCAGATCAGCGCCTCGCACCAGAGTGACGTCCCCGTCATCGCCAAGCTCGAAAAGCCGCAAGCCATCGATCACCTCGAAGAAATTCTCGAAGCTGCCGACGGAGTCATGGTCGCCCGCGGTGATCTCGGCGTCGAAATGGCCCCGGAAAAAGTTCCCGTCATTCAGAAGCATGTCATCCGCCGCGCCGGGGCGTGGCGCAAGCCCGTCATCACCGCGACGCAGATGCTCGAGTCGATGATCGAAAACCCGCGCCCCACGCGGGCCGAAGCCAGTGACGTGGCCAACGCCATCTTCGACGGCACCGACGCCGTCATGCTCTCCGCCGAAACTGCCAGCGGTCAGTACCCGCGCGAATCCGTCTCGATCATGTCGCGCATCGTGATTGAAGCCGAATGCAACATGGGAGACTTCGTTCAACTCCGCCGCCGTCGCGAGCACAAAGGACTTTCCGTTGCCGAGACCATCTGCGAATCCATCGCGCACGCCGCGGAAGACTTGCCCATGGGAGCGATCGCGGTCTTCACCGAGTCCGGCAACACGGTGCGCATGATTTCGAAATATCGCCCCAAGGTCGCAATTTACGGCTATACCCATAGCCTTCCCGTGGTGCAGCGCATGAATCTGTACTGGGGCGTGCGTCCCGTGCGCTGTCGTCAGGCCCATTCCGCCGAGCAGATGGTCACCATGGCCGAGCAGGATCTGGTCCAGCGCGGTCTGCTCAAGCCCGGAGACGTCCTTGGAGTCGTTGCCGGCACCCGCCAAGCCTCCGGCTCCACCAACCTGATGCGCCTGCACGTAGTCACCGCAGAGGAGACGGAGAGCATTGTCCATCCCAAGAAACAATCGAAGAGACACCCGAAGAAGTGAGTTTGTGGGCGTCCCGTTTCTAGCCGATTTTGCGAGAAGTCGGGATTTTCGCGAGCTATAATCCACGCTTATGGCACAAGATATTCTTTCGGTGGCCGTATGGGAGCCCATCCTCGAACAGGAAACCGCTTCGCTCGTAACCATTCGTGAACTCAGTGCCATCGTTGCGGCCAAGGGATACGGTCGCGACCTGCTTTTCCGCGACCGCGAGCAGCACTACGTCTTTCTACGCTACTGGAAATCCGAAGCCGCCCGCAGCGCCGCCCAGGAAGATCCCGACATGCTCCGCTGCTGGGCACGCCTCGGCAACGAAATCCAAATCGTGAAAGTCTACGAGACGCTGACTGAAGTGCCTCTGGAAACAGCGAAATAAGGAATCCGTCGAGCACGAAGGCTGAGTAGGCGACCTTCTTTCTTTTTCGCCCGACAATGCCTGCCTATTCGGGAGTGCTCGGGTGTGGGTTATGCAAGTCCTGTGCGGCGCGGTGAGCGATTTGGTCCATCAGTCGTGACACGAGCGCATCCTCGGTAACCGCATCTTTCTCGGTGACAATGCCCGACGACCATGAGTGTGGATCTCCGCTGCGGGTAATCCGATAATTCACGGTTGCGTCGTGGAGCAGGCGACGCATATCTGGCGGCTCGTCGACCTTCCCGAGCGTAATCCCCGTGCCCGTAGCACCTGGCGAAGTCGTGCCAATGCTGCCCGTGCCAATCGGCGCTACGTCGACCAGTTCGGTATAAAGGACGAATCCGCAGGCTTGCTTTTGCACCGTGTCATCGGGATCGCTTGTGAAATCTACTGCAACAGCCGCAATAGCTGTTGCCGTGCCCTTCTTGACCTCTTTGTTTTTGTTCGTCCGCTCCAGCGCCCTGATCAATTCCTTCTGCTGCCATTCCGGACTCACTGCCGACTGGGAGTGGTTCTGCAGCACGGCGACACAGAGTCGGATCGGTTCGGATTTCTGAGCGGCCAGGTCGAAGGAAAATGAGAAAACAAATGCGAGTAGGAGAAGCGACAAGTGCCGCATGTGGGCGCCTCCATTTCGACACCAGGACCGAGCCTCCAGATTGTACATCCAGCAGCTACTGGAGACCCGTTATCTCGCCACAAGCCGAGTTCCCCTAAGAAACATCGTATGAAAAATGTTTTGCGTTCCGCGATGATAAATGCAATCCTCGCAAACGGAGAAATCGAGCCATGTGCTTTTCAGCGACTGCGAATTTTGTCGGCAGCGGAGTTCTTGGCGCCGTTGGCGTGGCCACATTTACCAGGGTCAAGCACCGGCGCGAACTCCTGTTCGCGGCGCTGCCCACGCTGTTCGCCATTCATCAATTCACTGAGGGATTTGTCTGGCTGGGATTGGATGGAACTCTTTCCTCTACCGTGGCGCATGACATGGGCACCGCGTTCATGCTGTATGCGCAAGGACTGCTGCCTTTCTTGCTGCCGCTGAGCGTGTACCTGTTCGAGCCCAATAAGAAGAGCCGCAGTCGGATGCTGCCGTTCGTTGTGCTTGGCGCAGCTACAACCCTTTATATTTTGTGGGCGCTGACCGCGTTTCCGTTGCAGCTCTACGTCCAGGGAAACAGCATCGTGTACATCAATCAAGCGACCAACAATACTGCCGTCGCGGTGCTCTATGTGATCGCCACTTGTGGCTCGCTCTTTTTCTCGAACATCAAGATGATGGTAATTTTCGGTGCTGCGAACCTGGCGGTCCTGCTGGTCGTGATGGAGGTCAAACGGTACGCCTTTACCTCGCTTTGGTGTGCGTATGCGGCGGTGGCGAGTGTGATCATCCTCGCCTATTTCTGGAGAAGCCACGAAGAGCGGCCTTTCCTCTACGCCTAGCAAGGAATCTATTTGAACCTTCTGTGGCCTCCCGTACCAATCGGTTTACGGTTTTCGGACCAACACTAACCCCTTATCGTTTAAGTCGAAGAAAGCGCGCGGCATTGTTGTAGAGGATGTCTCGCTTTTGCGCTGAGGTGAGCGAGGGTGCATTTTGGATCGAGTCAATGGCCGCGGATAGAGCATCGGGCCAGACCATCTCGTCGGAACCGAACATAATGCGATTTTCGAATCCTGCATCGATCAGGCGCTGCAGATAGGCATAAAACTCCTTGCGCGGAAAGGCGTAGTCGATGATGCCAATATCCACGTAAAGTTGCGGATGGGCATAGAGCGCACCGATGGCGTCGTCCCCCAGGGGCCAACCAGCGTGCATGGCCCAAAGACGAAGTTTGGGATGGCGCGTGAGTACATCTTCCAATAGAAGAAGGCTCGAGAATCGCATGCGGTAATTGGGCGCGAAGAAATACGTCGCACCCGGCGGACCGGGACCCATGTGAATGCCAACAGGTACATCAAGCTCCTCTGCCAGCGCGTAATAGGGTTCCATACGCGGATCATTGGCGGCAATGCCGTCGTATTGTTGTCCCACCTCCGCGAAGGCGACGATCTGCTTGTTCTGGACCATCTGCCGCAACTGATCGACCGTGGGCTCGCCAGCCTTGGGGTCAAAAGGGGTAGCGGGTAGGATGCGATCTCCGCCGGCACCTTTCCACTTTGCAATCAGGTCGGGCGGGCCACTGGCTACGGCGGTAACGTTGCGCGCGCGAACGATTTTCAGTGTGCGCTGCATCAGATCCTCGTCGGTCGAAGCGGACTGGAGTGGGGACGCGCAAGGCGGATGCTTGAGGAACGCCATCCCATATGCCTCGCCGCTCGTTTGCGAATCCCGCACTGGCCAGACCGAGAACGGCGCACATATGAGTATCGGCGGTGGACCTTGGCTGTCCGCGTGGGCGGCGTGAAGATGCATGTCGATCACCGGCTCGCTGCCGGACTGCGCTTGGGCCCAGAAGGAACTCAGAAGGACGAACGGCACTACAAGCATCTGGAGAGGAATAGTGACGGTGGACCGGACTCGCATCATGGATTCTCCCTGAGGATGATCGACAGCCAAGTCGAAGAGAAGCTTAACAAGGCGTCGGTGGTGCGTCCACCGAGATATGGCTGAATCGCATGACAGTTTAGAATGAGTTCTTGCCTGCGTCCACCATACGCGAGTTCGTCGACAACGCCATCGATCCAAGAGTCCGCGGATTCCTCCATCTTCCCGAGACTCCCGGCGGCGACGGCCTCGTCCTCACCCACGGCGCCGGCTCGAACGCCACCGCTCCGCTGCTCATCGCTCTCGCTGGAATTTTCAGCGGCGCCGGCATCATGGTGCTCCGCATCGACCTGCCTTATCGCCAAACGAAATCCTTCGGCCCGCCCGGACCCGGCGACGCCGCCCGCGATCGCGCCGGCCTCAAGAACGCGCTCGCAGCCTTGAAAAAAATAGCTGCTGGCCGCCTCTTCCTCGGTGGCCACTCCTACGGCGGACGCCAGTCCAGCATGCTCTGCGCCGAAGAACCAATGTTAGTCGAAGGCCTGCTCCTGCTCTCCTACCCGCTGCATCCCCCGCGCAAACCCGAGCAACAACGCACCCAGCACCTCCCCGACCTGCGCACGCCAACGCTGTTTGTCCACGGCACAAGAGATCCCTTCGCCTCAAGCGCCGAATTGGAGCAGGCACGAAAGATGATTCCCGCGAAGACAAGAATCTTGTCCCTCGAAGGCGCCGGTCACGACCTGGGATTTAAGGGAAAAACCAAAAAAGAAGAGTTAACCGCCGTCGTTCTCGAACAGTTCCGGTCTCTGTTGCAGTAGATTCGAACTATTTCAGATTTTAGATTTCAGATTGCAGATCGAAAACCCGCCCTAGTTCTCCAATCTAAAATCTAAAATCTGCAATCTAAAATTCCTAGGTGCCAGGGTTGCCAACTCCTTGAAACCTTGAAACTCTGAAACCTGCCTCTAATTAACCCACCCCGACTTCCCCCCGCCGTTCCCCTTCCGCGGACCATCCTCCGGAGGGATGTAATTCCCGTGCTCGTCGAAGTGCACTTCCTGATCATGCTGCCGCATGTAGACTTCAAATTTCTTCGCCGCCCGCCGCCGCTTCCAGCGGTAATAAGAATTCTTCAAACCGTAATAGCGCTCCGCAAGCCCAACGTTTGCCACTGCCGGCTTGGGCCCGCGCCTGACATACAAGTATCCAAAGAGCAGCCCGCCCAGATGCGCCACATAAGCGACGTTCCCGCCGCCCGCCATGGCGAGCGCCAGGGTGATCACGATCAAAATCCCTATGAAATATTTGGCTTTAATCAAAAACGGGAACGGAATCATCATGATTTCGCTCTCCGCGAACAGCACGCCAAACGCAATGAGAATCGCGAACACTCCGCCCGACGCGCCTACCGTCGGAGTTCCCGGACTCCCACCAAGAATGTGGCCGTACGAGAAAGCGATCGTGGTTAATGCCGCTCCGACCACGCCGAAGAAATACAGCTCCAGGAAACGCCGCCTGCCCCACGCCCCTTCAATCGCGGACCCGAACATCCAAAGGCCCAGCATATTTCCGAACCAGTGCCCCAGTTCGAAATGAACAAAGCTGTAGGTGATCAGCTGCCAAACCCAACCGTGCGCCACAACTTGGGCCGGAATCAGCGAGAGGTAGACAATCGCAAATCCTTTGGCCGGCAGACCAAACATTTCCAGCACAAATCGCAGCAGAAAAATGCCCGTATTAATACCCAGCAGCCACGTCACCGCCTTGGTGAACGGGGGCAAGCTCAACGTCATCGGTTCGCTGGTTCGCCGCACTGATTGACCTCTCGGTAATTCTACTCGCTCGGGAGTCGTTACATCATTTTGCCGGTCAATGCGCCATCGTGGGAAATGGCAGCATCTCGGAAAAACCCTGCGCCGGGCAACTCCCCGCATACCGCCGCATCAGATCGTAACAGTTGTATAGTGTTTCACCGCCGTCGTAGTACGGGCCCAGCTTTTCCAATTCAGAAAATGGAACTCGGCTTGTTCAAAGCCGAAGGAGCCGTGATGCGTGCCAGACCCCTGCTGGTGCTGTTCGTCTTCTGCCTTCCACTGAGTCTCGCGGCCCAAACCCCCGACCGCGTCGAGATCTTCGGCGGATACTCCCATTCCACGTATTCGATTTTCGGCCGATACAGCGGTCCGTGGCAGCGTTTTGGCTATAACGGTTTTGAAGCTTCGGTGGCGGCCAAACTGGTACCGCACGTGGCCGCCGAACTGGACTTCGCCAATGGATTCGGCAATCCAAACGGCGACTCCAGCACCGTCCGCACGATCATGGGAGGTCCGCGCATCTTCGCAAATTTTGGCCACACCGAGGTCTACGGCCACTTTTTAGTCGGAGAACTCACCTTCCACGTTGGCGGCAGTGGCTCAGCTTACGCGGTGGCCGGAGGCGGCGGCGCCAACATTTGGGTAACCCGCCACATTGGCGCCCGGATCGTTGAGTTTGACTACATTCACAGCGGCTTCATCTCCGCTGCTGTTTTTGGGGCTGGAGCTGGAAACAGCGGCCAAAACAACTTCCGGATTTCAACCGGAGTTGTTTTCCGCTTCGGTAACTAGCGGCGCTGGCGAATCATCGCTCCGGGACCGGCACCACCGGCAAACTGCGATGCCCTGCTTTATCCACCGCCCGAACTGCGAAGATCACATTATCCTTCGATAGCTTCAGCGTCGCTCGCGTCGCGCTGCCGAAGCTCTGCGCATGCTCCCATTCGGGACTCGTCGTCGCCCGCCACAAAACTTCATATTCCGTCGCACCCGGCACCGCCCCCCACGTGAGCGTGGAGTCGTTCTCCAAATCTTTCGTCAGCAGATGCACATTCGCCGGGGGCGCTGGAGCCGCCGCCAACGACGCCAGCGTAGCCGCATTCAGGCGCGCCACATGCGACACGTAGTCGTAGTCCACAAACTTCGGGAGATCGCCATACTGAATTCCGTTTTCCATCCGCACATTCTGATGCTGATGGTGAAAGTCCTCGCGAAATTCGGTGAACCGCACCGCCGAAAACCCCTGCTGGTTAAACGCCGAATGATCCCCACCGCGCAGATATCGGTCTAACCGGAACACCAGCACCGGCTTCACGCCCACGTCATAAGCCCGTCCCACGTCGGCGATATACCGCGCCACCTGCCTGGATCCGGAGTCGCTCTCCCCGCCCAGCCCGCGAATCCTCCGTATGTCCTGCTCCGAAGCCGCCGTCGGCAATCCCTCGGAAAATACCCGCACCACCGAATGATCCTGCTCCGCGCTCTTGTCGCCGCCGACAATGTCGTTGTTCAGTGCCGCCTCGAGATTCCAGCCCTGCTCCTTCGCCATCTTCGCGAAGTGGCGGCTGCCGTTCAGCCCTTGCTCCTCGCCTGCGACGGTCAGAAAAATAATTGTCGCCGGAAACTTCATCTTGCTCAGCACGCGCGCACACTCCAGACTGACTGCGGTTCCGCTGCCATCATCATTCGCGCCCGGAGCATCCCCGCTCACATCCAACGTGTCGCTGTTCCGCGAATCGTAGTGTCCCGTTACCAGCACAATCCGGTTCGCACTCGCTGCGTCAGTCCCTTTCAGAACCGCATAAACATTGATGATTTCCGTCGCCTTCGGAATCCGCTCCGTCGCCTCTTCCGTGAAGCTGTCCGTCTTCACCTCCAGGCACCCGCCGCAATCTTTCGAATAGCGCTCGAACTCCGACTTGATCCACTCCCGCGCCGCGCCAATCCCGTGTCCTGCATTGATCGACGCCGGATCCTGCGCCGACAGCGTCAGCCGTGTGCCGAAACTTACCAGCTTTTCGATATTCGCCTGAATTCGCTGCGCCGAAACCTGCCGCAACGCCGCTGCAATCTGCGGATCGGCCGTCACTCCAGCTTCGCTCTTGCCCGATTGCGCCACACATTCCAACCCCCCAAACAAAAGCGCCAACCCGCAAATCAGACTCAGGTGCCTTGACTTCGGGAAATGAAGCATGTTTGACTAAACCCCCTACCGGGCGAAATCTGTGCCGACGGCGGTTCCCCTTTCGCCCGGAATATTTTTCGTCTCCGGCCTGTGCCCCTTGACCAACTGCCAGAGGAGAATCTAAATATTAACAGGGGCTTTAATAGGTAACGGAGGCTTTATGGTTCTGTGTCCCGAGTGCGAAACCGATCTGGACGTCGATGAGGAGGGAGTCGACGAGGGCGAGGTAATCTCCTGCCCGGAGTGCGGCACCGACTTCGAAGTCGTCACCACTAGCCCGCTCGAATTAAAAGCCGTTGAAGCCGGCTACGTCGAGGAAGACGAAGAAGAGGTTGAGGAAAGCGAAGACGGTGACTACTCCTAATTCCCGCCTGAGCCTGCTCGCGTGGCTGTTTCCCTCCGGATGCCTCCTGCTTCTGCTCTTTGGCCTAAGCCCACACGCCCTCAACGCCTCGCAGCGGAGCGGCAAGCCCCCGAAGCCCTACGCCCTCATCTTCGGCACCGTTTGGGGACCCGATAATCAACCCGTCTACGGCGTCAAAGTAAAGATCCGCCGCGCCAAAGACAAGCCCAAAAAAGTCCGCTGGGAGATGTACTCCGACCACAATGGCGAATTCGCGCAGCGCGTCCCCCCCGGCGAAAATGACTACATCCTCTCGGCCGACCTCAAAGGCGTCAAACTCACCGATGGCACCCCTCTGCACCTGGATAAGGAAGTGACAGTCCACATTTATGATGATGAACGCCAGGATACTGGATTGCATCTAACACGAAGTGGTGTGGCGCCCGCCCACCCGTGAGACAATGACAACAGCATGAATCACAAGAGATCTGTGATAACCGCTGTAACCGCCGTCTGCGCTCTCCTGCTGATCCTCGGCGCAGTAGCCAGCGCCTCTCCCGACAAAAAGGACAAGGCTGCCGGCCGCCTCCTGTTCGGCAAAGTGCTTGACCCACAGGATAACCCGCTGCCCGACGCGGTCGTTTACCTCACTAACACACGCACCCGCGCCGTAAAGACCTACATCGTCGGCGCCGACGGTACCTTCCGTTTTCCCGCGCTTTCGACCGCCATCGACTACGAGGTCTACGCCCAATACAAGGGCAAAAAGAGCGCCGCCAAGTCCGTCAGCCAGTTCGACGACCGCTCCCAGGTCTATATTGACCTTAAAGTGGACACCCGCTAGCGGCGCGTTTCTACGCAACTTTTCCGTGCCCTTCCGGGTTCAATATAGGTAAGGAATGTTGTCTGGAGGACACTGTGAACGGATTGCGCTATTTTCGTAAACTCAATCGTCCCGCCCTTGCGGCCCTCGCTTTTCTCGCTCTTTTTTGCGTCGCCACCTTTTCTGCCTTCGCCCAACAAGGCGCCATGAGCCCCTACCAGGGTGAAAAAGACGGCGTCAGCGCCGGTGGCAAATGGATGCAGTTCCAGTCCGAAGACAAGATGACCGGAGCCAAGAAGGTCCGCTTCGAACTGCAGGCGAACAATTATTTCAAGGAAGATCCCGACTACAAGCCACGCGTCGAAATGATATGCACCAACGGCAAGTACGAACGCGCCGACTTCAATCCTGGCGCTCGCCTCGGACGCCCCGACTATCCCGGCTTCTGGGGCCAACCCAAGATGCAAGTCCGGGTCCGCATCGACGGATACCACGATAATAAGGGTTGGAATTGGGTTAACGGACGCTTCCTCGCCATGGACAAAGGCACGATCCGCGGCGCCATCGGCGCCCAACTCTTCAACGTGGAAGTCAGGACCAGGTCCGGTTACACCATCGCCGAGTTCTCACCCGCAGGTCTGAATCTGGATCAGGTCAAGCTGGCGTGCGATCTGAAACCCGGTAAGCCCTAGCAAAACTCGCTGTGGACGGGCGCCTTCGCCCGTCCCGCGAGCGAGCGGTGATCCCCCGCTATCTGGGAATCACGCGCAAGAAAAAAGGCACGGCCGAAGCCGTGCCCTAAATCCGCGCTGATCCGTGTTAATCCGTGGCGAAAGGTTTAGTCCCTCACTCCATCCATAAACGCCCGCAGCTTTCGCGAACGCGACGGATGCCGCAGCTTCCGCAGCGCCTTGGCTTCGATCTGGCGGATGCGTTCGCGGGTGACTGCGAAGCTCTGCCCGACTTCTTCCAAAGTGTGCTCGCTGCCGTCTTCGAGACCGAAACGCATTTTGATGACTTTCTCTTCGCGCGGGGTCAGCGTGCGCAGGACCTGTCCTGTCTGGTCCTTCAGGTTCACGTTGATCACCGCCTCGGCGGGAGAAACCACCGCGCGGTCCTCGATGAAGTCGCCCAGATGCGAATCTTCCTCTTCGCCTATAGGGGTCTCAAGAGAAATAGGTTCCTGAGCGATCTTCAGGACTTTGCGTACTTTCGCGACCGGGATGTCCATGCGCTTGGCGATTTCTTCGCTCGTCGGTTCGCGTCCCAGTTCCTGCACCAGCTGCCGCGAAGTGCGGATCAGCTTGTTGATCGTTTCGATCATGTGTACCGGGATGCGGATCGTACGCGCCTGATCGGCAATCGCACGGGTAATGGCCTGCCGAATCCACCACGTGGCGTACGTCGAAAACTTGTAGCCACGGCGGTATTCGAATTTGTCCACGGCTTTCATCAGGCCGATGTTGCCTTCCTGAATCAGGTCGAGGAACTGCAGGCCGCGGTTGGTGTATTTCTTGGCAATCGAAACCACCAGGCGGAGGTTGGCCTCAATCAGCTCTCGCTTGGCCTGCTCCGCATCCATGTCGCCCTGGATGATCTCGCGCTGTGTGCGCTTGAGCTCCTGAAACGACACGCCGGTTTCGAGTTCCAGCTTTTCCACTTCGCCGCGAATCGCGCGTGCCTGCCGGCGATATTCTTTCTTCTGCTCTTCGCTGCGAGTGGCGTCCGCCTTGCGCTCGAGGTTCTGCGTCTGGCGGTCGAGGGAACGCATGCCGTCGACGGTCTTGTTGACACGTTCGATCAGGCGCTTGCGTTCGTTGTTGGTGAATCCCAGTTTGCGCACCGCCTTGGAAACGGCAACGATGCCGCGCGCCAGCTTGCGGCGCGCCCGGCGGTGATCCTTGGGCTTCTTCGTCTTCGAAACTTCGAGAAACTTCTCTTCGAGGACAGCGGCCTTTTTGTAGAGCTTGGCCATGTCATCGATCTTGCCGGTGAACTCATTGAGGCGATTCTGCAGGATCTCGTCTGTGATTTCTTCTTCGTCGAAGGTGACCACTTCCTTGATCGAGCGCACGCCTTTCTTGAGGTCTTCGCCCATGGCCAGCAGTTCGCGGATCACGATGGGTGATCGCGACAGAGCCTTGAGCACGCGGATTTGCCCACGCTCAATACGCTTGGCGATTTCAACTTCGCCTTCACGTGTGAGCAGCGGTACGGTTCCCATCTCGCGTAAATACATGCGGACGGGGTCATTGGTTTTTTCCAGAGCGCCAGGGGTCAGGTCGAGCTCGACATCTTCGCCCTCTTCCGCTTCCTCGAATTTTTTATCGAGCGAAGGGAGCTTGGGGCCTTCGAGCACGTCGATGCCCTGGGTACCAATCGTGGTCAGCAGATCATCCAGGTCTTCAGGACTGTGCACATCGTGCGGGATTAGGTCGTTGACTTGGTCATAAGTCAGATATCCCTTTTCCTTGCCTGTATCGATCAGCTTTTTTATGTCGTCGTACTTGTCGTCAAGAGCCAAAGAGGTTTCCTTAAACTACTTATGTGCGCTCCACAGGAGCGTGTGGTAAAGTTCCGAAAAGGTGGGAATCTGGGGTCTAGCGGGATTGTGCTATGTTGCACAAACTTATAGAGTTTAGCACATAAGTGCTGATGCGTCTATCGGTTGCCCGCTTTATGGTCCCGTCACCCGCCGCTATCTGCAAGCTTCCTAGAGAGTTAGATGGCGGTGCAAGCCTTTTTGTTTCAAGCAGTTTTCTGCTTTTTACTGTCCTTCAGGCCCTCTTCCGCAAGGCTCGGATCGCGCAGGGCGCGGCTCGCTTCGCTCGCCCCCGGCTAAAGCCGGGGGTCTACCCAAAAAACCGACGATCAGAAAACGACGGCACTCGGAAACCGCTCAAGACCGCGTGGAATCGGGAGGGGATTCTATCCGCGAATCCGGAGAGCGTTCTGCCAGTTTCATCTTGAGGCGCTCCTGAGCCAGTGCGATCTGCTGGTTGCGGTCAAGGTTGCCGGGTCGTTCGAGCGCGCGACCGATCTCCTGGCGGCGACGATCGAGCACGATCTTGCGCAGGGCGCGGACCGCGGCTTCGAGGACTTCGGCTGTTAAGTCTTCTTCCTCCTTGAACAAGATTGTGGCCAGCATGCGGCGGTCGGTTTCCGTGGCTGGCACTTCCATCACATCGGCAACTTCAGCGCTGGCATTAAGCAAAGACTCGGCGAGCGACTCCGTGGCGAGTCCGCGGTGCAGTTGCTCGTTCTGCAATACGAAATTCGCCTGCCGGGCGGGATCGAATTCTTCTTCGGCACCATCACGAGCCGAGAGGTGCTCTTCTACATTTTGCATTTGGCGCGCGGACGCGAGGGCGCGGATCAGAATCTTCTCGGCGTCGGTGGCCTGCGCTTCGGGTGGGGCTTTTACTGCTGATGTTTGGCGCGTGGCGGCAGCGTGGCGGAGTTCTTGGCGGAGGACGGCGGAGTCGATGCCGAGCTTTTGCGCAATCTCGTGTGCGAGTTCGTCGCGCACGATGCGGCTGGGAATGCGTTGAATGTGCGGCAGCAGATAGTTCAGCGCTTTGACTTTGCCTTCGCCGCTGCGTACGGGGAACTGCGTACGGGCACGCTCGATGAGGTAATCGAAATATTTCTGCGAGTGCCGCAGAGCTTCGCCGTATGCTTCTTTGCCTTTGCGACGAATGTAGAGGTCGGGATCGAAGCCTTGCTCGAGGGTGAGGACTTTGATGTGGAATTCTTCTTCGACCAGCAGGCCGAGCGTGCGCTCGGTGGCTTTCGCTCCGGCGGTGTCGGGATCGAAGTTCACGACGGCATTCTTGCTGAAACGGCCGAGCAGCTTGGCTTGCAGCTCGGTGAAGGCGGTGCCGGAACTGGCGATGACGTTGTGAAATCCGGCAGCGAAGACGGAGATGCAATCCATTTGGCCTTCGACGAGGATGGCATAGTCGAATTTCTTTACCCACTCTTTCGCGTGATCGAGATTGAAGAGGACTTTGCCTTTCGAGTAGATCGGAGTCTCGGGAGAGTTGAGATATTTCGGTCCGGCTTTTTCGTCAGTGGCGAGGGTGCGTCCGGTGAAGGCGATGACTTTGCCGGCTTCGCTGGCGATGGGGAACATGACGCGGTTGCGGAACTTGGAGTACATGGAGGCGGCTTCCGGCTTCCGGCTTTCGGCTTCCGGTTTCCGGCTGCTTGAGATATTTTCGTTCTCAGATTTCGGGTCGCCTTCCGGAAGCCGAGGGCCGGAAGCCGGAAGCCGGTCGTCCTGCTTCCAGGAGAAGAGGCCGCTTTCGCGGAGGACTTCTTCGGGGAATTCGTCTTTGAGGCGATCGCGGAGGAGGAAGCCGGAGTCGGGGGCGAAGCCGATGCGGAACTTCGCGATCATTTCCTGGTCGAGGCCCCGTCCGGCGAGATATTCGCGGGCGCGAGCGCCTTCGGGGCGGCGCAGGCATTCCTGAAAAAATGCGACGGCGCGCTCGTGGACATCGAGTAACTGTCCGCGCAGACGCGCTTCTTTGGCTTCGCCGGGTGTCGAGTAACTTGCCTTGGGCAACGGGATGCCGAGTTTCTGCGCGACCAGGCGGACGGATTCGGGGAAGGTGATGTTTTCGATTTTCTGGACAAAGCTAAACACGTCGCCGGAGAGGCCGCAGCCGAAGCAATGAAAGAACTGGCGTGTGGCATGGACGGAGAATGACGGAGTTTTTTCGCCGTGGAAGGGACAGAGTCCGGAATAGTTTTGTGCTCCGGCCTTTTTCAGCTTGATGTAGTCGCCGATGATGCGGACGATGTCCGCCTGCTGCTTGACCGTGTACGCGAAATCGCCAGGGTTCGCCATGGTTGGGTGTGGCCGTCTGGAGGACAGAGTTCTCCGAAGGAATTGTGAGCTAGAAAAGGGCTGATAGGAATATAGCAGCGCGAGTTGGCGGAGGAAAAACTGTGGAATACCGAGATAATGCGTTGAGGTCAGAGGAAAAGTGCGCCACTGCGGACGGCATCGCGCCCACGAGATCACCACCCTATCCATGCCCGTCGTTGGTCGCTTTCACAAAATCAGGATGGGGCGATGGTCGCGGGGTTACATGGGCTTGCCGGTCTTGGATTTGGCGGAAGTGGGAGGTCCGGCGGAAGAGGGCTCGAAGATGAGGCCGCTGCCAGGGATTTGGTAGAGCACGGGACCCAGCGCCCAGGGTGCCATGGATACTGGTGGCACATTCGGATCGGGCGCGGGGACATTGATGGCCCGAACCGCGCGGCGGCCTTCGGTAATGGCAAAATCGGTTTGGCCAGTGCGGAAAAAAGCGGTGTAGAAGGCGGCAGCGAATTCGGGCATCGCTGCAAACATATTCTGGCTCCCGACTACGGCCGGAACATATCTCGCAAGTTCACGAGCCAACTCGCGACTCTGGGGGATGTCGAGAACGACTAAAGATACTCCGGCCTCTTTCAGCTCATTGCCCAGAGTCTCGAGTGGAATGCTCGTTTGACCTGTTACTGGAAACACAACTTGATCGCCCGAGAGGAAGAGGGATCCGAGCTGCGCAACCATGTGGACGATGTGAGGACGGTCTCTGCGCAGACTGTCGCGGACCTCCTGTAACGTTGGGCCTTCCATTGTGCTCAGGCTCACGGCACCTTTGGTAGAGACCGGCTTAAACGCGTCGCCCAAGTCGACCAGGTAACTCGGCGCCGAAGGATTCGGTCCCGCGAAGCCCACCAGCAGCACCGATAGAGGGAAAGTTGGAGGTCCCTGCACGCCCGGTGGTTCGGGATAACCGCGGACCAGAGAGTGTCGGGGATCGAGGCCAATAAAGTCCTCCGACTTCGCAAGAAACATCGCCTCCCAAGGCATGTCGTCCATGGCGGGAGTGCTCATCAGATGGAGCCGTCGTGACGAGCGTATGTCGAAGCTGGAGGGCAGAAGCTTCAGAACTCCGGTCACGAGACCGCGGCCCAACAGTTTGAGTTGTTCTTCGGAAATCGAGCCGGTCTTAAACGCCGCCGACGCAGTCAGCAAATCCGGGGCGGGGAAAGGTGTCAACCACGTAGCAACCTGACGGCCGCGGTCGAAGATGGAACACCGAAAAGCCTGGCTCCCAGTCTCCTCGCGGATGAAAATCTCAAGCGGGTTGTAGGTGATGGCGCGTTGAAACTGGAGCGTTCCATCGCTGGCAACCCCGACGTCAATGGTGGGAGCGGCGGCACTCTCCTTGTCCTGCAATTCCTGCAGAGCACGTTCGGCGACGCCGATGCTTTCCGTCAGCGTTTTTTGCGCCGCGTCGACGGAATTCGAAGCCAAGTAGCTTTGAATCCGGTTATTGCTGTCGTACAAGCGACTGATCAAGGCGGAGTCGCCTCCGCGATTGGAAAGCGTGGTCAGCAGGTCGCCGAAGCGCCGCAGGTCATTGACGGAAAACTTCAGGGATGGCGAGGCAGAGGCGGCGACCGGCTGCGCTGCAACTGGTTGCGCGAGGACCGGCGGATCGGGACCGCGGGGCGTTGGCGTCTCAACCTGCACGGCGGCGGCAACCGATGGAGAGGGTTGTGTGGAAGGTGGAGGCGAAGAAGAAGCGGGTGGTGCTTCGTTCGCTGCGGCCGGGTGTGGTCGGTCCTGGGCGCGTGCAGTGATGAACAAGTAGGGGACCAGGTCCGTTCCGGCGACCGATGGAGGCAAGGTCAGCATCTGTTGCAAGCCGCTCTTGGACTGGTGTCGTGCGACCGCGTCCGCAATCGCGGGATCCGGAACCGCACCGCCGTAAGATGCTTCCAGACTGTGGAGCAACGCAGGACGGTCGACCAGTTCGGCATAGAGATCGGACCAGCGGTACTGGATGACCACGAGTTTTGCCAGGATTGCAGGCAGGATGGTTTTGGCATAGAGGGCGCCGTTCTCGTCGGCGAGTCGTGCGACGAATCGGAACGTGCTGACGGCGCGGACCACTTGCCGGGGATTGGCGAGAAGACCGGCGGCGAAAATCTGGGAGTTGTCGGTGACGAGAGTGTCTTCGGCAAATCGTTCGTCAATAAAGGTGTCGATCCGGGCGAGGTCGATGGGTGGCAGGTTGAAAGGCAGTTGCACAATTTTCTCGAGATACTCGCGTCCGAGATCGGCAAAGCGTTCCTTCCGCCTTAGATTAGGGTCGTCTTTGTCTTTCAGCGAAGCGTACATCACGTCCACGGCCCGCTCGACAAACTCGCGGTCCGCGCCGACCACAAAGACGACGGGAGCCTCGTCTCCAACGAATAACTTGATGGCCTCGAGGACGGACACCGCCTGCTCGGGCAGGCAGCGGTCGAGGTCATCGAGCATGAGCACCACCGGATTGCTGACATTGCGTGCAATGGTGAGGATCGTCTTGAGTTCCTCGCCGAACTCGGTGAGGAAGGTGAGGTGATCGCGGTAGGAGGCCTTCTTGCGATATTTTCCGAAGTCGACATCGGCTAAGGGGCTCTCGACGTTGGTGCGCAACCAGGCGGCGAGAACTCCGGCGGAAGAAAGCAGACCGGCGGCGGTGCTCGCAGCATGAGTGACCTGGGTCTGACTGTTTGCGGGCCAGAGCATCCGCGAGATCCAGAAAGCAATGCCACCGACGACTAACGACGCTAAGATTCTTCCGACTGTAGGCAGCAATTTTTTGGCGACGTCGAAAAAACCGGAATTCCATTGGATGCTGCGCTTCCAAAGTTCCCATTTGATGCGAATGCGCCGACTGCCTTCCGCGTTGACTTTGATTTCCGTCAGCAAGCGCTGCAATAACGTGGCCCACAGTTCTTCTTCCTGCGCATACTTCCAGGCGTCGAACCAGATGACTTGAAATTGGCTGGTGGACGGTTGGGGAGAGGTCGGCGGTGGAGCAGGGCGGAACATAGACCGGACACGAGAGAAGACGGAAAGGATCTCCGCGGCAAACAGGCCGAGCAAAAACGCGATGACATAGCAAAGAACGAGTAGAAGGCTGGACGCCAGAATGCGCGCTCGAACGGTGGTGTTGAGTACGACTAGAAACAGCGCGATCAAGCCCAGCAGCAAAGACTGAGGAACTCGCATGACAATCCAGGCCCCGCCGGACACCCATCGTTTCTCAACGTACCCTTGCCACCAGGTGGCGAAGAGTCCGCGGGCAAAGCCGCCGAGCATTGCCAGCACTCCCCATAGGAACCCGAAGGCTGCGGATTCGGCTGAGAGGTGGAACCGGGACTGGAGGAGTCGGATAGTCCATGGACCGAATACGACCGCTGCAATCAATAGTCCAAGCCAGATCGCCTGCACGATCCAGATTCGGCGCGCGTTGACTTTAAACACCTGGCGGTCGAGTTCAGTCTGAAGGCTGGGGGACCTCGTTCCCAACAATTCAGCTTCGACCATTCGCATCAGACTGGTTTTGCCCGAGCCCCAGCGGCCGTAGATGCCAAGAGTTAATGGAAGTTGATTGTGGCTGGAAGCGTCTCGAATGGTGCGGGCAATTCCACGAGCGTAGAGATCGAAGCCCAGCCGGTCGTCGACGCTAGGGCTGTCAATATTGGCGGGACGATTTCCTTCCATGCGCCCCCATGCAATCTGCGGCTGCCCCGCGGCAGTCTACCACTGGCTGAGGATGGTGTGACAAGTTTAAAGTTTTTCTACCGAAAAGCGAACGGAGGGCTGATTCGAGAAGGGCGCTGCGGACGACATCGTGGCCACCCTTTCCACTGGGCTGGCCCTTCGAAAACCGCCAAGGGTGGGGTCGCCAGTTTAGTTGGTCTTCCCACAGATTAGACTGGGCCGCAGTCCGCCTGTCTCTACCGGAGCCCTTACCGAGCCATATTCGCCCAGTTTCGGTCGCGGCATAGTGTGATCCAACGCTCGTTATTCGTTCGTGGCATTAATCGCCCTGGTCGGGAAATGTCGGATGATAGATACCCGAACGTGCGCGGAGCAGGTCAACAATCCGCGCTACTTTCTTCCCGCCGGAAGGAGCATTTTGTTGTCGGCTGAGGCAGCGAACTTCCACTTCGCGACGACGGCGTTCCCAAGAACAGCGGGAGGGCGAACTGCATTCGCCGGCATTTGGCGACTGCTAACCGCATCCTCTGTGACCGCTACAATGAAATATTTTCTGCCGCTTTTCGGAGTGAAATAAAGGCCGCAAACGTAAGAGAAGCAGGCAGCCTTGACTTCCCGCATTTCAGTTTTGGCCATGTGGATGGTTTGATCGCTGCCCACATAGACAGCGCCCGAATCGTCGATTGTGATGTGGCCGTAACCGTAGTGAAAGCCGTCGGCATGGGCCGCGGGGAAGGTGTTCAGTGCGCGGTCAGCATTCTGGCGGTCGCGTTCCGCCGCTTCAGCCTGCTGCCTGCGCGCCTCGTCGGCCTGGAGCTGGAGGCCTCTTACTTTTTCGCTGTCCATCCAACCCATGAGCTTGAGTTTGGCGAGCAACTGTTGAAGTCCGGAATCATTGCTGTCCATGGCGCCGGAGGCGAGCAATTTCTGCCCCGCCTCAAAGCCGGCCATGGGCTGAGACATACCAATCGCGGCTGCGGCACGAAGCTGCCACAGCAGCATCTGCTCGGGATGGCGCTTCAGGAACTCCGCGCTCTGCTCCATAAACTGTTTCAGAAGCTTGGGTTGATCGTCGGGGTCGGTGGTCTGCTGCGACTGCCGGGCCAATTCGATCAGCGCGCTGTAGTCGAGCTTGTCCTCTCCGGTGAGAGCGGGACTGGCGCTCGCGGCCCACTGTTGATTGGCCGGCGTTGCAATGGGTGCAGCGGGAGCCGCAAGCATTTTCTCGAGAAGCGCTTTGGTCTTGATGAGGCGCTGGTCGTCGGGATAGGCCACGAGCAGCCCGGTCGTGAGTTGCTGTGCCTCGGCATATTTGCCGGCGTTGACCAAGGTCGTAATTTTCGCGGTCATGTCGTCGGGAGCCTGAGCCACGGGCGCGTTGTTCGAGGCCGGCGCATTGGGCGCGGTTTGCGCGTGGAGCGGTGCGAGACAGAGCAATGCTGCGAATAATCCTCGCAAGATAGAGGTGGCGAGATATTTCAAAGTCGTTTCCCTTTCAACGGCCCGGCATTCATTCCGAACGATCATTACTGAGTGAGGTCACTGATCTTTTCGAAGACTAAAGTCACTGGATGTTGCGATGCATATCTGTTATTTCGTTTTGAACTCTGTTGCGGGCATTCACCAAGGTCGTGATCTTCGCGGTTACGGCGTTGGGAGCCTGAGCGGATGAAGTATTGTCGACGGCTGCTCGATTGGCTGGTGTTTGCGCATAGAGCGGTGCGAGACAGACGAGGGCTGCGAGTAAAACGCGCAGGAAAGAGCTGGACAATGGCTTCAAAGGTTTTCGCATTTCAATTGTGCGGCGGTGGATCGGGTTTGGAGAACAGATCGTTGATCTGATCTTTGGTTTGCTTCTCAGCGGCAGGTTTCGGAGCAGTGGCTGATGGTTGCGCTGCTGTCGGAGTTCCGGCGTTGCCGAATATTCCGTTGATCTGAGTTTGAATCTGTTTTGGGTCAATCGACGTCTTGGCCGCGCCTCTCATATCAACAACATTGGCGTCAGAGCCGGTCAGGATGGCATTGATGACGTTGGCATTCGCGGCGGGCAGATAAGACAGAGCAGTGGTGGGGAGGTTGTTACGGAACATTCCTCGGAAGTCCACAACGTTGGGGTCGAGGTTCACCTGATTGAAAACGTTGGGAGACGCGCCGGTAAAGGATGAATAGTCAGTTTTGCTTGAGGTAGCGGGGGAGCCGAGTACACTCCCGAGCATGTTGCTGGTTTGTCCGGCCGCGAGCGACTCTTTCTGAAGTTGCTTCGCGTATCGCAGGTTTGCCGCGATGACTGCATCATTGGGAGTTTGATCAAGTGCTTTCTGAAACTCGTTGATCGCCCCCGCATAATCTCTCGGCTTGCGATTCAGAAGATAGATGCCGCTATTGTTGAGTTGCTGGGCGGCAAGGGCTCGCTGTTGGGAGGCATCGATTTGCGGAGCGAGCTTTGGAGGGGCGGGTCGGAACAGGCCTTGCACTCCTTTTATGATCATGTCGCCGCCAATGTTTCCCAAGGTCGTACCCAACTGTTCGGCGCTACCGGTGCCAACGGGAGCAGCGCTTCCGGCGTTGCACTTGGAACCTGCCGACACCCAGTCGTTATAGGCCATGCCGGCGGGTATGCCGCATTTTTGCTTGTAGGCGGTCCACTCCTGATTGGATTGGCCTGTCGCCAGATGAGAGGCGAACGCCACCAGGAGTCCCGCTGCCGCCGAGCGCCATGCACGGGAACGCATTGCATTCCTCCGAATCTCTGTTTGACGGAAGGATATCTTTGCAAGCGTAGGGGAACGGCTAGCGGTGGTAAAGGTTACCTTCGAGTACCAACAAGAAGTACTGCGGTGGCAGCGCGGTTGGCAGCTCGATCTAGCCGCGCTCGTCGATGGTGACGATGGCGGCGGGACTGCATCCGAGTCACAAGGTATTGCGAGCTTCCCGAAAATGTGTAGGCTTTCTTTGTGGCTAAGAAAGACGACTTCGAGGTGCTCGCGATCGAGGGGCGCGAGGTGCGGGTTACGCATCCGGAGAAAGCTTATTTTTCGAGGCAGACGAAGCTCTCGAAGCTTGATCTGGTGCGCTACTACCTGTCGGTGGCGGCGGGGGCGCTGGCGGGGATTCGGGATCGGCCAATCGTTCTGAAGCGATTTGTGAATGGGGCGGAGGGTGAGGCGTTTTATCAGAAGCGCGCACCTGAGGAGCGGCCTGAATGGCTGCGAACGGTAACGTTGTCGTTTCCTTCGGGGCGGACGGCCGAGGAGATTGTGGTCGATGATGCGGCGGGGCTGGCGTGGATCGTCAACCTGGGGTGCATCGAACTGCATCCACACCCGGTGCGCTCGGGCGACCTCGTCCATCCGGACGAATTAAGGATCGATCTCGATCCGGGGCCGGGCGTGAGTTGGGCGGACGTACGTGCCGTCGCACTCGAGGTAAAGAATTTGTTAGAGGAGATGGGGCTGGGCGGTTGGCCGAAGACCAGCGGGTCGCGCGGGATGCACGTGAATGTGAGGATCGAGCCGCGGTGGAGCTTCACGGAAGTGCGGCGGGCAGCGCTGGCGTTGTCGCGCGAAGTCGAACGGCGGGCACCGAAGCTCGCGAGTTCGAAGTGGTGGAAAGAGGAGCGGCACGGCGTGTTCCTCGACTACAACCAGAATGCGAAGGATCGGACGACGTGCTCGGCGTATTCGGTGCGTCCGCTGCCGGATGCGCGCGTGTCGACGCCGTTGGAGTGGAGCGAAGTGCCGGATTGCGATCCGGCGGACTTTACGGTGTTAACGGTTCCGAAGCGGTTTGCGGAACATGGGGATCCACACGCGGAGATGGACAGCGCGCCGGGGTCGCTTGAAAAGCTGCTGGAGTTGGCGGCACGGGATGAAGCAGCGGGGCTGGGCGACGCGCCGTGGCCTCCGCATTTTCGGAAGATGGAGGGGGAGGGGACGCGGGTTGCGCCTTCGCGGGCGAAAGCTTCAGGTGGTCTGGGTGACGAGTCTTCGGGTGATGGGTCCAGGCCGAAGAAATCGCGGGCGAAGATGCCGCGAGCGAAGATGCCGCTGATTGTGGTGGCGAACTCTCCGAACAAAGACGCGGCGCTGGCGGGGCTGGAACGATGGAAGGGCCAGCATCCTGAAGTGGCCAGGCTTCTCGCGGTGGATGACGTGTTGGTCGATTCGATGCGCGGAAGATCCTCTACATGGACACGGGTGCGAGTCAACCTGCGGAGCGTGCCGGAGGAGTTGCGGCCGGCGCAGGAGACGCCGGATCCGGATGATGATCCGACGCGGGAATGGCGGGCGAAGAGGAGGCCGACAGAAAAGGATTGAGACTGGCCATCCTCAGTACGGCTTGGCTTACGCACGAGGGCGGTTAAGCAGGAGATCCTTCGCTTCGCCTGAAAAGCGGCTCCGCTCAGGATGACCCGGCTAAGCGGGTTTTTGGGTCAAGAGTTTCTGAAGCGTATTGCAAGGTAGGTGATAAGGGACATGATCGCGAAGGCGGTTCCACAGACGGCGAGTGTCGGGATCCAGAACAACGTTATCCGCAGCAACCTGGTGTTGAGCCGACTGGCGAAGAAAAACAGGGCGAAGACGGTAATTGCAATAAGCCAGAACAGCGGGAAAAAAAGGCTCTCCAATAGTCCGCCCGCGAGTGCTGCGAGTCCGGTTGCTTTCGATCTATTGATGCCCCACATCACTGACCCCGGAAATGGCAGCAACTCCGAGAGTATCAGCGCGGCCAAAGCGCTGAGAATGACTTTGATGTAGTTCATACGATTCGCCAGAAGGATCATCATACGCCGCAGTCGCAGAGGACTGAGGTTCTGTTCCATCAGCGTCCGCTGGCAAAAATCTCCATTAACTCCTGAGGCGCGACCACTTCGAGCTGGGCGTAGGTGCAGTCGGCGGGTTTCTTGTCGGTGCGCCATCTGCGGAACTGCGACATGTGACGGAAGCGGCTGCCCTGCATGTGCTCGTAGGCGACTTCGACGACGAGTTCGGGGCGTAGCGGCTCCCAGGAGAGGTCTTTTCCCTGGCTCCAGCGGCTTTGGCCTCCGGGCATGCGATGGCCAGCTTCGCCTGCGGATGCTTCGGCCCAACGTTTCCAGGGATGATTGGCGAGTGCGTTCTCGCGATAGGGCGCGAGAAATTCCACGAGTTCTTTTCGCTTTGCTTGCGTAAAACTCGCGCAGACGCCGACGTGCTGCAGAGAGCCTGAATCGTCGAACAGGCCGAGCAGCAGCGAACCGATAAGCGTCCCCTCACCTTTCTTGTGCCAGCGGAAACCGGCCACCACGCAGTCACAGTCGCGCTCGTGCTTGACCTTGAACATCAGACGCTTGTCGGGTTCGTAGACGCCTGAGATCGGTTTGGCCATGACGCCATCAAGGCCTGCGCCTTCGAAGCGGCGGAACCAATCTTGCGCGACGGCGGAGTCGCGGGTGGCCGGCGTTAGATGGAGGGGCGGCTTCGCTTGCGAGAGCATGGCTTCCAGCTGCTGACGGCGGGTTTCGAAGGGAACGCTAAGCAATTCTCGCTCGCCCTCGCAGAGCAGATCGAAGAAGACGATCGATGCCGGAGTTTGTTGCGCGAGGAGCTTCACGCGCGATGCAGCGGGATGAATGCGGAGCTGCAGCGCGTCAAAGTCGAGGCCGTCATTGGTGGCGATGACGATTTCGCCATCGAGGACGCAGCGTGTGGGCAGTTGTGTGCGTAGAGGTTCGAGCAATTCAGGGAAGTAGCGGTTCAGCGATTTCTGGTCGCGGCTCTGGATCAGGATCTCGTCCTCGTCGCGAAAAATTAGGGCGCGAAAGCCGTCCCACTTGGGCTCGAACATCCATGCTCCGTCCGCTGGCAACGCGTCGATTCGCTTCGAGAGCATGGGTAGGACCGGCGGGTTGACGGGAAGATGCATGCCAGTAATGCTATACCGCGCGGGCGGAAGTCCGCGAGGGTACGCTGATTCGGAGTGTTCAGCAATGGAAGCTAAACTTTTTTCGACCTGCCGCCGATAAAGACTCAGGGGCTTGCCCTCTGAGCCATGATTACCACCGAGCAATACGTCGCTTCCATCGTCGAGAAATATCATGTCACTCCCGATACGAGTTCGCCGGCGCACCGGGCGGCGGATGAGGTGATTCCGCTGCTCAAGCAGTGGGGAAAACAATATCTGCTGGGGCTGACACTGTCGGGCGCTTATGCGAAGAACACGGCGATTACGCTGGCGTCGCATGTGGATTTGCTGATTGCGCTGAGTCCAGTGCCCGGCATGGACATGAAACAAATCTTCTGGGGACTGTTTGAATATCTGAGCGATAACGGTCTGCGGCCGCATACACGAAGTGTGTCGATTCAATTGGAGAGCAAGGGGCTGTTCGTGGATTTGATTCCAGCATTGCGCGAAGGGAGTTCGGGCAATGTACTGTTCAACAAGAGAACAGGTGTGCCGGTGAAGACCGATGTCGCGCAGCATGTTCATCTGGTGGCGAACTCGGGAAGGCAGCAGGAGATTTGTGCGCTGAAGATCTGGCGCGAGCGGTGCGGGCTGGACTTTCCTTCGTTCTATCTCGAGCTCACGGTGCTGCATGCTCTCGAGACGGAGCGCTTCGGGCAGCTGTCGGACAATGTGCTGGCCGCGCTGCGGTACCTTTCATCGCGGTTCGCGCAGGTGGCGGTGCGGGATCCGGCGAACAGTTCGAATATCGTCTCCAAGGATATTAGCGACACGGCGAAGCAGGCGATTGCGAAAGCAGCGCGGAATGCGCTGTACGACGAGAATTGGGAGAAGATTGTTTGGTAGGACGGCTCTCGGCTTCCGGCTTCCGGCGTCAGACCTCGGACCTCAGACCTCAGACCTCAGACCTCAGACCTAACCCAGTACTATCGGACTTACACTTTTAGCTCGACTACCGTGGCGCCACCGCCGCCTTCGTTTTGCGGGGGCTCGGCTACCGAAGCGACGTGGGGATGCTGCTGCAGGAGTTGACGTAGCGCTTTGCGCAGGATGCCCATGCCGCTGCCGTGGACGACGCGGACGCGGGGGAGCCCGGCGAGGAAGGCGCGGTCAACGAAGCGCTCGACTTCGCGGGAGGCGTCGTCGACGGTCTGGCCGATGACGTTGATTTCGCTGGGGACGTTGGCGCCTTCGCTTTCGAGCGAGACGGAAATGCCGCGGGCGCGCGCCGCTTTCACGGGAGTGTCGGCGGGCTGGGCGGCAGTTAACACTTCGGCAATGTCGTCGCGGGCGATTTTCATTTTCATGATGCCCATCTCGACTTCGAAGTGATTGTCGTCGACTTTGCGGACGACGCGTGCGGGGCGGCCCGTGGATTTTAATTTCACCGTGTCGCCCTGGGCGACGTGCTTCACGACCTGCGGCTGGGCGTGGGGATCTCCCTGATCGGCTCCGGTGGAATGAGCGACGACGGTGGAATCGAACTGTTCGCGAAACTCGCGACGAAGTTTGGCGATACGGCGCTCGGCGTCTTTGGAGAGTTTTTGCGCGGCGGCGCGATCCTGAATGGCATTGACCGCTTCGCGGGCGTGATACTCGAAGTCGCGGAGAACGCTCTCCAATTTTTTTTCCATCTCGCGGACTTTGAGCTGCTGCTCTTTCTTGCCTTCGGCGGCGAGATGAAGTTTCTCGCGCTCGATTTCCTGCTCGCGTGATTTCAGACGGAGGCGTTCGCTTTCGGCTTCGCGGAGGTCGGCGTGAAGTTTGTCGAGAAAGTGTCCGACGTCGCGAGCCTGGGAGCCAAGACGAGAGCGGGCGCTCTGAATGATGGCGGGATTCAGGCCGAGGCGCTGCGCGATGTTGATTCCGGCGGAGGCTCCGGGGACGCCGACTTTCAATTCGTAAGTCGGCTGCAGCGTGGCTTCGTCGAATCCGACGGAGGCGTTCAGAACGCCGGGAGTGTTCGCGGCGTAGACCTTGAGCGACGTGTGGTGGGTGGAGATCACGGTCAGGCAGCCGATTTGGCCGAAGTGTCCGGCGATCGCGACGGCGAGGGCGGCGCCTTCTTCGGGATCGGTGGCGGAGCCGAGTTCGTCGAGCAGGACGAGCGATTGCGCCGTGGCAGTGCGCGAGATGAAATCGATGTTGGTGACGTGCGCGGAGAAGGTCGACAAATTTTGTTCGATCGACTGGTAGTCGCCGATGTCGGCGAGGACGGCGTCGAAGACTGGAAGTTCGGCGCGGTCGGCGGGGACGGGGAGGCCGGCTTGCGCCATCAGGGCGAAGAGGCCGACGGTTTTCAGGGTAACGGTTTTGCCTCCGGTATTGGGGCCGGTGATGATGAGTTGGCGGCGAGGGCCTTCGAGTTCGACGGTGACAGGGACTATGTTGATTCCCTTTACTTTCAGGTTGCGTTCCAGCAATGGATGCCTGGCATTGTGCAGTTGCAGGCGGCTTTGGGCTTCCGGCTTTGGGCTTCCGGCTTCCGGAGGCCCAGAGGGCAACCGCACTTCGACGCAGTTATAGTCTTCGGCGAAGCGGGCTTTGGCGAATTGAAGTTCCAGTTCTGCGAGCACATCTACTGCGGCCAGGATCGGCTCGGAGTGCGCGCCGATACGCTGCGTCATCTCTAAAAGGATGCGGTGAATCTCGGTGAGTTCTTCTTCGAGCAGACGTACGAGTTCGTTGTTCTGCTCGATGGTTTCGAGGGGCTCGACGAAGACGGTCTGGCCACTGGAGCTGGCGCCGTGGACGACTCCCTGCACGCGTCGCTTTTGCTCGACTTTGATGGGGATGACAAAGCGTTCGCCGCGGATAGTGACGAGTTCGTCCTGAACCTGGCCGCCTTCGGAGAGTCGGCGCAAATATCCTCGCAGGGATTCTTGAATGGAGCGGCGCTGCTTTTCGATCTCGCGGCGAATGCGGGAGAGTTCGGGAGAGGCTTTGTCGTCGAGTGTGCCGTCGGGCTGGATCTTGTTGCGGAAGCCACGCAGGAATTCGGTGAAATCCACGATCTGGTCGGAGAGTTCGCGCACGCTGTGCCAGTCGGATCGCATGCTGGCGGGAGGTTGGAGAGCGATCTGGCGCCATTCGGCGGCGCGGTCAACGACCAGGATTACGTCGCGAATTTCGGTGGTCTCGAGGACGGCTCCGGCGATGCGAGCCTTTTTTACGAGCGGGTCCACTTCGACGAGCGCGTCAAAATCGAAGCGCCCACCAACGCGGCGGAATTCACGAATCTCGCTGGCGAGTTCCTGCTGGGTCTCGATCCAGTCGTGGTCGGTCGATGGAGCGAGCGCGGCGATGCGCGCCTTGCCAAGGGGCGATGAGGCGTATCCGCGGAGGAGATCGCGCAGGGCGTCGAATTCGAGGACGCGGGCGGAAGTATGTAGGAGAGCGCTAGACATCGGAGTTTATGGTACAGGGCGGGGGGTGAGCGAGGAAAGTTGGGAACAGCCACGTTGGCTTACGCGCGAGGTTCGTTAAAGTTGGAGATCCCTTCGCGCTTCCGCTCAGGGCAGGCTCTTCGCTTCGCCTGAAGAACGTCTCCACTCAGGATGACACCGCAGGGCGGCACGAAAACTACAGCGATCAGTCTCCGCCGGCGCCGGCGACTTGCACCGCAGCTTCCGTGGCTACGGGGAAGCGCACTACGAACACGGCGCCGCCTTCGGGCTTGTTGTGACAGTCAATGTGTCCGGCGTGGTCTTGAATGACTCCGTAGACGACGCTCAGGCCGAGGCCGGTGCCTTTGCCGACGGGCTTGGTGGTATAGAAGGGATCGAAGACACGCTGCGGGTCGCGAATGCCCGGTCCATTGTCAGAAAACTGCAGCACAACGTCATCGGCCTGGCGTTGCGCGGAAATTTCCAGGGTGCCGCTGCCGGCTTCCTGCAGGGCGTCAAGGGCGTTCTCGATAATTTCGATGAACACCTGAAACAGCTGGTTGACGTTGCCGCGCACGCGGGGAAGTCCGTCGGCGATAGAGGGGACCACGCGAATTTTACCGCCGGGATAGCGCGGCTCGAGCATTTGCGTGGCGCGGTTCAGCAGCAGACTGAGATCGACGAGGGCTTTTTCTCCAGGTGCCTGCTGGGCGAAGCTCAGAAGGTTGGCGACGAGGTCGCGGGTGCGTTGCGCCTGGGTAACGATTTTGCGCACCAGAGTATTTTGCTCGGGCGAGAGACGTTCCTGAGCCCAGAGTTGTTCCGAATAACTCATGATGGAGGTCAGCGGATGATTGATTTCTCCAGCCGCTCCGGCCACGAGGGTGCCGAGGGAAGCCAGTTTCTCTTTTTGCACCAACTGATCTTGCAGGCGCTTCTGGCTCTCATAGCCCTGGCGCGACTCCTGCAGCAACGCCATCAAAGCCTGGTCCTGAAGATATTGCCGCACGAACACAAATGCTCCCAACACCAGCATGGCGCAGAGCACGGCGAAAGCGCGAAAGATGCGCGTGGCAGAAGGCGAGTTGTCAGCTAGGACGGTCCATGCCCCCAACACTGGGAGCGACAGGATCGCCAGCATGGCCAGCTGCGGAACCACCTTCCTCAGGCGCCGGTTCAATTTGTACTCGACACTCTTCAGGTCCCATTGCCGCGCCGAAAGGGCGGCGGCGGCCATCCATGCCAGCGTCGCGATGAGGGCGATATCGTAAGGGCTTCCCGAGTAATAGGTATTGTCGGCCGAGGCACGGTCCAGGAGCTGCGAATTGATCGCGTACAACACGCCGGCTCCAAGAAAATGAAGATAAAGACGTCTCCATCCACCGGAACTGGTTAGGGCCGAAAGCCCGAGCACGGCGAGCAGCAGGATATTTTCCAACCCGTAGAGCCGATCGTAGTAGACGTTATAGACCTCTACGTTCAGTACGACGTATTGATTGGGGAACACAATGAAGGCGTAAAGAAAGACCCACCATCCCATCAACATCAGAAAGTTCAGCAGGCTGAGAAGAACTTTGCCTTCTTTTCGCAACAGATCAGGACGCCACGCCGCAGCCGCGATCATGGGAACAGAATGAAAGAAAAGAATGATGTCGAAGAAATAAGGGTCGGGGATCGACTGGCGCAGGACGATCTCCTGATAGGCCCATGCGGCTTGGTTGCAGGCCCACAGCGAAAACCCAAACGTCATGAGCGCCCAGAAACTGCGTCCCTGGTCGGTACTGGAGGCAGAGTTTCGGACCATGACGCAGGTGGCCACCAGCATTAGCGCAAGACCCGCGAGATCGGCAAACGCGGTCAGCGCGAGGCTCTTGTGTGCGGTCAGGGACACGACGGCGAAAGCCGCAGTGATCCCAGCCGCTGCAATAAACCAACGGTAGCGTTGGAACAGACTCATCCGAGGTCATTCTATGGCGTTCAATTGAGGAAACCGAGGACCGTTCGGAACTGGGCAGGTTACTTTTGTCACACCCCCTATCTTGGGAGGCGGGCAACCCGGGACGCCGACGGGGTGTGATTCCAATCACAGTCCGACCCGTAAGATGTTCTAGAATCAACATAGGAAGGCGTTTTTGATCTCACCCTTCCTCCCGGTGATCTGCCATGGCATTTCCTGTGACCCGCCTTCGAAGGCTCCGCCGCACGGCTGAGTTGCGCAACCTGGTGTGTGAGACCCGCCTGACACCTGACGCGTTCGTTTATCCGATGTTCGTGTGCCCGGGGGAAGGCGTGCGCAAGGAAGTACGCTCGATGCCCGGAGTGTTCAATCTTTCGGTGGACAAGGCGGTGAAAGAGGCGCAGGAAGTTCGTGCGCTCGGTGTGCCATCAGTGATTTTGTTTGGACTGCCCGACAAGAAGGACGAAGTCGCGACCGGAGCCTGGGCCGAGAACGGGATTGTGCAGCAGGCCGCGCGGGCGATTAAGAGCGAAGTGCCTGACCTGATCCTGATGGGCGATGTTTGTTTGTGCGAATACATGTCGCACGGGCATTGCGGCATTGTGAAGGCGACGCCGGGGACGCAATCGTTAGGGGCAGCGGTGGCAGCGCCGCCGGCCGTGACGACTGACTATGAGATTGTGAACGATGCTTCGTTGGAGCTGCTGGCGCGAACATCGGTTTCGCTGACGAAAGCGGGGATCGACATCATCGCGCCGTCAGACATGATGGACGGGCGGGTGGCGGCGATTCGGAAGGCGCTTGACGAGGCGGGATTGATCAATACACCGATTCTTTCTTACGCGGCGAAATTCGCGTCAGGATACTACGGACCGTTCCGCGAGGCCGCCGACTCAGCGCCGCAGTTCGGCGACCGGCGCTCCTATCAGATGGATGGAGCGAACGTGCGTGAAGCCATGCGCGAAATCGAAGCCGACATTGAGGAAGGCGCGGACATGATTATGGTGAAGCCGGCGATGCCCTATCTCGACGTGATCGCCGCCGCCCGCGACCGCTTTGAATTGCCGCTGGCGGCGTATCAGGTATCGGGCGAGTACGCGATGATCGAGGCTGCAGCCCGCAACGGCTGGATCGAACACGACCGTGTGATGATGGAGTCGCTGCTCTCGATTCGGCGAGCGGGGGCGAGCATTATCCTGACTTACTACGCGAAGGATGCGGCTAAGTTGCTGGGGTAGAAGTAAAGCTTTTAACCGCTAAGGGCGCTAGCATTCGCTAAGTACGCTAAGAAAAGCGTCGCAGGCGTCGCTTGCACGGTCCTACGCTCCCGCAGCACCTTTGCCTGTGAAGCTTACTTCAACCTGCCTGCGGTCTTCATCGGAGACTTTGAACATTTGGCGAGGCTTCAGGCTCATGAAGCTGGCGACGAAGACGTCGGGGATCTGGCCGATGCGGGTGTTGTAGGTAGTGATGTCGTCGTTGAAAAACTCACGGCGGTCGGCGATGCGTTCTTCGAGTTCCGTAATGCGATTCTGCAGTTTGAGAAAGTTTTCGTTGGCCTTGAGTTGTGGATAATTTTCGGCGACGGCGAACAGTCCGTGTAGAGCGCCGGCCATCTGCAGGTCTGCCATTGCTTTCTGGCCGATGCTGGCGGCGTTCATTGAGGCGGCGCGTGCCTGTGTGACGGCCAGCAGGGTCTGCTGCTCGTGCTGCATGTATCCCTTCACGGTTTCAACCAGGTTGGGGATTTCGTCGTGGCGTTGTTTCAGCAGGACGTCAATATTGGCCCAGGCGCGATCGTTCTCATTGCGCAGCCGCACCAGGCCGTTGTAGAGGATGACGGCGTAGGTCAGAACCCCTGCTACGAACAGAAAGAATGCCAGGCCGGTGATGCTGCTGCTATCCATTATTTGCTCAGACTCCTGCCAGGAGTGATCCCAGTGAAGCAGGAGTTTGGGCAGCGGCGCAAGTAACTGCCGGGCAGCGTCTGTAATGAAAAACGACTCGCGAGGGCTCGAGCCCCATAACGATTTTCCGGTTGACGCGAACCGGAGGGCCGGTCCCGCTCGGCTTCGCCATCGCTGGACGGACGAATGCGTCCGTCCCTACGCGAATATTTCAGTTCGACAGTTTGTAGACGTACAACCTGCCGATTGGGGCGCTGTTCTGATCGGCTGAGCCGACGTAGACCGTACCGTTCACGACTGTGGGCGACGACGAGACGACGGGCTCGTTTTGCGTCAGCAGTTGCGTGAGCGGGGAGCAGATCGACTTGCCGCATCCGCCAGCGTTGAAGACCATGACCATTCCGTTGTTCTCGCTGACGTAGAGCAAGCCATTGGCGATGGTGGGGGCGGAGACGATCGCGGCTTGCGCTCCGGTGGCGATGCCTTGCCACAGCGGAGTGCAGGTGGAGTTGCCGCATCCGGCCGCGCTGAAGGCTTCGAGCAGGTCGTCGGATCCGATGTATACGACGCCGTTCGAGACCGAGGGCGAGCCTTCGATGATGCCGCTGGTGTGGCCTTTCCAGAGGGCGTCGCACGATGACGATCCGCATCCGGCGGCGTCGAAGGCGTAGAGGTTACCGTCGAACGATCCGATGTAGGCCACGCCGTTCGCGATGGCCGGGCTCGATCCGAAGATTCCGGAGCCGGCATTGCCCGTCCAGAGCGGTGCGCAGCTGCTGCTGCCGCATCCGGCAGCGCTGAAGGCGTTGAGCTTACCCTCTTGCGAGCCGACATAGACCACGCCGTTGGCGATTGCGGGAGACGAGGTGATCTGACCTCCCGTGGTCCCCGTCCAGAGCGGAGCGCAGCTGGAACTGCCGCAACCAGTCGCGGAGAACGCGTAGAGCAGGCCGTCGAAGCCTCCGATGTAGACCACGCCGTTGGCGACCAGCGCGGAACTTTGCAGGATTCCGTTCGCGGCCTGGCCCGTCCAGAGCGGAGCGCACGTGGACTTCCCACAGCCCTTGGCGTTGAAAGCGTAGAGCTTGCGGTCGGCGGATCCGATGTAGACGACGCCATTCGCGACGGCCGGCGAAGAGGTGATGTCGTTGCCGGTCTTTCCCGTCCACAAGGGCTGGCACGCAGTCTGCGGTGCGCAGCCGTTTGCGTTGAAGGCATAAAGCTTGCCGTCGAACGATCCGACGTAGACGACGCCGTTTACGACTGCGGGCGAGGAGAAGTCGACGAGATCGCCGAGGATGCCGATCCATGCGAGATTCAGCCGAGTGGCGTTGCTCTTGTTGATCGTGTTCTCGAACGAGTTCACGCCGAGACGCGCCGGACCATTCTTAAACGATTGCCAGTTAGTCTGGACGGTGAATGTGGCCGAGACCGTGAGGCCGCTGGTCTGTCCGGTGGCCTGCATGGTGTGAGCTCCGGGCTGCGTAGACCGGGGCACCACGACGGCCAGGGAGAAGGCGCCTGCGCTGGTTGCGGTCGCGGAACCCAGAGCCGCGGAATCCAGTGTGACGTTGACGGTTTCTCCGGAGGAAAATCCTGCGCCGGTCGCGGTCGCTTTGGTGGTCGGTGGTCCTACGGAAGGAGAGACCGCAACGGATGCGGCCAAGGAGAAAGTGGATGACGCCAAGATGGCGACGACCATAAGCACACCAATTCGCGAATGAAAGCTGGAAAACATCACGCCCCCTGAGGCTGAAAGGTCAGCCAATGTTGGGTTATAGCAAAGCGAGAGAGGCGGTTTGTCGTGAGATTGTCAAAGATTGGTCGCTCCCACGAAGACGAGAAAAGGGTGTCCAGTTTCTCGTGGTTTCCGGCGGGGTTCTGCACAAGAAATTTTCAACGCCGGGAGTGAGATCTTTGTACAGCGTATAAGTTATTGAAATCTTTAGAGGATGAGAATTTAGCGGATAGAATAATTCTTAGTTTTCCTCATGCTTCCACAGGGAAGTCTCATCCTCCACCGGTTTTGCACAAGCACGTCAGGTTTTTGTGTTGCGGGCCGCAACAATCTGGCTGAGAGTGGGTTCAGCGAAACGTGAGAGTTCCTGAGCTAGCTGAATGATTGCGGCAGAGCCAGCGGCAGCCGGTGATTCTCGAGGGTGAATTGCCGGGGGATCATCCAGAACCGCGCGCGAGCGCGAACTGGTTGCCCGGGCGTTGCGGCCTCCTCCCCCAAATCCTGTTCTTCGGAGCAGGACAGGGCCGCTGGCCACCGTGGCGGTTGTCGATACTTGATCGCAAGATCAGGATCGGCAATTAGCTTTGGCAAATGCGGCACTCCTTCGAGCGCTGTCGGGCTGAAGCGGTCATTCCACCGCCCAGCGGTGACAAAGGCAAAGCAGGAAACCACGAACAATGCGGTCTGGGTGGCTGGCCCGGACCGCATTTTTATTTGCGTCGATTGTTTCTCCAGAATCGGGTTGGGATTATTTTGACTTCGTGGCTTTGCCGTCCATCACGTTGGTCCAGGTCTTGCCGTCTTGCGACATTTCATAGCTGAACGTGTAACCGGCGGGCGTGACGTTCTTCATAGTGAAGCGACCCTTCATTGTCATGGTTCCCATCTTTTCGTCGTTAACCCAGGTCCAGGTGTCGCCGTCGACCGAGCCCTTCGAGTCGGTGAACTCGCCCCAACTGTTGAACTCGCGATAGGTGTAGGTTTTGTCGTCGGTGGAGTATCCAAGGATGGAGAATCCAGAGCCGCTGCCCATGGTGCCTTTGAAGTCGGTGTGGCAGACGAGGAAGAAATTGCCTTCCATCCACTCACACTTTTCGTTTTCGGTCATGGAGCCGCCGGGACCCATGGCGCTGGCTTTTAGGGTGCCGTCGAGCGTCCACGATCCGGCAAAGACCTCGAGCTTCTTGTGTTCGGGGCCGGGCTTGGGCATTTCCATCTGCGCCACAGCTGCTGACGCCAGCACGAGCCACGCCGCGAAAAGCGTCGCCGTCGTTTTCATTGAGCGCCCCCGTTATGGATTGTCGATTTTTTGAATTGCTGCTTTGAAAAAGCTTTCTGACCGCGGCGCGATATTAGCTCTGCAGGCACAGGGAGTCAACCGGTGTCTTCCCTCGGTGTTCATTCTAGTTTGTCCGACTCGCGAAGCGATGTCATCCTGAGCGAAGCCGCCTTTCAGGCGGAGCGAAGGATCTCCTGCTAAACCGGCTTAGTGCGTAAGCCAGACCGCCCTCACTTCTGTTTAGACGGTTGACAGGCCTTTCCATCACCGGCCAAAAACCACGATCCCCAATTTCTACCAGTCTCCCCAGTGCGATGGCGTCATTTGCTGGAACTTCATCTTCCAGGCGTCCCCTTGTTTAACCCAGGTGGTGCTGAAGTGCTGGTACCGTGGAGGCGGTCCCTGATCTTCCGCCGGCGGAACGCGTACGACCACATCGTAGGTCACGATGGCAACGCTGTCCCCCGTACTCACAACCTTCATGTTGTAAGGGAGCAGGTCGAGACCGCCACCCGCCAGTTGATCTATCATGTCCTGCCGTTCGTACAACTGGCCATCAAAACTGACGAAGGAGAAATCGTCGGTGAGTGTGGTCTTGAAAAATGCAGGGTCGCCCTTCTTGGCGGCGTCGACAAATTTTTTCTCGGCAGCGATGAGGGTCTGCTCGAGCGGGGTTAGAGGCTTGGCCGGGGTGTTGGCCTGCGCGAAGGCGGCAACCGGAACGCAAGCCATAATAAGGACGAATGCAGCGAAAAGCTTTCTCATGCCAGTTTCTCCGTTTTCGATGACTCAAAGATTGTGGGCGACGAATCTTCGGTAGACTGCCCGGTCACGCCCGGTAATTTAACTTCGGGTAATCTAACTCCGGGTAATCCATCAATGCTGCGGCTATTTTTTTCCTGTTGGTATGCCTGCAGCCCTTCGGCGCCTTTCTTGCGGGCCCAACCGAAGTGCTGCGAGCGGTCCCGTTCGTAGGTGAGGATGGGAACACCGTATCCGCAGGACTGCGCCACCCGTTTGAGTTCGACGACGATGATAGCGCGGACGCTGTCGTAAACCGGGAAGTGCGAGGCGAGCGCGGAGAACTCGGGGTCGTGGGGTTCGACGACCCGACCGTGCCCATGCAAGCGAACTGTTTTTGGCGGCTCTTGAAAAGCGCAGAACATAAGGACGATGCGGCCGTTTTCTTTCAGGTGGGCGATGGTTTCAACGCCGCTGCCGATCAGGTCGAGATAGGCAACCGTCTTAGGCCCGAGAACAAGGAAGGAATTCAGGCCCTTGGGCGAGAGATTGACGTGGCCCTGGGCGTCGAGTGGCGCTGTGGCGACGAAGAACACGGGCTGCGCCTCGATGAAGCGCTGGAGGTTGTCGTCGAGCTCGGAAGGCATATGTGAAACTCCGCTACTTTGGCTTACGCGCCAGGCTATATGAGGTCGAGATCCTTCGCTTTGCCGGAAGAACGGCTCCGCTCAGGATGACGGCGGTCTATGAGCCGACAACTGCCGCACCAACCAGCTAGCCAGGTCGGCGCGGGCTACCTGCAACTGCTCGCCGGTCGCCAGATTTTTCAATGCGAAGGCGTCGGCCTTCACTTCATTTTCACCCACAATCAGGATGTACCTGGCTTCGGTCTTGGTGGCCGCTTCAAACGATTTTTTCAGGCGGAAGGTGTCGTCTCCGAGTTCGACGACCAAGTCGTGGCGACGTAACTCGCGGGCGAGGCGTGCGGCTTCGGCGTTCATCCCGGCCATCGGGGCGATGTAGACGTCGGGCTTGCGCAGGACGCCTTCAGCGCTCTCCTTCAGCGACATCACGAGGCGGTCTTCGCCGATGGCGAAGCCGATGCCGGGAGCGGCGGGGCCGCCAAGCATTTCGGAGAGACCGTCGTAGCGCCCGCCGCCGAGAATCGCACTCTGCGCACCCAGAGCCCCGTGAGTGAACTCGAATGCAGTGCGGGTGTAGTAATCGAGTCCGCGGACGAGGCGGTCGTTCAAGGTGAAGCGCACGCCGGTCTTGGTCAGGATTTCTTGAACGGCTTCGAAATGTTTGCGGCTGTCGTCGTCGAGATACTGGCTGATGCGCGGCAGAGTCTCGATGATCGGCTGATCCGCGGGCACCTTGCAGTCAAAGACGCGCAACGGATTGGTGACGGCGCGGCGCTGGCAGTCAGAGCACATCTGGCCGACAACCGGCTCGAGCGCTTTGCGCAGCGCTTCGTTGAAGCGGGCACGGTCGCTGGAGCTGCCGACAGAATTCAATTCGAGATTCCAGTCGGTGATGCCGAGGCGGTCGAGGAGCGTCGCGAGCATTTCGAGGACTTCGGCATCGCGCGCGGGAGATTCGCTGCCCGCCGACGGCGGGCCTATGACCTCGGCGCCGATTTGGTAGAACTGGCGATAGCGGCCTTTTTGCGGACGCTCACGGCGGAACTGCGGTCCGATGTAGTAGAGCTTGTTCAGGCCGCGATCCCACATCTTGTGCTCAATGTAGGCGCGCACGGTGCCGGCGGTATTTTCGGGGCGGAGGGTGAGGGACTGTCCCTTTTCGCTCTCGGCGCGCGAGCGATCTTCCCACGTGTACATTTCTTTGGAGACGATATCGGTCTCTTCACCGACGCCGCGAGCGAACAGATCGGTCGATTCGAAGATCGGCGTGCGGATTTCCTGGAAGTTGTAGGCGCGGAATACGTCGCGCACGGCGGCTTCGACGAAGTTCCAGAGCGCCGTTTCGGGCGGGAGAAGATCACGGGTTCCTCGGACGGCTTTGATCATATCCGTTTGCGTTACTTGGTCCCGGAGGGACCTTTGATAATAGCCCGCCGCTTCAGCGGCGGTAATGCGACATCAGATGCCGTGCCGGAGGCACGGTTGAAACTCTGGTGCGGGTTCAGCCGTCCCTACGGGACGCTTGCGTCTGATACGCATTGGCTTTAGTTCGCGGTGCGAATGCCTTGCGACCGCGCCTTTGTTCAATCTTATAGGGATCCTTCGACTGCGTGTGGTCTTCGCCCTTACTGCGCGAAGGCCGCACTTCGCTCAGGATGACAAACTCTTAGCGAGGTGCCTGAGGCCCGAGGTCCGACGCCTGCCGCCCGACGCCTATCTCTCTTTCAGGTACTCATCTTTATATCCGAGATAATTCGTGGCGTAGCGCATGATCATTTCGTCTTCGCCTTTTTCCAGTTTACGGCGGAGCTTTCCGGGGGAGCCCATCCACAACGATCCCGGCTCGACGACCGTCTTCTCGGGAATCAGCGTGCCCGCGGCGATGATCGATCCGGCGCCGATGCGCGCGCCATTCAGGATGATCGTTCCCATGCCGATCAGGCAGCGGTCTTCGATGATGCATCCGTGTAACGTGACGGAATGTCCCACGGTGACGTATTCGCCGAGATAGACGCCCCATTGCTGCTTCATGCCGTGGAGGACGCTATTGTCCTGCACGTTGGAGTGGGCGCCGATGCGGATCTCGTGGACGTCGCCACGGATGACGGCGTTCATCCAGATGGAGGCGTGTTCGCCGAGCACGACGTCGCCGATGATTTGGGCCGAATCGTCGACGTAACAAGTGTCTGGAATCGTTGGGCGCACGCCTTTGTAGGATCGAATCATTTTTTTAGAAAGTTGAAGTTAACACGAGAGCGCGGGCGGGCGGTAGGGGCGGGTATGCCGTCCCCGCTCCAGGGGGAAAAGCAGGTTCCTCGCGCGATAGTGCCGCGCATCGGAATGACAAATTTGTTGGGACCCGAAATGAACGCGCCCCGTAAACGATGAACGGATTGCAAATTTCTGCACCTTGACAATCGTGACGGGCCCAATCAAAATCAACAACCTCCCTCCGCCCAGCCTTCCGGGCCCGGCCCCGCCACTTCTTAAAATTTCTGCAAGGAGACACCGTATGCCCCGAAAGAACCATCCAGAAGCTAGCCTTCCCACCAATCGAATCGCGACTCGCATTACTCCGAAACTCGATAAACATCTCTTCGCCTACGCTGCTGCGGCTACTGCTGCGGGAGTCGGAATGCTGGCGGCGTCTCCATCGGCGGAAGCGAAAATTGTCTATACGCCCGTCAACGCCAAGATTCCCGTCAACACGCTGGTGCCTCTTGATCTCAACAACGACGGTGTCGCGGATTTTGATTTCTACTTCTTCACCTACGGGCCGAGGAAGTCGCTGTCGCTGCCCCTCGGTTTTCACAAGGACGATCTGGCGATCGAGGCTACGAAAGCCGGGAACGAGGTGTGGGAAGTACAGACCAGTAAATGGAACTACTGCGCGGCCGCGCTGCCGGCAGGCGTGAAAGTCGGGCCGGGGGCGGCCCTCAACGCGCATTCAGCGCTCATCGCAGGATCGGGCGGCTCGGCCTATTCCACTGTGCTGTTGTGTAAATTCGGGCAACTTTCGCGTGGGGCGTATTTGGGCCTAAAATTCGTGATCAATGGACAGACGCACTACGGATGGGCGCATGTGAGCAAGGTCCAACACAACCAGGCGACACTCACCGGTTACGCTTACGAAACCGTTCCCAACACGCCCATCGCCACCGGCAAGACCAGTGGCCCGGTCGGCGCGGACTTGGGCATGGAGCCGTTGTCGTCGGGTCGTCCGGCAACGCTCGGACTGCTCGCGCAAGGGTGGCGTGGCCTTGAGATGTGGCGGCGGCCGGAAGAAGAGGTAACGCTCGGACGCGCCACCCGATCGCGAATGAACTCCACGTCGATGGCGGCTTCAATCTTACGCAGCAGATGATCCCCCGGCACTAGCGACTCGATTGTCACTAGCTCCAGCTCCTGCTGCGGCACTTCGGGTTGCTTTAGCATGCCCCATAAAAGCACAAAGCTCCCGTGGAAAACGAGAGCTTTGTCGGTACTTTGTCAGCAATCTGAGGGGCACACACGAGTGTGCCCCTTTTTCCCAGTCCGGGACAATTCCAAAAAAGTCCGCTCACGATCACAGAACTCTTCTCGCAGGCGTGCTATATAAAAACTGGTTTCCCTTTTTCCCGCGGAGAAGCTTTCCGGCCGCGCTCTCCTAGGATGCGCTCTCCGGCACTTCTCCGCGGATTTTCCCGCCTCGCGTCCGGTTAACGCGCGCCGGGTTGTCCCTCTGAGCTGATCTCGCGAGACCGTCTCGCGAAATTTCCCGCATGCAGGGGCGACCTTATCTATGTCTTCGACGCGCAAGTTCACGGTTGTAGCTCTCATCCTTTTTGTGATCATGATGCCGACGCCGATTCGGCTGATGGCGCAGGACTCCGCCACAGGATCGATTCGCGGCGCGGTGCTCGATGCCACCGGCGGTCGTATTCCGCAGGCCTCGGTCGTCGTGGTGAGCACCGCGACAGGAACGCGCTACACCGCGACCAGCGACGCCGAAGGACGGTTCGCGCTGGAGATGCTGCCTCCAGGCGATTACTCGGCTCGCGCTTCAGCGCAAGGAATGTCGCCACAAGTAACACCGCAGTTGCATGTGGATGTCGGGGGCGTGGCGGAGTTCGAATTTCGCCTCACCATTGCGGGCGCGCAGGAGACCGTGAGCGTGTCGAGCGCTCCGTCGCTTGTCGAAACGAAGACGAGCTCGGTTTCGACGCTGCTTGACGAGCGGGCCGTCAACGATCTTCCTTTGAACGGGCGGCGCTTCGCCGATCTCGCGCTGCTCTCGCCGGGGGTGACGCAAGATCCGCGCAGCCTGACGTCGGCCACCAACGGCGACCTTTCATTTGGGGGCATTCGCGGATTCCAGAATACGTTTCTGGTCGACGGCGGCGACTATAACAACGCTTTCTTCGCGCAGGCTCGCGGGCGCTACCGCTCTCCGTATCAATTCTCGACCGAAGTCGTGCAGGAGTTTCGCGTCTCATCGAATGCCTACGGCGCGGAGCAGGGGCGCTCGGGTGGCGCGGTCGTCAACGTCGTGACCAAATCAGGCTCGAATCACGTGCACGGCACAGCGTTCTACTACCTGCGCGACAGTTCGATGGGGGCCACGAATCCCTTTCTCGCCTTCAAGCCGCACAACCGGCAGCAGCAAGTCGGAGGCACAATTGGCGGTCCGATCAAGCAGAACAAGATTTTCTTTTTCGGCGGATTCGATCAGCACATCTTTCATGTTCCAAACGTCGTCGAATTTCTGGATGGCAGCTCAAAAGTGGTGCCGCAGTACAGCAACAACCCGGCCATTCCCGGGGACTACGAGGCTACCGATCAGCAGTTGGTATACTCCGCGGCCAACCAACTCACGACACTGGCAGGAGAGTACCCGGCGGCGCAGATCGGCTATTCCTCCTATGCGAAGCTCGACATCAACCTCACGGCCCGGCATCAACTCACCCTGCGGGTGAACACGACGCGCTATTGGGGATCGAACAATGTCTTCCTCGATCCAGCAAGCCCGGTAAGCTACGACGCCATCAGCAACAACGGACAGGAAGTTGTTTCAACCGAGACTGGAGCGCTCTCGCTCACGTCGAGTTTGTCGCCCCGCTGGATCAGCCATCTGCGGGCACAGTTTTCGCACGACCGCCAGCAGTCTTACAGCAACACGAGCGACGTCCTCGTGAAGATTCCGACCATCCTCGACGGTGTGGGACGCTCCAACCTGCTGCCGCGACAGACCCGAGAGCATCGCCTGCATCTCGTCGAAACGCTCAGCTTCGAGGGCCACCGGCATTCGTGGAAGTTCGGCGGTGACGGGCTGCTGACTTGGATCTACGACTTCTTTCCCAACCAGCAGAGCGGAGAATTTCTCTTCTACCCCATCAAGGTGGATCCCTTCACGTTCCAACCCATGCAAGCCGGGCTCGCGCTCACCCCGTTGCGCGCGTTCGCTCACGAAGTGCCGCACTACTATCTGCAAAACTTCGGCAGCGCCACATCGCGTCCCGACACCAATGAGTACGCGGCATTCGCGCAGGATTCGATGCGCGTTACCGATCACCTCGCCCTCAATCTTGGTGTGCGCTGGGATCTACAGACTTTCACCAAGGCCGGGTTGGTCGGGAACCCCTTATTCCCGCCGGCGGGCAAAGTCCCGTTCTTACCTTATAACTTCGCGCCGCGTGGCGGGCTCGCCTACTCCTTCGGCGATAAGCGCCCCCTCGTCGTCCGCGCGGGATACGGCATCTTCTTCGTGCGCATTCCTCAGATTTACAACTCAGTCATTCAGACGGAAAACGGAATTACTGACTCCCATCTCTTCCTGAATAACTCGAACTATTACGACCACCAGGTTTTTCCTTCTTATCCCAATCCGTTGGTCAGTTGTCCGCTCAATGCGGCGAACTGCTCGCTGCCGGCGGGATTTACGCAGGGTGTAACAAACGATGTGTCTGCCTTTGCCACGAACTTCGTGACTCCGCGCGTGCAGCAAGCCAGCTTCACACTGGAAAAAGAAGTCGCCAGCCGCACCACGGTTGCGTTGTCACTGCTCAGCGTTCGCGGCGAACACTTGATTCGCGCCCTCGACGTGAACTTGCAGCAGCCAACCGCACTTACCTATCCTCTGTTCGATTCCACTGGATCGGACTTCACTGGCGGATACTACACGGTCGATTCCTTCGCGACCTGGCAGTTCAGCCGCACGCTCGACTGTCCGTGGCCGCCCTGCATCAATCCGCTGGGACGTCCCATCGCGCAGCTCGGTGCTATCAATGAATTCCAGAGCGCTGCGTCCAGCTACTACAACGGAGCTACGCTGTCCATCAATCGCCGCGTCGCTCGCGGAACGTACGCGCGATTTTCCTATACTTACGCCCACGCGATTGACGACGGCCAGGACGCTCTCGTTGCCGGTCAGCCGGCTACCGTGCAAAATTCGTACAATCCGAGCTCCGAGCGCGGACCGAGCGTAACCGACCAGCGCAGCCGTCTGGTGGCGGCCCTCTCTGCGGAACTGCATCCGTTTCACCGCGGCCATGAACTTCTCGGACGCTTCTTCAACGATTGGAAGGTTTCTTCCGTCTTCAATTACGGCAGCGGACGCCCCTTCAACGCCACGGTTGCCGGCGATCCCAATCAGGATGGCAACAGCCTGAACGATCGGCTTCCCGGTTACAGCCGCAATGCCTTCACCGGGCCGGACTATGCCACCGCCGATATGCGGCTTACGAGAACCATTCGTTTCGGCGAGCGCTACAAATTGAACTTAGTCGCGGAGTCTTTTAATCTCTTCAATCGCGACAACCAGCGGGTCGCCATTACCTCCAATGGCATGGTCGCCAGCGCGACTACTTTTGTTCAAAATTCAGTCAACGCCAACATCGCTCCGTATCCCGGCTACTACCGGTTGCCGACCAATTTCCTGAAACCCAACGCGGCCTATGCGCCGAGGCAGATCCAGTTGGCGATGAAATTTATCTTCTAAGGCGGTTGCCCGTGGGCGCTGATGTCCCGGCCTGATGGTCCGCGATCAAGGCATCGCCGGTGCGGCGGAGGTGTCTCGGGACAATGTGTAAAGGATGTCACGGGACTGAAGCGCGTGGAGGCTTATGGAGGGGGCATGGATAGATTCCTCGAAAGAAAATGGCGTAGTCCGTGGCTGCTCAGAGGAGGGCGAATATGAGCAGGTAATCCTCTACATCCCTAAGCCATTGATTCCGCTACTGATAGTGGGGAGACGACGGGCCTAGGGCTGATCCCAGTTCGTCTCAAAATGATCCTTCAGTGTTTTGGGCCGGTTTGTGTGGAAATTTCAATCACTTCTACTTGACTTGGGGTCAAATCCTTGTAATAACTATTCGGTCCATCAGGACGAGTTTGGGGGTGTGTCTGTTTGGCAGAAGTAAGGCTTCAAGAGGGGGAATCCCTCGAGAACGCTCTTCGCCGGTTTAAGCGTAAGGTGCAACAGGAAGACATTATCAAGGAGGTCAAGCGTCACTCCTTTTACCTGAAGCCCGGCGAGAAGAAGCGTGTGAAAGCTGCGCTGGCTCGCAAGCGAGCTCGCAAGAAGACACGTAAGGAACAGGACTAAGCAGGAAAGGGCCGCTCCTTCCCGGGGCGGCTCTGCTCAATCTGGCCCCCACCATGGTTGAGTTGCAGCAAGGGATCATTCATATTCATCATCTCCGGCATTAAAGCACGATAATTAGTAACCACGCTTCGTCCAGGAGCGTGACGGGCCGAGTCCAGGGGCAGTACGAGGGGGGATGTAGACAACCTGTATTTTCTCCGACCACCGCAGTTCTTTCCCCGCGGGTGGGCGCGCGGAAACGGGCTGAAGGGAGCCATCCTCAGATGGAATTTCAGGACAAGGTGCTGAAGTGTATCGACTGTGGGGGTGATTTCATTTTCACCGCCGGGGAACAGCTTTTCTTTCACGATAAGCAGTTCAAGAACGAACCTAAACGTTGCAAGGCTTGTAAGACCAAGCGGATCTCGGTGCTGGGCGCGCCTCCTGCGCCCGGTCAGAATTACCGCTATACCAAGGTCGAGACTCAGGCCACCTGCTCGGGATGCGGGAAGCAAACTACTGTACCTTTCCGTCCGACGCAGGGCCGTCCTGTTTTCTGCCGGGAATGCTTCCAGTCGCGGAGGACAGCCGCTTCGGCGTGATCCACCGCGCTCTTGCCCCTGCTTGTTGTCAGGAGCAGGTGGGAGTGTGTTTGAGCAAGGCCGCGCTTGGTTTTGTGGCGAGGCTCTCCGTCGACTCCGCCCAGGCGGCTTTAGCCCGTTGCTGCTTTTAACTTCGCTGCCCGCCTTATGCGCGACTCTGCGCTAACATAGATACGTGCCCGGATATTACGTGGAAAACTTTGGATGCCGCGCCACGCAGGCGGATGGCGCTGCTCTCGAACGACAGTTCGAGGAGCGTGGCGTCGCCCGTGCCTCTACTCCGGCACAAGCCGCGGTGGTCGTCTTGAATACCTGCACTGTCACCGCGGCGGCCGATCAGGATGCGCGTGCGGCGATTCGGCGGGTGCAGCGCCAGAATCCGGAGGCGAAGATTGTTGTAACGGGCTGCTACGCGCAGCGCGCGCCGGAAGAAATCGCGGCCCTGCCGGGCGTGAGCATCGTGATTGGAAATTCGCACAAGCATCAACTGGCGGAAATATTTCTGCAGAATGCTCCCGCGGCCGAAGAGACGCGAACAGACTTTTTCCCGCTGGCGGGCTTAACTGAGAACCGGGAACTGAGAACTGAGAACTCAATTTTCGTCTCCGACATCTTTGCTCACAGCGAACTCCTCGCCGCGCCCGTCTTCGATGCCGCCAATGAACGCACGCGTCCCAACCTCAAAGTCCAGGACGGGTGCGACAATCGCTGTTCGTTCTGTGTGATTCCATTCGTGCGAGGGCAGAGTCGCTCGCTGGAAATCACTCGCATCATCGCCGAGGTGAACGCGCTGGTGGAATCCGGCTATCGTGAAGTCGTGGTTAGCGGGATTAATCTGGGCCGATGGGGAAAGGACCTGGACCTCAGACCTCACACCTCGGACTTCAGCAAGATCGGTGAGGCCGAGGTCCGAGGGCTGAGGTCTGTCGCCGCTTTTCAGCCGCGCTTCGAGGATCTTATCCGCGCGATCCTCTCCGAAACCGCACTCGAAAAGCTCCGCATCTCTTCGGTCGAGCCCATGGACTGGTCTGACGAACTGATTTCCCTAGTCGCGGCGTCGCCTCGCATCGCGAAGCATGCGCATGTGCCCATGCAGTCGGGAAGCGACGCAGTGCTTCGCCGCATGCATCGCAAATATCGTCCGTGGCACTATCGCGAGAAGATCGAAAAGATTCGTGCAGCTATGCCAAGGGCGGCGATTGGTGCAGACGTCATGGTCGGATTTCCCGGCGAGACCGATGCCGAATTCGAAGCCACCCGGCGGATGATTGAACGTCTTCCGTTCACGTATCTGCACGTTTTCACGTATTCGGCGAGGCCCGGCACGCCTGCGGCGATGATGGCGAATCAAGTCCCGGTCCACCTTGCACGCGAGAGGAATCGTATTTTGCGGGAACTGGCTGCGGTGAAGAAGCTTGAGTTCATGCGTGGGTTCGTCGGCCACAACGTCGATGCGATCACTCTGAACGTTGTGGGTAGCCGCGATGGCGCCGGTGAGTTCACAGAGACGCTCACCGACAATTATTTGAAATTACGGCTGGATGGACGCCACGAAGCGAATCGGTGGATGAGCGCGTGCGTCGAAAATGTAGTGGATGGCGCACTGGTGGGAGCAGCCCTCATAGGCTGAAGCCGTGCCCTTCCTCAGACCAAACCTAAGACCTCAGACCTCAACCTGCCGTGGCCACTTTCAATCGCGCGGCGATCTTTTCCAGCAACCCGGCGGTTGCCTCTCCGGCTTCGAGCGTTGAGAAATCGCTTCCCAATTCAATCACTGGCACCTTGGCACAGGCATCGCGGAACGATTTCTCTGCTGCGGGTGATCCCGCCACATCCGCACCCAGCAGCAGTAAATCAAAACGCGTAATGCGCATCAGCAGCATGCTGTCGCGCATGTTGTTGCTGGTGTGGACGTCAAATCCGGAGCGGTGCAACAGTTCGCGAAGGTAGGTGACTTCGTCCACATTGCGATCGATGCAGAGGATGCTTCGCCCCGCAGAGACTGGCTGCTCGGTCTTGGCGGTCGCGCGATAGAACGCGGCGACGGCGTTCTCTTCTGATTCATGAGAGTCGAATAGCTTCGCCAGGTGCGACAAATGCAGAACTTTTTTGACATGTTCGGGAACGTCGCACAGCTTCAGATCGCCGTGCAACTGGCGCGTGCTGGTCAGCGTGCGCACAATGCTCCCCAGGCCGCTGCTGTCAATGAACACCACTTCGCCGAGGTGCAGCACAAGGGCGCGCCGGTCGCGCAACAAATGCGCGATGTGGGCCCGCAGCGACTCACTCTCGCCGCCCGAAACGAGACGTCCTTTGCAGCGGACAACCGTGACCCGCCCAATATCGCGCGTCTCCAGAGACAGCCGCAAGGCGCTTGCAGTCATGGCTGGCGAGACTATAGCGGCGCCAGCCGCCTGTCAAGGAAGGAAGCGTCAGCAAACCTCATCTGCTAGACTGTCGCATCCTAAACATTTATGGCCGTTATCGCTCCGACTCTTACACCTATTTCGAGCAGCTCTGAAATTCCCGAACGAACACTGCTAACGGGACTGGCGCTTACCAGCTTTTCTGCGCTCCTGCTGGAACTCGCGCTCACGCGATTATTTTCTGTTGTGCTCTTCTATCACTTCGCGTTTCTCGCGATTTCCATTGCGCTCCTGGGGCTGGGCGCCGGCGGGGTATTTGCCTACTTGTGGAAGAGCCGGCTCGCGGCGACCGATACCCGCACGCTCGCCGCACGGCTGTGCATGGCAAATTCGGTCGTGGTGTTCCTTGTGCTGGAAATCGTGCTGCATTCTCGGGTTGCGTTGCAAGTCTCCTGGGCAAATTTCGGGCGGCTGACGACACTCTATTTGGCCGCCGCTGTCCCATTTTTTCTGACCGGATTGCTGTTCGCCGTGGTATTCGCGCGCGAGACGCACCGCATCCCAAGGCTGTACGGCGCTGATCTGTGCGGTGGAGCACTCGCCTGCCTGGCGGTCGTGCCGCTACTGAACATGGTGGGCGGACCAAACGTCATTCTGGTGGCGGGTGCCACCATGGCTGGCGCAGGAGCGATCTGGGCCGTCTCCAGAACCACGATCCGGAATGCCGCGCTACTCGCGCTCGCGCTCATCACGTTGATTGGCGCTAATCATTCCGGCCGTCTCATCGACGTGGTGTACGCCAAGGGAATGTTCCGCGATCCGGCGTGGGTAGAGTTCGCAAGTTGGAATGCACTCTCACGCGTTGAAGTAGATCGTCAAGGTCAAGCGAAGGCCGTAGTCATCGACGCTGATGCTTCCACTTACATCATGAATGCCGATCTCGCCCACTGGCAGGGTACGGTGTGGGAGCACAATCTGATGGCGGCCCCACCGGCGCTGGCCAATATTCTGCGACCGCATGGCGAATTTGCCATCATCGGGCCGGGCGGCGGGGTTGATGTGTTGCGGGCCGTAGCAAACGGCAGTCCGAGCGTGACCGGGATTGAAATCAATCCCATCATCGCCACCACGATCATGCGCGGTCGCTACGGGGACTATTCTCAGCGCCTTTACGAGCGGCCCGAAGTGCATATTCAGGTCAACGACGGACGTTCTTATCTGCGCTCAACACTGCAACATTTTGATGTCGTACAGATGACGTTGGTGGACACCTGGGCCTCCACTGCGGCAGGCGCCTTCGCGCTCAGCGAAAATAATCTCTACACCGTTGAAGCGTTCCGTGAATATTTCGATCATCTCAAGCCGGATGGAATGATCGCCATTACGCGCTGGGAGTTCCAGCATCCCCGCGAAGCACTGCGCGTAGTCGCGGTGGCTATGGAGGCCCTGCATCAACTGGGCGTGGCCAATCCCGCGCGTAACTTCATCGTCGCGTCGCAGGGATCGCTCGACGAAGACGGCATTCCGGTCGTCGTGCTGGCCAAGAAGACTCCATTCACCGCCGAGGAGGAGACGGCAGTGACCACGCACTTCGATCATTTCTCCGAACTCGATCCGCTCTACATGCCGTCCGAGCCCGGACACAATCCATTCTCCGATTTGATCGCGAGCAACGATCCCTACGCCTTTGCCCGCAGCTATGCGTACAACGTTGCGCCCGTTAACGACAATGCGCCTTTCTTCTTTTTCACCCTGAAGCCCGGGCAGATTCTCGGCGAGAAAGGTCTGCGCGACGGAATCGACTGGAAGGTGAACCTGGGCGTGCTGGTTCTGCTGTTGGTGCTGGTGATTTCTCTAATCGCCGTGCTGGCGTTTCTGGTGTTGCCCCTGGCGTGGAAAGGCGGAAGGCCCCGCCAATCGCCGATGCCGCTTCTCTATTTCGTCGCTGTCGGCTTAGGCTACATCCTGGTCGAGATCGCATTCATCCAGCGCTTCGTTCTGTTCCTCGGACATCCGACCTACGCGCTCACGGTTGTGATCTTTCTCCTGATGCTCTCGAGCGGCGCTGGAAGCCTGTTCTCGCGGCTGTGGCTGCCAAGCACCGATCTTGGATGGGTGCCCCTGGCGCTCGTGATCGTGACGCTTCTGTTCGACGTGTTCTTTCTCCCCAGTCGTCTGGTCAGCCTGGTCGGCCTGGCATTTGGCAATCGCCTGCTGATTAGCGGAGTCGTTCTCATCCCGCTTGGATTTGTCATGGGAATGCCATTCCCCACGGGCCTGCGCGCGCTCGCTGCAATGCCCGTCCCTGAATTTCCGGCTGGGCAAGACGCGTCCAACAACGCAGTCGAGTGGGCCTGGGCCATGAATGCCGCGGCGAGCGTGCTTGGATCGGTCCTCGCCATGGTTATCGCCATCCAGTTCGGATTGACGGTGACGCTAGCGTGCGGGGCGGGCGCCTACCTGCTTGCACTGGCCCTCATGCCTGCCCTCCGAACGAAAGCGGCCTGAGGCGGGCTCCAGTTTTGTTATGATGCTGCGATGGGTCTGGGGCGTTCCGAGCCGTTTGCGCCACTGCACCTACCCATGCCAACTGCGGCCATGAGGATATTCTTTGCCTAGCCAGAAGCAGATCAAATGGTCGCAACTACGCGTCGGCCTGACGGTGATCATTGCCAGTCTGGCGCTGGGCTTTCTGCTTTTTCTGATGTCGGGGACTTCAGGATTTTTCACTCCCCGCCTCACTCTCAGATCTTATTTCGATAACGCGCAGGGTCTGCGCGTCGGCGCTCCCGTGCGCCTGAGCGGTGTGGATGTCGGGAACGTGACGAATATTCGCATCGTGCCCGATAAATCCAAGCAACTCACTCCCGTCGAAATCACCATGAAGGTGAGCACGAAGTATAGTTTTAACATGCGCCGCGACTCGGTGACCTCGCTCGACACCGCCGGCGTGCTCGGCGAAACCTATCTCGACATTGAAAGTGCGCAGGCGATCGGCGGGCCCGTACAAGACGGAGACACGCTTCCCACGCAGGCGCATCCCGACTTCAACCAGGTCGTGCGCGCCAGCCAGAGCACGCTCGAGAACATGGACGCGCTGCTGAAACGCGCCGACCGCATCCTGGCCTTCGCCGAAAGCGGCAAGGGATCGCTTGGCAAACTCATCTACGATCCGACGCTCTACAACCGTTTCTCCTCGACCGTTGCGGAATTTCAACAGATCGTGCAGCAGATCGGCAACGGCGAGGGCAGCCTGGGAAGGCTGATCAGCCGCAACGACGCCTACGACAAATTCCTTTCCACGCTCGACAAGATGAACAGCGTGGTCGACGACATCCAGCAGGGCAAGGGCACCGCTGGAAAGTTTTTGAAGGATCCTTCGCTTTACAACAACACAAACGATACGATCGCCAACATCAAGAAGTTCACCGAGGATATCAACGCGGGCAAAGGCACCCTCGGCAAGCTGTCCAAGGATGAGGAACTGGCGAAGAAGCTCGACACAACAATCACCAAGCTCTCAGAATTGACGACCCAACTCGAAGCGGGACAGGGCTCGGCGGGCAAGCTCTTCAAAGACGAATCTCTTTACAACAACGCCAATCAGATGTTGGTGGAAAGCCGGGACCTGGTGAAGGCGATTCGCGAGAACCCGAAAAAGTACTTGAGCATCAAGCTGCACATCTTCTAAGCGCCGTTGATTCGCCTCACCCGAGTGCGATTCAGTGTTCGCCGATCCCGAACACCGAACCCAACATCAAGATGACCAGCACGCCAAGCGAGATCCATCCGTACTTGTAATCCTTCTCGTGAAAGAACAAGTAACAGGCGACGATAACCCGGACCACCGGCGTGGCCAGCATCAGCAGGACGCCCATGCGCTCGATGTCGACCGGAATCCGCCCGGTCATGAAAAGTCCGTCGATCAGCCCCGCCAGCATGACGAAAAAGCAGCTGAAGGCGCCGATGCGCAGCACCATGGCCACGATGCGGTCAAAGCCGGGTTCGCGGACCTGACTCATAAAATCACGCTCATAACCAGCCTCGCAGCAAGTGCACCAGCAGATGTCCGGCCAGATAAAACATGACGCCGACCAGCAGATACACCACAACCTTTGTGTGGACGCGCGGAGCGATGCGCGCCCCCAGCAGCGACCCCATGAACACACCCACAGCGAGCGGCGCTGCGTATTGCACCAGGATGTCGCCGCGCCGGTAATAGACAATCGCGCTGGCCGCTGCAGTCACGCCGATCATGAAGTTCGACGTTGCCGTAGCGACCATCAGCGGCACGTTCATGAAGAGGTACATCACTGGAACCTTGATCGGTCCGCCGCCGATTCCGAGCAGGCCCGAGAGAGCGCCCGCTACGAGGGATGCGCCCAGTCCCAGCGGATAGCGCTTCGGCTCGTAGAGCGGGATGACCGTCTCGCCGTTGACGACACTCACAGCGGGTGTCGACTCGTCCTCGGTCTTCACCTTGCCGCCCTTCACCAGGATGGTGATCGCGCTGTACATCAGAAAGCCGGCGAATAATCCTTCAAGGGCGTTGCGATTGAAGTAGCCGACAAGATATGCCGTGACCGCGGCGCCGAATGCTGTCGCCAACTCAAGCGTCATGCCCAAGCGAATGTCGGTCGTGTGGCGCTGCAGGTGAACGGAGGAACTCGCCGCCGAAGTCGTGATCACCGCGACCAGGCTCGTTCCCACGGCCTGCCGAATAGAGATGCCGAAGTAAAGAGCGAGAATCGGCGTGAGCAGGACGCCACCACCGATGCCGGTCAGTGCGCCCAGCAAGCCGGCACAGAAGCCAAGCACGACCAGAAGGATGTTTACCACGGGGAGCGCGACCTCCGCTTGCCGACTTGTTCGATGGAGATACTAGCGCTGTAATCCGTCGTCTGTGAAAGGGAATAATTGGCGGGGAGCCCCGTCAGCACCAAGCTACGACACCGCCCGCGGCGTCGTAGTCGACTCGGCTTGCTCGTGCGCATGATAGCTCGACCGCACCATCGGGCCCGACTCAACATGTCGGAAACCGAAGCGCAGCGCCTGGTCCCGCAGATACACAAACTCCTGAGGCTCGTAGAAGCGGGCGATCGGCAGGTGATCCTTCGATGGCCGCAGATATTGCCCGACGGTTAGAATGTCTACCCCGCGCGTGCCCAGATCACGAAACACCTCAACCAGCTCTTCCGACGACTCGCCCAAGCCGACCATCACGCCGCTCTTTGTCACCATCCCCGGAGAAAACTTCTTGGCATTCTCAAGTAGAGCCAGCGTGCGCTCGTAACGCGCCCCAGAGCGCACCGAGCGATAAAGCCGCGGAACCGTCTCCGTGTTGTGGTTGAGCACGTCGGGATGGGCGTCGAGCACAATCTTCAGCGGCTCTTCGAGCCCCTGAAAATCCGGAATCAGCACTTCGATGCGGCAATCCGGCATCAACTCGCGAATCTCGCGGATCGTTTCTGCAAAAATCTTCGCACCGCCGACGTTGTCATCGTCGCGGTTCACGCTGGTCACGACCGCATGTTTCAGTCCCAGGGTCGCCACCGCCTCGGCTACGCGGCGAGGCTCGTCCCAGTCGATTGGCTCCGGACGCCCTTTGGGAACCGCGCAGAATCCGCAGCGCCGCGTACAGATGTCTCCCAGCAACATAAACGTCGCCGTCTTGTGGTTCCAGCACTCGCCGATGTTCGGGCACTGGGCCGACTCGCACACCGTATGCAGTCCCAATCCCCGCGCCAGCTTCTTTAAATTGTGGAAGTTATCGCCCACGGGGGCCTTCGCCCGCAGCCACTGCGGCTTGGGAGCCCGCACCGGTGCCCCGAGCTCAATCTGAATCAGTTGGGAAGGTCCCGCCATCCTTTCGATTCTATCAGTTCCGGTCTAAACCTCGGCAGCGCCAGTTAAGCATGCGCGGCCCTCAGCATGAAAAAAATTTGATATCCGTGTCGATTCCGCGATTCCTCGCTCGACGAGTAAGTGAAGGCAAGATTGCTGGCAAAGGAGGAAACGGCGATGACAGACTCGCTCAAAACCCACGCCAAAACGATCGTCGGAGTCGCCCTCCTGGGCCTCGGATGCTTTGTGTTGTACGAGCATCTCAGCCATGTTGCCGCTCAGTTGACTCACCTGTGCTCCGTTCCGTGCGTGACTCCGGGCGGTCTGGCCGATGCAATTTTGTCGGGCTGGAAGGTTTATCCTGCTGATCAGAAACGGTTTGTGCACGCTTTTCTGCGCCACATCTTGTTATCATCCTGGCCGTTGCTGCTGGTTTGGGCCGGAACGGCATTGTCTCGGGAAACCTTCGTCGATGACATCACTCCGCTACCGAAGAACTCGCAGACTGAACCTCGTACGTCCCACAGAAAATCCGAAAAAAAGATTTACGGAAGTGTCGATTTAGCCGCACGTCGTTCGACGTCAAAGTAGAGACCGAAATAACACTCACATCATCTCAAGCTGAAAGGGGAGACAAATCAATGCGAGTCATGGTGATCGTCAAAGCAACGAAGGATTCCGAGGCCGGGGTCATGCCGAAGCAGAAACTGCTTGCCGACATGGGGAAGTTCAACGAAGAACTGGTAAAGGCTGGGATCATGCTCGCCGGCGACGGCCTGCAGCCCAGTTCGAAAGGTAAGCGCGTCAAGTTCTCCGGCGACAAACGGATCGTTGTCGACGGCCCCTTTGCCGAGACCAAGGAACTGATTGCCGGTTACTGGATCTGGCAGGTCCGGTCTATGGAAGAGGCGCTCGAGTGGGTCAAGCGCTGCCCGAATCCGCACGACGGAGAAGGCGAGATCGAGATTCGCCGCGTTTTCGAGGCCGAGGACTTCGGCGCGGAACTGACTCCCGAACTCCGCGCGAGCGAAGAGCGCATGCGCGCCAAGCTCGCCGGACAAAGAAAATAGCTTCGGACAAAAAAGCCTTCGCCTGATGTCGATTTTGTACAACTTCATTCGACGTATCAACAGAGCCTAGACCAGCGGTCACACCGAATGGAAGCTGGGCTCACAACAAAACTACTTAAGGAGATCGAACCATGAAATTCATGATGATCGTCAAACACCCCGAGAATCAAGGACCACCACCCAAGTCGCTGATGGAGGCGATTGGGAAGCTCGCCGCAGAAGAGGCCAGCACCGGCAAGATGCTCGGGAACGGAGGCCTTGCGCCAACCGCGAAGGGCGCGAACGTTCGGCTCTCCGGCGGGAAAGTGACTGTCACCGATGGGCCCTTCAGCGAGGCCAAAGAAGTGATCGGGGGCTACGCGCAGTTTGAGTTGGCGTCGAAAGAAGAAGCGGTGCAATCGGTCGTGCGCTTCATGGAACTCCACAAACAACATTGGCCGGAATTCCAGGGCGTGACCGAGGTTCGGCAAATGTACGAGCCGGGCGAATTTCCTCTTACGAAGTAGAAACTCAGCAGAAACTCATAACCTTGCGCGGACTCATCAAAACATGGTGTGATCGGTGGTCAGTATGGCTACCGATCCACATCGCACCCCGATTCATCAGACCGAGATTCATCGCATCATCGACGCGGTCTGGAGGATCGAGTCCCCCCGGCTCATCGCCGGTCTGACGCGCATCGTGCGTGATGTCGGCGCCGCCGAGGATCTCGCGCAGGATGCTCTCGTCGCTGCGCTCGAACAGTGGCCCCAGTCGGGCGTTCCGGACAATCCGGGCGCCTGGCTCATGGCCGCCGCCAAGCATCGCGCCATGGATCACTTCCGTCGAAACACGCGCCTCGAGCGCAAGCACGAGGAACTTGGCCGCGAGATGGGCGAGAAGGAGATGGCAGTGCCCGACCTGAACGCCGCTCTCGACGACAATGTTGGCGACGATCTGTTGCGGCTCCTGTTCATCTCCTGCCATCCCGTGCTCTCGACGGAAGCGCAGGTCGCCCTTACCCTTCGTCTGCTCGGGGGCCTGACCACTGATGAAATTGCGCGAGCCTTCCTCGTCCCGGAAGCAACCGTGGCCCAGCGCATCGTGCGATCAAAGCGTACGCTGGCGGAAAAGCATGTGCCCTTCGAGGTGCCGCGAGGCGACGAACTCTCCGCTCGCCTGTCTTCGGTACTGGCAGTGGTTTATCTCATTTTTAACGAAGGTTACTCCGCAACTGCCGGCGATGACTGGATGCGTCCTGCGCTCTGCGAAGAAGCGATGCGGCTCGGGCGCATCCTGGCGGAGCTCGCGCCGCAATCGCCCGAGGTTCACGGCTTAGTCGCGTTGATGGAGATACAGGCGTCGCGTTCGCGGGCGCGCGTCGGCCCGACGGGAGAGCCCATCCTGCTGCTCGATCAGAATCGTTCGCACTGGGACCAACTCCTCATCCGTCGCGGACTCGCTGCACTAGATCGCGCTTCAAGGCTGGGCGTCGAGCGAGGTTGGTACGTCTTGCAGGCGGAGATCGCAGCCTGCCATGCCCGCGCACGAACGCCCGAGGAAACAGACTGGGCGCGGATCGTGACACTCTACGAAGAACTCGCGCGGGTCGCGCCGTCACCCATTGTCGAGTTGAATCGCGCCGTCGCGGTCTCCATGGCCTCAGGCCCAGCCGCAGGGCTTGCGCTGGTAGACGCTCTTAACGCGGAGCGCTCGCTGGAGAACTATCACTTGCTGCCGAGCGTGCGCGGAGATCTGCTCAGAAAGCTCAGCCGCTTTGACGAAGCCCGCGCTGAGTTCGAGCGCGCCGCATCGATGACACGCAATGCCCGTGAGCGCGAACTGCTACTCGACCGCGCCCGATCATGCATCTCTGGTTCAACGGTGAACTAGGCGCTTTGATGAAGTCGTACTCTCGAGCTTATCCCGTAAGAACTCGATCAGGTGACGCGGCGTTAGAGCCTCTCCCGTACCGTTCTGCATCAAGCCATCTATGCTCTGCTCAGCTCCGCGAGAGTAAAAGCTCGTCCTCAGAGACTCGCCCGCCTTTTCACCCCAGTCTCTGCCGAATCGCTGATCCACGTGGTGCTCAATCTGACGGGCAACCATCTCGCCGACAACGAAGCTTTGCAGGTAGATGGGGTCAGATCCATACATCGGGTTAAAGGCCCACACTGCGGAGTCATGCATGTCCACGCCAAGATATCGCGTGTGGATTTCGTTATAAGCAGGTGACGGATCCCGGTCGGGGTCGGCGTAAGCCTCAAACTCAGAGAGCGAGTCCGCGATCATATTGCGCACGTTATAGAGCAACTTCAGCCGATAGGTTGTGCTGACAATGCTCGCCTGATTGGGCGTGAGCCCAAATAGTTTTGTATTCACTTCAGGGCGATACAGCATCAGGGCCATGACCTGCGCCATGCCTTCGTCCGCCGGCTCCGAAAAATTTGCGCGCAGCAAGAATGACGGCTCTGCCATCATCTGATAGTGCAATGCATGTCCGGTGGCGTGCAGCAGGCGGTCATAAAAATAAATCCCCGAGTAACGGTTCGCCAGAATTCTTACTTCCTTTCCATACAGAACGGGATACGCCGCCCCGCCAAAGCTGAGGTCCGCAACGTGCATCTCTACCGGATCGAGGTTGTATCCCAAGGTTGCCGCAAGCTGTTTGGTCTTGCCCCAGGCGTCATCAGTCGAGAACTTCTGCGATTCAAATTCGTTGGTAAAGTTCGAAAAGTAGAACTCCAGATCCCACGGCTCGACTTTCGTAATGCCGAGATCGTGGCGCATGCGTTCCAGCAATCCCTGATACTCGGGCTCCGTCTGTTCCCGAATTTGCTCGAACCACCCGAACAGCTTCTGCACTTCAAGGCCTTTTCGGTGCAACATGAACATGGAGAAAATTTCGGCGGAATTTTTTGTCGCCAGCTCGTTGCGCAGCTTGATGGCATTTTGAATGCGCGCGCCATTTGCGGCCGTGATCTTGCTGGTTGCCCGCCAGGCCTGCTCGCGCAGTTTCCGGTCCTGATTGTGCGCCAGAAGGTCGGTGACTTCGACGCGCGTCAGTTGCCGGTCGCCAACGGTGTAACGCGTGGCGTTTTCTTGCTGGGTGATTTGCTCAACAATGGCCGTAAGAGCGGGATCGTTTGTGATCCGCGTATAGGTCGCCTCATTCAGAAACAGCTTGCGTCGCATCCTGAGCAGCGGGTCGGAAAAGCTTGCGTGATCGAGGTCCTGAAGAAATTTGTCATCGGAAACAACGGCGCGAATTTGTTCCTGAATCGGCCGTGACGAGAGACTGTTGTCTCCCATCGCGATTTTGTACTCGGTGCGCCAGTAGTCTGCGTACAAGTTCTCCAACTGCGCTTCCCGAGTATCGAGCTGGGTTGCGACAACCGCGGGTTTCTCTGCTGCGTTCGCCGATAGAAGTGCCAGACACACCAATAGCCGAATACCCATACATTCGATTGGAGCAAGGCGATAGGCACATCGTGAAGAGGAAATCGGCGAGTAAAGTTACATCGGTCACCAGCGCGCGCCTGGCTTAGGCTGTTTGCTAACCCACCTCGACCAGCCCATAAGTATGCTGCCAGAGCGTGCGCATGTGGACGAGCGCGCGGCTAATCTCCTCAGCCGAAATTTCCGAGTTCGGCCCCGCAAGCACCGCGGCCGCTTCGCGCTTCGCAGCCTCGAGCAACTGAGCATCGCGAATGAGATTCGCCACGCGGAAGCTCGGCATCCCGGCCTGTCGCGTGCCGAAAAATTCCCCGGGCCCGCGCAATTCGAGGTCAAGCTCGGCGATTTGAAAACCGTCATTCGTTTTCACCATGGCATCCAGCCGCCGCTGGCCCTCTTCGCTGACTTTGCCGCCGGTCATCAGGATACAGTGCGACTTCGCGGCGCCCCGGCCGATGCGGCCGCGCAACTGGTGAAGCTGCGCCAGACCAAAGCGTTCCGCGTGCTCGATCACCATCACGGTTGCATTGGGCACGTCCACGCCAACTTCAATCACCGTGGTCGCAACCAGAATCTGCAACTCCCCACGCTGAAACATCTGCATAACCTGTTCTTTCAACTCAGAGTCGAGGCGACCATGCAACAACCCGACCTTGAGATCGGCGAATATCTTGCTGCTCAGCTCCCGGTACATCTTGATCGCGGCCTTGAGTTCGCTCTCCTCGTTCTCCGCGATCACCGGATACACCACGTACACCTGATGCCCCGCAGCCACCTGCTTCCTCACAAACTCCCACACTTTCGGCGACTGGTCATCAGCAATACAGTGGGTCGCGATCGGCGTGCGTCCCGGTGGCAGTTCGTCGAGCACGCTGAGATCGAGGTCGCCGTACAGCGTGAGCGCCAGAGTTCGTGGGATAGGCGTTGCCGTCATAACGAGAACATCAGGCTCGCCGGGTGCTGGCGAAGTCGCGGCCGGTTCGCCATTGCCCGACTCGCCGAGCACAGCCCGGCTGCTTTCCTCCCCTGACTTTCGCATCAGCTTCAGCCGCTGCATCACTCCAAACCGATGCTGCTCATCCACGATGACCAGCCCAACTTTGGCAAACTCGACTTTCTCCTCGAGCAGCGCATGCGTACCAATCACCAACTGGGCGTTTCCCTGCGCGATGTGCCGCCGGATCTCCCGCTTCCGATCAGCTTCCAACGAACCTGTCAGCAGCACGATCCGGTACCCGGCATTCTCCAAAATTCGCCGCGCGGAAAAATAGTGTTGCTGGGCCAGAATCTCAGTCGGTGCCATCAGCGCCACCTGGTATCCGTTTTCGATCGCGATGATCGCAGCCTCAAAGCCGATGATCGTCTTGCCCGATCCCACATCGCCCTGCAGCAAACGCCGCATGGGATAAGGCTTTTCCATGTCCCCGGCAATTTCCTTCAGCACTCGCTTCTGCGCCGCCGTGGGATGAAACGGCAGAATCTTCTTGATCGCCGCTCGTACCCGGTCATCCAACCGGAACGCGATTCCGGTCTGCGCTTTCTGCTGGCGCCGCTTCAACTCGAGCCCGAGTTCCACGAAGAACAGCTCGTCAAAAATCAGACGCAAGTGCGCCGGCGTGCGCGACGACTGCAAATCCTGAAAGCTCTCCCCGGGCTCAGGCCAATGCACATTCCACAGCGCCGCACGTGGCGAAATCAGGCCAAGCCGCCCGCGCACAACCGCAGGAATCGGCTCCGGCAAGTCCGGCGTCAGATTGTCGAGTGCGGTGCGAATCGCGCGCCGAAACCAGCGCGGTGTAAGGCGTCCCGTCGCCTCATAAATCGGAACGATCCGGCCAATCTCCAACGACTCCGCTACCTTTTTCTCCGCGGCGCCGTTATCGTCATCCCCGGCCTCACCCAGAAACTCGAATTGCGGCTGCATAATCTGCAATTCGCGGCTCCGCTGATCTTCTTCCACCTTGCCGTACAGAGCAATCATCTGCCCCGGCTTGAATTTGTCCTGCAGATAGGTCGCATTGAACCAGAGACAACGTAGGCGTGCGCGCCCCTGGCCGACCGTCAGCTGGAAGATCGGCATTTTCCGCGTGCGGAAGAGCCCGGAGTTTCTTACCTCCCCAATCACCGTCGCCATCTCCCCCGGACGCAGCTCGCCAATCCCGCGCGGGTTCAGCCGATCCTCATAGCGAAATGGAAGATAATGAAGCAGGTCGCCGACCGTGCGAATCCCTTTGGCCGCGAGGACCTCCGCGATACGCGGTCCAACACCCTTCACATATTGGACCGGAGTAGAAAGTTCGAGCATGCGCGATAAGTCCGGGGGAAACCGCCTCTTCCTGAGAATCCCGAAAAGCGCGGCACCCCAAAGAATGTTAGCAGGAGCAGCCATCAGCCGCTCGCTCATCACCGAACCGGTCGGCAACCAGAAGGATGCCCGCGGTGTCTAAATCACCAGTGCTCGTCAACTTTCTCCAGACACTGGTCGCCATTGTGTTGGGGAACGTTGTGTATTTTCTCCTCGCGCCATCTCTACCTGCGGTCGCGCGCCACCACCCATTCAAAATCGATTTGGGCATGGTCGTCGATTTCTGGTTTTGCCTTGTTGCATACGGCCTCATTCGCACCGCGAGAAAGTGGCGATAGATTGTGGAATAGCGCTAAGGCAATCCGCCGAGCGCGGTTACTTTAGGAACCTCGGTAACCGCCTTCCCCAAACGTACAATTCTTGGGACCATGCCGAAAATCGCGGTTCTATACGAAGCGGGCCAAGCCGTGCTCTCCACGTTCGATTTGGACGAGGTGTTGCAGCGAATCCTGGCCATCGTGCGCGATTATTTTCATCTGCCGAATGTGGCCATCCTGCTGCTCGACAAGGAGGCCCAGCAGTTGTGCGTCCGCTCGCAGATCGGCTGGGACCTCGGTAAAGACAAGATTTGCCTGGGCTATCACGAAGGACTTACCGGAGCGTCGGTTCTCAAGAAGCAGCCCGTCTACGCTCCCGACGTCAGCAAAGATGCGCGCTATATTTGTGCCGCGGGATCTACGCGCTCTGAGCTGGCAATTCCGCTCATGGTGCGTGACGAAGTGGTCGGAGTGCTCGATTGCCAGAGCGACCGCCTCAATCGCTTCGACAAAGAAACCATCGACCTATTGACCCTGTTCTCCACGCAGGCGTCCATTGCCCTGCAGAACGCCCGCCTCTACTCGCTGGAACGGCAGCGTGCGCGGCAACTGGAGGCCATCAACGCCATCGCCCAGCAGAGCACTGCTGTTATGGACCTGGAGGACCTGCTCGCCCGCGTGTGCTCGATGATTCAGCACGCCTTTCAGGTGGCTCATGTTTCGCTGTTCCTGCGCGAAGACGGCGACCTCGTGATGCGCGCACATGAAGGCAGCATGTCGCCGTGTATTCCCCCCGGCGGCCGTCTTCCTTCCGACCGCGAGCCATGGTCGCGCATTCTTCACACGGGCGGCACCTTCAACGAGAAAGATCTCAGCGCTTCTCCAAACGACTACAAATTTTTCGCCGAGACAGTCTCGCGGATGAGCATCCCCCTGATTTCGTTCGGACAAACACTGGGCGTTCTGATGCTCCATAGCCCCGAGCGAAATGCATTTCGCGAAAACGAATTGCAGTCACTCGAATCGGTGGCCGACATCTGCGCCAGCTCTATTCAGAACGCGCATTACGTTGAGCGCATCCGGCAGCTCTCTTATCTTGACGGCCTGACCGGTATCTTCAACCGGCGATTCTTCGAGCTGCGCATCATGGAAGAGATTGAGCGCGCCCGCCGCTGTGGCACGGGCATGGCCGTGATCATCGCCGACATTGATCAGTTCAAGAAATTGAATGACGAGTTTGGGCACCTGCTCGGGGATGAAGTACTACGCCAGGTCTCGTCCCTGTTTCACCAGCAACTGCGCAAGATTGACGTGGTATGCCGTTATGGCGGAGAAGAGTTCGCGATCCTGCTGACCAACACCAACGCGCAGCACGCCATGAGCGTCACTGAAAAATTGCGGCGGCTCATCGAAGGGTGGCAGTTTCCAGGAGTGCCGCGGACGGTCACCATTAGCGCCGGGGTTGCGGCTTTCCCCGATCACGGCACCACCCGCGATGAATTGATCCGCGCTGCTGATACCGGACTTTATGTGGCGAAGCAGGCAGGACGGAATCGCGTCTGCCTCGCAAGCCTGGCGCGCTCTACTACTAACTCGAAGTGACCCAGGCTGTGCCTAAATGTCTGCCCAGGACTTGCGAATCTCCCGCCGTATGAGAAGCAGGTTGTTTCTGAGTTGTTCTTGTTGCTGCTTGAGCTGTTTCTCTTCCGTCTTCCGAGTCTCCTGTCGGATCCGCTGCAGGTTCTGCCTGAGCTCTCCCTGATCCTTCTTGAGTTGCTCCGCTTCTTTCCTGATCTGTTCTCGCTGCTTTGCGGCCTGTTCCTGGCTCTGCCTCTCCTGGCTGCAGAGCGACTTGCGCAGCTCGTCCGCTGACTTGCGAATCTCTTCCGCGGCCTGCGCCATCTCCGGCCGCAAGCGTGCCACTTCCTGCCGCGCATCGCTGATTTCGGCTGCGGTTTCGTCATCCATCAGCGGATTGTCGAAACTTTCTTCTTCCATCAGCGTGCCCGACTCCTTGCGTTCTGGGAACGTCAGATTCAGATTCTGCTCTTTCTTGTCGCGCATCACCCCGATGCTCACCGCACCACCGCTGCGTGACTTCACCGCGTGCGTGAAATCGCTGGTGTCATTTACCGGCTGGTTGTTGACCTTCACGATCACATCGCCCGCGCGGAAGCCCGCCTTCTCGGCCCGGCTCCCCTTCTCGACCGCGCGTACCAACACCCCGTTGCCGTTCTTCACGCCGAAAAACTCTCCCAGCTGCGGCGTAATGTTTTCTACCATCAGTCCGCTGCGTGCCGACGAAGTCACCATCACCATATTGATCGCGGGAATGTCGATGTCCGGCGACATGTGAATCTCCGGCATCTCGAAGTGAAATTCCTTCGACTTCGGACCCATCGCGAACGCCTTGTGCTTGTCTGCCAACTGCACCTTTACCGTCATCGGCGAGCCGTCGCGACTGAGGCCGAGCGTGACGACACGTCCCGGAGGCATCTCGTGGATCATTCTCCGCAACTGCGCTCCACTCTCAATCGTCGTACCGTTCATCGTCAGGATTACGTCGTGCTCCTTCAACCCGGCTTTCCCCGCCGGAGCATCCTGATCGACCATCGTGACCTCGACGCCTTTTTCCTCCTTCAGCTTCAAAGCGCTCAATCGCTCGGTGGTCACGTCGCTGATGTCCACCCCGAGATACGACGTCGTTCCGCTATCGCTGTCTTCGCTCGAGAACACCCAGGGCTGCCCAGCCGGATCCACGTTCCAGTTCTGTGCCGCATGCGAAAAGCTGAGAAGTAACGGCAACAGCGCGATGCTTGTCAGAACATTTTTACGCATGGTCGTTTCCCTCAGGAAGTTCATTCATAATTGCCGATTAACAAACCCAAGACCGCTCTTGTGGTTCGAATTTTCAATCAACAATCAAAAATCAGCAATCAGAAATGTTTTTACCGGGCGCGCCTGATGCAGATATCGCCCGTGGACGTGTGCACCTTCAGCATCGGCCCGCCGCCGTTCAGCTTGCCTTCCGCGGTCAGCGTCTTCGGTCCGTAGTGGTCGCCTTCACTGCTGATATGGATATCGGAAAAATCAGACGTGATGCGGTGCCCATTTCCCATATCCACACTAGCCCGCACGTTGATGGCAACGTCGGAAGCGATGTACACCGTGATGTCGCCCGCGCCCGTCTCCAAATCGGAATCCTGGCGCTCGCCCCCCGTATTCACCAGCTTCACCGTGATGGTGCCTGCTCCGGTCTCCGCTCGCGCCGACGGCACGCCGTACAACTCAATGCCGCCGCCGCCTGTTTCCGCACGAACGTGCCCCTTGGCCGAGGTCAGCTTAATGCTGCCGCCTCCGGTATCGATCTCTGCTGTGCCGCCAATGTCGCTCAGGTCCACGCTGCCGCCGCCGGTAGAAACCTTCACTTTACCGTTGCAGTGGCGGACTTCGATGCTGCTTCCGCCCGTCTCAATGACCGCGCCCTGGGCACAGGACTGAATCTCTACGCTGCCGCCGCCAGTCTCCGCAACCAGCTTGCCATTAGCTTGGCGAACTTCGATGGAGCCTCCGCCAGTGTGCAGCCCGATATCGCCGCCCACAGTGCCGACTTCGATTGACCCGCCTCCAGTTTCAGCGCTCACGCCGCCGCCAATGTCATCGAGCTTCATGCCGCCGCCGCCGCTCTCCGCCTCCACGCGGCCCGAAACGCCCGTGGCATCCACGCTGCCGCCTTCAGTTTCAAGCTTTACCAGCGCCATTTCGCGCGGAACCATCACCGAAAACTCCGCCGAAGAATGCCGCGGATGTCTTCCCCCCTGCCAGTCTCCGACGATCCATGCGGTATCGCCTTTTACATAAGCGCTGATCTTGTACTGCTCGAACTGCCGCCGGGCCTCTTGCTCTGAAGAATTGCCAAAACGAGTATGAACGACGTAACTAATGCCCTGCTGCTGCCCACCCCGCACGACGACCGAGCCCATGTCCACTTTCACTCGTAAATTCTTGACCGCTGCCAGCGAACCCGTGATCTCCTGACCCCAGGCCCCGCCTTCGCGGGTTACATGTGTTTCCTGCGCCAGACACTCCGAAATAAAGGCCAGAGGCGCAAGCAGAGCCAGCATTCCGGCCAGCCCGACGATTTGCAGCGCGCGTTTCAAAATATCCACCTCACTTCTCGTGATTAGCCGCGTATGCTTTGCTTTGTCATCCTGAGGGCGCCGCTTTTTGGCGTCCGAAGGACCTGGGCGAGCCGCGCATCGCGTCGCGTTCTTTGCGGCGCAATAATCGCGCGTTTGGCTCGCTTCCTCTAGTCAATCTCCGGCAACTGCGCCAGCATCGTGCGAGCCTGCGACTTGATGTACTGGCTCTGATCCTTACCGGCTAACGCCATCAGCACTCCGCGCACGCTGCCATCGGCTTTGACCGGCTCGATCAGCCGCAGCGCCTCGATGCGCACCCCTTGGTTCGAATCGTTTACCAGCGCCCGCAACACCGCGTCGCGCACATTGGTATCTTCTTTCACGTAATTGCCCAGTGCGTCCAGCGACTTCAGCCGCACTCCAGGATTCGTATCATTCTGCAGCGTATACATCAGTGCTTCACGGACCTGCAGGTCGCTGCTCCGCTGCGCCAACAGAGACACCGAGTCCACGCGCACGCCGGAGTTGTAGTTGTTGCGCGCTGCATACAGCAGCAACTGCTGGACCTGCTGATCGTTTAGCGGTCCGTGGTATTCCTGGGGCACTACGGTGTTGTATTTAATGCTGACCTGGTTGGTGGCTGGATCTTGTTGGATGGAGCTGATGCCTGCGATCGAAGCGTCCGTGGGAATTACCGAGGTAGTGGTAATTGGAGTGATGCCGCCGGGCTGCGGGGCTGGATGCGATCCGTAAATCTTGTAGGTGGTTCCGATTCCCGCCGCAAATCCAAAAATCAGAATCGCCGACGCCAAAGCGGGAGAGAACTTCATCTGCAGCAGCCAGTTCGCCGGATCGAACGCCAGCCGACTGAAGAAGCTGCCTTGTTTGACCGTCTCCAACCCTTCCTGCAGCCGCATGCGCGAAGCCGCCACCAGGTTCGGCGTCGGATCGGCCGCGCGATCCTGCTCCAGCAGCGCATGGAACTCCTGCTCCGCCTTCAGTTCGGCTGCGCAGTCGGCGCAGCGGGAGACGTGCTGCTCCAGTTCATGGCGCGCGTCATCCGCCAGCTCGCCATAAACCTGAAGCACGATATTCTCTCTGACCCATTCACACTTCATAATTGCCTCTTTGAGTCCTGCGTTTTGCTCGCGACTCAGCACTCAGGACTCGCGACTCCTCATCTCATATCCGCCAGCGCCCCGCGCAACTTCTGCGTGGCCCGGAAGAGCGTATTCTTGGCGGTCTCTTCCGTAGTCTGCAAAATCTCTCCCACAGTGCGCAGCTTCAGCCCGTGGTAATGCTTCAACTCAAACACCATGCGCTCCCGCGGAGTCAGTTTCTCCAGCGCTCCGGCGATGCGCGCTCCTAACTGCCTCCGCATCAAATCGCGCTCCGGATTCGCCCCCGCCCGCCCATCAGCTACCTGGTCGAGCAGGTCATACTCGCCGCCGGACGAATCCTTTGCGACCGGCGCGTCTTCTTTGCGCACGTTCTTCTTGCGCAAATGATCGAGACACAGGTTGGTCACGATCCGATAAATCCATGTGTAGAAGGAACACTCAAACCGAAAATTGCCGATATTCTTGTACGCCTTGAGGAAGGCGTCCTGATACACGTCCTGCGCATCCTGCTCGGTTCCGGTGAGATGAAGCGCCAGCCGCAGCACCGCCTGATCGTAGTGGCGCACGAGTTCCTCGAAGGCGGCGCGGTTTCCCCGCTGCGCCTCTCGGATCAACATCGTGTCATCGATGCGGCGTTCTTGCCCAGCCATGCGGCCCCGCGCGGGGTCCTGGTTTCCCTGATCTTGGTCGCGAACCAAGCTCGGTCGAGATTCGGTCTCGCTGACTCTCTCTTTTCTCTCTCGTTCACTCTTCGTGATTGAGTGGGCCCGTCCGCCAACGACAAATGGTACTGCCCATGCATCGGCCGGCATTTCTATCTTTTCCTCTACGCCCGGTATTTATGCCGTATCCGGGCTTGCACAGGAATAGACGAGGAATCAGTGGAACCGTGAGCAGAAATTATAGGCTGTACGGGGATTTTTTGGGGCGTCTAGGTGGTTCACGGGCAAAGATTTAGGGGGAAACAGAACAATCAGAGCCGGTCCCGGAGCCCGGTTTGGCAGAGAAAGTGCCCTGATTGTGGGGCATCGCGGTGGACGCAAAGTTAAATCGTTCCGAAGGGAAATGCTGCAGGTCAATACCGTCCCGGAGGGACGCTTGATAGTAGCCCGCCGCTTCTAGCGGCGGGTACGCGCCTGATTAGAGTCCGTGCCGTAGGCACGGCTGAAAGGCCACCGGAGAGGTTCTAGTCCCTACCGGACGCAGCGTTGCTGGGTAAATGCGAACCCGCCAGTGGAACTGGCAGGCGGTTTTCGCTGGTGCCTCCAGCCGCCGTCGCCGATCGATCCTGCAACAGATTCATTGCACACCTAGGATCGTGGCGCCAGATTTGGCCTTTACTCCGCGACCGCTTCCTTCTCGATCACAACCTTCAGATGTGCGGTCACGTCCTTGTGCAGCTTTACCGGGACCGTGAACTCGCCGACGGTCTTCAGCGGCTCGTGCAGTTGGATCTTGCGGCGATCGATGTTGAAGCCCTTCTTGGTCAGCGCGTCGGCCAAGTCGCCCGACGTGACCGATCCAAAAAGCTGATCGTGCTCGCCCGTCTTGCGCGTGAACGACACCGAGGTGCCTTCAAACTGCTTGGCCAGTTCCTCAGCCTGCGTCTTCTCCTTGGCGGAGCGGCGCACCGAAGCGGCCTTCATCTGCGTGATGACGGCCTTGTTGCCCTCGTCGGCCACAATGGCCAGCTTGCGCGGCAACAGGTAGTTCCGCCCATAACCTTCCGCGACCTTCACCACGTCGCCGCGGGATCCCAGCTTCGCTACGTCTTCCTTCAGAATGACTTCCATGATGTCTCCAGTACTTCAGATCTTTTCGCCACGGATTCACGCGGATCACCACGGATAACCCAGAACCTCGAAATTAAAATCCGTGAATATCCGTGTAAATCCGTGGCCAGATTTCTTTAGGACGCGCGCCCGGCAAACGGCAGCAGTGCAATGTTGCGCGCCTGCTTGATCGCTCCCGACAGCCGGTGCTGGTGCGGTGCGCACACGCCTGTCAGGCGCCGCGGCACGATCTTGCCGCTCTCGGCCACGAACTGCCCGAGCATGCGGTAGTCCTTGTAGTTGATGTCTTCAATCTTCTCGACGCAGAACTTGCAGACCTTCTTGCGCCGGAAAAACTTGCGTCCACCACCGCCCTCGCGCGGAGGCCCGCCAGGCCCGCGCCCGCCGCCACCAAACCGGGGACGATCTCCCCCAGGCCGTGGACCGTCAGACCGCGGTCGCTCGCTCGATGTGGAATGCTCTGGTGCTTTCGTTTCGTCAGCCATAATTCTCCTCTGTATGCGTCGCCAATATAGCGACGCTCAATCCCTTTCAAGAAATCCTTGTCATTCCGACCGAGCGAAGCGAAGGGAGGAACCTGCTTCTCCTCGCGATCTGCTCGAACCCAGCCATTCGCTCGAGCCCCTACGCCGTAGCCGGAGCTTCCGCCGCCGGTGCCGCAGGCTCTTCCACCGCCGCCGGAGTCGCCGGGGCGGCAGCAGCCGGTTGTGCACTCACTTTCTTCTTCGAGTCGCGCAGCTTCTTGATCTTGTCCAGGCGCTTCTGCTCTTCATCCGTACGCACGGTGAGGAACTTGATGACTTGTTCAGTCACACGCAGGCGGCGCTCCAGTTCGTGAATCACCGCGCCTCCGCCCTCGAGGACCATCAGCACGTAGATGCCTTCGTGGAAACGGCGCACGACGTACGCCAGCCGGCGCTTGCCCATTTTGTCCACACGTTGCACGGTTCCGCCCGAAGTCGGCACAACCGACGTCAGGGTCGAAATCAGTTTGTCCAGATCCTCTTCCGTCATATCCGGCCGGACAATAAACATCAGCTCATAAGTACGATTCATGCTTTTCTCCAAATCCTTGGCCACTGATCTCACGGATCGTCACGGATAAATCAAGAAATCTTGTTTCTAATCCGTGTGAATCCGTGTTGATCCGTGGCTAATCTTTTTCGTCCGGCTCCTTGCGGTTAAACCGATTCATCGCCGCCGCCGGACCTTCCTTCAAAATCACCTTCACCGCTTCTGCCGCGGTGTCGAGCATTCCGTCCACGACCGCCAGGTCGGCCTTGCGCATCGGAGCCAGCAAATAATCCGCGCCGTCTCCCACCTTGCGATCCGGCGCCACGCCAATCCGTATCCGCAGAAAATCCTGCGTGCCCAGCGCCCCGATAATCGACTCGATACCGTTATGCCCCGCCGAACTCCGCTTCGTATGAATCCGCAGCGTGCCCAGCGGAAAATCCAGCTCGTCCTGAATCACAATCAGGTCCGACTCCGGCTTCGCCTCGTACTCCGCGATCAGTTCCCGCACCGCGACGCCACTCAAATTCATGAACGTCTCAGGCTTGGCCAACAGCACCATCTGGTCGGCGATGACCGTTCGCGCCGTCTGCGCCCTGCACTGCCGGTTTCGAACCTCAACCCCCAGGTTCCCTGCGATCCGATCAATCGCCAGAAAGCCCAGGTTATGCGGCGTGAACTGATACTCGATGCCAGGATTGCCAAGACCGACGATCAGTTTCACGCCACCATCCGCTTCCAGACCAAACCACTTGTCATCCTGAGCGAGACGTTTTTCGTCTCGCGAAGGATCTGGGCGCGCCGCGCGAAGCGCTCGCGATTTTGGCGAGCGCGTAAATCGCGCGGTTGGCGCGCATCCCTACTTCTTCTCTTTCTTCTCGGCCTTCTTCTCGCCCTTCTCAGCCGGAGCAGCCTCGGCGCCTTCTTCCTCGGTCTCCTGCTTGCCCTTCTTGATAACTTCGGGCTCGGTCGGAGCAGCGGCTTCCGCCGCCGTTGCATCGGGCGTGGCCACGACTTCTTCCTTCACCGACGTGACGTGCGCGACAGGCTGGTTCGCTTCGGTAATGAACTTCAACTTGTCGGAGTGTGGCAAGTCCGATACGCGCAACACCTTGCCGAACGTGAGTTCGCTGACGTCCGCGTCAATGTGGCTCGGAATGTCCGCCGGCAAGCACTCGATCTCGACTTCACGCAGCATCTGCTCCATGATGCCGCCTTCCTGCTTCACGCCGGCCGCTTCGCCGACTAGGGCGATGGGCACGCTAACGCGCAGAACCTTGTCGAGCGCGATGCGCTTCAGGTCGATGTGCAGCAGATGTCCCTTGATGGGCTCGTACTGCCAGTCGACGATCATCGCCTTGGTCTTCTCGCCGCCGCTGAGCGCGAGATCGAAAATGGTGTTGTGTCCGGTCTCGGAGTTCAGAATGCGCGACACGTGCCGCGGATCCACGCTCACCGAGAGCGAGTCCTTGCCCGCGCCATAAAGCACGCCGGGAATCTTTCCGCCCTGCCGCACGCGTCGGGCGTGATTCTTCGTTCCCGCTTCCCGCGGTTGCGCTTCGAGTGTGTTCTGTTCAATTGTCGATGCCATAAAGATTCCAATTCCTATTCAAGAAGTTGAGGTAAGCAATGAGCGATGAGCACTGAGCAAATTCGGGTTTGCTCACAGCTCAATGCTCATTGCTCGCCGCTAAACGAACAACTTACTGACCGAAGTCTCTTCGTGATTGGCCTGAATCGCCCGGCCAATCAATCCTGCAATCGAGAGGACCGAAATCTTTCCTCCCTTTTCCGTGCGTGCCGCGTCGGCTTCGGCCGTCAGTGGGATCGTGTTCGTGACCACCACTTCCTTGATGACCGAGTTCCGTATGTTCTCCACCGCCGGACCCGACAGCACCGCATGCGACGCGCACGCATAAACCTGGGTCGCACCGTTTTCTACCAGCGCCGCCGCCGTCTTCACCAGCGTGCCTGCCGTGTCAATCAAATCGTCAATGATCAAGCACGTGCGCCCGTTGACGTCGCCGATCACATGCATCACTTCGGCCACGTTCATCTCGACGCGCCGTTTGTCCACGATGGCCAGCGCCGCGTCCACTTTCTTCGCGAAAAACCGCGCCCGCTCCACGCCGCCCGCATCCGGCGAAACCACCGTCAAGTTCGGCAACTGCAGCTTGCGGAAGTGATCCACCAGCACCGGCGAAGCGAACAAATGATCCACCGGAATATTGAAAAATCCCTGCAACTGCGGCGTATGCAAATCCACAATCAGCGCCCGATGTGCCCCCGCGGTCGTCAGCAGATCGGCCACCAGCTTCGACGAAATCGGACTGCGCGGCTTGTCCTTCCGATCCTGCCGGGCATATCCGAAGTACGGAACCACCGCCGTGATGCGCCGCGCCGAAGCGCGTTTCAGCGCATCAATCATCAGCAGCAACTCCATCAGGTGTTCGTCCACCGGACGGCATGTCGGCTGCATCACAAACACGTCGCAGCCGCGCACGTTCTCCTGAATCTGGACGTAACACTCGCCATCTTTGAAGCGAATCACCTGAGCCTGCCCGCGCGGCATCCCGAGAAAGTTGCAGACTTCATCGGCCAACTGCTCGTTCGCTGTGCCGCTGAATATCTTGAACTTCTCATCCACGCGCGGACGCTGTTTCCGCTCCGCCTTTTCGTCGGTCACAGGTGGACTCTTCTTCTCAACTTTTTCCGTCTTGTCGGTCGGCGTGACTAAAGTAGCCATGGTTGTCTCTGGGCTCCTGGCGTTTTAGTTCGTACCGTTTTTGCTTGCCACTCTCAGCCGCCAGCGGTTTTTCTGGCAACTGGGTACCGGCAACTGCTTTTCTGGCTGGGCCGCTAGGATTCGAACCTAGACAAAGTGCTCCAAAGGCACTTGACCTACCATTAGTCGACGGCCCAGTAAGGCAAATTGTTAATTGCCGATCTTCGATTGTTGATTGAACCCCGAAGGGCTCTCTAATTGTCAATCAACAAACAAAAATCAACAATCAAAAACTCTTTGCCGTCAGTCTGCAAAAACCCGCCGCCAGTAGGCCCGCCGCGTCAGCGTTACGGTCGCCTGTGCCGCCCAGCTCTGCTTTCGCAGCTTGCTCGCCGCCAGCGCTGCCGCCCCTTTTGAGATGAACAGCCCGTACAGCGTCGAGCCGGAGCCCGACAACGACGCATATTTCGCGCCCGCGCGCAAAAGCGCGCCTTTCACTTCACTCAGCTCGGGATATTCAGGAAAGACGACTCGTTCAAAGTCGTTTTCAATCCCAGCCCGGACAAGCCAGAGAAGCTGATTCTCGGCCCGGCCCCTTCCTGCCAAAAACTTAGAAGGAGCACTGGAGGCAGTCTCACTCAGCCACGCCGACAAGCCGCGACCAAGCTCATTCATTCTATCGGACCCACCAGTAGCCGTCAATTTTCCACGAGCTCCTGTAGGGACAGCCGCCCCCGGCTGTCCAGTCGAGCGAAGCTCGTCAGGATTCTTGCCGGAAGCCACCTGTGCTCCCGGAGTATTCGACGCCGCTCGCACACCCGTGGAAGAGCGGCCCTTCAGGGCCGCGTTACCCTGATCCCACGCCGCAAACGCCTTCGGCGTCGACACTCCCACCTCCGGCGTCACCACCACACAAGCCATCCCCGGCAAATCCTCCACCGGATAAACCTGTTCCCCGCGTCCCACTCCCAATACAGTCCCGCCTACCAGAAACAGAGGCAAATCCGACCCCACCTCCGCCGCAATCCTCAACCTCTCCGCCGCCGGCAAAGACTTCTTCACCGCCCGTTCCAAGCCAAGCAACGTAGCTACAGCGTTCGAAGAAGCTCCTCCCATCCCGCCCTGCACCGGCAGCCTCTTCTCAATCTCCACCACCACGCGCCCCTTCGCCCGCAGCGCCCCCATAGCCCGCTCAACAATCCGAAAGCAGGTATTCGTTTCATCGCGCGGCACTCGCGGATCTTCGCACCGAATCTCGATCCCACGCCCGCGCCCCACCCTCACCCGAATCAAGTCATGCAAACCGATCGTCTGATACACGGTCAGCAGCTCATGAAACCCATCCTCCCGCGCCGCCCCAATGCGCAAGCCGAGATTGATCTTCGCGAACGATCGCACCGTCACTGTCATGGACGAATGATTGTAAAGTCTCAAGCCTTGATTTGTGCGGTTAGTTTGGGGTAAGAGAGAACGGTCGGAGGAAATACTTGCTCCACGCGGTGGCGGACAACCTACTCGTCCTCTTAATTTTGGTAGTGCTCGGCCTGCTGGTCTCAATTAAGCAATGGCCGGAGTGGACTCGCCGTGTCCGCTCGGCGAATTGGCCTACCACGCAGGGAACCATAGAAAGTGGAGAGGTGAAGACTGACAGGACTACGACGGGCAGGTCATTCCGATCGGTGGAAATAGCAACCGTGACGCTCGGTTACTCGTACCGCTTAAACGCCTCCTACTATTCCGGATACCACATCGAAACCTTCCTCGATGAACAGAAGGCTTGGTTCTACGTAGACGGCCTCAAAGGACGAGAAGTCCAGATAAGCTACAACCCTCGAAAGCCGGAAGTTTCTGTCTTGCCGAGGGCAATATTGGCTCGATTAGCCCAATCTAGCTAAAAGCGCTGAGCCCTCCCCCACCCGTCCCCCCACCTTGGTTATCTCGACTCTCATCACCACCGCGGCGCACTCTGTAAGTACAGATTTCAATACAACCCGTCGCCCCAGACGGCCCCCCCGGTTGAAACCGTAAGCTAAAACCTGCAAGCACAATGCTGTCCCGGATTTCCTCGGGGCCTCTGCGCAACATCTTCAGTCAGCCGCTAGGGGCGGGGAGCAGGAGCAAGACGTACGGCCAAATCGCAAGCCTGGCGGATATGGTGCGGGCCTCCAGAGCTCAAAGGACGGGTATGAGCCCCTCTGTTTCGCGGTCTTTTTTCCTAATACTATTTCTTGCCACTTCCACTGCGGCCTTTTCGCAGAGCGGCTACAAAGTTGTCAACGTCACCGACGGCGGATCTATCTCCGGCACCGTGAAGTGGTCCGGCGCGACTCCTCGCGCCCTCGATTTCCCGGTCACCAAAGACCCTCAGGTCTGCGATCCCGACGCGAAGAAAACCACCGATCTCGACCGCCTCGTCATCGGCGCTCAGGGCGGCGTCGCCAACACCATCGTCTATCTCAAGAACATCAGCAGCGGCAAAGCCATGGACCTGCCCGCGCAGCGCCGCCATCTCGACCAAAAGCACTGCCGCTATGTCCCGCACATTCTTCTGGTCCCCGAGAATGCCCAACTCGAAATGACGAGTTCCGACGCCACTCTCCACACCATCCACATGGACGGCGCCGCCTCCTTCAATTTGCCCTTCCCCTTCCCCGACCGCCCCACGTCGCGCACGCTCGTGACGCCGGGTCTGGTTCACCTGCGGTGCAACGGAGGTCACGTCTGGATGAACGCTGAGATGATGGTTGTCCGGCATCCCTACTATGCCGTCACCGACGAGACCGGCCGCTTCGAATTCACCGACGTCCCGCCCGGAAACTACGAAGTCGTCGCCTGGCATGAAGGCTGGGGACTTGCCGGCAAAGAGCAAGCCTACGACGTCCTTACCGAACGCAGCGTCCAGCGCCCCGTCTTTACCGAACCCAAAACGTGGGAAAAATTCGTCACCGTAACTCCCAATCAACCGAGCACGGTAAACTTCGTGATCTCGAATAAATAAGACTGCAGATCACAACGCCAATGGGTGCCCCATTCTTGTCGCGTACTTTGCGACAAGAGTGAGACACGATGCTGCGTGCGCAATAGCGGTTTTGATCGTTCGAGTGCTACCCATTTCTTGCCAACCCGTCCGACGTCTTCAATACTTTGACGAAATCACCCCGACCGGGAAGGGCCCGACTTCAGTCGGGCCGTTATGCTGCCACAATGATGGCGGCTTCAGCCGCTGGGGGGACTGTTGCCACCCTGTACAATCCGGACGATTGCAACGCGTCATGATCTCCCGTGCCACAGCCCCGTTACTTCTCTCCGCACTCGCTGTCGTCATCGCGATCCTCGCATTCCTTCTCCATCCCATTCCGCAACCGCTCGCCTACCACGATTTCGCCGACCATCGCCCCTGGCTCGGCATCCCCAACTTCGGAGACGTCATTTCCAACGTCCCCTTTGCGCTTGTCGGAATCGCCGGCCTGATCTTTCTCCTCGGTCCCGGTGGTCGGAAATTTTCCGACCCTCGCGAACGCTGGCGCTACCTCTTCATGTTTGCGAGCCTCATCCTCACCGCCTTCGGCTCCGGCTACTATCACCTCGCCCCCGGCGACGCCCGCCTCGTTTGGGACCGCATTCCCATCATGATGGTTTTCATGGCGCTGCTCGCAGCAGTCATCGCCGAGCGCGTGAGCGTCCCCGCAGGTCTGGCATTGTTCCCGGTGTTCGAAATCGTAGGAGTCGCCAGCGTCCTGACATGGCGCACTGGAGAACTTGCCGGCCACGGCGACCTTCGCTTCTATGCTGCCGTGCAGGTCTACGCGATTCTGGTTCTGCTGCTCGCTTTACTCTTCCCGCCGACGTACACGCGCGGCGCCGACTTTGCCATAGTCGTTGGGTTTTACGTCCTTGCCAAAATCCTCGAAGAATCCGACCGCCAAGTCTTCTCCGTTGGCCAGATCGTCAGCGGCCACACCCTCAAACACCTAGCCGCCGCTGCCGCCGGCTACTGGATCCTCCGCATGTTGAAGAAGAGAGAAGTAATTCAGGCTTGATTTTGTACGAACCGGAAGGGCACGAGTTTACTCGTGCCGTCAGACTGGAACCACCACTCGGTCTTTAGCCCCTGAGCTTCGCGTTTCTCACACTCAGCCGCCCTCATATATCATTCCCACGACCATGAACAATCTCGGCCCCGCCGCAGAATTCCTGCGCATCTCGGAGCACTATCGCCAAATGAGCGACGGCGAACTTCTCGACCTCGCCCAGGATCCTTCCGAGTTGACCGATGTCGCCCAGCAAGCTCTGGCGAGTGAAATCTCTCACCGCGGACTCACGATTCCTTCTGCGAAGCCTGCTCTCCGCCCGAATGCCGTACCTCTGCCCGATCCCGCAGACTCCAACAGTCCCGAATATGATGACGACCGCCAATTGGTCGAGACCTGCACGGTTTGGAGCCAGCGCGACGCCCTCCAGTTACAGACGTTGCTCGACAACGCCGGCATTCCTTTTTTCATGGGCCCGGAAAATGCCACGGGCGTGGACGCGGTGACCTCGAATTTTGCCGACGGCGTGAGCGTTCGCGTCATGCAGGTCGGCGTGCCTTGGGCCAGACAGGCCATGCAGACCTACGAACCTCTGGACGATCAAACTCCCAAGGGCCAGGCTGAACCCGAAGACCTTCCGGTCCAGTGCCCCAAATGCCGGTCCACCGAAGTCGTCTTCGATGAACTGGTTCCCGACGAGTCCGCGCCCGCCGCGAACGCCCCTCAAAAATTCAAATGGATATGCGAATCCTGCGCTCACGAGTGGGAAGACGACGGCATCGTAAAAGAAGCGTAAGCGCGGAGCGCCGAAAGAATGCAGCCCGCTTCTCTCACAGCCGGAACCGCATGATCCGCGCCGCCGTCAACTTCCCTCCAGCCTTCACAACGCCGTGACCGGACCAAGCTCATTGGTGACTATATTTTCGACCACGCGGGTTTCTAGCGCGTGACCGTGCGTCGACGGCCAACTCTCCGACTTTCGCAGATCCTCGTCATGCGATCGCGAAGCCCAGAACGACGCGACCACTCCTGCTGTCATCACTCCAAACACGATCACGCTAAGCCCGCTATAAAACGCATTTCCATATTTCGCCTCGGAATGTCTTTGTCTCGGCTTTTTAAATCCGTGCTTGAACCTGGGTGGCAGTAGTCCCAGAACGGGAAAGTTTTGCACATCGCGCAACTGTCAAGCCAATAATATTCCGCGCTCCCTAACTCTCACTCAGCACGGCGAATAAAGTCAGAGCTTCGTCTCCGGGAACCCTCTGCCAATTGTTAAAATAGAAGTAGTCGTGATGAGCCGCTGCCCACATCTCACATCCAGCTTTACCGCAGTCCAAAGTGATATAGCTAAGTCCTTATTCCGGAATATTTTGCGTGTAAAATCTTTGTTTTCAAGATTTTGCGAGGGCCAGCCGATATAGATGCTCGCTAACTCCAACAAACTAAAGATTTTAGCGGAGCAGCATCGAACAAAAATTGCGCCCAAGATATCTCCTGGCGATCGACTTGGATTCTCAACTCACTCGACCCAAGAGCCGTATCTCGTGTGTGTAGAATAGGGCTGAATGTCGCAAGCCGCTCCCGCCATCACGCGCAGTCCCGCCGAGGTTGTTCGGCTCACGCCTGTCTCTCAGGCGCCCAACGGAATTTGCTACGCAGTCGCCGGAGAAGTCGCGGTCAACTCGTTTGACCTCGAGCGCATGATCGCCGCCGTCCCCACGAAGATCGCACACGCGCTCGAACGCAAGGCCTACTACTTCGTTCCGCTCACCGTGAGCCAGGGCGAAGAGACTGTCATCGCCGACCGCTACGACGTCGCACTGAGCGACAATGCGGTCTGCCATCGCAACCTGAATCTCGGCGACTCACAGTGCGTCTTCATTTCCACGCGCCTGATGGACGACAAGTTTTCCGTCGCCTTCGAGTTCTATATCAACGTCGGCCATGCGCTGGTCGAGCGCGCCGGAGTCTCGCGCGACTTCAGCGATCTTGCCTGGGCCCAGGTCGAAGCGGGCATTCGCGGCGAGACTTCGCTCGATGCCTGGGAGGCCCGCAAGCTCGCCACCGCTCACGGCCCCGACGCCGAGCGCTTCAAAAACGAATATCTCGACGCCACTTTTTCCGACACAATTTCCATCTACCTGCTCTCGCTCTATCTGGACGTCGATTACTACGACCTGCGCGAACGCGATTATCCGCTGCTCGCACCCTCCGCGCTGGCCGAGCGACTGCGCAAGGTGGCCGAGTTGTTCCCGCCGAATACCGGATTCGAGTTCGCCATCCTCTACAAGCGCCGCGGATAACGTGATGTCGGTTCACGGAACAACCTCGAAGCCAGCGGATTCCGCGCCCCAGGCTCGTTCTCCGCACTGGTACGGCATTCCAGTCCGTGTTGCCCTTCTCACCTTCATCGGAACTTTGCTGAGCTTCTCTTTCAGCCTGCTCATCGGCATCATCCTTACGGCAATCGTCGCTGCATCTGCGCACGGCCACGCGGACATGACCGTCGCCTACCGTCGGATAGCGTTGCCTTCCGGCCTCGCCGGGGGATTCGTCGTCCTCTGTCTTTCTCTCGTCATGGAAATTCGCCACTACCGCCAGTCGAAAACGCTGTCGGCGATTGAGAGAATGAACTGACCGACATGCCGCCCCGCATCGCCATCCCCATGCCGCACTCAGCGGACCGCGAGTACGCTGAGCGCGCCATCCCGCAGTACGAGCGCGCCGTGACCTTAGCCGGCGGCGAGCCGGTCCGCATCCCGCTCGATCAAGCTCCCGCGGAAGTCGCGATGATGATCGAGCGCTGCGACGGTGTGCTCCTGCCGGGCAGCAACGCCGATATCGATCCCGCCCGGTTCAAGGCTCCGCGTTCGTCACACACTGCCGCCGCCGACCCGCGCCGCGATGCCGTCGACGACCAATTGCTCGCTGACGCCTACCAGAAACGCAAGCCCGTGCTTGGCATCTGCTACGGCCTGCAGAGCCTCAACGTCTTCCGCGCCGGATCGCTCATCCAGCACATCCCAGATTTTCTGCCCGAAGCCGCGCGCGTCAAAGTCGATCACGAAGCGGGAAAGAATGTAGCGGTCGCCCACACCGTGGAAATCGATCCCGATTCGAAACTAGCAGGGATAGTTACGCCTGAGATCCGAGGTCCGAGGTCTGACGCCCGACGCCCGCTCGTTGTGCCCGTAAACTCGTCGCATCATCAATCCGCAGAAGCCATCGGGACGGGCCTGCGCATCGTCGCGCGCTGTCCCGACGACAACATCATCGAAGCGTTGGAAGGAACTTCGCCCGATCATTTCGTGATTGCAGTGCAGTGGCATCCCGAGCGCTCGGTGGATCAAGACGAACCATCGCGGGCAATTTTCCGAGCACTGATCGAAGCCGCGAGCAAACGCGCCTAGAGAGCATCGCGGTTTAGTGGCGTCAGGCCTCCCGGAGGAGCGGAGTTGCATCCGATCGTGAGTCGGTCAAACGTATGATGAAGCGTTTCATCCGGCGCGCGCTGCCGCTCACTTTCTTGCTTTCCGCCCATTGCCTGGCACAGTCGTATTCGCGGATGGAGGTCGGCGCACAGGGCGCTTCGCTGCTGCTGAGCGATCCAATTTCCGGCACCGAAGAGAAGGTCGGGTTCGGAACGAGCGTCACATACAACTTCTCTCCCATTCTCTCGCTCGATACCGAAGGCGCCTTCTTCCCCAACAACTCACTTGCGGGACCGCAGCGCGGCGGTCGCGCCTATACTCTGCTCGCTGGACCCAAAGCGGGATGGCGTTGGAGGACAGTCGGACTGTTCGTCGAGGCGCGGCCCGGCATCATCAACTTCAGCAACGTAGACCAGATCACCACGGGCATTCTACCGAGTGGAGTGCCCTTCTTCGCCGTCTTTCCCGGAGGTCACCGCACGCACTTGGCCTTGGACTTGGGTAGCGTCCTGGAGATCAATACTTCTGCGAGAACAATGATTCGCATCGATGCGGGCGAGATGCTCATTCGTTACGATGATCGAACGTACCGTATTCCAAGCACCACGGGTTTTGTCACCGCGCGAGGGGTGATCGGCAAATCGTTGGCTCTGACCGCCGGATTCAGCTACCGCTTGGGGACCATCTCCGAACGCGCACTTTCCCTACAAAATACCAGGCGCTGGGAAGTTGGCGCGCAGTATGGCGTGCTAAGTATGGGGCGCGCGGAGACCACGGGCGTGCCTTACTTCGATCCGTTCAATCTGGGAGACGATCCCGGTTTCGGTGGTCGCGTGACGTACAACTTCAATCGCTGGCTGGCTCTCGATTCGGCGGTGAACTACTTCTACCGCGACGCGCACGTCGGCGACGCTCAGCGAGGAGGCAAGATCCTGCAGGGAAGTTTCGGCCCCAAAGCGGGTTGGCGAATGCAGCGGGCCGGGTTCTTCGTGAAGGCGCGGCCCGGCTTTCTGAGCTACGGCAGCGTCCACGACAGCTTTTATCCGCCGTTCCCCACTACGCGCCTCACGCACTTTGCGCTCGACGTCGGAGCAGTGCTGGAGTTTTATCCCTCGCGACGGACGATGCTGCGCTTCGATCTCGGCCACACGCTCGGGTTTTACGGTGCGCGGACTGTGCTGGCACCGGTCAGTGTGTCCTTCCCCAATGGAAACCTGCACAGCGGAGCCTTCCGCGACAACGGCATGCAGTTCATCTCAGGATTTGGCTGGAGATTCTAGCGGGAACTCTGATCAGTTTTTCGCCGCCGAGTCTTTGCCCGGCAAATACTCTGCCGGTAGCGGATTGTCAGCGCGCTCATCGTCCCAGATGCACGATGCCACCCACCACCTTTTGCCGTCGTAAAAGAGTTCGATGCTGTTGATGCCACGGGCGATCACCGGGCCGTCCGCTTTGAGGCGGCTCTCGTAAGTGCTGAACACGTGCGCAATGTGCCCGAACTTTTCGGTAACGCGGTGTATCTCGCTCTCGTAGAAACCTTCTTTTACCATTGGCTCTGAGTCGTCGACATACTGTTGATGGCTGACGATGTGCGCCCGCGGCTGGCCAGCCTTGTCCTCTGACATCGCCACAAAGCGGATGTCCGGAATATAGAGCGTCCGGTCGCGCGACCATTGCCGCGGCTGTCCCGCCGGGCCGGAGATCACTTCGTAGAAGGCCCGCATGATTCCGTCGATCGAGGCGACGTCGTCTGCGCGTGGAGCGATTGTCGGAACCTCAACATGAGCGGGCGCCTGTTGCGCGGAGACTGATCCGGCGATGATCGACACGACAAGAGAAAGCAGCGGCAAACGTGTGAACATTTTCATAGTGACCTTTGCGGTAGGAGCGATTCTACTTTTTCCGGCGAGGCTTTTTCTTCGTCTTCTCCAGCAGCACGACTACGTGCGCTAGCGCCGCGTTGTCGAGGTTGAGACCCTCGGGCGTCTTCGCCTTCAGCCCGACGCAGTTACTGTGCACGCCGAGTAACTGCGCCACCCGCGTACGAATCGCGGTTGTGTGTGGACCAATCTTCGGTGCGGCCAGAATCAGGCTCGCGTCCACGTTGGCCACGGCATAACCCGCGTCGCGCACGCGCTTCAATGCCTCGCGCAGGAAAACGACCGAGTCCGCGCCCTTCCACTTCGGATCCGACGGCGGAAACAAGGCACCGATGTCCGGCGCGGCAATTGCACCGAGCAGGGCATCGGTGATGGCGTGCAACAGGACGTCGCCGTCGGAATGTCCGCCGAGTCCCTTATCATGCGGCAAAGTGATCCCGCCAATTTTCAGCGGAATGCCCGGCCGGAATTCGTGCGAGTCAAAGCCGTAGCCGATTCTCATGCGGAAACCTTAGCCACGGATTCACACGGATTATCACGGATCTTTTTTCTTTCGTTATCGAAAAGCAGGCGGCGGAGTTGAGGACGTGAGCCGAAGTTCAGCAGCAGACCCACTTCGATTTCCGTTGCGCGAAGGTAGTGCAGAAGTTGAGCCTCGTGGCCTGATTCAAGAGTTCGAGCCGCTTTCAATTCGAGGAGCACCGTGTCGTTCACGAGCAAGTCCGCAAAGTACTGTCCCACTTTCCTGCCCCGAAGCCAGACTGGCACAGCCACCTCTCGGGTTGCCGCAAGTCCCGCCTCTTCCAGGGCCACAACCATCGCCTCTGCGTATGTCGATTCCAAAAATCCGTGCCCAAGTTCGTTGTACACGTCGTAGAAAACGCCGGTGATCTTGTCCGTCAACTCAGCATGCTTCAAGTTGGAAGGCGAAGAATCCATTACCACCGAGTCTACGACGCCCCAAAAGGGTTTATCCGTGAAGATCCGTGTAAATCCGTGGCTCATTTCGCTAAATAGAACTCTGCCAGTTCCATGTCTCCGGGGTTGGTGATCTTGATGTTTCGTGGCGAGCCCATTACCACGGCGACTTCGTGGCCTGAGCGCTCGGCGAGTGAGGCCTCGTCGGTGCCGGTGAAGCCGTCGTCGGCGGCTTCGTCGAATGCCTTCTTGATCACGCTATAGCGGAAGCCTTGCGGCGTTTGCGCGAGCACGACGCTGGCGCGGGGAATCGTTGTCTTGATGATGGCGCCCTCGGCCGTGCGTTCCACTTGCTTTACCGTATCCACAGCGGGCATTCCCGCGATCGCGGCGCCATATTTCTTCGCAGCTTCGATCACTTCGTGAATGATTTCCGGCGTCACGAACGGGCGCACCGCGTCATGCACCAGCACAATATCGTCCGGTGCCGCAGACAGGGCATTGAGCGCGTTTTGCACCGACTGCTGGCGATGCTCACCGCCCACGACGAGTTCGATCTTCGTCTTCAATAAGTCTTTCGCTTCTTTGCCAAGGCGTTCGCGGAATCCTTCAATTTCGTTGTCGCGCAGCGCCAGCCAGATTTCGCTGATCGCTTCTACGCCGGCAAACTTGCGCAGCGTGTGAATGAGGATCGGCGTGCCTCCCAGTTCGGTGAACTGCTTCGAGGGATGCGGCTTCTTCGTCTTCGCGTCCTTGGCGCTGGGCATGGGAGCCATGCGCGTCCCCAAGCCTGCAGCCGGAATGATTACGACCACCTTCATAGCGGGGTGTAAGTATACGGGCCGTGCTGGTGAGAGTTCAAATCGGCGAGATTCAATCACCTACAAGTTCGACACAGAAGGCGCCGTCGACCCTCGCTCGACTGGACAGACGTATGCGTCGTCCCTACACAAATTCTTCCACGCCTGCGGTGCTACGACACCGGCTTAATTTCGCTTCCCGGATTCGCCGCGGGAGGCGGAGACGCGGGCACGGTAACCGGCACTTGCACGGATGCCGTTGGTGCAGGCGCCGCCTGCCGTGAATAGGCGGCGCGCTCGTCCCACTTGCCGAAGATCATTTTTCCGGCGGTGGTCTGCAGCACCGAGGTGACCGAGACGTCGATCGTCTTGCCAATCATCTTGCGTGCGTTATCAACGACCACCATGGTGCCATCATCCAGATAGGCGACGCCCTGGTTGTACTCTTTGCCTTCTTTCAAGATGAAGACGCGCATGGTCTCGCCGGGGAGCACGATCGGCTTCAGCGAGTTGGCCAGTTCGTTGATGTTCAGTACTTCAACGCCTTGCAACTGCGCCACCTTATTCAGGTTGAAGTCGTTGGTGATGATCTTGCCCTCGTAGACCTTCGCCAGTTCGATCAGCTTCAAGTCGACTTCGCGGACAGCGGGGAAGTCGTCTTCCACGATCTGAATGGTGAGGGTCGCGACCTTCTGCAGGCGCTGCAGGATGTCGAGACCACGGCGTCCGCGATTGCGCTTCAGCGAGTCGGCCGAGTCAGCCACCAGTTGCAACTCGCGCAGCACGAACTGTGGAGTCACAATGATGCCGTCGAGGAATCCGGTCTCGGCAATGTCGGCGATGCGGCCGTCAATGATGACGCTGGTGTCGAGGATTTTGTAGCTTTTCTTCGACTGCTTTTCGCCGCCGAAGATTCCACCGAGCGCCGCCAGGTTCAGCAATTCTCCCTTGTTGGCTCCGACGATGAGGCCAACGTAGGCCATGAGCAGCATGACCAGGATTTGCAGGAAGCTCTGGGTGTTTCCAGCCGGCACGCTGTTGCGGATGACCAGGGCGAACAGGTACGCACCGCAGATACCGAGGATGCTCCCGATTGCGGCACCGATCAGCCGCTTCAGGCTTACGGTTCGCAACTTCCATTCGAACAGGACGATTGCTGCTCCGATCAACGCGCCAATGCCCGCATCGACAGGGGCTGGCCGTCCGAAGGGTTGAATCACGAAGCAGGTAACCGCTACAACGATGACAAAAAGAAGACGTACAAGAATAAGATCCACGGCAAACCTCCCCGCGGATGCAACGTTGACCGAATAAGTGGGCGATGCATCCGTGCCTGTTCCTCGCCGCCCCCGGCGGGAATCGGCCTTTCGTATGCGGGGCGCGCATGAATGATAGGGGAATGAATGTACGCCCCGTTCCGGCCTGACAGGGGCTGGCCGGATGACCAGTAAACCAACGCCCAAAGTATATACCTGTGGATAAAACGTGGCGAGGAAAGAAGGCGGGCGTCCCCGCTTCCGGCTTAGGACCTCGGACTTCAAACTTCGGACCCGAGACCTCGGATTCTCGCGCGCTCCCGGTTGCGGGTCGCTTTGGGGCTCTCTTAGACTTTGGGCGAGAATGCTTTTAAGCTGGAGTTGAGATATGAGTTTGCCGGGTTCAGCGAATTACCTCGCACTCGCTCTTGAGCACGAACGGCAAGTCAAAAACATCACGCTGGCCCACCACCAGATCGGCAATCTGCAGCTGCCGACTGGAGCGCTGGTGGCATGCGATCCGTTTGTGGCGATGGACGCGCAACCTTTGACTGTCCTGCTGCTGCGCGGGACCTTCCCGGTTGTCCTCAGGATCGCAGCAGATCGCGAACGACCAGCGCGTCGCTTTCGCGAGCATTCGGCTGAAAGAGGATGCGCCCGTCCGGTGGAAAATGCTGCTGGTCGGGAATCAGGATGCGTCCACGTTGAAGAACGACGAGATTTTTGACTATGGCGTTGATGCCGGGACGGGATCCTTTATGGACAAGTCCGCGGCGACGGCTCTGGACCAGGCAATGAGGGCAAACGCCGAGTTCTACGAGACTCTGATTGCCGAGATGGAGAAGACTTACACACACACGTGGAGTTGGCTCGATATGAAATTCGGTGAGGGCAACCTGATTGCGTTCTCGTCTGGGTATGGCGACGGTGCGTACGCGACCTACGCCGGCTACAACGCAAACGGTGAACTTTGTGCGGTAGTCACCGATTTTGGAGTCGTGCCTGCGAACTGATCGCGAAATGGAGTAGGGGCAAGACCCGAGATGAATCCCTGCGCTACACTGCCTTGATGAAAGCATTGGTCATCACTGCTCTGACCGGACCTCAAGGACTTGCCGTTCAAGATGTGCCTGAGCCCACTCCGCAGGCCGGACAGACCGTAGTTCGCGTGAGGGTCGCAGGGCTGAACTTTGCTGACCTGATGACCACCAAAGGTGGTTATCCAGGGACCCCGCCGCCTCCGCTGGTCGCCGGCCGGGAGTTTGCGGGTGTGGAAGAAAGCACGGGGCGGCGCGTCATGGGGTATGCGCAGTGGGCCGCCTTGGCTGAGAAGACTGTCGCTTACCCGCATATGCTGTGGCCGATTCCTGACAACTGGAGCGACGAACAGGCGGCTGCTTTTCCCGTGAACTACTTCACAGCGTACTTAGGTTATTGGCAGGCCGGGATGACGCAGCCTGCGCCGGCGGGTCGAACGCATCGTGTCATGATTCACGCGGTGGCTGGAGGCGTAGGCACGGCGGCTGTACAGATCGGGCGAGTGCTCGGCGTGGAAATGTACGGCACATCGTCATCCGATGAAAAGCTGGCGCGCGTGAAAAGTCTTGGCCTGCAGCACGCCATCAACTACAAGCAGCATGACTACGAAGAGATGGTGAAGAACCTGACTCAGGGCGAAGGCGTGGACGCAGTCTTTGAAATGCTCGGCGGCGAACACACGGCCAAGAGCTTGCGCTGCCTGCGCGCCTTTGGGCGCGTGATTCAGTACGGCACCGCGACTGGGAAGGCTCCGCAACTCGACTTGCGCGCGATGTATGCGAAGTCGGCGATGGTGCAAGGGCTGTGGTTGACCTACCTGTCACAGAAGCGCGAGATCATGGATCCGGCGTGGCAGCAGCTTTCAGCATGGATTGCGCAGGGCAAGCTGAGTCCGCAGATCGGGCATGTGCTGCCGCTGGAGAGAGCGGTCGAGGCGTACAGACTGCTGGAGGACGGGAAGAATTACGGGAAGGTTGTTGTGAAGATCGGGTGAAGCGTGCTGATGAGCGCCTCTCTTGGCCGAACTCTAAGGGGTCGCGTCAACTCGCTGATCGCCCGACTCTTCCTTTGCGCTCCGTTGCAACGACGAAGCATCGGTCCCAACCAATCACGTTCTCGTCACGAAAAAGTTCCTCGACGCGACGGATCAAGCTTCTCCGATCCGGTGAGCGGAGCCGCATGAGCAAGATGCCGCAGTGCGTTCCCGAGCAAACCTTCGGGTGTCTGAGAAATCGAGGTCCTGTGTGATTAGAAATCTCGATTCACGTTGAGCAGCATTCCAGAGCTCGTGGTCTTTGCCACCACTGAGATTTTCTTCACTTAGAGTGTGGACTTCATGACCGAGATTTGTGAGAGCGGACGCGAGCGACAGGGGAAGGTTTTCATCCAGCTTGATTTTCATCGCAGGTGCGGTGCGAAATGCGGAGTCGCAGGAACGGGAAGATCTTCTTCAGCGGAAGCGGCGGCGAAAGAAATCGCAGCTTGAATATCCTCAGGTTTCAAGACCGGAAAATCAGCAAGAATCTGTTCAGAGGAGTCGCCGATGGCCAGGCTGGCCAAAACTGTGCGCAGAGTGACGCGAGTACCGTTGAACACCGGCTCTCCACCACAGACTTGCGGGTCTCTGGTGATTCTCTCTTCGTAGTGAGTCATAGAACACCACCATTCGAGCTTCTACCGCGCCCTGTATGGAGCATCATACCATCCGGAATCCAGCAATCTATTCCCCTGCGAACACCCACTCGTTGCTCACTAAGAAACTTGCCAGCGAGCACAGCGCAATGGCAATCGCATTGGCGACGAGATAGTTCATATGGCCCTGCCCGACCATCACTTTCATGAGGGCCAGATTGCCGAGGAGCGAAACCGCTCCGTTGGCGAGGTTGAAGCGTAGCAGTCGAAGGAACGATTCGCGCCACGCAGGTTGCAGTGAATCTCGCTTGATTCTGTCAGCCCAGGTGAACTGTTCGTGCCATACGAAGTTATGAACGACTGCGGCTTCGACTGCGATCGCGGTCGCGAGAAGATAGTCGAAGCGTAGCACGCTCTTCAGCAAAAACAACGCGGCGAACTGAACCACGATGCCCACCCCGCCGACCAGATTGAACTTGCACCAGCGCAGCAGGGTTGACGGCGGAGCTTTGAGTTCTCGCGTGGTCATTGCGGGATCCGTTCTTCGCGGTAGAGTCGAATCATGTTCTCGATGGTGAAGACGACGACCATCAGCGCCATGCCGGCGAGTCCGATTGCTCCGCCTATGTCGAACAGGCGATATTTGGCGCCGAAAAGATGCACGACTGGTTTCCAGAACAGGGCCAGGTTGCCGATTGCGAGCAGGATGCGGAGTTCGGTCGGTCCGAAGCGCCAGAACGAGATGCGAAATTCGCCGAGCGCGTGCGTCGCGAGATAGGACTGGATGGAGAGCATCAGGAACCCGATGAGCAAGCCGATGGCAATCCACGGGTGCATGTATCCGGAGAGCGCGAGCCCGCCCATCAGGGCGAGAGCGCCGAAGCTATCGACCATGTGGTCGACATAGAATCCGTAGCGCGGACGCAGGCGTTGCCGCACGCGGGCAAGGGTGCCGTCGAGCGAGTCCCCGAACCAGTTGAGCGCGAGGCAGACAATCACGCCAAGAAGCGCATAGCGATTCCACGCGGCGAGGGCATAGCATGCTCCGGCGCCGATTTGCGCGATCAATCCCAGCACAGTGAGGTGGTCGGGGCCGATTCGGTCGGGCGTGCGCTCGGCCAGCCAAAGGAGGGCGCGCTTCTCGGCGCCGGCCACCCAACTTTCCTGCACCCGCAGCATGTCGGGGAAAGGGCGATTGCGGCGCATCTCTTCATCTCGAAGAGCAATCAGCACGCGCGGATTTACCTGTTCGCAGAACTCGGTCATGGTTTGGGTGCCGGTGGTTGCCATCGAGGCCTCCGTCAGTCGCTTAATGTCGCTGCTCGATTGTCACTTTCGCCGGAAAGACGGCGGACGGCAATGCACAGCGGCTCAAGCTGAGATCAAACTAAGGTCAAGTGGCAAGCGATTGAAAACAGAGGGGCTTCTTGGTGAGATCAACTCATCTTGGTGGTTCTTACAACGGGCGTCCTACAAGTGCGCTTCGCGGATGGAGGCCGATAGTTGTTCTACCGACCACGCGATCTGCTCTTTCGTGATCACCGCCGGGGGCGCGAGCAGCAGGTGATCGCCAGCGATGCCGTCCACGCTGCCTTGCATGGGATAGACCAGCAGGCCTCGTTTCAGGGCGGCGGCCCCGACGCGGGCAGCGAAGTTTTGATCGGGCGGGAAGGGGCGCTTCGTTGTTTTGTCGGCGACGAATTCAACCGCCCAGAGCAGGCCGATGCCGCGGACGTCACCGACGGCGGTTTCATTCAGCAGACCTTCGAGCGCCTGCTTGAATTCTGCGGCGGCGGTGCCGGGGCGGTTTGAATCTGCGGCTGCGACTAATTTATTGGCTTGCAGATGGCGCAGCACGGCGCGCCCGGCAGCCAGCGAAATGGGATGCGCGTTGTAGGTGAAGCCGTGCAGAAACGCGCCCGAACCACTGGCGATGGCGTCCACCACTTTTCTGCTGGCGATGACGGCGCCGAGCGGAGCGTATCCGCTGGAGAGTCCCTTGGCGGTCACGAGGATGTCGGGCTTCACATCCCCAGCTGGGCCGAGCCAATGCTCGACAGCGAAGTTGCGGCCGGTGCGGCCCATGCCAGTCATGACTTCATCCGCGATGAGCAGCACTCCGTAGCGGCGGCAAATGTCTGCGATGGATTGCAGATATCCGGGAGGTGGGACGACGGCGCCGAGCGTGGCTCCGCTGACCGGTTCGAAAATGAAGGCAGCTGCTTCACCGTTGCTTGCTTTGATCGCCTTTTCGAGTTCGGCGGCGTATTGCTGGCCGCAGTTGCGGCATCCGTCTGTGCAATCGAAGTCGCAGCGGTAGCAGTAGGGCATGCCGATGTGCGGAAACTCGCGCACCATCGGCAGATAGATTTCGCGGCGGCGTTTGTTGCCCGAGATCGAGAGCGCGCCGAGCGTCGAGCCGTGATAACTCTGCTGCCGGCTGAGGATTTGGTAGCGCTTCGTGTGTCCGCTTTCCACCTGGAACTGACGCGCTAGTTTGAGCGCGGTCTCGATAGATTCCGAGCCACCGCAGGTAAAGTAGACGGCACCGCCGTTGAAATGTTCTCCCGCGAAGGCCAGCAATTCCTCGGCGTATTCTTCGGCGACAGGAGTGGTGAACTGGCTGGTGTGAACGAATTCGAGTTTCGCCGCTTGTTCGGCCATCGCGGCGGAAATTTCTGGCACGCCGTGTCCGATGAAGTTGACCGCGGCGGAGCCGGCGAGGTCGAGATACTTATTGCCCTCGGCGTCCCACACATAGACGCCTTCGCCGCGAACCGCTGCGGGGAAGTCTCTGCGGAAGGAACGGCGGAAGACCGAGGAGCGCCCTTGGATGGTCGTGGAATCGGCCACGTTTTAATTATCGCATTGCGCCCACACAGAGGGTCGTTTGTGCTGCTTCGCGGCCGGCATTCGTGCTTAGGTTCTTCCACCCTTTTTCTCGTCCGACACATCTAATTACTTAGGAATGCTGTCGAAAGACTACGCGGATGTAGGGACGTTCCTGTACGGAGGCATCATGAATAAATATCGTTTTGCAGTCAGGGCCTTATTGGGTTTGGGAGTTCTCGCATTCGGAGCGCTGAGCCTGGCGGCACAGCAGGCACCACCGGCCAACGGCGTTCCGGCACACATGGTGGTGACGGTTGAAGCTCATCGCGGTTCGGAAGTGCCCGTCATCAACCGCGAAGATGTCATGGTCTATGAGGGAAAAGACCGCGACACGGTGACCGATTGGATTCCGGCGCAGGGGGATCACGCTGCGCTCGAATTCTTTGTTCTGCTCGACGATGATTCGGGCATCGGTCTTGGTTCACAGCTCGATGAGATCAAGAAGTTCATCGATGCGCAGCCGGCATCGACGAAAATCGGGGTTGCCTACATGCAGGATGGTACGGCGAGAATCGCGCAGAACTTGACCGAGGAACATGCGCAAGCGGCAAAATCGTTGCGGCTTCCGCTGGGCATTGCCGGAGTGAATGCGAGTCCGTATTTCGCATTGACTGATCTGGTCAAGAAATGGCCGCCGAGCACGGCCCGACGTGAGGTCCTCATGGTTTCCGACGGAATCGACCGGTTTTACGGGTCGGGCGATTTAGCGAACCCGTATCTGGATTCGGCGATCAGCGACGCGCAGCGCGCCGGCATTGTTGTTTCTGCGATCTATACGCCAGGAGTTGGACATTTTGCTCACAGCCGCTGGCAGAGTTATTGGGGCCAGATGTACCTGGCGGAGATGGCGGATAGAACTGGAGGAGAAGCCTACTACATCGGCTTCACGGGGGCTCCGGTGACCTTTGCTCCGTATCTGGATCAAGTGTCGAACCGGTTGACGCATCAGTATTTGTTGACCTTTCTTGCCAAGCCGCCCAAGAAAGCGGGACTGCAGAGAGTAAAGATCAAGACCGAAGTGCCGAATGTAGACTTAGTGTCGGCGGACCAGGTTTACGTTCCGGCGGCAAAGTAAGCGGCTGAAAAATCTGCGGGATTTGCACACGAGGAACCACGCGGCGTAAGTGGGGCGCGTTCCCTTTGCGTGTAGAATCCCGTTTGAATGCCGAATTCTGAAGTATCCGGCGCCGGGAACAGCCAAGGGCTGGCGCGCTTTTTCCGCTTTTTCCGCCCGTCGCACCAGCACACCGCGCTATCGGCGACCCTGCTGCTGATGGGGACGGTGATGCTGTCGCGCGTGATTGGATATGCGCGCGAGGCTTACATTGCATTCGCCTTCGGCGCGGGATCGCAAACCGACGCCTACGTGGCGGCATTCACGCTGCCCGACTTTCTCAACTACATTGTCGCGGGGGGCGCGGCGTCGATCACGTTTATCTCCATCTATACGCGCTTTCTGGCGGAGAAGCGCGATGCCGACGCGCAGAAGACGTTCTCCATCATTATTACGGTCATGACGGCAGTGATGCTCGTGGGAACACTGCTGACCGAGATCTTCGCACCGCAGTTTGTGCGCTGGTTCGTAAAGGGATTTTCTCCTGATCAGATTGACCTGTGCGTTCACCTGACGCGGATTCTGCTTCCGGCACAAATCTTCTTTTATGTCGGTGGCGTGGTCTCGGCGGTCTTGCTCTCGCATCGTCTGTTTTTGTTCCCGGCGTTCGGGCCGCTGATCTATAACGTGTTCATCATTCTGGGCGGAGTGGTGGGTGGACGGCACTTTGGCATCGAGTCGCTGGCGTATGGAGCGCTGGTGGGAAGTTTTGCCGGTCCGTTTCTGGCAAGCGTGATTGGCGCGGCGAAAATCGGAACGGGGTACCGGCCATCGTTCGATGTGACGAATCCTGCATTTCGCGAGTGGGTGAGGCTGTCGGTACCGCTGATGCTCGGCGTGTCGCTGGTGACCGCCGATGACTGGATTTTGCGGCACTACGCGGCGAGCGGTGTGGGAGACATTTCGCGACTCAATTATGCGAAGCGGTTGTTCGCGGTGCCGATCGCGGTGCTAGGGCAGGCAACTGGGCAGGCGTCACTGCCGTTTTTTGCGCGGCTGTTTAATGAGAAGAAGCTGAAAGAATTCGCCGGCACGGTAAATGATTCGGTGTATCGCGTGTCGGCGGTGTCGTTCCTGGCAACGGGTTGGATGATGGCGGCCGCCCTGCCGCTGATTGACCTGGTCTACCGGCGGGGAAAGTTTCTGTTCGTGGATACACAGACCAGCGCGATTTATTTTTTCTGGTTCTCACTCTCGCTGGCGTTGTGGTCCGCCCAGGGACTCTATGCGCGCGCGTTTTATGCGGCCGGAGACACGCTCACGCCGATGGCTGCGGTCAGCATTATTACGGCGGCGTCGTTGCCGGTATATTCGATCTTGTTTCACACGTTCGGGGTCGTGGGACTGGCGTGGGCATCGGACATTGGGATTGGCCTGAACTTGTTTGCCTTGGCATGGCTGCTGCACTACCGAAAGTTGGTTCCACTGGGCGAGATGCGTTGGGGCGAATTAGGCAAGGCCGCACTGACAGCGATTGTGGCGGGCGGGATCAGTTTTGAAGTGGCGAAGATTGTGCCTCTGACCGGTTCTGGTCACGGCAGCCGCGCGGCCGATTTGATGCAGCTGGCGCTGGTGACCATCACTTGGGCGGCAGCGGTGGCTGCGGGCCTGTGGCTGCTGGGTTCGCAGTTGCCAGGAGATTTGCGGCGGCGCAAAGGCGCGGTGTATCCGGCGGTGGCACAAGGGGGAAGCAAGGAAATATTGGGAGCGGGGACCCAACCATAAGCACGATGGAGCTGGATTCAGCTTGGATTTATGTCAACTAGTTGATAGACTAGTTGAATGAAGACGGTCGGAGCGTTCGAGGCCAAGACCCATTTGAATGAATTGCTGAAGAGGGTCTCCAAAGGCGAAACCATTCGGATTACGCTTCGGGGAGTTCCCATCGCCAAACTGGTTCCCGCGGGTGAGAGTGAGCAGAAGGATTTGATCCGAACAGTTCGCGAGCTACGCGAGATACGCAAAGGCACGAGCTTGGGCGGACTCAGCATCCGGGAGTTAATCGATGAAGGCCGGCGCTACTAAGCGGCTGGTGCTCGATGCGTCGATGACGCTGGCGTGGTGCTTTGAAGACGAGAGCACGGCATATACGGAAGCGGTGCTCGATCTGCTGGCGAACGGTGCCGAGGCTGTGGTCCCTTCGGTCTGGCCTCTTGAAGTTGCGAATGCACTACTGGTGGGGGAGAGGCGCAAGCGCATCACGCTGGCACAAGTGACTGCCGCGCTCGAACGCATTGGCGACCTCCCGATATCAATCGATCCCATGCGTGTTGATCGTGCGTTCGGACCGATACTGCTCCTGGCGCGGAAAGAGCAGCTGTCTGAGTACGACGCGGCGTATATCGATCTCGCGCTTCGTGAGGGCTTACCCCTTGCAACACTCGACAACAAGCTGAGACATACTGCCCAGAGTGCTGGTATCGCCGTAGCTAAAATCTGAGCCGGAAGAGCGAACAAAAATCAAGATATCTCCTCGTCTTCGGGGCGATATACTCTAACCCGGAGTGGGTGATGATTACCGCGACAAAGACGGTTCCAATTGAAAAGCTGATGGAAGGGCTGCGGCAGTTGCCCGAGTCGGCGTTCGACAAGACCGAACCCATCCGCCGATTTCTGCAGGAGACGCCGGTGAATGCCGACTCGCTTGCGCCTTTCTTGAAATGGGACCGGCAGCATTACACGCGCAATCTGATTGACCGGACTCCTCTTTACGAGTTGATGTCGATCTGCTGGGAGGTTGGCCAGGCGAGTTCAGTGCACAACCACCGCGACCAGAATTGCTGGATGGCGGTGCCGATGGGCCGACTGCAGGTCGAAAATTTCCACCTCGTGCATCAGGACTTGCAGGGCGGCGTTTGCCGGCTTGAGCCGCTGAACACGATTGAGATGAACATCGCGCATCCCTGCGCTGTCGATCCGGCCGATCCGGTGCATCGAGTGCTCAATCCACGGGAATTCAACCAGCGAGCTGTCAGCTTGCATGTGTATTCGCGGCCGTTCGATACGTGCGTGGTCTATTCTCCCGAGCAGGGGACGTGCGGAGAAATCCAGCTCCATTTCAATACCGAATACGGAAAACCAAAGTAACCTTTCCGACCCACCGACAGCTATCTGAGCCGCCTGCCTCTCGCTAACATTTTGGGAGAGGTAGATATGAAGACATGGCTCGGAGCGCTGATGGCAAGTGTCGTGTTGGTGATGATTTGCTCATTTGCGTGGACCCATCGGCATCACGCCGCGAATGCAGTTGCCACGCCTGGGCTAGAGCCGGCCGCAAATTCGTTTGGAAACTACGCCGAGGTGCGCGACGCTCAACAGATGGTGACGGTGACTGGACCGATGGCCGACTACGTGTCTGGGCAGAAAGCGGGGAAGGTCGAAACGCTGCCTACCATCGCATACAAGCCCGTGGCCACCGACCATGTTGGAGATTCTCCAGTGGGTACGAGTCGCGAACTCCTGCATAAAACTTTTGCGGTTGCGAATATTGTGGATCTGCCCTTTGACGTTCCCGCTCATGCTGCGAACCCACTAGTCCGCGGAACGTATCGGTCGTATACGAAGCAAGCGGGTGCGTCGACGAGCGACGACGCTGCGGACGTAGAGTTCCTTTTGATGGATGAGCGGCAGTTCGCAGACTTTGTCGATGGACGACCGGGCGAGGCAATCTTCTCGGCAGAGGGCGCGCACGACCAGGAGTTGAATACGAGGTTGCCGCCGGCGTTCGACAAGGCGGTCAGGTATTATCTGGTCTTCCGCAACAGTGCTAAAGATACTGGAAAGAAAGTTGTACAGGCTGACTTTCGTATCGACTTCTAGATAGCCTCTCTGCTGCTGGCAATTCCTGTCGCAGGCTTTGTCCTTGCCCAGCTTCGTGCTGGTAAACTAAGCGAATTGCCCCCACGTAAGAAATCTTCGGAATCCCCGTCCAACGGCGCAGACAGGTCCAGCGCTGCGATCACTAAAACCGTTCCTCGGACTCCATCTGAGCGCGGGCGAATCTACCTCATCGACACGATGTCGTTTATCTTTCGCGCTTATCACGCGATGGCGCGCCAACGTCCGATGACGACAAGGGCGGGATTGCCGACGGCAGCGATCTTAGTGTTCGTGAACATGCTGCGGAAGCTGCGCGACGACTTCTCGCCTGAATATCTGGCGGCAGTCTTTGACGTGGCTGGGCCGACGTTTCGAGATGAACAGGCGGAGACCGTCACGAGCATTCGCAAGTTCGACATCAAGACGCAAACCTTTACCGAGATCGAATACAAGGGATACAAGGCGAACCGCAAGGCAATGCCGGAAGATTTGGTGCAGCAGGTTCCGTATATTCGACGGGCGCTGGAGGCGTACCGCATTCCGATCCTTGAAGTGACCCGGTTCGAGGCCGATGACGTCATCGGTACGCTCGCGCGAAAAGCAGCGGAAGCGTCGCATCCTGTCTATGTGGTCTCGAGCGACAAGGACATGATGCAACTCGTGAACGACACAGTGCAGATTCTGAATCCGCCGAAGGACAACTTAATTTGCGATCGGGCGAAGGTGGAAGAGATTCTGGGAGTGCCTCCGGAGCGCGTAGTGGACGTAATGGCTCTGCGCGGCGATGCGATCGACAACATTCCCGGGGCTCCAGGTATCGGCGACAAAGGGTCGGTCGAGATCATCAAGCGCTTCGGCTCGGTCGAGCAAGCGCTCGAGCATGCCGCTGAAGTCGAAAAGAAAACCTACCGCGAGTCATTGCTGAACAACCGCGACACCATTCTTTTCAGCAAGAGCATGGCGACGATTGATACGAATGTTCCGGTGGAACTCGATGTGGACGCGATGCGAGTGGGCGAGCCGAACGTTGATGACCTACGAGCGCTCTTCACCGAACTCGAATTTACTTCGCTCCTGAAAGAGTTGCTTCCGGTGGTGGAAGTTACGTCGTCGCACTACGGCGAGGCGAAGTCGGCCGCGGAAGTGCAGAGCGTGATCAGTTCCGTCGCCGATGGAGGCGCGCTCGCGGTCGCAGTCGAGCAGGATGAAGCAGCGGCTGAGCCGGTGGAAGAAGAGAAAGAAGAGGAGCCGCAGGACGCGCAAATGTCATTGATGGGCGGGGCGATGATGGACGGAGGGATGATTGGCGGAATTCTGGCCCAATCGCTTCCTGAGCCCGTCGCGCGTCGCGTTGCCATTTCTGCAGCGGCGGGAACAGCCGCGATTGTCAGACTCGATTCCGGCGACGTGGGCGAGAAGATGCGTGCCGTGCTGACGGATGCTGCCGTGCCAAAGGCAGTCCACGATTACAAGGCTGCGATTCACGCGCTTGAGCCGCTGGGGATCACGCTGGAAGGTGTGCAGCACGACCCCATGCTGTATTCGTATTTGCTCGATCCGACCTATTCATCGCACCGGTTGGCGGATGTTGCGCTACGGCGCTTCAACTTTAAACTTGGCGGTAAGCTCGATGAATCCGCGGACATCGCTGGCCGGTTGACGAGTGCGCTCCGCACTGAAGTTGAGCTGGCGAGCCTCACCAAGCTGTACGACGAGATGGACCTGCCGCTCGTTCCGGTTCTTGCGCGCATGGAGCACGCCGGAGTGAAGATCGATACGGCCGCGCTCTCACAAATGTCGTCCGAGCTCGAGCGCGAGATCGCCGCGAAGGCCAAGAAAGTCTACGAAGCCGCCGGGATGGAATTCAATGTTGGATCACCGAAGCAGCTCGGCGACGTTCTGTTCAACCGCATGAACTTGCCGAAGCCGGTGAAATATGGCAAGGGACGCATGATCTCGACGGCAGTCGATGTGCTCGAAGAATTGGCCGAGAGTCATCCCATTGCACGAATGGTGCTCGACTACCGGCAACTGACGAAGTTGAAGTCAACTTACGTGGACGCGCTGCCTGCACTGATCAATCCAGCAACGGGGCGGCTGCATACTACGTTTGGCCAGACGGGGACAGCGACGGGACGGCTGTCGTCGGCGAATCCGAACCTGCAGAACATTCCAATTCGTACCGAACTCGGACGCGGCATTCGCGCTGCATTCATTGCGGAGCCGGGCCATGTGCTGCTCACCGCTGACTATTCGCAGATCGAACTACGGCTGTTGGCACACTTTTCGCTTGATCCGCTGCTCGTCGAAGCGCTCCGACGCGGCGATGACATTCACACGCTGACGGCCTCGCAAGTCTTCGGTGTGCCTCCGCTCATGGTGACGCCCGACCACCGCCGCCAGGCAAAAGTCGTGAACTTCGGCATCGTCTATGGGCTTTCCGCCTTTGGGCTCTCGCAGCAGCTTGGCATCGAGCCCAGCGAGGCGAAGCAGTTCATCGCCGCGTATTTCGAGAAGTACAGCGGCGTACGCAATTTCATCGATAGGACTCTCGAAGAAGCGCGCCGCGACTTGAAAGTGAAGACGTTGTTCGGGCGCGTGCGGCCGATCCCTGACATCAACAGCAAGAACGCCAACCAGCGCGGTTTCGCCGAGCGCACGGCGGTCAACACCCCGCTGCAGGGGACGGCGGCGGACTTGATCAAGATTGCGATGATCCGCATCGACGAGGTTGTGCGCGAGCGGGGCTTGAAGTCGCGAATGACCTTGCAGGTTCACGACGAACTGGTGTTCGAAGTTCCTGAGAATGAAATTGAGGTCATGCGGTCGCTGGTTCGCGAGCACATGGAAAAGGTGCATGCACTAGCCGTTCCGCTTCAAGTGGAGATGGGCGTGGGAGCCAACTGGCGAGATTTGGAATAGCTGCGGCTGAATCTGGAAAATGCCTGGGTAGTGTAGAATTGTGCAGTGAACCCCTCCGCTGGAGGCTGGCGGTTTGCCTCGCGGCAACCGTCGAATCAGTGGATTTCCTTCCGAGTCGGGACGTGGCTCAGCCTGGTAGAGCACTCGCTTGGGGTGCGAGGGGTCGGCAGTTCAAATCTGCCCGTCCCGACCAATCAACAAGTTTCAAGTTCTCTTCGTAGGGTAGGGCTCTTTGGTCCCCCTTCGGCTGCTTGTGGGTGAAATTCTCCTAAACGCCGGGCGGCATGCTACGTCTAACCGGGGAACTCGTCCTTCGGTATCGTCCATACATAAGGAGAAAATAGCGATGAAGCCGTATTCACCTGTGCTCGTTGCCTTCACTCTGCTGGTTGCGCTCGGAGAGATTTCTTATAGTCATGCGCAGACGCCCAAACAAGGTCCCGATGCGACCACTACGCCAACTCTAGCGGCTGACGAAGACCGCGAGATCAGCGCTGTCGAGAAGCTGGTATTGGAAGCTGCCGAGGCCATGCCGGAAAACAAGTTCAACTTCTCTCCGGAAAGCTTGAATATCCGAGGCGGCGAATACAAGGGCGTGCGCACGTTTGCCGGTGAGGTCAAGCATATTGCCGCCTCAAATTACTTCATATGGTCGTCGATCACGGACGAGAAGCTTCCGGAGGGATTAAAAGACGGTAACGGCCCTGAGAACTTGAAGAGCAAAGCCGAGATCATCCAGTTCCTGAAAGATTCTTTTGCGCTGGGTCACAGGGCTGCGGCAACATTGACGACGGAAAACATGTTGCAAAATCCAGGGCACAGCAAGTCAACCCGCTTGCGGCTGACTGAATTCGGGGTTGCGCACGCATACGATCACTACGGGCAGATGATCGAGTATCTGCGGATGAGCGGAATCGTGCCGCCGGCGAGCCGTGGCAAATCAGACTGACAAAGTTCCGGGAGTAAGACGGTCTTCGGCCGATGGTAGTATCTATGGCTGGGTTTCGTCCCCCAATGTCGTCACGCGTGCGAAGGTGAACGTGGCAACTGCGTCTATTCCAAACGACAGAGTGCTGGCGCGAATCGCGCTGGTTGAGCACCACATCCGACTTGAGAATGAGCATGACCTGGAAGGGGTTCTCCGCACCTTCGGCGATCGTGCGCGCTACGATGACGAACCGTGGAGCGAACACTATCAGGGCCGGAATGGCGTTCGCCAGTTTTACGAGCACCTGATGAATGCAATGCCTGACTTGGAGATCGAGGTACAGCGGCGCCATGTGACGGACGACGCCATTCTCGTGGAAGTAGTAATTCGCGGAACTCATCTCGGAGCGTGGCGTGGCCTTCCGGCAACGGGGCGGCGAATCGAGTTCCCGCTCTGCGGGGTGTATACGTTCGACGACGATGACCGGCTGGCTGGAGAGAAAATATATTACGATCGCGGCACGGTGTTGAGGCAGCTCGGCATTTTCCATGAGCCCCAAAGCGTTCTGGGTCAGATCTCGATCTTCGCGACCCATCCAGTTACGATCGCCCGCGCTTTCGCGCGAAAACTCCTGCGCCGTTGAGCGATAAAAGAGTCGCGCGCAGAGAGACAACTGATATCTGGCGTTGACATCTTCACGGCGCTCCGCTAAGAATTCCCTTTCCTCGAATGGAGACGAAATCATGCGCCAGTTCTTGCCTTGCCTTCTTTTAGTAATTCTCGCGACGTCCGCGTTTACGCAAGATCGAACCAATGCGCGGTCGATGGTGATTTCGCCGTATGGCATCGTCGCCACAAGTCAGGTGCAAGCCTCGCAGGCCGGAGCGGAGATCCTGTCCCGCGGAGGATCGGCGGTCGATGCCGCGATCGCCGCCAACGCCACCCTGGGCGTCATGGAACCGGACATGAATGGCATGGGCGGTGACCTGTTCGCGATTTACTGGGACGCCAAGAGTGGAAAGCTCTACGGCCTTAACGCCAGCGGGTGGGCTCCGAAGGCTCTGACCATCACACATTTGAAAGCCATGGACGTTACGAAGATGCCCCAGGAAGGAATTGACACCGTGACTGTTCCGGGCGCAGTTGAAGGATGGAACAAGCTGCACGAACGCTTCGGTCACCTGGACTGGAAGGAGTTGTTCGCACCTGCAATCTTCTACGCGGAAAACGGCTTCGCGGTTCAGGAACTGATCAGCATGGACTGGGCTGGCTCGCGCGCGAAGCTGCAAAAGGATCCGGAATCACGCCGTGTTTTCCTCGTTCACGACGAGGCACCTCAGTTCGGGGAAGTCTTTAAGAACCCGGACGTGGCGAAAACGCTTCGTCTGCTCGCCGCAGGAGGTCCGCAGGCGTTCTACAAAGGAGAGATCGCGAAGAGCATCCTTGCTACATCGCACGAGCTTCACGGCACGATGACGGCGGAGGACCTGTCGGAATTCTCGGCGGAGTGGGTCGAGCCGATCTCAACCACATATAGAGGATGGAAGGTTTACGAGTTGCCGCCGAACGGGCAAGGCATGGCGGCGCTGGAAATGTTGAACATCATGGAGCAGTTCTCTCCTGCGAAATCGGGTCCGCTAAGTACTGAGGAGATTCACAAAAGAATTGAAGCGATGAAGCTGGCTTATGCCGATCTGGCGCGCTACAACGCCGACCCGCGCTTCGCGAAGGTGCCAGTCGCCGGACTGATTTCGAAGGAATACGCCAAACAGCGAGCAGAACTCATTGATCCGCAAAAGGCTAACTGCAACACGGATGCCGGGCGGCCGCCAGCGGGCGATACCACTTACCTCACTGCCGTGGATCGTGAGGGAAACATCGTGTCGCTCATCCAGAGCAACTTTTCGAGCTTCGGTTCGGGGATCACGGTGCGCGGCCGGGGATTCGCGCTACAGAACCGCGGAGCCTTGTTCATGCTTGACGAGAGCAAGCCCGACGCGCTCGAAGGCCGCAAGCGGCCCTTTCACACGATCATCCCCGCATTCATGGAGAAGGGCGACGAGCACATTGGATTTGGAATCATGGGTGGCGCGAACCAGCCGCTGGCGCATGCACAATTCGTCTCGAACATGGTGGACTACGGGATGAACCTGCAAGCCGCGATGGAGATTGCCCGGTTTACCGTGCATGGCAATTTTGATATCGGGTGCAAAATTCTCATTGAGGATCGCGTGCCTGCCGAAGTGCGCCAGCAGCTGACGAACATGGGCCATCAACTCGATGTCCGCGGAGATTTTTCACTTTTCATGGGACGCGGCCAGGCGATCGACCACAACACGAAGACGGGTTTGAACTCCGCAGCTTCTGACGCGCGAACCGACGGCTCAGCAGAACCGGAGTTGCCGCCGGGACTAGATCTGGCTGGTCCGACACCAGAGAAGCATTAGGGCTGATCTCATCCAAGTGAGGTCGAGACGGGCTTGACCTCGGCTGGGGCCAAGTGTAGTCTCGCGGGGGAATTTCGCGGCTCTCGTATCGCGAACGAAGACCGCGAATAAGAATCGCGAAGGAGGATGCTCCATGGTATCGCTCTCCGCTCTGTGGCTTCCCATTGTGCTCTCGGCAGTCATCGTTTTCGTCGCCAGTTCCATCATGCACATGCTGCTGCCTTATCACAAAAGCGATTACCAGCAGCTTCCTGAAGAAGATAAGGTTCTCGGTGTACTGCGCGGCAGTGGTCTGAAGCGCGGCCTCTACGTATTTCCGTTCTGTACTCACAAAAATATGAAGTCGCCGGAGATTCAGGAAAAATATAAGCAGGGACCGGTCGGCATGCTCACGGTCTTGCCCAGCGGTCCGCCGGTCATGCCGAAGTTCCTGGGGCAGTGGTTCGCCTATTGCTTGATCATCGGATTCTTCGTGGCGTATCTCACGGCGCACACGGTGGAGGCCGGCGCTAACTACCTTGTCGTGTTCCGCGTGGTGGGAACGGCGGCATTCCTCGCGTATGGCCTTGGAAACATCAGCAATAGTATTTGGAAGGGACAGACGTGGAGCATGACCATCAAGGAAGTTGTGGATGGTCTGGTGTACGGTTTGTTGACCGCAGGTGTCTTTGGTTGGCTCTGGCCGCGCTAGGCGAGAAGCTTCGCGGGATCGCGGGTAGCCTCTGCGAGGCTCTCGAGAAACAAAGCGGCGCGGGCGCCGTCGGCCACACGATGATCGCAGGACAGCGTGAGTGTCATACGGGGCCGGACCGCAGGTTTGCCTTCAACGGCGACGATGCGGTCGGCAATGCTGCCTACAGCTAGAATCGCGGCTTGCGGCGGCGTGATGATCGCGCTGAACTGGTCTACGTGGTACATCCCCAGATTGCTGATCGTGAAGGTCGCGTCGGCGATGTCGGCGGGGCGCAACTTTCTGGCTCGCGCTCGCTCGGCAACGTCTCTGCGTTGGATCGCAATTTCGGCGACCGTTGCGGTGTGCGCATTGGGGATGACCGCGGCAACGACCCCGTCATTCACAGCGATCGCGACGCCCATGTTGACGTGAGAGTGCAGACGAATTCCTTCCGGGGTCCAACTCGCATTGAGTCGCGAGTGCTTCAACAGCGCACGCGCGACTAACGCCACAAGCACATCGGTGTGAGTGACGCGGACTTGATGCGCCTGCTCGATGTCGCCAAGGATGTGTTCGCGGTAAGCGTCGAGCGCGGCGGCATCAAGGTCGCGAGTCACGAAGAAATGCGGGACAGTGGTCCAGCTCTGCGTTGTGCGCTCGGCCATGATGCGACCGAGAGAGCTGGGAAGTTCGAGAGGGCCAGATTTTTTTTCGGGTGCTGGCGCGGAAGCGGAGGGCGCGGCTGCAGCATCTTGCACGTCCGACGCGAGAATTTCTCCGCCAGGACCAGAGGCGCGCACCGTCGCGATGTCAACCCCGAGCTCTTTGGCGAGGCGGCGTGCCTTGGGAGAAATCTTTGCGGTTGATGCTGATGCGGAAATGCTTGCCGCGCTTGGTGGGGTATGAGGTGTTTCGGTCCTTGTGTGCGATGCAGCTCGAGCTGCGGGCGCTGCCGGTTCACTTTCGATCGGAGGTGTTTCACCCGGCGCAACGATCCACGCGATCGTTTGTCCAACGGGAATGTCGGCGCCGGCGGCCGCCTTGATGCCCGCAAGAACTCCGTCAGCGGGGGCTTCCACTTCGACGACAGCTTTGTCGGTTTCTATTTCGAGAAGTGGCTCACCTTTAGTGACACGATCGCCTTCGTTTTTCCGCCAAGCGATAAGCTTGCCGGTTTCCTGCGCCATCTCGAGGGCGGGCATGACAACGCTGAAGGCCATAGTTGTTTTGTGGGGGAAGGGCTTACAGTTTCGCAACTATGGCCTTCAGCCCGAAACTCCTACCCGCTCAGTTTTCGCGCTGGCCTCGATCATTTCGACCACGCGTTCGCTGGGCGAAGCTTCGGATTCTCTTGTGGTCGGCAGCGGCCCGTTCACCGTGTGATAGTGAGCGCCCGCGACCAATAGTTGTTCCGCCGGGAAGCGAGTGATGACCTCGTGTCCCGTCGGAGTGACCACGATCTCTTCTTCAATGCGCGCTGCGCTCCAGCCGTCGGTCGAGGGCCAGAACGTCTCCAGAGCAAACACCATTCCCGGCTTGATCTCCACTGGATGGTCGAAGGAAACCAATCGGCTGATGACCGGCTTCTCCCAGATCGCGAGCCCGATGCCGTGACCGTATTGCAAAGCGAAAGCGGCTTCTTCGTTGGGGAAGCCAAAGTCCGTGGCCTTGGGCCAGACCGCGGCAATCTCGGCGGTGGTGCGGCCCGGGCGAACCAGTTCGATAGCAGCGTCGAGATAATCGCGGCAGCGCTTGTAGGCATCGACCATCGCGTGCGACGCGTAGCCAATGGTGAAGCAGCGGTAGTAGCAGGTGCGGTATCCCATGTAGGAGTGCAGGATGTCGTAGTACACGGGATCGCCGGGACGCAGCACCCGATCGGAGAATACGTGCGGATGGGGGTTGCAGCGTTCACCGGAAATTGCGTTCACGGCTTCGACATATTCTGAGCCGAGATCGTAGAGAACCTTGCTCACCAGGCCGACGGCTTCGTTTTCGCGCAGACCAGGCTTCATCGCGCGATAGAGTTCGTCGTAGGCAGCATCGACCATCATGGCCGAGGTGTTGAGCAGCGAGATTTCGTCTTGCGTTTTGATGACGCGGCACTCGGACATGAGTTCCTGCCCGTCAACGACCTCGATGCCCAACTTCTGTAGCGCGAAAAGAACCGGGAGTTCGATGATGTCGATGCCGACCGGTTCTTTGTGCAGGCCGCGCATTTCGAGTTCGAGGTGAATTTTCTTGGCGACATCTTCAGCGCGCCCCATCTGGGGAGTCATTGCGCCGCGCAACATCGAAATGCCGGGACGCGAGCGGCCATCGAGCCAGGGGCAATTCAGTTGATGATGCTTGGCGGCGGAACCGAAGTCCCAGAGGATGGGCTCGTCATTTTGCGGGAGGAGAGTGAAGCGGTTCGCTTTGTCCTGCGCCCAAGTGCCGATGTGCGTCGAAGTGAGGTAGCGCACGTTGTTCATGTCGAAACAGAGCAGCGCGCCCATCGAAGATTGCTTCAGCAGGTCTTTCGCTTTTTGCAGACGTTCGCGGCGGAGACGATCGAAATCGATCCGATTCTCCCAATCCACTGCCATGGTGCCATGAGTTTTGAGTCCCATAAATCAGCTCCTAGCTGCTAGCTCAAACGAGAGCGCTACGCCCTCACGCCCCGAGACGGCGGCGCTACTTGTTGCGTTACTTGTTGCACATCTGGCGCGCTGCTTCCGAAACCGTTTCTTCCGTCGGTACTGTGACATCTTCGAGCGGCGGAGAAAAGGGGATCGGGACGTGCATTGCGCCCATGCGTTTCACCGGCGCATCGAGATCGTAGAACGCGCCTTCGGCGATGACGGCGGCGAGTTCTGAAGTCACTCCGTAGCGGCCGTAGCCTTCGTCGAGCACGATCACGCGCGACGTTTTCTTGGCCGACTCGATGATCGTCTTTTCGTCGAGCGGCCATGTCGTGCGTGGGTCAACGACTTCCGCGCTGATCCCTTCTTTTTCCAGCATGTTCGCCGCACCCAGCGCGACCTGCACCATGCTGCTCGTAGCGACGAACGTGATGTCTTCGCCGACCCGTTTCACGTCAGCCACGCCCAGCGGAATCGTGTAATCATCGTCCGGAACCGGGCCTTTCAGCTTGTACATCATCTTGTCTTCGAAGAAGACGACAGGGTTCTCGTCGCGGATCGCGGTTTTCAGCAGTCCTTTTGCGTCGTAGGGAGTCGAAGGCAGAACGACTTTCAATCCTGGCACGTGGCTGAACCAAGCATGCAGCGATTGCGAATGCTGCGCGGCGGAGCGCCGGGTCGCGCCCAGAGTTGTGCGCACGACCATCGGCACGCGCCAATGCCCGCCGGACATGTAATGTGCTTTGGCAGCCTGGTTAACCATCTGGTCCATGGTGAGCGTCAGAAAGTCTCCGAACATGATATCGACGATGGGGCGCAAGCCTGCCATCGCGGCGCCCACTCCGATCCCGGTGAATCCCGCCTCGGAGATCGGCGTATCTACCACGCGCTCAGAGCCGAATTCTTCGACGAGCCCGGAGAGAACTTTGAACGGCGTCCCAGCCTCGGCCACGTCTTCGCCGAAAATGCAGACGCGCGGGTCGCGGCGCATTTCTTCCGCTAGTGCTTCCCGTACCGCCTGCGCAAAGGTAAGCTCGCGTTCAGGCATACACGTCCTGTTCCACTTGATCCACTGTTGGATACGGCGCGGCGATGGCGAACTTCACCGCGGCCTCCATCTCGGCGCGCGCCTCGGAGGTGATGCGTTCGAGCGCCGCAGCGTCGGCATGACCTTGCGCGATCAGCCACTTCGCGTGCAGTTTGATGGGATCGCGCTCAGTCTTCCAGTGCGCTTCTTCCTGCTTCGAGCGGTAATATTCGCGATTGATGTCGCCCACGTGATGTCCGCTGTAGCGGTAAGTGTCAGCCTGTAGGAACGCAGGGCCTTCGCCGGCACGCGCGCGCTTCACAAGTCGCGTCGCAACTTCGTTGACTGCACGCACGTCTTGTCCGTCGACGGTGGTGGCCTCGATCCCAAAGGCGGTTGCGCGACCCAGAATCGTGCCCGCGGTTGTCTCGCTGAAATGCGTGTACTCGTTGTACATGTTGTTTTCGCAGACGTAGATGACGGGCAACTTCCACAACTGCGCAAGGTTCATTACTTCGTAGAGCGATCCCTGACCGAGTGCGCCTTCTCCGAAAAAGCAAATGGCGACTCGTCCATTCTTCAACTTCTTTGCGGCGAATGCTGCGCCGGTGGCGATGCCCACGCTGCCGCCGACAATCGCGTTCGCGCCCAAGTTGCCGGTCGCAGGATCGGCAATATGCATGGAGCCGCCTTTGCCCCGGCAGTATCCCGCTTCCTTGCCCAGCAACTCCGCGAACATGCGATCGGGAGACGCGCCTTTCGCCAGGCAGTGTCCGTGCCCGCGATGTGTGCTGGTGATGTAGTCGTCAATGTTCAGCGCTTCACAGATACCCACCGCGACGGCCTCTTCGCCGCTGTAAAGATGCGCCAGTCCGGGCATCAGGGCGCGTGTGTAAAGTTCGTTCACCTGCTCTTCAAACAGGCGGATGCGTACCATCTGCCGATAGGCATGAAGCCAACGATCTTTCTCGGTTACGGCTGCGTGGCCCGCTTCCGGCTTGGAGGTAGCGGTCGTCACTTCTTCGGACCTCCGGTGGTCACCGGCGTTGAGACTCCTGACATGGCGGCGAGCACGTCAAACATGCAGGCAAAATCATATTTCGTCCAGCCCATGCCACGCGCCGCAGTCAGGAACTCGTTGCTGGCTGCAGTCGTCGGCAATGGCACGTCGAGTTGCCGGCCGAGATCCATCGCGAGCACCATGTCTTTTTGCATCATGTTGACGTCGAACCAGGCTTCTTCCGGCTGTTGCAAGACGAACGGCCCGCGGTACTTGATCATCGGCGAGGCGACGGCGCTGTTGACCAGCACGTCCACCGCAACTTCACGCGCTATGCCGCTTTTTTCCGCGAGCAGCACGCCTTCGGAAAATGCCAGCATCTGCACAGCGAGGCTCAGGTTGATTGCAATCTTCATCGATAGAGCCAGCCCGTTATCGCCAACGTGACTGACCTTCGGTCCGATGTCGAGCAGAAGCGGCTTGATCTTTTCGAAGGTTTCTTTGCGCCCGCCGACCATCACCGACAGCTTGCCTTCCGTCAGAGTGATCACGCTGCCAGAAACCGGGGAGTCCACCATGTCGGCGCCCTGGGCGCGGACCTTCGCTGCTAATGCGCGGCTCACCGTGGGACTCACAGTGCTCATATCAATGACGATCTTTCCAGCGGAGAGCCCGGCGAGCATTCCATCCGGACCTTCGGTAATGGAAGTGATGGCGGCTGCATTCGTGACCATGGCAAAGACGTAGTCCGAATTCTGCGCCACGTCGCGCGGGGAGTCGGCCCATTTCATGCCCTTTTCCACCAGCCACTGCGCTTTGGAGCGCGTGCGGTTGTAGCCGGTCACCGTGTGACCTTTACCGAGCAGCCGATTCACCATCTGACTACCCATCACTCCCAGGCCGATAAATCCTAGCTTCGCCATCCGCTACTTGCCTCCAAAGCCTTAGAAAAAAAATTTAGTATGCGAGCTTGCCGCTACGCTTCATCGTCGGTGCCTGACTGTCTTCGCGCACCTGATCGAGATGGGCGCGCATGGCCTCGCGTGCCTTGGTCGAATCGTGGCGCTCGACCGCCTCAAGAATCCGTTTGTGATGAATCTGACCGCGCTCGGGCCCGCCGGAAACTCTAAAGATGCGCAGCCGCTGCTCGCGCAGCAGTCCGACAATGGAATCGAGCAGCGAAAGAATGAGCGGATTGCCCGCACCTTCCGCAAGCGCCAAATGAAAATCAAGGTCAGCTTCGATGTAAGCTTCCGGATCCTGCCCGGACCTGTCCATAACCGCCACGGCCTCGCGCATGGTAGCGAGTTCCGACTCTTGCACGCGCACCGCAGCCAGAGCCGCGATCTCGGGCTCGAGAATCGCGCGCACCTCCGCCAGATGCGTCGAGCCCTCAGGCTGCCCGATCTTCGCCATGAGATCGAGCGATTGGCGGACGGCCTGCGTGGTGCCGTCGGTGATGAAAGTGCCGCGCCCCGAATAGGCTTCGACCAAACCTTTTTCGCGCAGCGCCTTGACCGCTTCACGCACGGCTGTACGGCTCACGCCGAAACGCTGGGCCAGTTCGCGTTCGGCGGGCAATTGATCACCGGCCTTGAGAACGCCCTTTACGATGGATTCTTCGATTTGATGAACGATCTGCTCGTAGAGCCGCGACGTCCGAACTAGCTTGTACACAGCACTGTCCCCCGCATGGTGCAGCACGAAACCAGGAGAGGCTCTGGTTATGGTCCGGTTACTATACCGCATATCCACGGGGTCTTGGCGCGTTTGTTCGGAAGCAGGCATTATTTTGGTACACAGGTATGGTGGTATGACCATAAGCATGCTACTACAGTCCGCTTATCGAATGCAACCTTCCCCAATAAAACTCATATTTCCTGTGAAATTCGGGGTTGCCGCCCTGGGGACTCCCAATCGTCTTCGGGTGAGAGTACCCTGCTTTTGATCGATCCAAAAAATGAATTTGCTTGACACCGTTTCTCCGATAGTGGTATGGCTGTCGGACCAGAAACAAACGGAGGAAGTCCTATGCTATCCCGAACGGTCAGCGCCGCCGGATCAAAAGATCGCCGGACGTCTGCAGTTTCACGGTTGCTGCTCGCCACTTTCACGCTGTTGTTGTTCTCCCTGCCGGCCCTGGCGCAATCCACCGCGGGGCGCGTTCTCGGCACGGTGAGCGATCAGAGCGGAGCGGCCGTGCCCGGAGCTACGGTGGTCATCACGGACCTGCAGCGCGGCAGTTCGCGGACTGCAGTCACGGACGACTCAGGTGCTTATGCTGTCCCCGACCTGCAGCCCGGGACGTACAGGCTCCATGTGGAAGCGAAGGGTTTCAAAACGTCGGAGCGGCCAAGCGTTGGAATCGAAGTCGCCACCGACGTACGCGCTGATTTTGTGCTCCAGCCCGGCCAGGTCACGGAAACGGTGACCATCGAAGAGGACGTGCCACTGGTCAATACGACTTCTTCCACGCTTGGAGGCACGCTCAGCAACAAAGAGATCAACGACCTGCCGCTCAACGGCCGCAACTATGAGAACCTGCTGCAACTGCGGCCCGGCGTCATGCGGTATCCGGGTGGCGGCTTCTCCACCACTAGTTCCAACGGCCTGCGCGCCGAAGACAATGCTTACTACATCGAAGGTCTGTTCAACAGCGAACCTTACTCCGGTCAGGCCATCGTCAACGGAGCCGGCATCGCAGGCGATTCTGCGACGATTCTTCCCATTGATGCGATTCAGGAATTCAATATTCAGCAGAATCCGCCGGCCGAGTACGGATGGAAGCCGGGCGCCGTGGTCAACGTTGGATTGAAGGCGGGCACCAACAACGTGCATGGTTCGGCCTTCGGTTTCTTCCGCGATGGCGCCATGGACGCACGCAATTATTTCAACGCGGACCCGAATCCAAAACTCACTCGAAAGCTGCAACAGTTTGGTGGAAGTTTCGGCGGTCCCATCATCAAGGACAAAGCGTTCTTTTTCGGCGCGTACGAAGGCCAGCGTTACAACGTGGGCAACTCGTTCGGCGGCATTACCAGTCCATCCATGATGCCGATTCCGGACAATGGAACTTGTGTGTTTTTGACCGGTGACTGCGCCGACAGCATTCCCGACGCCGTGGCTGATCTGCAGGCCGGAGGAGTCGCGGTGGATGCTGCGAGTCTGAACATTGCAGGCTGTAACGGTACGGGTACATTCCCCAGTGTGACCGTCACGTGCGCAGGCACCGGATTCCCTCTGAACAACACCCAAGGCATCAACATCCCCAACGGATTTAACAACAACGTGCACGTCGATAACATGGTCGCCAAAGTCGACTACCGGCTGAACGACCGCCAAAGCATCAATGGTACGTACTTCTTTGGAAATAACTCCGGGACCGTCGAAGACTTTCCCATACTGCAGCAGAGATGGCTCTCAAAGATTCACACGCGCGCTCAAGTCGTGGGAGGCAGCTGGATCTGGACTCCCGGCTCACGCTGGGTCAATGAAGCCCGCTTCGGCTACAACCGCCTCTATCAGCCGACGCTGCCGGGCGACCTGAACACACCCGCCTCAGCGTACGGTCTCAATACCGGTGCAACGGGACCGAATACCGGTGGGCTGCCGCGCATCGGTTTTGGCGGATACTTCTTCCCCGGCTTGGGCGGTTTCAAATGGCCGAAGTTCCAGGGCCCCGACTCGATCACGCAATTCATCGATCACGTTTCCTACACTGCGGGAAAGAATTCGATAAAGTTCGGCGCCGAACTCCGTCGTAACGACGTCAAGAACGCAGCCTACGGTAATTCTCGAGGCAGCATCACTTTCCTCGGCGGTAGCGCAATTCTAACCGGGGCCGGGTCCACACCCCTCGAAGACTTCTTCGCTGGCCTGCCCTTCAAAGCGTCAGTCGAAGTTGGAAATCCGACGCTCCAGCTGCACAACTGGGCCTATGGAATGTTCATCCAGGATGACTGGCGGGCAACGAAGAATCTGACTCTGAACTTCGGTGCGCGCTACGAATACAGCTCGGTTCCTCAGGAGAAAGACAACCTCCTGGGCAACTTTGATCCAAACCAGGGAATGGTGCAGGTCGGCCACCAGATCAGCAGCCTCTATAACCCGGATCACAAGAACTTTGCCCCTCGTGCGGGCTTTGCCTGGGATATCGGCAGCAATGGCAAGACCGTGCTCCGCGGCGGTGCCGGGCTGCTCTACGAGACCGTTAACTGGCAGTCGTTCATCGCCTTCAACAACGCCTTTGGTCCGGGCAGCGTTCCGACAGGGGCGCCGATTGATTCTTCGGGCACCACGTCCGGTGGAACGATAACCACCGGAAACGTCACTCTATTTCCATCCGTTCCCTGGGATACTCCAAGTCAGCCTCTCTACGGCGGCAGCACGATCGATTGCTCCGCGAATCCCTGCCCCATCATGACCGT
>Ga0070714_100000042_pt1 | contig 116805 bp, 87 predicted proteins | sample LARL83metaG_FD_65450 | JGI IMG/M metagenome (GOLD analysis project Ga0070714, IMG submission 65450) | Corn, switchgrass and miscanthus rhizosphere microbial communities from Kellogg Biological Station, Michigan, USA - LAR L8-3 metaG | ecosystem: Host-associated > Plants > Roots > Rhizosphere ... | reverse complement strand
CATCGACGGCGGACTCATGTTCCCCGAGGCCGAGCTGCTCGGCGTCGACATCGTGGTCCCCGACATTTCCTATCTCCTTGAGAACCGCCAGCGCGTGCGCGGCATCATCCTCACGCACGGCCACGAAGACCACATCGGCGGCCTGCCCTGGATCCTTTCCGAACTCAACGTCCCCGTCTGGGGCACCGAGTTCACCCTCGCTTACGTCGAAGACAAACTCGACGAGCACGGCCTGCTTGACGACGCTACCCTGAACGAGATGCGCCCCAACGAGCGCTTCAAAGTCGCACCGTTCACCGTCCATCCCATCCAGGTCACGCATAGCCTCGTCGATTGCGTTGCACTCGCGATCCACACGCCGCTCGGCGTCATCATTCACACTGGCGATTTCAAAGTCGATCCCACGCCCACCGACAACAAACTCTTCGACCTTCACACCTTTGCCGAATACGGCAAAACCGGCGTCCTCGCCCTGTTTCAGGATTCCACCAACGTCGAGCGCAAGGGATACACGCCGAGTGAGCGCGCCGTCCGCCGCAAGTTCGACGAAGTCTTCGCCCACACCAAGCGCCGTCTTTTCATCTCGTGTTTCTCGTCGTCGATTCACCGCATCAATCTCGCGGTCCAACTCGCCCACGAGCACGGACGCAAAGTCGCCTTCCTCGGCCGCTCCATGAACAACTCGGCCGAGATCGCCGAAGACCTCGGCTACATTGAAGTGCCTGACGGACTCGTTATCAATCCCGGCGAGATGAAGAATTTCCCGCCTGAAAAAGTTTGCGTGCTCATCAGCGGCACCCAGGGCGAGCCCATGTCCGCCCTCTCGCGCGCCGCCGTCGACAACCATAAGCACGCCAAAATCGAAAAGGGAGACACCGTCGTCCTCTCCAGCCGCATCATCCCCGGCAACGAAAAAACTATTTACCGGATGATCGATCATCTCTTCCGCCGGGAAGCTTACGTCATCTACGAAGACGGAACCTCGCCGCCCATCCACGTCAGTGGACACGCCAGTCAGGAAGAACTCAAGCTCATCATCAACCTGGTCAAGCCGCGCTACTTTATCCCCGTCCACGGCGAGTACCGTCAACTCAAGCTGCACGCCGAAATGGCCGGAGCTATGCACGGCTCCGTCGGCAAAGTCATGCTGATCGAAAGTGGAGACGTTCTCGAATTCGATGAACTCGGCGCCCGCAAAACCGCCCGCATCAAGGTAGGCCGCGTCTGCATCGACTCCGGCAGCCGCACTGATGTGGTCGAAGATTTGATTATTAAAGACCGCCTGCACCTAAGCGAAGACGGTATCGTCCTCCCCATCATCGCTATTAATAAACTGTCCGGTGAGGCGGAGGCTGCTCCAGAAATCGTCACCCGCGGATTCAACCCCGGCGACGATGGCCTGATAGAAGGCGCCAAGCGCATCGTCGAAGACACGCTCGCGCACTCGAGCGAGGAAGAAAAAGGCGACTATGGCGTGATCAAAGAAAAAATCCGCGCCGACCTCAAGCGCTACATCAGCAAGCAAACCCAAAAACGCCCGCTCATCATGCCGGTGATTCTGGAGATCTGATCAACTCGTGTAGGGACGGACGCAGCTTGCCCTGAGCCAAGTCGAAGGATCGCGGGCAATAGCCAAGCCAATACCACTGGCTGCCCCCGTAATGATGACCGCCTTGCCGTCAAGGCCAAGCGAAGTTGAATTCTCCTTCGGATCTTTCAGAGCGAAACTCCTCTCTTCCACGGGATAAAGTCATCTTGCGCCAGAACCTCAGCTTTTGTTTTGGCCTCGCCACTCGCAATGCGAATGATCGTATCCAAAATCGTTTCTCCCGTTTGCTTGACACTTGTTTCTTCAGACAAGATGGAGCCCGCGTCGATGTCGATAATGTCAGGCATCCGCGCAGCCAGTTCCGAGTTGGTTGAGATCTTCACGACGGGCGCAATTGGATTTCCCGTCGGAGTGCCCAGACCCGTGGTGAACAGCACGATGTTTGCGCCCGCGCCAACCTGTGCGGTTACGCATTCCACATCGTTGCCCGGTGTGCACTGTAAATTGAGCCCCGGCTGCGTGCAATATTCGGGATAGTCAAGCACGGCTTTTACTGGCGAAATGCCGCCTTTTCTGGCCGCGCCGGCAGACTTCATCGCGTCGGTAATGAGGCCATCGCGGATGTTTCCCGGTGACGGATTCATATCGAAGCCAGAACGAACAGCGCGGGCCCGGGCTGCATAGTCCCGCATCAGTTGAGCGAATTTCTCCGCAACGGTGTCGTCTGCACTGCGGTCCAGCAGTTCTTGCTCGACGCCGCACAGTTCGGGAAATTCCGACAGGATGCTCCTTCCGCCAACCGCCGCGATTAGGTCGGAGACGTGCCCGATGGCGGGATTCGCCGATATCCCGGAAAATCCGTCTGACCCGCCGCACTTCAAACCAACACACAAATTCGAAATGGCGGCCGGAGCGCGACGTTTCTTGTTCTCCTCCACCAATCCAAGAAAAGTAGCCTCAATTGCTTTCGAGAGCAGATTAAATTCTGACCCGCTCTGTTGCTGGTCAAAAACCAGGAGGGGCTTGTCAAAATTCGGATCGCGGCGCTTGATCTGTTCCCGTAAAATTGCAACCTGCGAGTGCTGACAACCGAGGCTGAGGATGGTCGCGCCCGCGACGTTCGGATGATGAATATATCCCGCAATCAGCGCGCACAGATTGTCGGAGTCCTCTCGTGTTCCACCGCAGCCACCTTCGTGCATGAGGAACTTGACACCGTCGATGTTTTCGAAAATTTTTCGCCCAGACGATGTTTGCGGAATCTTGTTAGGACCGGTCAATCCAGGTTGCTGGCGGCCCACCCGATGGCGGTTCACCAAATCCGCCAGTTGCTGACGGTAGATTTGGGGAGGGGCAAATCCTAACTCCTCCTCAAAAGCTTGTTTCATCACTCCGATGTTTCGGTTCTCGCAGAAGACCAAGGGCGCTACCAGCCAGTAATTCCGGGTTCCAACCTGGCCGTCTGAACGGTGATACCCGAGGAACGTCCGTTGTTTCCAGCCACTGACATCAGGCGGAGTCCACTCGTACGCCTGTGATTTTTGATGAAATGGTGACGCGTCGTGAACGGTGTTGCGAGTGGTCAGGGTCTCGCCAGCCTCAATGGTTTCTCTCGCTTTACCGACAAGAACACCGTACATAATGACAGCAGCGCCTGGGGCAAGCTGCTCGGTTGTAAATTTGTGCTTGGCTGGAACATTGGAGTGCAACCGCAGTGAGTTTCCCGACCAGTGGATGATCTGACCTTTTCCAAGGTTGCGCAAGGCGATCAGCACGTTATCCCGTGGATCAACCTGGAGGATCCCCCCCTGCACATCGACGCGGTTTGTTGAGTTCGAATTCACTCGATTAGCAGCCCGGCTTTAGTTTCGATCCAGCCACGGGTCCTTCAAGCGCACGAAACCAGGTTATTTTCACGAGTGCCGCTGTCACTGATTGACACCGCTTGCCAGAATACCTCCGTCCACAACCAGCAAGTGCCCAGTGACGAAGCTCGCTGCATCGGAGGCCAGGAATACCGTTGCCCCAGCCAATTCGTCGAGTTGCCCGAAGCGCTTCATCGGCGTCCGCATCAGGAATTCCCTCCCGCGGTCGGTCCCATCGAGCAAGTTCGCATTCATGTCGGTACGTAAAACACCCGGAACCAGCGCGTTAACACACACTCCGAACTTGGCCCATTCAACGGCAAGCGCCTTGGTCAGGGATGCAACTGCTCCTTTGCTGGCGCTGTAGGCCGCAACCTCATACAGCCCGACAAATGACGACAGAGAACCAATATTAATGATCCGGCCATACCGCCGCTCGATCATATGGCGCCCGAATACGCGGCAGGCGCGAAAAGTACCGGTCAAGTTGGTTTCAAGGATGGCATCCCAGTCCACGTCCGGAACGTCAAGGCTAGGCGTTCGTTTCGTACGGCCAGCGCAGTTCACCAGGATCTCGACGCTTCCGAAAGCGTTACAGACTACTTGGAGGAAATTCTCGAGGCTGGAATTGTCGGTGACGTCGCAGGTCGCGGCGAGCGATCGGCGTCCCATCGCCTCCACCGCAGACGCCGCCGCCCGCACCGGTGCCTCTCGACGTCCCGTTGGAACCACGTTGGCTCCGGCCAGCGCCAGCCCCCGGCTGAGGGCCAACCCAATACCGCTGGCTCCTCCGATTACGACGGCAGTCTTGTCCTTCAGTTCAAGAAGAGGATGTCCCATGAAAGAGTCGTTTCAAATTCCTTCGTTAGTTGGCCCGCGATCGCGAGAGAATTATAAGTCGATTATTTGGAGCCAAAACTCAAATTCGTGCAAAGCGAAGACGCAGATTCCCAAGATTCTTTTTCTCCAGTCGCAGCACGCCCTTACTGTTGCTCCTCAAACGAAGCATGTGGGCCAGAACACCTGGCAACACTGCAGTGGGCGACGACGAAACATTCGGGCCAGTGAAACTAAGCTCGTACACCGTATCCGGCTGTAGCCCAGATACGATGAGCGAATCGCATGCCAGATCCGGCAACGAGACTTCCCCTCCCTGAGATGCAGAATCCGACGTACTGAACAACACGAACGGACCGCCTTCCGCGGCGGCGCCCAGAAAATTAGCTCCGTCGATCAGTTGGTTGCGTATTTTGCCCGTGGCGCCGGTCTTGCCGATCTCGAAAACGTGAAGAAAGAAATCCTCCGCAGCGGGGATTGATGGCGACACTTCGATGCGCCAGGCTCCCGGCACCACATTTTTCCGGTTCGAAGGGGAAATCTTGGAGAAGTCCTCGCCCCAGAAAGTCTTCCACATGTGCTGGAGCTTCGGATCTTCGGGCAACGGTCCGCCCTCCTGCGGCTCCAAGGGCCAATTTTCGCCGGTTCCCCAAGCGCCGCCATGATCATCGCCCGGAGTGTAGAAATCATGACCCGGACCGCCTCGGCGTGTGACTACCCGCTCGCGCGGCAGCAGAGAATGCACCAGCAACTCTCCCGAGCCCTCGCGGAAGCGGAACGTGGAAGCGTTCTTGAATTCTTTCGCTTCCGGTCCCTGCCCTGCGTCTTGGTCGACGCTGGGCTCATTGACGCCATGCAGCAGCCATGCTTTTTTGAAAGACGGATTCGCGCTGACGACCCGATCGAAGACGAAGAGCAAATCTTGGGCAGGGGCATAGAGAACTTCGCGTGTGAATTTCTTCAACTTTTCGCGCGAATATGCGTTGCTGGCATCACCCATCGCGTAGTGATATTGGCCGGGCACTTGATCCACCACGCGCATCGAGCCAAGATTCCACAAATCGCGAGTATTCTCGAAATCCTCAGGACTGCGGATCGTGTTCCAGAAGCGGGAGGAATCCATGCGCTGCCCCCCGTCATTGGCCGCCGCCAGGAGATTCTGCGACCAAAAGAATTTTTCCGATGGATCGTAAATCAATATCGAATTGTGAGCGACCGTGCGCCGGTAATAATTGAGATAGTGTGGGCTCTCGCTGTCGGTATAGTCAGCCCCACTGTCAATTGCCAGATAGCCGCTGTGATAAATCGTGATCTGGTTCTGATCGAGATGCTGATGTTTGGCCAGATAGGGCCCGCAGTCAAATTCAATCCAAGTCGAGTCCGGCTTCCACCCATCGCGCATAACCAGATGTCCTACGCCTGAAAAGTAGTGTTGCCGCGGCAATTCATTCTCGTTCGCGAGTGCAGGATCGCGTGGTGTGACTTCAGGGTCGTCCCACAAGAACTCGAGAACCGGAAGGGTCCATTGTTTCGGGAAGAAGCTACTCTTGCGCAGGAGCCATGCGCTGTAGGGATCCTTAAAGCGATTGACGGCATAACCGAGAACGGAAGTATCGCGCAAATCCAGAATCGGATATTCGTTATCCCCTTCGCGCGACGGCGTGCCATCCGGCAGCAGTTTGTACAGGTAGGTGTTCCCAATATTGCGAAACACGGAGTAGTGGTGCGCGGGATCGACACCGGTCGTCGTGCGCTGTAATTCAGCCAGCATGGTCAGGCTGGCCCACGTAATCCGCATGTAGTCCATGGATTCGTGATAGCTGCCCTCAGGAGAAACCACGTTCGTGGTTTCGAGAACGTTGGCCGTGCACTTTGCCACCTGTGCACGCCACGAACTGCAACGACCGTTGCACCCGGCGAATCCATCGAGCGCGGCGGAGACAAACGCAGGTAATGCGAGGTAGCGCACAGCGTAATTGTGGTACGAGTAGTTGCTCGGATCGGCGAAGTCCGGGCTGGCAAGCATCGCCGAGGCCCCCTCCATCAACTCATCAGCAATCCGATTTTGTAACGCAGGCTCGAAGCCGGGATATCCAGAAAGCCAATCGAACGCCAGAGACCAGCGGGCATAGTCAACCCAAGACCGCGAAGGCTTCACCCCTTTGGTGATGTGTCCCGCGCGCATCGCGGCCAAGGCCTTTTCCGCAAAACTGTCTTGCCGGGTGAGGTGCCAAGAAAGTGCCCAGCCTTCCATGTCCGCGGAAGGACGAAATCCGGTCGCATACCTGGTTCTTAGCAGTGGCAAACCGGTAAACGCGTCGGTATTGGAGATCAGCAACCGGGGGCGCTGGGTTGTGGCCTGAGCCCTGCTCCTCGACACCGCGAGAAGAATCGAAGCCGCCACGCCTGCCACGAAGTCACGCCGCTTCATTCTTAAATCGCCCTTTTGGCCGCAAGTTGTGCCCGTGTGAAGTTCAGTCGGAGAGTGCTTCCCTTTTTACACTTTGACGCAAGTAAACACAAGTAGTCGCAAGCAAACGTCATCGCCGGTATTTGGTCGCGGGCAGTGAAGGACAAGAACCGGTGGTCGGACCCGCTTCTATGGCTGGTTTTCAGTCAACTCGGGCGGAGAATCTCGTCTTCCCCGTCACTTTCTTTTATTTTCCCTGAATGGGGTGTATAAAATACGAGAATGCAAACCCAGACAAGAGTATCCCTCTTCCGAGGGATCCTTCAATGATGACTGCAAGAGACTCACGCCTCCTGGCAGAGCAACGCCGGCGCAAGATCCTCGAACTGATCGAGCAAAAAGGACAGATCACCGTAAGCGGACTGGTCGAGCGGTTTGCCGTCTCATCGGTAACGGCCCGCGGCGACCTGGATGCCTTGTGCTCACAGGGCATGGCGGTGAGATCTCACGGCGGAGCAGTCCGCAAGTTGGAGGCAAATTCGGATTCTCCCGCTGACTCAAGAGAGGCACAGCGCTACGCTGAGGTGGCTCGTCTTGCAAAAGTTAGCTTGACGGTGGTTTCAGGCATCGCAAATGGCAGTGCCAAGGTCGCCCCTTCGGTGCAGGCAACAGTTCTGGCGGCGGCTCGAAAATTGGGTGTAACCCTGGCGGCGGGAAAGAGAAATCGCACAATCACGTTCATACTTGGCAACCGGGAAACGGTGAACGAGTTCCAGTCGAAAGTGCTCCTGGGGGCGGAACTGTACTGCGCTCAGCAAGATTGGGACCTGCACTTCATCAGTTTTCGTTGCGACCTGAACGCGCCCTTAGGAACCCTGCGTCTTCCTGAGGCACTGTTGCGATCGAATCGACCGAGTGGCGTAATTCTCACGGGTACACACTCTGTCAGTATTCTGGCTGCGCTTTCGGAGAGGAATATCCCGTTCTCTCTCGTAGGAAACAACATTGTCGGCGAGTGGCAGCCGTCACAATACGACTGCGTTTTCACGGATGATGTCCGGGGTTCCGCCGACATCACCCGCTATCTCATCGTGCAGGGACACCGAAACATCTGGTATATCGGCAATCAGCGTCTTCCCTGGTTCGCTCGTTGTGCCGCGGGCTACCGCCAAGCCATGCAGGAGGCCGACCTCGAACCCCGTTTCAGCGAGATCAGTTCCGAGGATCGCGAACTCGGATACCTGGCGGTAAAAGCCTTACTAGCCAGGGGAGAGAGGCCCAGCGCGCTTTTCGCAGGTACCGATCAGGTCGCTTCCGGTGTATATCAGGCGTTGCAGGAATCCGGAATTCGAATTCCCGATGACATTAGTGTTGCGGGCTTCAATGACACTATCGGTGAACTACTGCACCCCGGACTCACATCGGTGCGCGAATTTCCTAAGGAGCTTGGCGGCCATCTAGCCGAATTTGCACTGCGGCGGATTCACGAACCAGAGCTGCCCCCACAACAGCTCGTAATGCCGACCGAACTCATTCGGCGGGAAAGCATTCGGCAAGTTTCATCCGGCCCTGCGTTGCCGACTCCCGTCCACCTGCACGAAAACGTTTTGTGAGAGTCTTCGCCAGAAAGTTTCTTCGGCGTCTGCGACAAAGCAGCATCCTCCTCTGCTTCATGGTGGTCGTCTGGACAGCGGTAAACGCGTTTGGCGGATCGACTCCTCCGCCGGAGGCGTTCTCGGTATTGCCATTGCCATCGAATGGTCCACAGATCACGCCCTATCTTCAATATCAGACTGAGTTGGCCTGGCGCGAAGACGCAAAGAGGATGAGCGTCTGGGACGGGATTCGCACCGAACAGGATCTACTGCGCGTGCAGAAGGAATTGCGCCAAAAGCTTCTGACCATGCTCGGAGGGTTGCCCACAACACGAACTCCGCTGAAGGCGCAGGTCACCGGACGCATTGCGATGGACGGCTTTCACATTGAAAAGCTGATCTTCGAAAGTCTCCCCGGCATTTACGTGACAGCGCTTCTGTACGTACCCGATGACACGAACAGCGGCGAGCATACGAAGCACCCAGCGATTCTAGTCCCGGCTGGCCACGCAGAGAACGGGAAGGCACACTATCAGGTGCTTTGCCAGCGACTGGTGCAGCGCGGCTACGTGGTCATCAGTTGGGATCCCGTGGGTCAGGGTGAGCGCAGCCAGTTCTGGGATGCGAAGGCCGGCAAGAGCCGCTACAACCGTATCTGCGCGGAGCACGCGGTCCTCGGCAATTTGGCTTATCTCGCAGATACCAACCTGGCACGTTGGGAAATCTGGGATGGCCTACGCGCCTTTGATTACCTGCTGACGCGGCCAGAAGTCGATCCCGAACGCATCAATATTACGGGCACCAGCGGGGGCGGCTTTCAAGCGATGCACATCGCGGCCCTCGAACCCCGGATCAAGGTAGCCGCCATCTCCTGCTATATCACCTCACTGCCCATGCGAATTCACAACCGGATTTTCAAGGACCCGGACAGCGATCCTGAGCAGGATTTGTATGGCATGATTTCGAATGGCGTCGACAATGCCGGGCTTTTGCTGCTGATGTATCCACGCCCCGTCTTCGTTGCCGCAGCGACGCTCGATTTTTTCCCAATTGAGGGCACGCACAAGACTTTCCATGAAGTGTCAAGGCTGTACAGCCGCTTCGGTCATGCGGACCGCATCGCGATGGCGGAAGGTTATCACGGCCATCAGTACTCCGATGAGAATCAGAAGGCGGCGTTTGAATTTCTAGATCACTTCAATCGGCTGCCGGTGCGAGACGCGCTCGCGCCCGCCAAAGATTTCGACGAGAAGAGCATCCAGTGCACGCGTACTGGCCAGGTGATGCTGGACTTCGAAGATGCCCGGTCGCTGATGGATCTGATCGCGGACTACTACGCAGAGCATCAAACGAGAGAGGCTCAATCCATCCGGCAACTCTATCTCGGCAGCAACTATCCTGGCATTGCAACCTGGAAGATCGGCGATTACGATGGCGCGGCGCCAGCCGAGGGCACAATTGCGTGGCGGAGCGCGGGAAGCTCCCAATTCAAAGACATCTCCATCGACCGATACGTGTTGCGTCATAGCCAGAATCTTGTTATGCCCCTATTGCACATCCACCGAACTGCGAACCAGACTCATCGGTGGTTGCTGTGGTTTAGCAAAGACGGCAAGGCGGGGGTGAATGACTGGCCCGAGATTGTCAAGTACCTGGATGCGGGCTTCGACATCGTCACATTCGATTTTCGCGGACTCGGTGAGACACGGATGCCCTACAAAGCGGTGTCGGAAGACGATCCCTCGTTTGCGAAGCTCGAGTTCGACCGCGCCTACATCAATCCGCTCTCCAGCGTGTTAGCGGACTATGTCTACAATTCGCTCTTGACCGGCAGACCTTATTTCTTGCAGATGATCGAAGACGCTGAGCTCGCGATGCGTTTCTCTCGATTAAAACTCGGCGCGGGAGACTTCTCTGTGGCCAGCGACGAGCAGGGCTTCACGCTGGCAAGTGCAATTGCCGAAACGGTGCCGGCGGTCAAACAAATGCCGTGCCCCTGCCCGCCAATCATGAAGTGGTCCGATCTTGTGATCCAGAAGCGCGAACAGTGGCCCATTCAGTATCTGCTGCCGGGCGGAGCATACATTCACTAGCGGCGTGAAAGATGACGTGTGCGAAGCTGCTTCGCGTCTGGCTATATCGGCCGCACCAACCCCAATTTCGTTGCCTGCGTGTTGCGAACCAGGAGCAGCACGAGAATCATACCTACGAAGGGCACAACTCCCGCCACGATCATGATCGTATCGAAGGAGTGGGTGGCCAGCGCTCGGTTTGCATCCGAGAAGTAACCGACTAATTTGAATGCAATGATGGTTCCGATGCCGGCGCTCATTCCGCTAAGACCACTGACCGATGCCACGGAGTCGCTCCCGTATAGGTCGGAAGGCAATACGTTGGCAATGGTTGAGAACGCGGCATAGCAAAATGTCGCCGAAGCAAAAAGAACCGTGATCATCGCAAGGTTTACGGTGAGCACTGTTGGGATAAGTAAGGTCACTCCAAACCCACCGAAAACCACCAGAGCCTTACGGGCTGCGCCCAGCGACCAGCCGCGCCGAATCAAATATCCCGACGTCGCTCCTCCGAAGAAATTGCCCAGATCGGCAGCGATAAAGGGGATCCAGATTGCGATCAATCCGCTCTTGAGCGGAATCCCTTTCGCCACCAAATAGATCGGAAACCAGTCTGCAATGAAGAACCAAACGGGATCGGTGAACGACCTGGCAATAATCACTCCCCACGTCTGCGGAAGCCTCAAAAGATCGACCCATCTGGAACGAGGTGTTTTGAGGAGAGCGTTATCTGCACCATCCGCGTCCGCAAGAATCATGTGCCGCTCTTCGTCGCTCACAAGTGGATGATCCTTGGGCAGATGGTATGCGCGACGCCATATCAGCAGCCAAATAAAACCCAGCATTCCGGGAATTGCAAACGCAGGACGCCATCCCCAACGGTTGTAGATAGCGAACACCACAAAGGGCGCAACTGCTCCTCCAATGGAGGAACCGCTGTCGAACAGCGCTGTGGCGAGAGCCCGCTCGCGCTTCGGGAACCACTCAGAAACAGCTTTCGTCGCGCCGGGCCAGTTGGCGGATTCGCCCGCGCCCAGAAGAAATCTGAAAGTTGCAAAACTGTAGAACCCTCCAGCCAAGGAAGTCGCCATCGACACGATCGAATACCAGAGCACGGAGAGCGTCAGCCCTCGCCGGGTACCGACGCGATCCATTAGCCTTCCGCATACGCTCTGGCCAATCGAGTACGCGATGCGAAAGCCGATGAGCAAATTCGCGTAGTCCGAATTTGTCCAGTGGTAAAGCTGTTTGAGGTAGGGCGAGAGCAGGGACAGAGTCTGGCGGTCGATGTAATTGATCACTGTCGACGCAAACAGCAGCGCACCGATCCACCAGCGCAAGTTGCGAATTGGCCGCAGGTTCAACTCAGGGACTTGCGCAGACGCAGGCATACTTTTGCCAGACTATGGCTGAGTGGAACCCCCCGAACTTAGAAGCGCAGCCGAATCCGTGTCGAGGTAGATAGTAGCATTTGGGTGGGTCCGCAGAATCGACGCCGGAATCATGGGGCTGATCTCCCCTTCCAGACACGCCCTTACCGCCTGGGCTTTCCGCGCGTCCGGAACTGGCACGATGATTTCCTTCGAGCACATGATCTGCCGTACCGACATTGAAATTGCCTTCTTAGGCACGTCCGACAACTCGGAGAACCAACCTTCATTCACCTGCTGCTGGCGGCACGCTTCGTCGAGATCAACGATAAGGTACGGGTCAGCGACCTGGAAATCCGCGGGTGGATCGTTAAACGCGAGGTGTCCATTCTCGCCAATTCCGGCAAAGAGAATGTCCACTGCCTTGGACTGGAGTTCTGCCCCAATTTTTTGAACCGACCCTTCTGGATCGCCGTCGCCGTCCAACAGGTAATATCTGGTTATTCCGACTTTGTGAATCAATCTCTCGAAAAGGTATTTGCGAAAACTGGCTGGATGGGTAGAAGGCAAGCCGACATATTCATCCAGGTGAAAAACTTCGACCCGGCTCCAATCGATATCGGGAGCGCTGGTCAAGGCATCCAGAAATTCAAACTGAGATGCCCCGGTGGCGGCCACGAGACGCGCCCTCCCTTGATCGCCAATAGCCCGCCGGAGAGAGCGCGCGGCATGATCGGCTGCTGCCTGGCCCAAAGAATATTTGTCTGCAAAAACTTCTATTCTAGTCTGCAACACCGGGTTCATTTAGCCTCGTCATTTCTTAGTCATAATTTCTAACTACAAAGCGTTGTGAATGCCGCTTCCATCATTTGTCGCCGGCAACGGTTTCACTGGACTAACGGCACGGCTTCAGCGCGCGCGATGCGTGCGAAGTGGTATGCAAGCATCCGGTCAGGGAGCAACAGCGCCTGCTGAAACCTCTGGTCCGCTTCTTGCTGATTGCCGAGTGCGCCCGCGAGCGTACCGGCGGTGTAATCCCACCAACTGCTATAGCTGCTGGTGTCGCTGCGATTCTTCGCCTGTGCGAGAGCGGTTTGCAAGCGCTCTTTCCATTCCTCACTGTTAAAGCCAGGTCGTTTCTGCGCTGCCCGCCAAGCCCACAGCACTTGATCGGGAGTCGAAGCTGCGGAAGCCAGTTGGAATTTCTTTGCCGCCTCCTCGGGCTTTGCGCAGGTGGCGTAAGCGACGGCAAGCTGATAGTTCGACCGTGCGGATTGCAGAATGGGTTCCAGCCCGTCATGGGTAAATGGGAGATCGGGTACCGGCGAGCCCAAGTGTTCCGCCAGATCGAGCGCATCCGCGCAGTGACCGTCTCTCGCCGATGCGAGCATCTTTTGCAGTTCGACTTCAATCCAAACCTGGCGGACGTTGGTTCCTCCTTCTTCGCGCGGAAAGAACCGGTTGTGGAACAGACTCTCGGCGCGTTTAAAATCGCCAGCCTCCGCCAGATTGAGGATCAGTTCAAAGATCAGGCTGGAAGTCGCGTCCGCGAGATTCGGATATTTCTCGAGAACTTGCACTCGCTCGCTGGAGGGTTTCGACAACAGGCTGAGCGCTTGGTCCGCACCGAGGTAAACCGTAACATTTGTAGCGTCACTCCGTAGTCCATCCCGAAAAGCAGAGAGGGCCTGCTCAGGATTATGTTTCTCGTGCAACAGAGCCAGACCCAGGCTCGCATCGAGGACGGGAATCTGCGGGTTCGATTTGTGGGACAGCAACCACGCCTGAAGTGCTGAGTCTGTCAATCCGCGGGAGAACTGTAATGTGCCCAATAGATATTGCGCCGTAGCATTCTCAGGGTTTGTGCGCACGACAGCATTCAGGACGATGAGTTCTTCGGCCGAACTGGGAAAGACATAGGCGGTCGAGAGTTTCGAGGCAATCTGGTAGTCGGATACCCCCGATTGTCCGAGACGCTCACGGCAATATCCGCGGAAGTACGCAATCATCGGGTGGCGGGCGGGCGACAGCGCGCCCGGTTCCGTCTGATCAAGCCGCGGCGAAGGGTAGTCGCGCGAGAGCACAGTCAGTGCCCGCTGGTACAGTCCCACACGCAAGTATTGAGAGGCGAGATTCAGAACGCGAATGCTGTCATTTGCGAGCTGTTTGAGGTTGGGGTCTCCGAGTTCTTCGCTAAGAAGATAGCTCAGCGGAAAACGAGCGATTCCCTGACGCGCCAGCGTCTTCCCTTCCTCCACCTTGCCGGACGCGACTTTTACCGCGACCAACTCTTCGATGGCACGCGCGTCTTCAGGTGCGGCTCGAACCGCTTCGCTCAGATGACGCTCGGCCTGATCCAGATTGCCGGCCCGCGCCAGCATCTCTCCGAGACGCAACGCCGCGGCTGATCGATAGGAGGCAAATCGCTGGGCGTCCTCGTATGACGTCTGCGCCTTCCGCGTTTCGCCGAGCCCATCGTATGCAATCCCAAGGTAATACGAAATTTCCGGGTCAGAAGTGTCGCGTGCCTGCACCTGCTCAAGAAAGCTCTTCGCTTCGTCGAATCGCAGCAGGCTCGCGGTCAGGCGCCCAGCCGCTTTCAAGGCACCGAAGCTGCCGGGAAATCTACGAAGCGTTTCCTGGTAGGTATCGAGCGCTTGAAGATTTTTCCCGTTCAGCTCAAGGTCTTTCCCGAGCTGAATCCAGTCATCGCAGGTTCTCTGGTCTGGGTCCGGCAAACGATACGCGGGCTGAGGGCCAACCTGAATTTCGGACTCCGGAGTCCAATCATATTCGCCCTCGGTCTGGCGGATCAGGACCGCTCCCTGCGCATCCCGAATCTCGACGGTGTACTTAGCCTGCGAATCGACAAGTGGTAGGCTGTGGTTCCAAACACGTTCGGGAACCAGATCAACCTTCTCGCTAAATAAGCGGCTGCTGCCGTTCAAGATGGAAACCGTGGCATTAGGAAATTCACGATTGGCATTAAATCCGACAATCAGCGCGCTGGCTCGGCGCACAAGGCTGAGCACTCCCGAAAGATTGGCGCGCGAGATGCCGTCGATCTCTCGAACCGGCATCCAATACTCCGAAAAGTGGATCGACTGCCGCGGCGCCAGGAAGGCATACGTCTCCTGGTTGCGAAACAAACCAGCCTGGATTTCAATGTATCCACTATTGTCGTCCGAGAGGGCCTTGCGCCAGTCCAAGCCTTCTTCATCGACTCCCCATGACCAGATTTTTTTGGCGGGAAGATCTTCGTACTGGGCAAAGTGCACTGTGCCAGTCCTGGTCGCAGGGTGCCAAACACCCATAAATTCCTCGCGGCTTCCGTACGCAAAAAGCGACACCGCGCCGTGAACATGATTGCGAATAACGCTCAAGTCGTGGCCATCCTCATCAAAGGGCCAGCGAACGACTTGGGTGAAACCATGGCTCGCGGCGAAGCGCATCGGGTAAATAATCTGCGAATCGTCTGAAACTCGCGCCGCTGCGTTGTTCCACCAGTAGAAACGATGCCTGACGTCGCTGCGGTTGCTGAGCGTCACACGCTCCTCCAGGAGCGTTGACTTGGGCCGAAGTATCAACTCGACCGTCCACTCCATGCCGTAAACGCGATCGACGTTCCCCACGATTACTGAGGCACTCCCGTCCGCATTTTTATGGAAGGCAAAATCGACCGGCGATATGCTCACCCAGTTATGGGAAACAGGAAAATTAAACTCGATGCCGAAAGCCGCCCAGGCCCCACGATAGCCCACAGCCGCCTTCTTGATGGAGGTGTTGGCGTAGAACATCGACTGCCCAGAGATTTTGTCGATGCACGTATAAAGATGCCCGCCAATGTCAGGCAGTACGGAGCATTTCAGGTATTCATTTTCCAGGTAAATAGCGCGCCAGTCGTGATTGTCGCGGCGGCTCGTCAGGTTTTCGCGCAGGACATACGGATAATTGAACTTGTTGTTCGTGAACTGGTCAAACGGAGGATTCGGATCGGGCATCTCCTCTTCGTAAGTGGGTAGAGTGAGCGTTCCCTCCCACACACGCACTTGCGCCCGCGACAGCGTTGCCATGGCCAGAACGATAAAGAAAATGAGATAAAGTCGCATTTAAATTCGCAGTATTCGGGCGGAGTTCTCGTAGTAAACCTTTTTGAGGATCGTCTCCGGCAGGCCAATCCCGTAAATTCTCCAGCGCCCTTGCGGCGGAATTTTCGCCGGAGCGTAGTCGAAGTATTCGTCTTCGGTTTCGAGAAAGCGAAAATAAATCTCATACAACTGGTCGTTGAAGACCTGTTGCGGGTACTCGTCCCCATGCGGCGTGGCATCGGTGCCAAACAGAATCCGGTCCTGATATTTCTCGAAGAACCTCCGCGCGGTTCTAGGCTGTCGTCCAAGTTCTCCGATGCGCGCCGCAAGGTCAACGAACATGTTCGGATAGCGATCTAGATTCTCCGACACATTTTGCAGATCTTCCGCGAAGTTGCCTACGTGTAAGACGACGAACTGCGTCTTGGCGTGTCGAGCAATAACCCGATTGCGAGCGGCGATTAGCTCGTCATTGCTGGGAAAATCTCCGCCATAAAACGACCAGTCTGGATGATTGTTCAGTTCCTCGTAGCGCTCGTTGAAGCGATCCGTCGGTGTAAAGAATGCGATGGGATCCGAAATATGAATCGCTACCGGAAGATTAAGCTGGCCACACGCGTCCCACATGGGATCGAAACGCGGGTCATCAATTTTCACCAGCGAACCCGAAGTGATGTTTTCACGGAGATAGAGTCCCAACGTTTTGAGAATCTTCAGGCCTCGCCCGCCGTCGCGATACGCTCGCTCAATGGCCTGTGCCTGCAGCTTCGGGTAGTCCGGTTCTTGGAAGCGCGAATAGGAGGGCTCGGTAAAAGTATAAAACCGGCCGGGATACGCGCGGTCATATTTGGCGACGGCTTCGGCAAGACCGTGATCGTAGCCCCCAGTCAGGTTGACCATAGCCCGAATGTTTTTGCGGTCCATCACCGCCAGCAGTTCTTGAGGAGTTCCCAGGTATTCGCGATCGGGCGAGAGTTCAACACCCTTCTCAGATTTTGTCGAGCCAGAAATGTGCGTGTGAAAATCGATAAGCGGAAATCTCGAACGCTCGACGTGGGACTCGTGCACCCGGAGCATACTTCGTGGCTCGAATTGCGAAAGCTCCAGCGACGCGGCATGCGCCTCGTTGCCTGCCGTTGCAGCGTCAGCCCTGCCTACATGCATTCCAGAGCCTGCCACCAGACCCATTCCATACAGCCATTGGCGCCGATTGATCATCTAGCTCCTCCGGCTATTGTCCAGGATCGAGCACAGGCGTGGCGATGTCCACGGGCACTTGCTTCCCGTTGACCGCACCATGCCACACGCTCCCGCCGAATGTTGTGATGTAGACCTCGTCGTGGTGCAGCGGATCGGGAATGACACGTTGCCCCCACTTGAAGTTAAATCCGGGGATGCGGGTCCAATGCAGCCCGCGGTCTGCCGATCGCCAGGCCGAAGACTCGAAGCCAGTCGCGTAGAGCACCTTGGGATCTACTGAGTCAATGGTGAGGTCATAAATGTGGCGATCCTTGTCGAGCACCTGCTTCCAATTCTTTCCGCCATTTTCCGAGAGAAAAATTCCACCACCATCCCCGTGTTCTCCGGCCGCTCGAGCCCAGGCGGCGAGGTAAAGACGATCTGGCGACTCTGGATCGATGGCGAGGCCATTCGGTCCATTCGTTCCCCCAGGCAACGCGACGGGCTGCCAATGCTCCGCGCCGTCGGTCGACCGGTACAGGGCACCGTCACCCGCATTGCCGATACTTCCATCCTCCGACCTTCGCGCGATCACGACATAGAGCGTGCCATTGGAAGCTCGCGCTAGCCGCCATGCAAACGGCTGCTCTTGCGTGATGCCATTGTTCTTCAGCGCCCAGGTGTGACCGCCGTCGGAACTTTTGTAGACTCCTCGACCAAAGCCGGCTACGTACAAAACGCGTGCTTCCACCGGGCTGGTGGGATCGAGGAGAATATGGGTAGCGCCTGTCTCGTCCATCCCCTTGTTCGATTGGGTCCAGTTCTTGCCGCCATCATCGCTGAAGCAAACGCCGCCTTTATAGGTCAGGACAGAGTTGTGTCGCCACATCTTCGGGCGAGGAAGGTCGTGAGTCCAGCTGTTCACGCTCCACATCCGCCCGCGCACCTTGGGATCGAAGACGATCCAATAGGTTGTGTTCCTCCATTCGCGGGGTACTCCATCCGTCGAACTCACCCACGAGGCGCCACCGTCTTCGCTGCGGAAGAGTCCGATATCCGTGTAGGTAATGTACTGACGCTTCGGATCAAACGGGTCGAAATGAATTCCATAGCTGGTGGTGACGTCGAGACCCGTGCTGGTCCATTCTCCAGCATTTACTTTGCGCGAATACTGCGCCACCCAGGTAAGGCCACCGTCGTCGGTCCGCATCGTTCTGCCGAGGTCGGTACCGTAAGCGAGGTTGGCGTCCTCTTGAGCTACGCCAAGATTCAGTGGGTTTTCCGCCCAGTCTGGCCCAAAACGCCCGGTGATCCAATCATCGTGCACATTCGTTGCCGCGACGTCGGATTCTTTCCATACGAACGACCAATCAGCGCCGGAGTTCGTGGTCTTGGCCACCCCCATCCAGACCTTACCGTCAAGCGTCAGATGATCGTAAGACACATATGCCGTCTGCGAATGCTGCAGGCTAGTTGCAATCGCACGCACTTTCGCTCCCACGCCGGGCAGGGCGCTATTGCTCCATTTCTCGCCTCCTTCTTTAGAAATGAAGATTCCCTGATCGGAGGTGGCATAGATTGTCGGCTGTGAGCCCGAACCAAAACCCATCGAAATGTCACTGGCAGTCGCGGGAAGTGGGAAGCTGCGTGCTCCGCCGGACGTGAGCACAGTGATCGCATGTTGGCTCGCCAGAAACAACGTACGGCCAGCGACCGCGGAATTCGGGTCCACCCAAAGCCGGCGAGGAACATCGGGCAAGCCCTCTTTTTTTTCCCAAGTCTTCCCATAGTCGCGCGAAATAAAGAGGGCCGGACTCTCCTTCGTCCCGGCCGCGGCGTAAAGGATCTTTGAGTTGGACGGATCGATCGCAAGGGCTGCAATCTCGCTCAATGGATCTGGCTCAGAAATAATCTTTTCGTCGGAATGATCCGAATTCATTTTCACACCCCTGACGTCGGACGGACTTGGGTAGATCAAGTTCCAGCGTTCGCCGCCGTCGGTGCTGCGCCACAAGCCAGTGGCGTGTGCATAGATCGTTTTCGGATCTAGGGGGTCGAAGACAAAAAAATTAACCACGCCGCGCAGGTTAAACATCCGCCAGCTTCGTCCGCCGTCGTGCGTGATGTAGGAGCCGGTCATATCGCACGAAACCAACACCGTATTGACATCGTGCGGACTGATGGTTGGATTAAACATCGCGCCGCCGCCACCGGGGCCAATCACGCGAAAATGTCCCGGTCGCTCTGCCGCGGCGCTGGCCAGGCTCAAAACCAAGACGATGCCGATGGCTATTCTGAATTTCATGGATTCTCCGGACAGACTGCCCGCTGGCATCCTTGTTCGTAGCGGGCAGTCCTTTTTGCAGCCGACTGGCTCCAAGTCTAGAACGTGACCCTAAGCCGCAACCGGATCGTTCGACGGCTATCGACACCTTCCTGCGGAAAAGTAGAGAACAGTCGTGCAAAGTCTGAGTTTGTGTTCAAGCACAGCACACCAGGGTCATTGCCACAGTCGGCGCCGGTCTGAAGCGCCGGCTGCAGTGTGGTTGGATCTATTTTGATGTTGAACCCGCCGAGATAGGAAAAGCTGCCATCTCCAAAATCCTGGTTCGGCATGCGAATCGGGTGATTGAAGATGTTGTCGAAGTCAGCGCCAAAACTGGCGGTCACTCGCTCGCCGAATTTGAAGTCCTTGTGTAGACCAAAATTGACTCCCCAAGCTCCAGGCCCCCACAGAAGGTTCTTTCGCGCAACGGCGGGATTGGTGAAAACATCAGCGCCCATGGGCGGAGGCGCAAAGGCGTCGGGATTGAAAACCTGGTCGTTGACGCGCTGCTTATAGTTCCCAACAATCATCGGCCTGTAACCAATGAAATCGTTGAAATCGCCGAGCGCGTCGATCGATTCCGAAGCGATATTACCCGGACCCACCATGCGTGCGCCGTTGCCGCAGTTGTCGCAAGTCCAGTACGGGGTAAATGCAGTCCCACTCTTGGCGAACATCTGGAACGTCGTTTGCCATCCGCCGACCAAAGCGTCCGCCCACTTCGACAATCCGCTGCCAAACTTCCTGCCCCGTCCAAGTGGTACGTCGTACACTCCATAAAAAACGAAACGGTGGTGCGAAACCCATGCATCCTGGGTGTAGTCGAGCTCCGGCTGAAATGGATTGTAAGGAACGCCTCCCAGGCTGGAATTACCCTGATCGATTCCGGTCGACTTTTGGTCGAGATAGCTGTAAGAAGCATTGAACATCAATCCTTTGTCAAACCGACGCTCGACCTGCGTCTGGAAGCTGTTGGACCGACTGTGCCCATAGTTGCCGTAAGTCAGAAGGAAATCGCCCAACGTGGGATACGCCAAACGGGCATAGTCCGCAGTGGTTGGCAGGCAATCCCCATCATCTGGAGAGCAAGGCGTCACTCCGTCACCGGTGGTAGTACCCCACGGGTTATCACTGGGCGCAATTTCGTTGAGATCAATACCGCCGATCAGTCCCCCGGAATGAATCCCAATGTAGGAGAATCGCACCGATGTCTTGAGACCCACTTGGCGTTCAAAGGTACCGTTGTACTGCTGGACCATGGGCGCGCGCAGCCCAACCGGCACAGCGTTGATAGAGAACGCGCTGGAGTCGAGCACAACGTCGCCCCCAGTCAGCGGAGTAGGCCATGGTTGTATCGGCTCATTCACCGTTCCGGTCTGCTTCGTCAATGCCTGGTTGAATCCGTTCGTTGAAATGGGATCACGAATTCCCTGGGCAGCCGAGGTTGGGAAGTAGATTCCGTAGCCTCCACGTATGACCGACTTGCTCCCGATGGCCCAGGCGAACCCGACGCGGGGAGCAAAATTGTTTTTGTCGGTCCGGACCAACCCCCGGCCAATGCCAAGCCCTGACTGTGCCGCGGTGACCGTCGGTAGAGTGGCGGGAATTCTCGGATCCAGATAGGAAATCGTTCCCTCAGTAGGTACGATGAACCGTCCGGTATTGTTGGCGAAGGTGGGGTCGAAGTTCAGCAAGATATTATGCTTGTCGATCCACGGGGAGACTGTTTCATAGCGGACTCCAAGGTTCAGGGTGAGGTTGGGTTTGACCTTCCAATCGTCCTGGAAGAAGTAACCCTGCTCCCAGTTGGTCACGTCCATGTCGGGGCGTGTTTTGGCAATGTAAGTAACTTTGTTGGGCGGCAACCCGAGCAGGAAATTGGCAAAGGCGCTCGTGCTGCTGCCTGTGTACGTCATGGTTCCCCTAGGATTGCCGCGGCCCGTTGAAAAACCATCGAGACCCTCGTTGTGCACGAAATCCGCGCCCATTTTCAGGTTGTGATTCTTAACCACCCAGGTGAGGGTGTCCCCGAAAGTTGCCAGGTATTGACTCTCCTGGCGATCCGTATTCCGGTTGCCGCTTTTGTCGAATGACGTAAATGCGGAACCGTAGGTGATCACAGTGTGACCGTGCGTGGAAAGCTCCCCTGGCCCCACCACTGCGCCATAGGCGTCGATCGCATTCTGATCGAAGCCGATGCTCCCAAGGAAGCTCTGGAGAGTTGTGTTGCTGTGCCGGTAAATGAACTCGCGATTGAAACCACCGCGCGCCTCATTGACGATGTTGTTGCGAATAGTGCGAACATAAGAACCAGAGAGGGTATGGGTTCGCCGTTCTTGCTGAGTCAGGCCGAGTCCCGTAAACGGCGACCTGACAGCCGTGTTCCCGCCACTGAATGCCTGCTCGTTGTACACGCCGTACACGTGATCTCTGTCAGAGAAATCGTGGTCGATGCGAAGTGTTCCCAAGTCCCTTGTCGTGTTGCTGGGCATCAGGGTTTGGAATAGTTCCCCAATTCGTCCATTCGACGTCCTTACAGGAATCGACGGATCGATCTTTGGAAAATACGTATTGATGAGCTGCTGCACATTTGGATTTAGAAGCCGCGATGGGACGATGACGAACTGAGTGCCGGTTCCTGTGCAGTTGGGCCAGCCAACGCAATACGTGTCAGCGGCAATCTCCTGCGACGTGAGGGTCACCCCACCCGGAACGGCAGGTAGCACCTTCTGAGTGGCGAGGGTATTGTCGACAATTAAATTGGAGAAGTCTCCTGTCCAAAATGAAGGGTGCGGCAACTTGCTGTCCGTGACTTGTACCGAGTCCCGATTGTAGTTGCGCTCGTAGGCGGTGAAAAACCAGGTCTTCTTCAGACCCGGGATGGGACCGCCAATCGAGCCGCCCAGATCATTAAAGTTGAAGTAGGGGGACGGATAAGGATACAAGGACCCTTGGGCATCGCGGATCCCCTGCTGATCCTGAAGGGTGAGGCCGGCGAGGGCCGAGTTCTTGTTGTTATAAAAAACTGAGCCATGGAGCTGGTTTGTGCCGCGCTTGGTGGTCACGCGAATGCTCGAGATACCGGCATATTCTGCGCTGAAATCATTGGACAGGACGTTCAATTCCCCGACCGCTTCGAGTGATGGCTCACTCGTGGAGGCTGAGCCGTCGAGCGTGCTGGTGGAACGTTGTCCGTCGAGGGTAAAGTTTGCTCCATAACTTTGAAATCCGATAAATTTGAACGTGCCGTCGCCGACGCCCTGCGTGATATTCGGATTCAGGTAAAGAAACGAATAGACATCACGACTGTCGCGGGGCAGGTCGATCACTTCGCGGCTGGTGATCGTGTCGGCGATCGCCTGATCGGCGGTGTTGATCGTGGGCGCCTCGCTCGTCACCACTACGTTCTCGCTCGCGGCCGAAACTTTAAGAACGGCGTTGGCATTGACCGTGTCGCTGCCCATCAAGACGATCCCGTTGATGTCAGCGGCAGTCATTCCGGCAGCGGCGATCGTTACCTTGTATGTACCAGACCGAAGTCCAAACACCTGATATTCGCCGTGGGGATTCGTTTCGGCGTGACGAACCGTGCCCGTGGCTTGATCCGCGATGGTCACGCTTGCGTTAGCGATGACTGCTCCGCTGGGGTCAGTGACCGTTCCCCGAATGGTACCGAGATCTGTGCCTTGCGCCAGCACCAACTGCGCGCATCCAACGCTGATCGCGAGCGCCAGTGGAACAACCAGATATTTTGCGAAGTTCATGTGGGGACTCCTAACCTGGAAGGCTTTCAAACACCTGCTCTTTTAAACCAAAACAGTAAGCGAAAGCAAGAAATAAATAAATTATCGAAAGTATTCGATAGCCTTCGCAATCCAGCTAAGACGGGAACGGGTACAGGGTAAAGCTCGGAACCACCCGCCGAATGACACCTGCTTCGGAGGGGGAATCGGGCCGCAATCCTTCCTGTAAGCAGCGAAACAATGCCAGCAACTGGCCCACAATCACATCGAGCACGGGTAGATCCTCGTCAGCGACGTCCGGGCACTCGTACGGAACCACTAGATCTTGCGCACAGCCTACGTTCTGGGGGATGCCTTCGCCGGCGATGATCCGCGCCAGCCCGAGTCGCTTTTCATTTATCTCTTTCAAGACATCGACCTCGTAAGCTCGTACCAGCGGATCCGACGATAGGAAACAAACCACCAAGGTGTCGCGATGTACACCGCTCATGGGCCCGTGGCGCAATCCCAGCAACGTTTCACACGTCGTGGCAACCCTGCCCGCCGTCATTTCCAGCATCTTGAGCGAAGCTTCCCTTGCCCCCGCGAGCCGGGCTCCACTGCCCAAAAATACGGCGCGTCGAAATGGCTTTCGGGCGAGTTTCGCTAACGACGTCATTTGATCCTGCAGAATGGTGGATGCGCTGCGCGCCAGTGCGGCAACCAGCGTGGCGTATGCGGCTGACTCCTTCGAAAAACCCAGAAAACATGCGCCTAGCGCCATATTCGTGAAACTGCTCGTCATGACCAGGCTTCGATCATTCGTGGCGTCGTCCAGCGTGATGACCCGCACTTTCGGGTCGCCGCGGAAGGTATTGGCGAGACTTCCCTCTCGGTTGCAGGTTACAACCAGATGGCGCGTGTCAGGCTCAAGCTTCCGGACCAAAGCGAGCGCTCCAACGCTTTCGGGACTGTCTCCGGAACGAGCCAGCGACACCATCAATGAAGGGTTGCCAACCGGCAACGCATACCTGCCACGGGTGAGCAAAGCTCCGGCCGGAACGGCCTCTACATTGACGGCTAGTCTCTTGCGAAGTGCCAGGCGTACGCAGTCACCTGCATATTCCGAGCTTCCCGACCCCGACAGAGACAACCACGAAATCCCTTCGACCAGACCTCGCAACTCGGCAGCGTGGGACTGCATGAGTTCGGCGGTGCGAAGCCAGGTAGAAGGCTGCTGACCAATTTCGCGAAGGGTATGGAAGTATCCCAGATGTCGCTGCTCTTCCTCGCTTTTTTCGAGCATTTCCTTGGCGACTGGCTGGGCTTCAGAGAGGTGGTTTAACCACTCGGACTGCGACAGGAACGGCGTGTGCACAGGAATCGACATCGGAAAGAAAACAGCAATCAATGGAAAGCAATGGTACAGTAAACGAAAGCAAACGGAGAATCAAATGAAATCAACAGAATCGACACAGGAAGGCTATTCCGGCGAGAGCGGGCTGGCCGCAATCCGATGTTGTGCCTTTTTGTTTGATCTTGACGGTGTCCTCATCGACTCCGCTCCTGCTGTTGAAAGAGTTTGGGCGCAATGGGCAATGGAACACGCCTTGGACCCTGATGCCGTCGTGTCCCACGCCCATGGGCGGCCTAGCTTGAGCACGGTCAAGCGTTTTCTTCCCGATGCCGATCATGCATTGGAAAATCGCGAGGTTGAGCGCAGGGAAATCGAGGATGTGGAAGGAATCGTCGTGCTCCCGGGTGCGGTGGAATTGTTGACGAGCCTTCCTCCACATCGCTGGACAATTGCGACTTCGTGCACGCGTCGCTTGGCGGAAGCTCGGCTGCGTGCTGCCAAGTTACCCATTCCACCACGCATCGTTACAGCAACCGACGTGGCTCGCGGCAAACCCGATCCGGAACCGTTCCTGAGAGCAGCCGCGAAACTCGGCTTTCCCGCCTCCGAGTGTGTTATTTGCGAAGACGTTCCCGCGGGCATCTTATCGGGTAAAGCTGCTGGAGCGCGTGTTGTCGCCCTGCGGACAACATTTTCGGAGGCCGAGTTGCGCGCCGCAGGAGCCGACTTCGTCGTCGATAGTTGCGCCGACATTTCCGTCACCGAGAGTGACGGTAGCCTGCTTGTGCATCTCAAGTCAGTTAACGTGTAAATTGCTGTTGACCATTCGCCTCAAGAAGGAATCGCCATGCGTCGCAGAGATCTCCTGAAAAGCGCGGCCGTCCTGCCTGCTCTCACTTGCCTCAGACTTCCAGCCTTCGCGATTGGGGACGATCCAATCTGTTTCCCAAAAACCCCAACCCAGCGTCTGAACCAGGGGCCCTTTGATATCGAGCAAGACCAGGGTTGGCAAACTATTTTGTTCACTACCCCCTCCGAAAAACCGTTGCGAAATCCGGGACTCGGTCTCATCGGATACACGTGGGAAGAGAGTGGACCCTCTCTAGCGGCCCGCGCCGGTCGAGAAACTCTGGAACAGCATGTAGAAAAAATCTCGAGCCTGCCCTTCGTCGACGTTCTTTACATTCGGTGCGACTGGCGCAACGTACAATCGCGTCCCGGCCGCCTCGACCTCGATCCGGTTTGGGCCCTGACGATGGACGCGGCCAAGCGCAAGGGCCTGCGCGTCGCGTTTCGCATTCAGTTGTCGAACTATTCTTTCCAGCCGGAGCAGGTTGCTCTTCCGCCATTTCTGCGCGAACGCATTCCGCTGGTGAAAATCGGACGCATCCCTGGACAAGGTGACGCCCAATTTCGAGAGCCTCGGTATGACCATCCCGAATTTCAGAAAGCATTCGCAGAGTTGAACGATCTACTGGCGGCGGAGTTTGAGGGCAATCCCCTGATCGAATGGATGGATCTAATGCAGTACGGCTTCTGGGGAGAAGGACACACTAGTAATTATCCCAGTCCTTTCCCAGACTACGTCACCGCGGAGCGAACTTTCATCAACATGACGGCGCGTCAACTCGACACGTGGAAGAAAACACCCCTCGCGGTCAATACACAGCCGGATATCAGCAACGTCGGCAATCGTACGGTGCTGGACATGGCCGTGCGGGCTGGCGCGTGGATGCGATCGGATAGCATCATCGTCGAGGAAACGATTCAGATCGACGAACTGGCGAACCGCCCACCCTGGGCGGCAGCCATCCTCGAAGATGGTTACCTCCGCCAGTACGACACGCAGACGCTCAAACTGGACGAGGCTGGAGTCAACGTGATGGAAAATTACATGTTGCATGTTCTGGACATAGGAGCGAATTATTGGGCTCTGTGGACCGAGGCCGACAATCTGGCGCGCTACAACGAGATGTACCCTCGCGGATTCCAGCGTCTTCGCACCAGCATAGGATACCGTCTGCGGCCTTCGTGGGTATGGCAACGAAAGAGATATGACACCTTCGAAGTGATCGTATGCGTGAGCAACCGTGGAGTGGCCGGGGTTACGGGAGTGCTGTGGCTGCACTTGGAGAGTCCCGACGGGAAAATCAGCTTGAGAGGAGCACTCGATGCCGGACATCCTCACGGCGGCGGCGTCCGGCAGGCGTCTTTTCTGCTTCCTAAAGGTTACAGCGGCAAGCTCAATCTCTCTGCACAGCTTGAGATTCGCGCTGGTGTGAAAAAGCCGATCGCCTGGGCATGTGAACAGCCGTTGAACCCGGACGGCTCAATCACCTTGGAACTCAAGGGAGAGAACGATCGCGGCTGGCGAAAAGGCGTTTGATTCAATCGTTAAGCAATTGATTCTTGCCGCAAACGTCCCTTAGCGAGCCGCGCCCTCATTCGCAATTCGCGCGATCTTGAAGCAGAGTTCGACGGACGGAAAAACGTCGGCAATCGAAGGCTTTGGGACACCACCGCTTAGGGCCTCAATAAACGTCGCAGCTTCGTCGTAGCAACCATTCACGATATCTTCGGGCGCATCGACAGCTGCATTCTCCGCTTCGATGAGTCGTCCGTCCTGGAAGCAGCGCCACCTGAGTTGCGGACCGAAGGGGCAAGTAACCGATGCACGAAAGCCGTCGCCGAATAGGTCATAGGTCTCTTCCACCATTCCCGCCGTAGGCAGCACATCGATACGCCCAGAAATTCCTCCTTCGAACTGCAGGTCCAATACATACCAGGCACTTGCCATTGAGGGCGCCTTCAAAGAGTGAAGGTCAAATGCGACAACTTGCCCCGCGATGTGACGCAAAGTATCGACCGCGTGGACCGCTGTGGCCCACAGGAACTCGGGCTCTTGGCGGGCGTGCCTGGCGAGAGTGCAGTGTACGTACCGGAGACGACCGGCATTTCTGGTCCACTCGATCGCTCTTTTGAGAAGCGGCATGAACCGCCGGTTCACGGAAACCATGTTTGGAGTCTTCGTTGCGACAGCGAAGTCCCGGAGCGCCTGGGCTTCGGCCAGCGATGCGCCAAGGGGTTTTTCCACCACGCAGGGAATACCCAGCTTCAGCAGGTTGATCCCGAGTTCAGCAATGTTTTCCGGCGGCACCACTGCGATGCAGCCGTCGAGTTTCTCTTGCTTCAACATTTCGTCGACGTCACGATATGCTTTTGCGAAGCCATATTTCTTGCCGAATTCGACGGCACGCTCGATCTGCAAGTCGTACACCGCAGTCAGCGCGAGTTCGTCAGGATGCGCTGCTTTATATCGAGCAAGTGGGATGGCATGCCCACTCTCTGAATGTGCACCGCAGCCGATCAATCCAAGGCGAATCATAATTCGAGAATTACTCAAGCTGTGCCGGGATGGGCACGCCGTTGCGGTCTACCCCGGCTGGTTCGGAATTTGCACTGCCGCGCACGAACCATAGAGACCCTCCCACGGCAACCGTGAGCCCAGCAAACCAGACAACCGTGATCCGCTGGTTGGGCGGCACCGTGAAGAGCAACACCAGGCTCAACAATCCAATGAAGGAGATTGTGCGGCTCAGAAAGCGGAACACGGGGACGGTGAAGTCGGCGGAATCCTTCAATTCCGTCGCAACATCGACGGGGGTATTCAAGTTCCTGAACAGCAGCGCCCGCCCGGGCGAATCTCCCCGGTCGAACAGCATGGTCAGGAAAAAAACTCCGAAGGACGCGGGAATAATGATCGCGACTTGCTCGATCAGTGACCAGTGATATACGAATGCACCTAGCATGCCCAGAATCAGTCCCGTAACGAATGAGGCCAATCCTGACCATGGAGGTGTCCGGCGCACCACCAACCCCAGCAGAGCAGGAGGCCCGTACGCCAGCGACATCAGCGTGTTGAAGGTCAACATGATTTGGAAGACGCTCTGGCCGCTGGCAGCCATAATCATGGCGATAGCAGTCGTCCCTCCCCCGATCAGCAACGTCGTGACCCAGCCGACGATAAGGAGTTCATGTTCACCAGCGCTTTTTCGGAAGAGCGACTGGTATACATCTTTGGTCAGAATCGCCGATTTCACGTTGAACTGCGCCGAAAGATTGGCCATGGTTGCGCTGAACATGGCCGCCAACATGACACCGATCAGTCCATGCGGCAGCAACGTCAGGCTGGCGACCGCATATGCCGCTTCGCTGGCATCGGGCAGACCCATGCGAGGGAGTTGCGGATAGATCGCACGCATTGCCATTGGGGGAATGAACCACAGGAAAGCCCCGACGAAAAACAGTCCGCAGCACAGCAATGCGATTTTGCGCGCCGAACGCTCGTCGTCCACACTGAAATAGCGCTGTGCCATGGCGCTGGTGTTGTAGCCGAACGAGACCATAATCGTCCAAGATGCGATGTAGAGCCACCCAAACTCTCCCGAAAGATGCAGCGTCTTCATTTCTGGTGGCAACGAATGCACCAGACCGCTCACGCCGCCCACTCGGGCGAGAGATAAGACGACGAGAACCATGCAAAACGGCATGAGGATGGAGGCTTGCAGAAAATCGGTGACGACCACCGCCCACAAGCCACCCAGCACGCAATAGAAGACAATGACGCCGCCTGCGCCGAGAATCGTCCAGGTCACAGGAAAGCCGCAGGCGGAAGACACGAAGAGACTAAGCCCAAACAGAGTGCTGGCACTGGTGAACAACTGGAACACGATCGTGGTCCAGGAAAACACTTGGTGAGTAGCCGGGTTGAAGCGGGCCGAAAGATACTCCATGACTGTGGTGATGCGACTGCGCCGCCAACGCTTGGCGAAGATGAAGTAGCCAAGCAAGAAACTCAAGGCGTTTCCGATGTAGAGCCCGATGGCTGCGATACCTGAGCGATAGGCGACGCCGGCTGCGCCGGTGAAGGTCCATGCACTGAAGCCTGCCATGAAACAACTGAGGCCGGCGACCAGCCAGGGAATGCGGCTCCCGCCACGAAAATATTCGGCTGCACCTCGATTGAAGCGCAGAACGTAGAAACCCACACGCACCATCAGGAGTGCGTAGAGGGCGATAACCGCATAGTCCACGAAATTTGCGCTTGTCATACCGAGGCCAGGCTTCCTTATACTTTGTTTTTCTCTGGAATAGAAGCTAAGAAACAACAAAAGAAAGAAATAGTCGGTATGCGAATGCTATACTCGGACGCGCCATGCCCCGCCCTTCCCTTCTGATCAGTGCCGGAGAAGAGCTGTTTGCATCATTTTTCTCGCGGCAAGCGCAGCAGCGCTTGGCCCATCTGTTCCGATGGGAGCGGCAGGGAACCAGAAAATTCACCGCGGATTTCAGGGAGCGCTTGAGCACCGCACAGGCGCTGGTTACCACCTGGGACAGCCCTCATTTCGGCGACGACTTGCCGCTCCTCGCTCCTCAACTGCGCATCATTGCCCATTGCGGAGGAGAAGTGAAATCGCGCTTCTCGCGATCCCTGTTCAAACGCCTGACCGTCACCAACGCACCCGCTCCCATGGCGCGCTCTACCGCGGAACTGGGTGCTGCCCTGCTTCTGTATTGTGCACGCAATGTAGACTTCTATCGTTCCGAACTTCGAAAACGCTCGAACCGGATCTATGACGAGATGCACCTCCATGGCAGCTCTGAATCACTGATCGGGCAGACGATAGCCATGATCGGGTTTGGCCGGATCGGTCGCGCCCTCGTGGACCTGCTGCGAGGCTTCGACATCACGTGGCTGGTTCATGATCCGTATGCCCCACGCTCTCTATCGGCGCAGTATCCCGTGCGGTTCGTCGGCTTAACAAGGTTGCTGGCGCAGGCAGAACTGCTGGTCCTGACAGCAGCATTAACCGAGCAAACGCGGGGCTTACTGGACCAGCAGAACCTGGCGCGCTTGCCGGACGGCGCATGTGTCATCAACATCGCACGCGGCGGCCTGATCGATCTTGATGCTCTGCGACAAGAAGTACAGCGAGGCCGATTGCGCTGTGCTCTCGACGTGACCGATCCCCTGGAACCGCTTCCGCTTGGCGATCCGTTGAGAACTATGAAAGGAGCGATTGTTACTCCGCATATCGCGGGGAGCGGGCGGCGAGTCAGGGAAGGCATCGCAAGGGTCGTATTGGATGACCTGGAAAGATTTTTCAGCGGCAAGAAAGTTGAGAATCGGGTGACAGCTTTCATGCTGGACCGGATGACATGAGCCGAAGGATATGAGCATGAAAGTTTCGTTCTCAACGCTGGCTTGCCCCGACTGGACGATGCCACAAATTATCGCGATAGCGGCAAGCGAGGGATATGAAGGAATTGAGTTGCGTTTTGTGCAAGGTGAAGACGCGTTGTGGAAGTTGCCGGTGTTCTCAGGAAAAGAACTGGCGACCACCAAGCGGGCATTAGCGGATTGCGCTTTGACCATCCCGTGCCTGGATACCAGCTGCCGATTTCATTCGCCCGATGCTGCCGAACGCAGACGCTGGATCACCGAAGGAAAACGGATGGCAGATCTGGCCGCGGAATTGGGTGCGCCGGGCCTGAGAGTGTTCGGTGACACGATCCAGCCTGGAGCCGAACGCGCCTCCACACAAACCTGGATCGCCGAGTCAATTCGGAAATTGGCCGAGCTCACCGCAGCGCGTGGAGTGGCGGTCTGGATCGAGAACCATGGTGACTTCGCGGCCGCACATGAAACCGCAAACATCCTTCAGCAAGCGGCGTCTCCAAACGGTGGAGTCGTCTGGGACCCGGCGAACAGTTTCGTCGCGAGCGAGGAGCGGCCCGCGGACGGTGCTGCTCGATTGGGAGATGCGATTCGCCATATCCACATCAAAGATCTGCGGCGCGACCGTGACGGGTGGAACTATGTCCTGACTGGCGAGGGTGCTTTTCCTTTGCCTGAGTTGAAAGGGGCGCTGCAGGATCTCCAGTACGATGGCTTCCTTTCTTTCGAGTGGGAAAAGAAGTGGCATCCGGAAATTGCAGATGCAGAGATTGCCCTCCCGCATTTCGCGCGCTGGTTTCGGAAGAATTACGTATGACTGGAGCGGGCAGCGAGAAACTGCGCCGATTGCGAGCCGCGGATATTTCGGCCGCGGCGCAATTATCAGCGCAGGCGGGATGGAACCAGACGGAGGACGATTGGCGGACGCTGCTGGCACTTAGCCCAGAAGTCTGTCTGGCAATCGAGGTGGATGGCCATCTGGCTGCGACCACGACACTGCTCTGTTATGGGACCAGGCTGGCGTGGATCGGAATGGTTCTGACGAACGCGCAATATCAACGACGCGGCTTTGCCAGAAGGCTGCTGGGACACGCCTTGGACATTGCAGACACGATGGGAATAGCAACCATAAAACTCGATGCTACCGACCAGGGCCAGCCGCTATACGAAAGTCTCGGATTTCGAAGCGAGCAGGAAATCGAACGCTGGTCACGTCCCGGCAAGAACGCACAGCTACCGACTGGCGCAACATCTGCAGACAAACCGTGGCGCGATTTGGACTCGCTGGTGTTCGGGACTGACCGTTCACAACTTCTCAGAAGACTCGCTCAGATCAACGCCCCGAGATCAATTGCGCAATCGTATTTATTTTCCAGGCCAGGCCGCATGACGGCATACTTGGGACCGTGCGTCAGCGAAGATCCGAAAGCGGCTCGCGACTTAGTCGAGGAGGTCGTACAGGATGCCCGGTGCGCATGGTCATGGGACCTGTTCCCGCGGAATCAACACGCGGTGGCGCTGGCTCGCGATTTGGGATTCTCTCCAAAACGGCATCTCGTGCGCATGGCTCGTGGGAAGGATCTGCGTGAAAACGAAAACGCGATTTACGCGATCGCGGGATTTGAACTCGGCTAATCGTGAAAATTAAAACACAGTCAGAACTGGAAGAATTGCTCTCGCGCCCCGATGACGAAACCGCGTTGGCGATGGCAAAACTGGAAGGGAATCTTCTCATCCTCGGCGCCGGTGGCAAGATGGGTCCAAGCCTTGCTCGACTTGCGCGCCGCACAATCGATCATGCAGGCGTCAAGAAGCGGGTCATCGCAGTGGCCCGGTTCACGAATGGCGAGCTGCCGTCCGCACTCGCCGCAGATGGGGTTGAACCTATCGCATGCGACTTGCTCGACCGCAGTTCGCTCGACAAACTTCCCGATATTCCCAACGTTATCTTCATGGCTGCACGAAAATTCGGCACCTCTGGCGAGGAGCATCTGACGTGGGCAATGAATACCTATTTGCCGGGGCTCGTCGCCGAACGCTACCGCAATTCCAGAATCGTTGCCTTTTCCACCGGAAATGTTTATCCGCTCCGTCCGCTGAAAGACGGTGGAGCGGTGGAGACGACTCCGGTGGGACCCGTCGGTGAATATGCGCAGTCGGCTCTCGGCCGCGAGCGCATGTTCGAATATGGATCAATGCGCTGGCGGACACCGGTCGTGATCCTGCGCCTGAATTATGCGGTCGAACTGCGGTACGGAGTCCTCGTGGATATCGGACGGGCGGTATTCGAACGGCGTCCCATCGACCTCTGCATGCCGCGAGTGAATGTCATCTGGCAGCGCGATGCGAATTCGTGGTGCCTGCGCTCTTTTGCCCACTGCCAGTCGCCGCCCTTGGTCCTGAATATCACGGGCCCCGAAACTCTCTCGGTACGGGAACTCGCTCTCGAATTTGGCCAACACTTCGGCATCGAACCCACTTTCGTTTCCTCAACGGAAGGCCCCACCGCCCTGTTGAGTGACGTCACTAAGGCACGCGGCCTTTTTGGGAGTCCTACCGTGCAACCGAAGGAAATGATCGAATGGATTGCGAATTGGATTCGCGACGGCGGCGCGGCGCTGAATAAACCAACACATTTTCAGACGCGGGACGGAAAATTCTGATGCAGTTGCGCGACAAATTGCTTTCGGGCCTGGTCATTCCCGCCCATCCTCTGGCCCTGAACTCGCAGCGCCAACTGGACGAGCGACGCCAGCGCGCTCTCACTCGGTACTACCTGGCCGCAGGCGCAGGCGGAATTGCTGTGGGGGTTCACACCACCCAATTTGCAATTCGCGATCCCAAGTTCGGATTGCTCGAGCCGCTGCTTGCATTAGCTGCGGAAGAGAGTCGCGGCAATGACATCGTGAAGATTGCCGGCGTCTGCGGCAAAAACAAACAAGCGTTAGCCGAAGCGGAACTGGCCGCCCGATTGGGCTACGACGCCGCGCTGTTGAGTCTTGCCGACCTTAAACACGAAACCATTCCTCAGCTTCTGGAACACTCCCGCGCCATTGCCAGCATCATCCCCATTCTTGGTTTCTACTTGCAGCCTGCCGTCGGAGGACGGCTGTTGTCATATGAATTCTGGTGCCAGTTCGTAGAAATTGAAAATGTTGTCGCGATTAAGATCGCGCCCTTTAACCGCTACCAAACGCTCGACGTCATTCGCGCTCTTGCGCAGTCAGGCCGTGCCCCGGAAGTTGCGCTCTACACCGGAAACGATGACAACATTCTGATCGACCTGCTCACGAAGTTCGACTTCGGCACTCAGCCGCTTCGGATCGCCGGCGGCCTGCTGGGACATTGGGCGGTGTGGACCAAAACCGCCGTTTCTCACCTGGCCCTCGCCAGGCAACATTCCGATCTCGTTCCCGGCGAAGTGTTGACTTTGGCTCAGCAAATCACGGATGCGAATAGCGCCATCTTCGATGCCGCGAATAATTTTCACGGATGCATTCCGGGCATTCATGAGATATTGCGGCGTCAGGGCTTGTTCGAAGGTCGCTGGTGTCTCGATCCTAAGGAGGAACTCTCTCCTGGGCAGAGCACGGAGCTCGATCGCGTGTGCGCAGCGTATCCGCATCTCCAGGATGACGCATTCATAAAGGAGCACCTCGATGAATGGCTTCGCTAGTATCGTGTTGCTGATGCTGTTCAGCTCGGGCCTGGCAGGAGGTTCGGACCACGCAGTGATCGAGAGTGTGCATGCAACTCAAGATGTTCGTCTACTTCTCGATCCCGCGTCAGAATTCTGGCGTGCCTCGCCTCCGGTGTACCTGGAGAAAGATGATTTTGGGAAGATTGTTCCCCGCTATCGCACCGAGGTCCGGACTCGCTGGACGAAGAGCAATCTTTACTTCCTGTTCGTCTGCCCCTACGAGGAGCTCCACCTTAAGCCTGCGCCAAATACTCAAAAAGAAACCAACGAGCTATGGAATTGGGACGTCGCTGAAGTCTTTGTAGGCTCCGATTTTACAAATATCAAGCGTTATAAAGAGTTTGAAGTCTCTCCCCAAGGGGAATGGGTCGATCTTGATATCGACCTGAGCAAGCCTCACCACGAAGACGGATGGACCTGGAACTCCGGCTTCGAAGTGAAGGCACGCATTGATGAGGCCACGCACACCTGGTATGGAGCGATGCGCATTCCCCTGGCTGCGATCGACGCGCGTCCGCTAGCCGCCGGAAACACCATGCGTATCAACCTGTTTCGCAGTCAAGGGCCGCCTTCGCATCAGCAAGCCGTAACCTGGCAGCCTCCGATGAAGCATTCATTTCACGTTCCTGAACGCTTTGGTCTTATCCGTCTGGTGGAAAAGCCTGTTGAGAAGGAGTGATCGCTTGAATATGCAGACTATCAATAGAGTTGCCTTGCTCAGCTCCTTGGCAATTCTGATTCTCGTTTCGCAATTTGCTGTTGCCGCCGATCCCTATGCTGTGACTGTGGAACACGGCGTCGCGGTGACAATGCGCGACGGCACTATACTTCGCGCTGATATTTACCGTCCAGCCTCACCCGGAAAATTCCCCATTCTTCTCACGCGTACTCCCTACGATAAGCACAGCGACGGCGACGTCGATTTTGGTCATAAGGGAGCAGCCCGTGGTTATGTAGTAATCAACCAGGACGTGCGCGGACGCTACACATCGGACGGAGAATGGTATCCCTTCCTGCACGAATCGAACGATGGCTACGACACTGTCGAGTGGGCGGCCGCCCTGCCTTATTCCGATGGCAGAGTAGGAATGTATGGAGGCTCGTACGTTGGGGCCACACAAATGCTGGCTGCGATTGCGCATCCGCCGCATCTCGCGGGAATATGCCCGATCGTGACCGCAAGCAATTATCACGATGGGTGGACCTATCAGGGCGGCGCCTTCGAACAGTGGTTCAATGAGTCATGGACCTCCGGTCTGGCCCAAGATACGCTGAACCGCTTCGTCCAAAGTCACACCAATGCGTTGAACGGCATCGCCAAACTTCCTCTCACCGAATACCCGCTCTTCGCATTACCCCATGCTTCCTCCGATCGAGACCTGTTGCATTCTCTGGCTCCTTACTTTTCCGACTGGCTGGCTCATCCCGGTTATGACGAATATTGGAAGAGGTGGTCCATTGAAGATCACTACGCCGACATCGGCGTGCCTTCGCTGACCGTCGCCGCCTGGTATGACATTTTTCTGGGTGGATCCTTACGCAACTATGTCGGAGTGAAGTTGCATGGCAAGGACGAGGCCACGCGTCGCGGACAACATCTCCTGATCACGATTGGCGGCCACGCCGGTTCCGCACGCAAGGTTGGGGATATAGATTTCGGCCCCACCGCTCCATTTGATGAAGATGCAACCATCTTGACGTGGTATGACTACCTCTTTAAAAACGTTGCAAACGATTTCTCGCATCCCAAGCCTGTAAAACTTTTCGTGATGGGCACCAACCAATGGCGTGAGGAGGACGATTGGCCCCTCGCCCGCGCCCGCAACACAAGATACTTCCTGCATTCGGATGGAAAGGCGAACTCGGCTCTTGGCGACGGCCGCCTGGTCACGGCCACACCGAAGTCTGACAAACCTGACCAGTACGTCTACGATCCGGAAAACCCCGCGCCCACGGTTGGCGGTCCTCTATGTTGCGACTGGGGGCACCTCGGCCCCGGGCCTCGCGACCAGCGCCCGGTCGAAGCGCGCTCTGATGTTTTGGTCTACTCAACGCCTCCCCTGGAGGCGGACGTAGAGGTAGTCGGGCCTGTTCAACTCGAACTCTTCGCCAAGTCCTCCGCCGTTGACACCGACTTTACGGCCAAACTGGTGGACGTCGGGCCAGATGGATTCGCGCAAAACCTCACCGAAGGAATTGTTCGCGCGCGCTATCGCAATTCGCAGGAACAGTCAGAGTTCATGACCCCAGGCCAGATTTATAAGTTCACCGTAGACCTGTGGGCAACCGCCAACGTCTTTCGCAAGGGACACACGTTGCGGCTGGAGGTCAGCAGCAGCAATTTTCCGCGCTTCGATAAGAACCTGAATACAGGTGAGGACGCCGTCAGTGTCGGCAAAAGATCAGCGCCGGCTACGAACACGATCTATCACGATGCCGAGCATTCATCGGCGCTGGTTATTCCTATCGTGCCGACCACATGAAGGATAACTACGGCCGCCCTTCGGCGCCGGTCTGTAACCATATCGCAGGAGATTCCATGCCAAATAGCACGTCGAAATGCATCTTCCTTGCCCCGGCACCACGGATAGTGTCCGACATTTTTGATGACAACAATCTGCTTCGGTTGCGCGCCCTTGGAGATGTGGTGATTCACGAAGGTGGTCCCGTCACAGATGCAATCTTTGAAGAGAGCGCCGCGGAAGCAAAAATCATTATCGGCCAGATGGACCTGCCCGAAGCACGCCTAAAGCGCGCCACGTCGCTCAGAGCAGTGTTCAACGTGGAGGGGAATTTTCTCCCTAACGTGGACTACGCCTACTGTTTTCGACACGGCATACGTATTCTTAATATCAGCCCCGTCTTCGCTGAGCCCGTGGCCGAGGCGGCGTTGGGTATGGCCATTGACCTCGCCCGCGGCATCACCCGGTCCGATCGTCGTTTCCGCCAAAGCACCGAGCAGTATGGATTAGCCGCCAACACCGAGGCCTTCTCTCTTTTCCGCCAGGCGATAGGTTTTATCGGGTTAGGCGATCTCGGTCGTGCGATTTTGCCGTTGCTGCGCCCGTTCGGTTGCCGCATTCGCGCGTACGACCCGTGGCTCTCGGGGGAATATATCCAATCCCTGGGGTGTGAAGCTGCTTCCCTCGATGAGGTCCTGCACGCCTCGCGCCTTATTTTCGTAGTCGCTGGCGCCACATCGCAGAATCAAGGCTTTCTGGGCGCAAGTCAGTTTTCCTCAATGCAACCCGGAGCCGCTTTGGTCCTCGTCAGCCGCGCCGCCGTCGTGGATTTTGACGCCATGCTCGACTTCGCCGCGAAAGGGCACATCCGCGTCGCGACCGACGTTTTTCCCGAGGAACCCCTACCTGCCTCACACCGGGCACGGTCCACCGACAACGCAATTCTCTGCGCGCATCAGGCTGGCGCAATGGAAGCCGCGATCAAACAGATTGGGAAGCTGGTTGTTGCGGACGCGGAACTGATTGCCCGTGGGCTTCCGCCGATTCTATGCAAGGTTGCTCAGCCTGAAACTGTTGCCTTGTTTCGGAATAAACCCATCAGCAAAACTTGAGACAACACTCGGAGCAGAGATAACCTTGCGGGCGCAGTCGGCCATGATCTCTGCCTCCGATGCGCGACGGCTGCGGATTGTTCGGATGCGTCCGATCGCTGGGAATCCGTCCGATCAGATTCCGGAACACGGCGGCGGAATGTTTCTACGTCGGAGGGCGCTGGTAGAGATCGCAGCGAGGGCGTTGCCAGCAAAGTCATGCCAGCCCAGCGCTACAGTATGTACGGTATCGCACATAACAACTAAACGAGTAAAAATGGTTGTCTGCACGGCCTTACTTCGTTGGAGAGGAGTGCGATGTCTGAAATCTACAAAATCGAGGATTTACGGTCCCAACTCAAACAGCTACGTCAGAAGCAATCTGAAACCCTGAAATCACGGATAGTTGGTGACGTCAGCGATACGGATCTTATCGAGTATGACCTAAGGCAGGAGATCATTGTTGATATTGAGGAGCGGCTTGCTCGCTCCTCCACCGCCGCTTAAGTTTTGTTGACTCTCGCCGCTGCGGATAATTGGGTTCAGCGTTTGCAGAGCAAACGCTGGGCCGCATTGATCTCGGTTGCGCGAAGACTATTGCCAGAGGTTCCCGATGATGACAACCCGAGCCCTGACCATTAAGAATGAAATTCTCGAGCTAATGCAGGTGCAGATCGAAACCTTCAGCCGGCGATCCGGCTTAACCTCTTTCGAACTGGGCGAGTACACCATCGCGCCGAAAGGTTAAAGCTGCTTTGCCGGGAACTGATCGAATTCGCAAAACGGCCATTATCGAGAACCGGTTTACGAAGGCGGCTTAGCCGGGCTGGATTTGCCCAGAATGCGGTTGTCCCGTGTGCGGTAGTTCAAGTTTTCTTTAAAATCCTCATCAATTCATTCAATCTATTTCGATAGTCGCTATGACATGTTAGTGACTATCGCAACGTGATTCTATATAATCGCGCGTCATGTCAAGTTCGGAAATGCTCTACGGCGTAAGGGAACCACAATTACTTTGAGACTCAAGATTTCAAAAAAAAAGGATGTCGCGGATTTTGTTGAGCAGCGCTCCCCTAGAATTACCAGGAGATAGGCGCCAGAGATGGATTTCAACTTCAGCGGAAAAGTAAAGGACCTGCAACGGCGTCTGCAGGTCTTCATGGACGAGCACATCTATCCGAATGAGCAGCGCTTCTATGACGAAATTGAGGGCAACCGCTGGGCGCCGACGCGCGTAATTGAGGAACTCAAGCCTAAAGCCCGAGCGGCTGGTCTCTGGAACTTGTTCTTGCCCGATGACACAAGTGGCGCGGGGTTAACCAATCTCGAATATGCCCCGCTGTGCGAGATTATGGGCCGCAGCCTGTTCGCTCCCGAGGTCTTCAACTGCTCGGCGCCGGACACAGGCAACATGGAAGTACTCGCCCGTTACGGCACGCCCGAACAGAAGGAACGCTGGTTGAAGCCCTTGCTTGCGGGTGAGATTCGATCGTGTTTCGCTATGACGGAACCTGCGGTAGCCTCATCGGACGCAACCAACATCGAGGCGAGTATTGTTCGCGACGGTGACGAGTATGCGATCAATGGCCGCAAGTGGTGGTCCTCGGGAGCGGGCGATCCGCGTTGCAAGATCGCAATCTTCATGGGTAAGACCGATCGCTTGGCCCCGCTCCATCAACAGCAGTCGATGGTTTTAGTGCCGATACCGACTGCCGGGCTGAAGATCGAACGGATGCTGACCGTTTTCGGTTATGACCACGCGCCACATGGGCACGGCGAGATTACTTTTGAAAACGTGCGCATACCGGTCTCAAACATGTTGCTCGGTGAAGGCCGCGGCTTCGAGATTGCCCAGGGAAGGCTCGGGCCCGGCCGCATCCATCACTGCATGCGTTGCATTGGTGTCGCCGAACGCGCCGTCGAAACTATGTGCAAGCGGGTTCAGGCGCGCGTGGCTTTTGGCAAACCGCTCGCCGAGCAGGGCACCATACGGGCTGACATTGCTCGATCGCGCATGGAGATCGAGCAAGCGCGCCTTCTTACTCTGAAGGCTGCGTACATGATGGACACGGCCGGAAACAAAGAGGCCCGCGCGGAGATTGCGATGATCAAAGTCGTGGCGCCGAATGTAGCTTTACAAGTGCTGGACCGCGCGATCCAGGCTCACGGCGGTGCTGGTGTTTCTCAGGATACGTTTCTCGCCGCCGCGTGGGCGAATGTGCGTACGCTACGGTTGGCCGACGGTCCCGACGAGGTCCACACAGAATCGATTGCGAAACTGGAACTCCGGAAATGGGGTTCGCCACCAACACGTTCACGGCGCCCTTGATGGCTTGCCCGCAACTTACCTGGATACCTTTAGCAGAATCGTCAGGAGACGCCAGTGCCCCTTGTCCTTGAAACGCCCCAGTCATTGAGGGATTTGATCGGCCGTGAAATCGCTACGACGGACTGGTTCCCCGTTACACAAGAACGCATTCAGCAGTTTGCTGAAGTGACTGAGGATCGCCAGTGGATCCACCTGGACCGTGAACGTGCCCAGCGTGAGTCTCCCTACGGAACCACAATCGCGCACGGGTTCTTGATCCTGTCGCTGTTGAGCCACTTCAAGGGGCAGGCCATCCAGATCCGCGGTGGCTTTCGCATGGCCATCAATTATGGGCTCAATCGCGTCCGATTTCCTTCGCCTGTGCGCGCAGACTCCAATATCCGGGTGCACTTCACGCTACAGTCACTGAAAGATGTGCCAGATGCGATCGAGGCGGTCTTTGACGCGCGAGTGGAGGTTCAGGGCATCGACAAACCTTGCTGCGTGGCAGAGTGGGTGGTTCGCTACTACACGTGAGCCGCAAGCGTTTCAGGCGGGGCGCAATTCCTTCAGCGGTGAGTGCGCATCCCGGGAGCGACGAGGTGCGGCACCGCATTGAAAGTAAACAACCGCAGTTCCCCTGCCCGCAAACGTAAGACCGTGTACGACGCGTTATAGACCGCACCGGCGAGTCGCATAACCCGCCCATCCGCAATCTCCAGCGACAGGCCCGTACAAATCGCAATCGGCGTCGCCGAGGTAACCACGAGAATGTTCTCGCCTCGCGCATCATGCATCTTTGATGAGCAGGCGGCAATGCGCTCGCGAAATTGGAGCCACGTCTCGCCGGCGTAGGCGTAGCGGCCCGCCGCCCAGGCCTCGACCACCTTCGTATCGCACGGCAGCCATTTGCGATGAATACTCGCTCCGTGTGCGCCTGCGGTCGTTCGAACCTGCTCGCGCATTTCGTCGTATTCGCGGCGGAACTCAGCGTCGTCCGAAGACAACTGCGGAGCAATCTCGCGATACACCCGCCCGAGATCGAACTCATCCCACCCAGGTTCGACGTTTACGATTGGAAAAGCAACACCGCCATTGGCATAGGCTGCGCCGACCTGCTCAGCAGTTTGTTGCTGCCGCGACAGCCCTCCCACATAGGCTGAGGAAAATTGGATCCCTTGGGAAACGAAGTGTTCGCCCAACAACCGCGCCTGGCGCCTTCCCAAGTCAGAGAGAGAATCGTAAGCGTCGCGCGTGCCTGCCTGTCCGTGCCGGACAAGATACAACGTGCTCAATTGAGTTTTCCGGCGAGCGAATCTGCCAGCTCGACCAGTCCTCGAACCCGTTCCCCGAAATTTCGGAATCGCATGTCGTGCGTCTGTCCGCGCCTGAACCGATAATAAATCTGCTGCAGAATTACAGCTAGCTTGAACATGCCGAGCACTTCATAGTAACCGATCTGCGAAAGGTCGCGACCGGTCCGTTCCGCGTAGCGCTGCACGAATTGGTCCCGCGTATACCAACCTGGCTGTGATGTGAGAGCGGGCACTCTGCGGGCGCGAAGTTGTGGCGCTTCCACCCAAGCCCAGTAACACAGAGTCAACCCAATATCCGCGAGCGGATCGCCCACCGTCGCCATCTCCCAATCAAGCACCGCCTCGATTCTCTCCACAGAATCGACGCAGTCTATGAAAGCCTCCCGGAGCATGACGTTGTCGAGTTTGTAATCGTTATGCACCAGAGTAGGCGCAGGCGAAGACGGCTGCCGATCGCCCAGCCATCGGATGACGCGCTCCATCTTCGGCATTTCGTCCGTCTTCGAGCGATTCCAACGATCAGCCCAACCCTGCACCTGGCGCTCAAGAAAGCCCTCCGGTTTACCCAGAGCGCTCAAGCCGGTCTGCGAAACATCGATGGCATGCAACCGTATCAGGCAATCGACGAACGCCTCGCTCACCAGTTGCGGATAATTTGGCACCACCGCCAGTTGTCGAGGAATGTCATCGCGCAACACGATTCCATGCCGGCGCTGCATCAGAAAGAAGACCGCATCCAGTACCGCTGGATCCTCGCACAAGTGAAAAACATCGGGCGCCTCCTGAAAGTGCGGATGCACCATCTGGAGCACCCGAAATTCACGCGCCATGTCGTGAGCTTTGGGGGCGACGGGGCCGAGAGGAGCCCGCCTGAGGACGTATTCGCGTCCGTCTGCATTCATCCGCAGCAAATACGTAAGGTTCGAATGCCCGTTCGGAAACTGTTCGACGGTGATGCCCCGCTCCGCGCCTTCGACTTTTCCGCGCAGAAAATCCGCAAGAGTCGCCAAATTCAATTCTTCGCCGGGACGAACCGGAGCAGTATCAGCGTGCACTCGTGTTCGCCGTTAGAACGCATTCCAAAACATTGAGCATAGGTGACCAGCATCAAAGTTCGACTCGACCACGGGTGTTGGTGGTATCAAAGATTGGAACTCGTCGGTTGAAGTGCTATATGGAGACCAGGGCGGCTCACCCAAGGAGTTCGGATTCCCGGTTTTGGCGAACTGCGTCCAGTAGCTGACCATAGCCTGCGAGAGTTTCCTTTGTTCGGGCGAAAGTGATACTTGCAAGCCGAAAACGTCGATACCCGGGAACAGATACTGTAGCTCCGCACTATGATAGGCTCCCAACGGAAAAGTTAATAAACCGCCAAACGCCGATTGCGGCGGCGGAGCATTCTCATCGTTGAACTCATACGCATAGATCGGCACCAGTTGCGACAGGGCCTGATCGACATTTCGCGCGGGACAGCTGAAAACTCCGTCGGTGCCAGAAGCGCCCAATGCCTCACCACCGAACGGGTAACTGCTAAACGGATACAACGCGAGGACAGACGGCGCAAGCGTCGATCCCCACAACGCGTTGACCGCGGTATCGTACTCCGTCGAAGTCAGGATCGGATTCCCGACGAGGTCGTAGCCCGTAGCCACAAACAATCGATATTCATCGTGATTGGTGCCAGCGATCACTGGCACTTGATTGAATTGGCCGCTGACAAATGCCGCAGCGATCGTCTGTGTAAGCAGAGTTCCGTCCACGAACGGATACAAAGGGAATGGTTCTTGTGCGACCATGGTCGCGGCAGGCACGGCACGCAGACACGATGCGGTCTGGTTCGTGCATCCGACACTGTCGGCAATCGCGGCGCCTGACGGCACACTTGTACTGCCCGTCGTCTCTCCTTGCGCGAGCGTAATGACGTTAGAAAAATAATCTTGGAATTCCGCATACGACCCGCTCTCCGCGATCGCACCACGGAACAGGCCCGATACAGCAGGAGATGCTAGGTGGGCATAGACGCTTTGTCCCCCCGCCGACTCACCGAATATTGTTACTCGATTGGGATCGCCGCCAAATCCCGCAATGTTCCTGCGAACCCACTTCAATGCGAATTGTTGATCCATCAATCCGTAGTTGCCGTTGAGATGGCCTTCGGCGTCAATGGCAGACTGCGCAAGGAAACCCAAGAAGCCCAGGCGGTAATTGATGGTGACGACAATTACTCCCCTTCTCACAAGTTCTACCGGGTTGTAAGGGGTGCTGCTCCCGTTGATGAATCCACCACCATGAATCCAAAACATCACGGGCAGACCGCGCCCGTCATGATCCGATTTCAGCTGTGGCGTAAAGACATTCAGGAACAGACAATTCTCGCTTCCAATTCCGCCGGGTTGCGTGCACGCACTACCGAATTGAGTCGCTTCGAGGAAGTATCCATGAAAGAACCCGAAACGCTTCGGCGGCCGCCAGCGTAAATTTCCTGTCGGCGGAGCGGCGTACGGAATGCCCAGAAATTGGCTTACGCCATTCGTCGTTGCGCCAATCACAACTCCGCTTTCCGTCAGGGCAATCGGACGGTGAGGTGAGTCGGCGGCGAATGCAGTTACGACTGAACTCAGTGCGGCCAAGAGGACAGCCGCCACTACGATAGAAAGTTTGCGAGTAAGTTCATGGCGATCGAGCCGGTTGTTCGTCCTTTCGAGGTGTTTCATTGCTGGATCCTCCATCAGAAACGTTTTTCGGAAATTACTCTGCTGGTCCGAACAGTTCGAGCGGGCCCACTGTCCGCTCCTAACATGAATGCGATGCCTTATGCCATCACGCTCTGTTCCTTGCTGAACTCGTCAAGAATCTTGCCTTCTTCGGCCAGACGTTTTAGCGCAGAGGCGGGTTCCCACAGTTCGCGGTGCTGCTGATGAAAGTCTGAGATGCGGCGGTAGACCTTATCGAGACCCACGGTATCCGCATACCACATCGGTCCGCCCCGATAGGCCGGGAATCCATAGCCGTTCAAATAAATGATGTCGATGTCTAAAGCGCGCCGTGCGATACCTTCCTCAAGAATGCGCGCACCCTCATTCACCAAGGCATAGATGCAGCGGTCCACGATTTCTTCCGAGGAAATTTTGCGTTGCGGAATGCCAGCGTCACGCGCCCATGTTCGCACGAGTTCATCCACTTCAGGATCGGGCACCGCACACCGGTTCTCGTCGTACTTGTACCAGCCGGCGCCGGTCTTCTGGCCAAAGCGACCGAGCTCGCACAAGCGATCTTCGGCGAACGGCTGCCGGACTCCAGGTTTTTCAAGGTGTCGGTATTCTTTGCGGATTCTCCACCCGACGTCGAGCCCCGCCAGATCGCCGGTAGCCATAGGGCCCATCGCCATGCCGAAGTCGTACAGTGCCCTGTCGACGGCTTCGATACTCGCGCCTTCCTCGACCAGGAACTGAGCTTCACGGCGATACGGACCGAACATGCGGTTTCCCACAAAGCCGCGGCAGTTACCCACCAGAACTCCGACTTTGCCGAGTTTCTTCGAGAGCTGCATGCAGGTCGCGATCACTTCCCTGCTGGTCGCCTTGCCGCGCACAATCTCGAGCAGGCGCATGATATTCGCCGGGCTAAAAAAATGTGTGCCAATCACGGCATCGGCGCGGGCAGTAGCTGCGGCGATCTCGTCAATATCGAGTGTGGACGTGTTACTCGCGAAAATTGCGCCCGGCTTGCACACGCGATCCAACTGCTTGAAGACTTCCTTCTTCAGCGTCATTCCCTCGAACACGGCCTCGACGACCATATCCACGTCCCCGAAGTCATCGTAGCGAAGCGTCGGTTTGATGAGTTGCAGGCGTTCCTCCACGAACTGCTGCGTGAAGCGGCCCCGTTTAACCGAACTCATGTAATTCTTCTGAATGGTCGCCAGTCCGCGATCGAGAGCCGGCTGGTCGGCCTCCTTCAACAGCACAGGAAATCCGGCGTTGGCGAACACGATAGCAATTCCCCCGCCCATCGTTCCAGCCCCGACGACGGCCACCGAGTTCACTGGGATGATCGGGGTCTCTTTCGGAATATCTGCAATCTTGGATACCTCACGCTCGCCGAAGAACGCATGAATGAGGGCCTTGGATTGATCCGAGAAGAGACACTCGTCGAACAATTTCCGTTCCAGCTGGCATCCTTCTTCAAAGGACATCGTGGTGGCACCTTCCACCGCATCAATCGCGGCGATCGGTGCCATCATGCCCCGCTGCTTCGTGCGAGCCTTCTCGCGAGCGGCAGCAAAGACGGACGCGTTCTGCGCCGACATGCTGAGCTTTTCGTTGCGCTCCCGAGTTTTGCGCATCGGCTTCCCCGCAACTTCGCGCGCGAAAGTTACAGCGCCAGCCAACAGATCACCGTCGATCAGGCGATCCACGAGACCGAGTTTCAACGCCTCCTGGGCGGCAATCGGATTCCCTTCCGCGCACATCTCGACAGCCTTGGCGCCGCCCACCAACCGAGGCAATCGCTGCGTGCCACCTGCGCCGGGAATGATGCCGAGCTTCACTTCGGGCTGACCCATCTGCGCATTCGGAGCCGCCACGCGATAGTGGCCGGCCATCGCTAGTTCCAGACCACCGCCAAAGGCCGCGCCATGGATCGCCACCACCACTGGCTTTCGCACATCTTCCATCTGCATTAGGAGCGGAAGCAGTCCCGCACCGCGCTGAGTTTTACCGGACGTGATCTTGCCGAATTCTTTTATGTCCGCACCGGCGATGAATGTACGGCCGCTCCCAATCAGCACCACAGCCTTGACGCCATCGTCCTTATCCACCTGCGCGATTTTCTGAGCAATCCCCTGCGCGACCCCAGGGCTCAACGCATTCACCGGCGGATTAGTGATGGTAATAATTGCAACATCGCTATCTTGGGTAAGTTGAACTAGATCGTCCATGACACTGAACTCTCTCCTGCTCGCCAAACTCTACCTTCGCGGCGCAACCTCGGATGGTGCGTGATCCTGTCCAGCCCAATATTTCTTGCGCAAACCTTTTTTCAGAATTTTTCCGGTTGCAGTCTTCGGCAAACTATTCAGAAACTCTATCGAGCGTGGGCATTTGAAGTGGGCAATCCGAGAGCGGCAGAATTCGATCAGTTCTGCCTCCGTCGGGGTTGATCCAGGTTTTGCTACGACCAGTCCCTTCGGCACTTCGCCCCATTTTTCGTCCGGGACGGGAATCACCGCAGCCTCGTAGACTCCGGGATGCGCCAGCAGCGCCTTCTCTACTTCAAGCGATGAAATATTCTCACCACCGCTCACAATAATGTCTTTCCTGCGATCCACGATGAGGATGCGTCCATCTTCGCTGATCGTGGCCATGTCTCCGGTGTGAAACCAGCCCCCGCGCATCACTTCCGACGTGGCTGCCGGCTGCTGCCAATACCCGAGCATGACTCCGTCAGAACGAGCAACAATCTCTCCCATGGTTTTGCCGTCGCGCGGAACATCGTTGTCCTCGAAATCAACGACCCTCAATTCCACACCCGGAATTGCGAAGCCGGTCATCGCCTGAGCCACGTAGCGCTGTTCATCCGCGAATTGTTCCCCCGGCCTCAGCTTGGCGGTGGAGAGTACCGGAGCAGTTTCCGTCAGACCGTATCCCGAATAGCATGCGCAACCAAGTTTTTCTTCGCATTCGCGCACTAACGTCGGAGACGATGCCGCTCCCCCGATTGAAATCCACTGCAAGCTACTCAAGTCGAATTTTTGCCGCTCGGGTGAATTCACCAAAGCCGTTGCCATGATGGGCACAAGACTCAGGGAGTCGACGCGTTCGCGTTCGATCAACTGGAAAACCTCAGCGCAGGTAAAACGCTGAAGCATGACATGCTTCCCTCCGGTGAACGTGACTGAATGGGCCGTACCCCAGCCGTTGGCATGGAACAGCGGAATGGTATGCAGATTCACGCTCTCCGACTTAGTAATGAACGTCACGCAGACCGAGAGAGCATGGAGATAAATATTTCGATGGGTCAGCATCACTCCCTTGGGATCGGCGCTCGTTCCGCTCGTATAAAACAGTTCCGCGAGGGAGTCTTCGTCGAAGTCCATCACATCCGCTCGGTAAGGCGTGGCAGCGGCCAGCATGTCTTCATAGTTCGCGGGAGAAAGCCAGGGAGCCTCAGGTGCAGCGTCAAGCAAGCAAAAAGTCTGCACCGTGGAAACGCTTTGGCGAAAAGAGTCCACGACCCCGGCGAACTCTTTTTCCAGAAAGAGCATCTTTGCGCCGGCGTCATTCAGAATGAAAGCCAACTCCCGAGGAGCAAGTCGGAAGTTCAACGGAAGTAGCACCGCCCCCGCTTCGAGTACGCCGTAATACGCTTCGAGAAGCCGATGGCAATTCAGGCTGAGAAATGCGACTCGATCGCCCGGTTTCACTCCCCCGTCGCGCAGAGCACCCGCGAGACGGCTGGCACGTTCACCGAACTGCGCGTACGTGAATCGCCGATCTCCACAAACGATTGCGGTCTTGTGGGGGAACTGCTGTTCGGCATACCGCAGGAAGCGCACCGGGGTAAGAGGAATATTCATGACCAACCTTTGGTCCTACCAGGCCGACTGGCCTCCATCTACGACCAGCACATGACCGGTAACATAGTTCGAGGCATCGGAAGAGAGAAACACGGCCGCTCCCTTCAAATCTTGTTCATTGCCAAAGCGCCGCGCCGGAATATGAGATAGGAAAAGCTCCTTATTGTGTTCCAGCACCCGGTTCGACATGTGCGTCGGAAACCAGCCCGGAGCAATTGCATTCACCTGTATGTTGTGCGGTGCCCACTTGCAGGCCAAATCCTTAGTGAAGCTGATGACGCCGCCCTTGCTGGCGTGATAACCAATTGCCGGGAGTTCTGCCGGAGCACCGCCCAGTCCCGCCACCGACGCGATATTAATGATCTTTCCCCGACCTTGCCGAATCATGACTTTGCCTACCGCCTGCGAACACAGAAAAGTTCCTGTCAGATTCGTCTCGATTACTTTGTTCCAATCCTCAAGCCGCATTTCCTCGACTGGCGCGCCCCACGAGATTCCCGCGTTATTGATCAGGACATCAATCCGTCCGAACTCCGCAACGGTCGCATCCACAAGCTGCTGAATGCTCGCCGGGCTCTTAACATCGCAAGCCAGGGCAATCGCTTTTACACCGAGCTGCTGCAATTTCTCGGCGGCCTCGCGACAGCGCTCTTCCTTTCGGGCGCACAACACCACGTGCGCACCCATCTCCCCAAGGCCCTCCGCCATTTGCCGCCCAAGTCCAATCGACCCACCGGTGATGATCGCGACGCGACCGGTAAGATCGAAAAGCTGCTTTGCGCTCACGGAAGAATCCTGAGTAGTACCGGCGGCCTCCCTCGTCATGAAACCTTCTCCTTCTCCGAAGGGTCAGATAGCGCTCCCACGCGACATGAGGTGCTGCCACACTCCATGCCGGCGCCTCGAGCCTGCGCGTTCAGAAATTCAAGAATGATGTGGTGCGCCGTTTCTGTCTGGTCCGTCAGAAAGAGGTGACCGGCGTGCGGAATTGTCACGAGCTTCGCGCCTGGAATGCGATCCGCGATCAATCTGCCGTTGGTGGGCGGCACCAACCGATCTGACTCGCCATGAATTACCAGCGTGGGCGCAGTGATTCCTTCAAGACGGCTATATGCCTCCCACGCGAGTATTCCTTGCAGTTGTGCTATATAGGCCTCTGCCTTCGGAAACCATGGCCTTCGGATCGCGATGTCCTCGTCAATTTTTTCCCGCGGAGTCGCCGGATCATAGATGAACGGCACCGCCACTTCGGCGGCTTGCTCGGGATCCATCTGCCCACGCGCCTTCAACATTTCGGTGGCGTCTTTGTCGGCGCGTATCACAGTCGGCCCGCCCGCCGCGGTGCAGCCCAAGATCAGCGACCGCACCCGCTTAGGATATAGCAATGCGAACTCCTGAGCGATCATTCCGCCCATCGATATCCCGAACACGTGGGCACTCTCGACTCCCGCGGCATCCAGAACTGCCGCGGCGTCCGACGCCATCAGCGCAATCGAATACGGCCCCGGTGGCACATCGCTCCTTCCAACGCCACGATTGTCCAACGCGATTGTCCGGTATCGCGCTTCCAATATAGGCCGGGTGCGATGCCAAATGTAGGAGGGGTACCCGAGCCCCATAATCATCAACAGGGGCGCGCCGTGCCCTCGCTCGTCCCAATAGATCCTGGCTCCTTGATTCTCAACGAACGGCATCGCACACTTCCTCTGCGGGTAAACAACAGTTTGTAAACGTCAGTGCAACCACGGCCCTCAATACTAGAACGAAACGCGGAGCCCGAGTTGAATCTGACGCTTGGGGAACGCCGATGTAAAAGCCAGCGGCGAACTGGGCGTAACTGTCTCGCCCGCAACGACGCTGCCCGGACGAAGCCCATGCACGTTGAACGACGTTGTGAATCCAGGGACATACCCCGTTGTCTGCCCTTGCAACGGGATCGGCAGAGGGCCCACCTCGTTGTTCACGCTGGCGAAGTTCGTCCGGTTGGCGATGTTAAAACCTTCTGCCGTGATCTGCAACGTCGCCCGTTCGCCCACTTTGTGCTGCCACGTCAAGCGCGCGTCGAAGTCGTAATAGTTCGGACCGAGACCCGTGTCGCGCGCCGCTCCGATCGGACGTTCATTGGTGGTGTGGTTGTCGCCGTTGATCTCGCCTCCAGCAAGTAAATTGAAAGGATGCCCGCTGTGGTAACTGAAAATTGGAGCAAACTGAAAGCCGGACAGGAATTTACTCTTCCACGGGCTCTCGAACACTCCGGCGATCACTACTTTGTGCCGCTCATCAAACTCCGAGACACTACGATCGATGTTGATGTCGATCGGATCCTGCGGCCCATAATCACTGTTGAAATCCGTCGACGTGTCAATGCCCTTGCTGTAGGTGTAGTTTCCAAAGACCGTGAAGTGATCGCTGAATCGCTTCTTGATTTCCAGAATGCCGCCCACATACCGGGCGTACGCCGCAGAAGTGTATTGGTTGTTCTGCACCACCAGCGGATTCACAAAACATTGCACCGTATCGCACGGCAAGCCACCCGGCTCCAGACCTCCCAAAGGATCCGCTCCCGCCGCCGTCGTATTCCAGTTGCGATAAGAGACCGTCTGGTTATTAGCGAGAGTTAGCGTTGTAAACGGCGCCGGCAAAAGATTCGTATCAATCGCAACCGGCAGCCTCTGAGTATGCGAATAAATACCGCTCAACGAGATAGAGAATCCCGGCGTAATCTCACGCTCAATTCCAAACGAAGCCTGCTGCGCGATCGGGGGACGATAGCCCGGTTGATTTACGAAAACCACTTGCAGCGGACCGACTGGGCCGCTGTTCGTAACATCAATGCCCAACGGTGCCACCGCCGCCGGCGTGATGCACGCTGCATTTCCTGGTGTCGGAGTTGTGCACTGAATCAATCCCTGCGCAAAGAGTGTCCCGAAAACTGTCGGTGCGCCTTGTAGACCTAACGCCGGAACTCCCCCGATCGGATCCACATAAATTGAAATTTCCCGGTTGCACGGACTTGAGCCATTGCCCGGAATGATCGGTATCCCGAACTGAGAGAATCCGCAGACTGCGGTCAGGTTCGCGACCTGGCCGGCTGGTGAGCTGTTTTCGACCGCAGACTTATTGCCGTTCACAACCCCCAGGCTCAAGTCCACGGCCGGAATCTGTTCATCGACGGGCCCGTAAAAAATCCCATACCCACCGCGCACCACTGTCTTGTGGTCCTTAAACGGATCCCACGCGAACGAAATACGCGGCGCGAAATCTTTCTTATAGGTCGTCAACGGAAGGTATTGAGAGTCCAGTTCATAACGCAGGCCGTAATTCAGAGTGAAATTCGGCACGATGGTCCACGAGTCCTGCCCGTAGAACGCTGTCAGAGGCCGCGTGTAATAAGGGTAAGTGGGATTGCCAAAGCCCTGTTGGTACACTTCCGGCAGACCGAACCCCGCTGTCTGGAGTGAGGTCAAACTTGGAAGCAACGGGGTTAGCAAGAAACCGGGAAGCGCCCCAAAGACAAAACGCCCGGGGAAAAACGTGTGCGATTCCGTGTGATTTCCGCGGAGCACTTCCGAACCCCCGAACCTGAGCGTGTGATGGCCGCGAATCATGGTGACATTGTCTGCGAACTCGTATCGCCGCAAGATCGTTAGGCTGGGAAGGAAAATGTTGGTTCCCAGATTATTAATGAAGCCCGGGATCTGCAGTCCCACTTGCCCAGGCGCGTTCGGAATCACCTTGAAGCTCTCATAATTCCACTGCATGCGGGCCTCGTTCTGAATGGATGGAGTGAACTGGTGAAACCAGGTCCCTTGGAAATTGTTGTCATACGTGTGTGTCGAGCTGCCCGCTGAAAAAGCAGTCAGAGATTGCACGTCCGGTGATTCCTCCAGATCATGTCCATATCGATACGTAACCGAAAGCTGGTTAGCCGTGTTGAATCGGTGATCCAGACGGCTGGAAATGAGGTATTCGTGCGAGTTGTACGGGAACACTCCACCGTTGGTCTCGAACTGATTCACTAGATACGAATCCACCGGGCTGATTGCTGGGTCGATCGTTAAGGCCCCGCCAAGGATGGCGGCACATTCCGCCGCCGGCACGTTCGTCGTTGGATTCGGAGCCGGCAAACCCAATTGCGCGGCAACGGCGGCGCCAACCGGTCCGCTCAGGCAAGGCACAATGTTTCCACCTGTCAGCCCTGCAAGAATTTCGCTCTGCGACGTCGAAGGGCGAAAGACATTTGTATTGGTCAGGAGTGGAACTGCGTTCTGCGCATTCTGGCGCAAGCCCTCGAAAGAGACGAACAAAAAGGTCCGATCTTTCTTGATGGGGAAGCCGACCGCTCCACCGAACTGTTGGCGGCTCAATTTGTCTTTGATCGGTGCGCCAACAGAATCCGGATTAGCCGGATTGAACGCCTCTCCCGCCGACAACGCCTGGCTGAACGAAAACGGATTCTGCGCGTCCATGGCATCGTTGCGGAAAAATCCGTAGACGGTTCCATGAACGTTGTTGCTGCCGGATTTGGTCACAATGTTGATCGACGCTCCCGTGGCTGACCCGAGATCCGCGGAGTAATTACTGCGATTGATTTGGAATTCCTGGACCGCGTCCTGGCTTACGGTGAGGCGCACACCGCCGCTATCTCCGCTGGTTTCGCCGCCGTCCACCGTAATGCTGTTTCCTCTGCCATTGCTTCCATAAAATGAAAGGCCGCTCTGCGGTGTCTGCTTGACTCGAAAGTCCTGATCCCCCGCCAGCCGCGTGGAATCAGAAACTCCAGGTGCGAGCAACGTGAAGGTGAGGTAATCACGACGGTCAATCGGCAGGTCAGCGATGTACTGCTGGGTGATTCTGTTGGCCTGACTTCCTCTTTCGGTTTCCACCACAGGCGGCTCGCTGGTCACTTCGACGACGGTCGCCACTTGCGCGGTTTTCATGCGGAAGTCCGAAACCACGGTCTGGCCGACGGCGACTGGCACACTCTTGCGAACCACGGTCGCAAAGCCGCGCGCCGCTGCACTCACTTCGTAAATAGACGGAGACAGCCCCAGCACCCGGAACTGACCTGCTCCATCGGTCTCGACCTCGCGCTTCAGACCGGTCTGCGTGTCGACAATCGCTACGGTCACCTTAGGTAAAACTGCGCCAAAGGGATCGACGACAGTCCCACTGATCCCCCCCGAGGTGCCCACGCCCTGCCCCTGGGCCACGCTGGCTGCCAACAACAAGCACACAAAGATACCTGCGATTGACTTCATAGGATTCTCCTTACGGATGTGCGCAGACTTTCACAAATGGGTCCTGAACTATCCGACGCGACTCAACCTCCCGGAAGCCGCCGGGCGCCGCGCCAACCCCAAAGCCGTCAGTGCTGATCCAGTTGCATATTTCGTTCTCGATCAAAAATTCAAATCATGTGCAACGAAAAACCGCAGATTGTGAGAGTGAGTATCACATAATAGTCACTAACGTCAAGAACGAAACCGATCTCGGCCTCAGTTGTGGCGCGTTGGTTCTAAGCGTTTTCGGAAAGTTCAAAGGGGAAGACCAGAGTGGGCTGTTTGGGAATGGCGTCGATGCAGACGGCGAAACTCAGGCCTTTAAACAGGCCGGTCCATCAGGGAGTCAGTACAATCCGCCCCGAGACTTGGCCCTTACGTAACTGATCCAGCACCTCGTTGGCTTGAGCCAGCGGGCGAGCAACCACTTTGCATCTCACCCTCCCAACTGCAGCCATAGAAAGTACTTCGCGCAAGTCTTGTCGTGTACCAACCGTGGATGCGTGGATCCGGACTTCTCGAGCCGCCATTAGAATCGGCGGGAAGCAGATGCTCTCGGCAGGCAAGCCCACCACCAGCAGAGTGCCTGTCGGCCGCAGGCCAGAAAAAGCGGTGTCGTAAGCTGCCCTCGCGGCAGAGGTCACCAGCGAAACATGCGCTCCACCTTTGCGGCGCAACTGCTTCACCACATCCGTCGTGGCCGCATTGAGCGTGTCGGCGGCGCCAAGAGATCGCGCGAGTTCCAGTTTCTCTTCGGAGATGTCGATCGCGATCACCTCTGCGCCAAAGGCTCGTCCGAACTGCACCGCAAGATGCCCTAGGCCACCTACGCCGAAAACTGCAAGGCGTTGCCCGGCGACGATACTGGCGCTTTTCAGTGCGCGATAGACGGTCAATCCCGCGCAAAAAAGCGGAGCAGCCTCAAGCGCGGAAATGCCATCGGGAATCTTCAGCGCGTGAGTTGCCGGCGCCTTCACGAACTCCGCATAACCACCGTCCACGGTGACACCGGTGATCTTCTGCCGGCTGCACAAGTTCTCGTTTCCTTCGCGGCAGAATTCGCACTCACCGCAACTCCAGTGAATCCACGGCACGCCGACGCGGTCGCCGATTTGCAGATCGTCGACTGCTCCGCCCTTCTCTACTACGTGGCCAGCGATTTCGTGGCCGAGAATCAGTGGTTTCTTCACGATTCCCGCGAGCTGCGTCCAATCTCCATCGGCCACGTGCACGTCGGAATGGCAGGCGCCACACGCCTCCACCTGAATCAAAACTTCATTCGCTTCGGGACGAGGCCGCTCGATTTCCTCGATCAAGAGCGGCTGTTTGAAATCGTGCAGGATAGCAGCTTTCATTCACGGCCTTGCAAAAAGAAAGCAGATTCGACTGGGAACCAGTTACGGCTTAACGCCACGCAAGAAAAACTCAACGGCACTATCCACACGCTCCGTGAGTTTGTGAGGTCCTGTGAGATCGACGGTCCACTGTCGAACCACGGTATGGTAGAGCGCCTCCATGAACTCCGCGAGATGGACCACAGGGAACGTGCTCGTGATTTCGCCGCGCTCCTGCCCCTGAGCCAGAATCTCGCGCAGCCGGCTGACCGCAACTCCCTCGAGTCCGCGCACCTCCGGAGAACGCACCGGATCCATCGCGCCCGACAGCACGACCGCTTTCCATAGCGGCCGGTCGGTTTCCGCTTCGACTGCCATCGCGTGATACAGGCGGTGCAGGCGCTCGGCGGTATCAGCCTTGGTAGAGAGTTCCGATTTCAGGCGCTCTGCTATGCATTCGAAACCACGCTTACCCACATCCCGTAGAACGGCATCCTTGCTGGGAAAATAGCGAAAGAAAGTCGGCTGGCTGATTTCGAGAATTTTGACAATGTCATCAATGCGAGTCTTCTCGTAGCCCTGCTTGCGGAACAATCGAATGGCCGTCTCGACAATTTGTTGACGAAGTCGCGCCTTCTTGCGTTCCCGAAGCCCTGGAATCTCATGAATCTGAACTGTTGTATTTCGCTTTATCGAACTTCTGCGCTTCCCGCTTCTGCGCGGTGTGGCGACTTCAACACGAGCCATATTTAAATATTCTCCTGGTCAGGGTTACAGGTGCTGCCGGTTCGTGCTCGGCCACCGGATCGATTCTAACAAGTGATCTTCGATCGTCTCGCCACCCTCAATCGTCTCGGCTTTCAATCGTCACGAGTTCAAGGCTGATGGCATTCGCGCTTGTACTCTTAAACAATGGTTGTCATCCTGAGCGGAGCCGATCTTCAGGCGAAGCGATGAGCCTGCCTTGAGCGGAACCGCGAAGGGATATCGTTCTTGTCGAATGTCGGGGGCAGCCAAAGCGGCCCGGCGCAAGTTGACGTTAGTCACTCATATCTGATATAGACTAACACAATTTTGCAAACCCTTCGATTCTGGGGAAGATGATGACAACTGCCCAAGCAACTCCTCTTCTAGTGAAAGGTGGCGCGTTCCTCATTGAAGACCGTTCGCCCCAGGAAATTTTCACGGCGGAAGATCTGAATGAAGAGCACCTCGCGATTGCTCGTACGGTCGATCAGTTCTGGACGAATGACGTCGAACCTCATCTCGAAGCGATTCGCCAACAGACCCCCGGTGTCGCTCTCACCGTGCTTCGCAAAGCAGCCGAGTTAGGACTCGCTGCCATACCCATCCCCGAAAAATTCGGCGGCATGGAAATGGACCTGCCATCCGTCATGATCGCCGGAGAGCATTTGGCGAAGGACAGTTCTTATGGATCCTGGCACTCCGGCCATACCGGGATCGGCACGCTTCCCGTTCTGTTCTTCGGTAACGAAGAACAGAAGCAAAGATATCTTCCCCGCCTCGCGAGCGTCGAGCTTTTGGCAGCGTATGCGCTGACCGAACCGCTAGCTGGCTCCGATGCTCTCGCCGTACGTACACGAGCCGACCTCAGTGCAGATGGCAAATACTACGTCCTCAACGGACAGAAAATGTGGATCACCAATGGAGGCGCGGCCGACCTGTTTACCGTGTTCGCGAAAGTCGGCGGCGAGAAGTTCACGGCGTTCCTGGTCGAGCGCAGGTTTCCCGGTGTGACCAGCGGTGCCGAAGAACACAAGATGGGCAACAAGGGCAGCTCTACCACGGCCGTCTATTTCGACAACGTCCACGTTCCCGTCGAAAACCTGCTTGGCGAAATCGGGCGCGGGCACATCATTGCGTTTAACATCCTGAACATCGGCCGCTTGAAACTCGGTCCCGGCGCGGTGGGTGGAGCAAAAAACGTCCTCGCCATCTGCCTGAAATACGCCAAAGAACGCAAGGCTTTCGGATCGGCCATCGCCGAGTTCGGCGCCATCCGGCATAAGCTGGCTGAGATGGCAATTCGTACCTTCGCCGTCGAGTCCATGGTGTGGCGCGTGGTCGGACTCATCGAGACCCAATTGGCGCAATCCGCTCACGACCAGCACGCAGATTCACAGACCGAACTAAAAGCCGTTGAAGAGTACGCCGCAGAGTGCTCGATGATTAAGGTCTATGCCTCCGAGATGCTGGACTATGTTGTCGATGAAGGCGTTCAGATTCACGGTGGCTACGGCTACCATCAGGATTACGCGGTGGAACGCGCTTATCGTGATTCACGAGTCAATCGGATCTTCGAGGGCACCAACGAGATCAACCGCATCCTCATTACGGGGATGCTGCTGAAACGCGCGGCCCGTGGCCAGTTGGCGCTCATGCCGGCGGTTCAAGCAGCAATGAAGCAGAGTCCGCGGGAGACTCCCAGCTCCGTGAGCTCGGATGAAGAAGCACGGCTCGTTCACAATGCGAAGCAGATTGCGCTGTTCGCCATCGGAATTGCATATCAAAAGCACGGCGCCGAACTGAAGAAACAGCAAGAGGTATTGATGAACATCTCCGACATTGCCATGGAGGTGTTGGCGATGGAGTCGACCTTGCTCAGAACTCGCAAGCTCGCAGCCTCGGGCCGTGGGATGAATGCTGCCAACATGTGTGCCGTGTTTCTTCGCGATGGCATGGATCGAGTAGAACTCTCAGCGCGCCATGTGATCGGCGCCTGCTCGACGAGCGGTGCCCTGCGCGATAATATGGCGACTCTACGCAGCTTTGCGAACTATGATCCGCTCGACTCGATCGCACTCCGGCGAAACGTCGCCGGACGTCTTCTGGCCGCTGGCTGCTATACCGTCTGACAGTGAGGTGCCTTCGCTATGGCCGCTGCTAACCCGGTAAACCGCCAATGGCGGCTCAAGTCGCGGCCCACCGGGCTAATCAGAGTTGACAACTTCGAGCTTGTGTCCCAACCCATACCGGAGTTGGCTGAGAATCAGATTCTGATTCGCAGCGTGTATCTGTCGCTCGATCCAGCAATGCGGGGGTGGCTCACCGACCGTCCATCCTACGTTCCACCCGTCCAGATTGGTGAAGTCATGCGCGGATTGGCTGTCGGAATAGTCGAGAAATCAAACCATCCAAAATTTGCCACCGGCGATCGAGTGCAAGGAATGTTCGGCTGGCAAGAATATCTACTCTCCAATGGTGAAGCGGTCACGAAATTGCCGGAAAGCGAACTTCCCTTTTCGGCGTACCTTGGATTATTTGGACTGGCAGGCCTGACCGCCTACGCTGGGCTCGTGGAAGTGGGACAACCCAAGGCCGGCGAAACCCTCTTGATCTCCGGTGCAGCCGGTTCAGTCGGATCACTCGTCGGTCAAATCGGCAAAATTAAAGACCTTCACGTAGTGGGCATCGCCGGAACCGACGAGAAGTGCAAGTGGCTGCGGGACGAACTCGGCTTCGACGTCGCCGTGAACTATAAAGACGCGGACTATAAGAAGCAGCTAAAAACTGCGTGTCCGAAAGGAGTAGATATTTATTTCGAAAACGTCGGCGGAGAGATCCTGGAAACCGCGCTCTCCCTCATGAACACCTTTGGCCGCGTAGTGGTTTGCGGCCTGATCTCGCAGTACAACGCCACAGCGCCAGTTCCCGGGCCCTCCAACTTCGCGGCGGTCATCACCAAGCGCCTTAAGATTCAAGGCTTCCTCGCAACTGATCACGCTTCGAAAATAAAGGAGATGGTGAGTAACTTCACGCAGTGGCACATCTCTGGCAAGCTGAAGTATCGAGTGGAGATCGTCCGCGGTCTCGAGTCTGCACCCACGGCGATCAACAAATTATTCGACGGTTCCAACACTGGCAAACTAATGATTGAAGTCTCAGATCCCCGCCTCAACTGAGCGCATACCACCAAAGCAATCGTAGGCGCCGCGCGGACACCGCGAAGGTGATGCATGCCGTCATGAAATGTAGCGCCACGAAGACAGTCCTGATGTGTGCCAGTTCACCAACTCAAATCCAGCAGCGACACTCCCTCTACGGGCTCGGAGAATGTCAAATCAATCGCATCTCGTTCGGCCGCAACCCATCGCGGAGAGTCCATCAATTGCAATTGTCCAGCTCCTTGCAACGACTGATATTGCGCCGTGGAAGGGTTTTGTGGCGACCCCATCTTCGGCCAGGCAGTGTAGGAATTGCTGTGATCATGATCGACGCGCCAATGCTTCAGCAGTATCTGCGGGACGCCCTTGGGCAGGCCTTCTACCCTGACATGAATTTCCGCCGCCGGAGACGCGGTGAATTCATCCTGGAAGTTCCAGATCAGCACATCCACTCTGTGCTCGCCGCGAGTGGCGATTGCGTTCACGTCAGATCTTGTTCGAACGCTCGACTGCAAGATGTCGTCAAGAGTAAGCGCTCCGTTACTGTCCACGGAAACGCGTTCTCCTTTCATCTGGCCGAGCATCCGGAACAAATTCAGCACAGGCAGGTCGATGTCATGCGTCGTGAAAGCACGCAATCCTGCAAAGATCGGTTGGCCAGGGAAGGTGAAAGCCCACGCAATCGAACCTTCGAGATTAATGTGGTGGCGTTCAGCCAAGGCTAGCGTTCCGCTCAAAAGTTCCGCTTCATAGCTGGCATACTGGGAACTCAAACGATAACTGTTTTCAGGATGCGACACTGCGTCACATGCTGCGCAACTTTCCGGGTCCGATTCGCTGAGGATCACTGGCAATTGGCGCAGTGTAGGAAATTTTTCGATGATCGCGAATCCCTGGTCGATGTCTCGAAGGTTGGTTCCTATATTCAATTCCACATGACCGCCCACCTGGATAGCTCTCCCCTTGGCGTGGAACGAAATGAAATCAAGCGGAACGCCCTTCTTTCCCGTCGCATAGTTCTGTCCATTCGCACAGTGGTCAAGGAAAGCCCGCAGAAAGTCGGCGGCTTTCGGACTGGCGGGACCAGTAGTAGCCGGCCCGCCCACACGCCCACTCGGCAAAGCCCGTCTCACTGCGGCAACGGTGTAATCGTAGAACCTGAGGTAGTCGTCGACAGTTCCGTGCCAATAAAAGATGTCCGGCTCGTTCCATACCTCCCACTCCCATGCTGAAACTTCGGCCGCTCCGTAGCGGTCCACCATGTGTCGCACCCAGCGATATACAAGCTCCGACCACTCGTCGTAATTCTTTGGTGGATAGGCCCACCCTGTAGCGAAGTCCTCAGGCCAGTGGTGCTCGTAGGGCTCCGGATGAGTAGAAAGTGCTTCGGGCATGAATCCGATTTCAACGAATGGAGTGATACCGGTGGCCTTATACGTGTCGAAAATCTTGTCGAGGATGGTCCAGTTGTAAACCGGTCTGCCGGAAGCATCTCGAGTGAACGCGTTTGTCGAACCCCACTTTAATGCCGGCGCACCATCGCCCGAGGTCAATAAATTGTGCGTCCGGTCGTGCACTGGATAGGGGCTGAGCTGCGAGAGCTTCGTAAGGAGATTCCGCCCTTCTTCACTGTACGTGTAGTTCGGCTCATCGTGTCCAATCCACGCCCACACAGGTTGGAACGGTCCTATGTGTTTCGACACATCCACTTTGATGGTGACCACTTGCTGTGCAGGCAGCAACATGGATACTAGTACAAGCGAAATAACGGGAAGGGTGCCTCTGGGCAGCGTTCGCGCGACGAGAGTGGCCACGGAATAAAGAGAAAGCAACAGCAGGCCAGATGCAGGGTAATCGTGCTGAACGCTCGCTGGTCCGCCGTTGGCGCTCACGCAGCAACTCCAGAACTGAGTGCATTGGTCACAATCTCCTGAGCCTCGCTCAGAATCGCTTGTAGGTGCGACTTGCTGGTAAAGCTTTCCGCGTAGATTTTGTAGATGTTCTCGGTGCCAGAAGGCCGAGCCGCAAACCATCCGTTCTTTGCGACAACCTTCAGCCCGCCAATGGGAGCATCATTCCCCGGCGCCCGCGTGAGTTTGGCGCTGATTGCCTCGCCGGCGAGTTTCGATTCTCTGACCGCATCGGGAGACAGCTTTTGCAATCTCGCCTTCTGCTCGGGCGTGGCCGGCGCGTCAATGCGCGTGTAATAAGGATTGCCAAACTCCGCCACCAGTTCCTGATAATGCAGCCCGGGATCTTTGCCCGTGCGGGCGGTAATCTCTGCCGCCAGCAGATTCATTATCAGGCCATCTTTGTCAGTCGTCCAAACTGTCCCGTCGCGGCGAAGAAAACTTGCTCCCGCGCTCTCCTCGCCGCCGAAGCAGAACGATCCGTCAACCAGTCCTGCAACAAACCACTTGAAACCTACTGGCACCTCAGACAGCCTGCGCCCGAGCTTTGTAACGACCCGGTCAATCATGCTGCTGCTCACCAGGGTTTTTCCTACCACGACATCGTGCCGCCACTGCGACCGGTTCGTGAGCAGGTATTGGATCGCAACCGCAAGGTAGTGATTCGGATTCATCAGGCCCGCAACTGGCGTGACAATTCCATGCCGGTCGGCGTCAGGATCGTTGGCGAAAGCAACTTGATAGTGATCTTTCAGCCCAACCAGCCTCGCCATCGCATAAGGGCTGGAACAATCCATGCGGATCTTGCCATCGTGATCGACTGTCATAAATGAAAACGTCGGGTCGATCTTCGGATTGACAACCTCAATCTCCAAGCCATAAACCGCATTGATCGGCTCCCAATACGCGCACGAAGCTCCACCTAGCGGATCAACAGCCAGCTTGAGCTTCGCGCCACGAATGACGTCGACGTCGACCACATTTTTGAGATCACGAACGTAGGGGAGAATGAAATCTTCCTGGTGCGTGGTGGCTGCCTGAATGGCTTTATCCAACGGAACGCGCCTTACATCCTTATTCCCTGCCCGCAAAAGATCGTTCGCACGGTTTTGCACCCAACTTGTGACGTCGGTATCCGCCGGGCCGCCGTTCGGCGGGTTGTATTTGAAGCCCCCGTCTTCTGGCGGATTGTGGGAGGGTGTGATCACAACTCCGTCGGCGAAGTGTTCTTTGCGATTCTGGTTGTAAACAAGAATTGCTCGTGAGATGACCGGGGTTGGCGTCACTCCATCGTTTTCCTGAATGAAGGTCTCAACACCATTCGCCGCAAGTACTTCCAGTGCAGTCTGCTGTGCGGGGGCGGAAAGCGCATGGGGGTCCTTTCCCATATATAAAGGACCGACAATTCCCTGCCCCTTGCGGTATTCGCAGATCGCCTGCGTAGTGGCCAAGATATGCGCCTCATTGAATGTACCCTGCAGCGATGAGCCGCGATGTCCGCTGGTGCCGAAAGCGACCAACTGGTTGCGGTCGGTGAAGTCGGGCTTGCGCTGGTAATAATCTCGTTGCAAGCGCTCCGGATCGATCAGCAGTTCCTTGGGCGCGGGTTTCCCCGCGAGAGGAGAAATCCTCGGACCTTCTGCGACGGATTGTTTTTCTGAGCTATGGGGCATGGTTCCGCCTTCCTTCTATAAGAAGCATAAATAAAACGAGGCGCTGGCTACAGTAGAATCGTTCCTATGATTAAGCGTGCACCTGCGCGACGGCGTCCTCGCAAAGCCAAGCCCGGCACAAAAGGTTTGGCTCCGGGGGAATCCCGGTTGGAGAGACCGGAAGGATCAGCGGCTGAGGCCGCTGACATGGTTGAAAAATCCGGCGGCTACGTGGTGGGAGTTTACAAGGAACCTCTCGGCGGACATCAAATGCTGCTCTCGATTCTGCCGATCGATGCCATCGAGCCCACTCCGTTCCAGCGCGATCTCTCCGACGCCCATCATAAACGCCTGGCTGACGTCATCAACAAGACAGGTCGCTTTCTCGATCCGGTTATTGCGGTGGTCGCACCTCGCGGCGGTTTCTGGACTCCGAATGGCCGTCATCGCCTCGAAGCGATGCGACGTCTAGGCGCTAAGGCCATCACGGCCCTGATCGTTGCCGAACCGGAAGTTGCATGGCAGATCCTCGCTCTGAATACAGAGAAAGCGCACAACCTGAAAGAACGGTCGTTGGAAGTGATCCGCATTTACCGCGGGCTGCTTGATGAAAACGCTTCGCGGGCCGAGTCTCAGTTTGCGTTTTATCTTGACGAAGCCGCCCTCGTCACGCTCGGCGTGTGCTACGAACGAGTGCCCCGGTTCGGCGGTGGCGCTTACCATTCGATTCTGCGGCGACTCGAAACCCTTACCGACGATCCGCTCCGTGTCGCCATTAAGAGTCACGAGAAACACGCCACCATGGTCCTCGACCTCGAGGAAAAAGTCGGAGCCGCGGTGAAGAAACTGAAGGAACGTGGGCTGGTCAGCCCATATTTGCGCTCGTTTGTGGTGGCGCGCATCAACCCGCTCCGCTGGATCAAGGGCGATCCTCCCGGCCTCGAAGACGTCCTCAAAACCATGCGGGAACGCGCGGCGAAGTTTAACGTCGAGAAGATCAGACCGCAGGATCTCGCCGGTGCGGCCGGCCCGCCCGACGAAGAAACATAAGAAAAGTGAGGATATCCGCGAAGACGAACCGGCAGGGCACGATCTAGCCAACGAAACCCTTCCAGGGTTTCCAGAGGAATGTCAGATGGTGGGCAGTGCAGGACTCGAACCTGCGACCTCCTGCTTGTAAGGCAGGCGCTCTAACCAGCTGAGCTAACCGCCCCTCTTAACCCTTCGCGCGACCAGACTTGCACGTCGGTCAGAATTCGAATGAGGGGCATTCGCGCGAACCGCTGTCTAAAGAGTATACGCGAGGCGTGAAAAAAACGGGTCCAATCAAAGCGGTGTGGAACGGACAGGTTTGCTTTTCGACGTATGCCGGAAACGTCCTCGTGCTAGGTTTCCCGTGCGTCTCGCCCTGCTAGACTGGCTGCGTGCGGCGTCTGATCGTCAATGCAGATGATTTTGGTTTTACCTCGGGCGTGAACCGGGCGATCGTCGAGGCTCATACGCACGGAGTGGTGACGTCTTCCACGTTGATGGCCAACGGTCCGGCATTTCGCGAGGCTGCGGAATTGGCCAAAACACTGCCGCGCCTGAGCATCGGCTGTCACGTGGTACTGACCGACGGGGAGCCGGTTCTCAACGCGGATCGCATTTCCTCCATCACCAGCAACTCGCGCTTCCGTGACGGCATGGCTACTTTTGCCGCACGCGCGATTGCTGGCAGGATGAGTGCCGACCAAATCGGCGACGAGGCCACGGCGCAGATTCGCAAGATTCAATCGGCTGGTTTCATTGTTTCGCACTTCGATACCCACAAGCACACGCACTTGTTCCCCAAGATTCTGCGGCCACTCTTGCGCGCGGCCGCCGCTTGCGGCGTGCGCGCGCTACGCAATCCGTTTGGACCTCGTATGCCCATGCGATCAAGCCAGATTCTGAGACGGCCCGGCTTGTGGAAGCGATCTGCCCAACTCCGAGTTCTGTCGCGATTCGCCATTCGGTTTCGCGAGTCAGTGGACCGCGAAGGTTTCGTTACTCCCGACGGAACTCTGGGAATTGTGGTTACTGGATCTCTCGACGAAACATTGTTCTACGAGATTGCCCGCAGCATTCCTGACGGCACATGGGAATTCGTGTGCCATCCGGGCTATAACGACGCGGATCTTCAGACAGGCAAGACGCGCCTGCGCGAATCGCGGGAGACAGAACTGCGGGTTCTGACTCTACCGGCAGCCCGTGAAGTGCTCTCCCATCAAGGGATTGAGCTGATCTCATATTACGATCTGCTGGGAAAGCACGACTCCAAATAGGTTCGGAGGCCGTTCTTCTACCCTTTGGACCATGGGAAACCGAGGTACTCTCGTAACTTACGACGTTAACTATAAGTAGTATGATGGGTTACAATTCACCATTTTTCTGCGAGGTGGAGGTTTCGCCGATGGCGGCACAAGGGTCAGCTCCGCGAGCAACTCTGGACTTGAAGGTCCGGGTGTGGGGCATGGGCGCCAATAATCAACCTTTTTTTCAGAACGCGATGGCCCAGAATGTCAGCGCTACGGGCGCCTGCATTTATGGCATCGAGCCTGAGCTGAAGGTCGGCGACGTCATTGGCGTGCAGTACGAAACCCGGAAGGCGCGTTGCAGAGTGATTTGGGTGGTCGATGCAGGAGCACTGAAGAAGACCCAGGTCGGCGTCCAACTGGTGGTGGATCAGGATTGTCCATGGGTGGCGATGTTGCCTGCGGAGATGAAAGTAGATGAGCGGACGCAGCAGCGCCAGGACAACCGCCGGAAGTTCACTCGCCACAAGATCTCTTTTCCTCTGGAACTGCGCGACGAGCGCGTCAACACCCCTTTGCGAGTAAATGCCACGGATATCAGCGGCAATGGATGTTATGTAGAGACGGTTATGCCTCTGCCGGTCGCAACCGCGCTACGGATGGATTTCTGGATCGACGAAGTAAAATTCTCACCCAGTGCTGTCGTTCGCACTCGTGATCCCGGCGTCGGGATGGGTATTGAGTTTACGGGCTTGCCCGAAGAAACGAAGAAGCGCCTCCAGGCCCATCTCGACAAACTGGACACCAGCAGTTCGCTCGGCCCCAAGAGCGAGCAGTAGCCTTACGCATCGCCACTTCTCGAGCCGCGACTCGTGTAAAATCTGCAACCACTACACATTCCAGCCATCGAATCACAGAGCAAGAAAGCGGCTCGTCGCACATGAAGATTGGGATCACCTGTTATCCGACGTACGGCGGTAGCGGAGTCGTGGCCACGGAACTGGGCCTGGAACTGGCACAGCGCGGCCATGAAATTCATTTCATTTCCTACGCGCAGCCGATCCGGCTTCGGGGCGCGGAGCCGAACATTCACTACCACGAAGTCGAGGTTACGCGTTACCCGCTGTTCGACTATCCCCCGTATGATCTGGCGCTGGCGACCCGCATGGCCGAGGTCGCGCAACTCTACGATCTCGATCTGCTGCACGTGCACTACGCCATCCCCCATTCAGTGAGCGCGATGCTGGCGCGGCAGATGCTTTCTGAGGGACCGCGGGGACGACGTTTACCTTTCGTCACCACCCTGCACGGTACCGACATCACGCTCGTCGGACTCGACCGTTCGTATCTTCCGATCACTCGATACTCGATCCAGCAAAGCGACGGAGTGACGGCAATTTCGAACTATTTGCGTGAACGAACGCAGCGCGTGTTTGACGTCAAGAACCACATCGAAGTGATTTACAACTCGGTGAACTGTGACGTCTACCACCGTGGGTCCGACAACGAAGCATTGCGCGCCGAGTACGCGACCAAGGACGAACGCATCCTTGTTCACCTCTCGAACTTCCGCCCGGTGAAGCGCCTTACCGACGTCATCGAGATTTTCGATCGGGTCCGCAAACAGATTCCGTCGAAGTTGTTGCTGATCGGTGATGGTCCGGATCGCTCGGTGGCCGAATGGTTGGCCGTGCAAAAGGGTATTCATGATCACGTGCTGTTTCTCGGCAAGCAGGATCAGATTCAGGAAAAGCTTGCGATCGCCGACATCATGTTGATACCGAGCGAATTGGAATCGTTCGGTCTGGCCGCCCTGGAAGCGATGGCGTGCGAGGTGGTTCCGATTTCCACCCGCGCAGGTGGCGTGCCGGAAGTGATTGACCACGGCAAGAGCGGCTTTCTCGCCGACGTCGGCGACGTGGACACGATGGCGCGATACGCAATTGAATTGTTCAGCGACGAGCGGCGGCTGCGTGAAATGGGGAAACAAGCCCGCGCCGTTGCTATGGAGCGCTTCTGCTCCACCAAGATTGTGAAACAGTACGAAGACTTCTATCGCCGCGTGCTCGAACGTTCTGCGTAGAAACCTTCAGGAACAGAGCTTGCGGCCTCGACCAGAGGCAATCGGATCCTGATCAGCGTTCCCTTCCCTTCGTGGCTGTCGATGGTCATCCGTGCCGTGTCGCCGTAGAGCACTTGCAGACGCTCGGAGATGTTTGCCATGCCGATGCCCATGCCGGCCCAACTGCTGCTCTCTTCCAGTTGGGCGCTGCCCATTCCGACGCCATCGTCCTCAACCTCAATAATGAGTTTGGAATCGGCGAGCCGGCTGCGCAGGTAGATGCTGCCGCCTTCAACTTTCGGCCCGAGGCCGTGCTTGATGGAATTTTCGACGAGCGGCTGTAACAGCATGCTGGGGACGACCACATCGAGCGAAGCGGGATCGAGTTCCTTGACCACTCGCAGTTTGTCGCGACCGAAGCGCACGACTTCAATGTCGAGATAGTTGTCAATAAACTCAAACTCCTCCCGCAATGGTGCGAACGCCTCGCTGGCATTGAGCAAGCGTCGCAGAATCGTGGCCAGCTTGAAGATCACATCCCGCGCCATGTCTGGGTCGAAGCGCACAAGAGATGAAATTGAGTTCAGCGTGTTGAAGAGGAAATGTGGATTGATCTGGTTCTGCAGCGCTTCCATGCGAGCGTGCAGCAGCAGGCGCTCCTGCTCCTCCAGTTTGATCTGTATGCGGACGCTGTTGAAGATTTTCAGTTCGATTCCGATTGCCATCACCGACGCAGCATAGATGGCGCTGTACACCCACCAATTGTCGGGACTCTCGAGACTGAAGATGGAACGCGGGAAGTAGTTTGACAGTTCGGTCTGCACGAAACGAAGGCCTATCGCCGTCATGAAAAACATGATCTGCCAGTCGAACAGGCGCGGCCTTGGCAGATTGCGGCGGATCAGGCGAAAAATACTTTGATCGATGAATGGAGTAAACGACCAGATATCGTCCTTATCGAGCGACATGGTCCGAAACTGGCCAGAGATGAAACCGCAGAGCAATAAGAAAGGGAGCGTCGCCCACTCCCCGTGCAACATCGCGGGGAAAGCCATGAGCACACCGCCCAGCGAACCGGCCACACGGCCGCCAACCATTCCTAACAATAGAGTAGTTTCAAAACTTAGATCTCCGGCCAGAAAACTCCGCTGCGAGGTCCGGATCCACACGCCAATCATGATGGGGAGACCGAACCACAGGACGAGGTAGATCTTCTGTCGTAACGTGCGTTCTTCGCGAAACAGCAACGACTTGAATTCCAGGGAACGAACCAGCGTACTGGAGACGGCCGCAGCTACGCCCAGCTTGATCAACAGGTGAATCAGAATGAGGCGCGGTTCCATGAGATTCGATCCGCTTGAAATGCCCGAGCTAGGACAATGACAATTGGCGACCAGAAAACTGTAGCACGGCTAGGTGGTCAATATCCTTTGTGCTTTGTCCACAACGAAGAGGGAAAACAGTCACAGCAACAAACTCTGCCGCTAGCGTTCTCCAGGAATGGGAACCCCGGCGCGGCTTTCGGAGTCATAGACTTGTAAGATTGAGTTGCGCACCCGAATGACAGTGCGCGTGGGAGGCAAGGTATGCGGAGGATCTGGTTACTCGTGGTAGTGGCCCTTGCTGGTAGCACTTCACTGCGGGCCCAGACTCCCGCGACTCCTGCAACGCCACCACCGCAATCCGCCCGGCAGGCATTGATCGAGATGTTCATGGGCAAGGGCGCCGACGACTTTTCAAAGCATCTTCCAGAGGAAGCGCGGCAGGTATTGATACACAAGGGCGAAACCCCAGAAACATCGGTAGTGCTCCGCATCTCCACTATCGGACGCCAGATGGTTGCGCAAGGCGAACACGTTGAAGCCTTCGACGTCGGGCCGAACCTGTTCGTAAGTGAACAACGACAAGGGCGCGAGCGAATCGAAGTCGTCGTCGAGCATGACAGCCTGATCGGCGAGGAAGACGAGATTGAGCTGTCAATTCGCTCATGGAAAGACGGACAACTGGAGTCGCTACCGGTCGTGCCGCGCCTGATCTTCACCCTCAGGCAAGAGAATGAAATCTGGCGACTGACCGAAGTCACGGTCGCAGCTCACGTACCGCTCACGGATCCTGACTATCTCAAGGGACTGCGTAAGCAGCAGAACGATGCGAACGAAGCGCAAGCACAATCGCGTGTGAGCATCATTGCTGCGGCCGAAACTGGCTATGTAGCCAAGCATGCTGATCGCGGCTACGCCTGCACGCTGGCGACGCTATTCGCGCAAGATCCGGAAGCAGCGGCGCAAGCAGAAGGTGGAGGATTTTTCGATCCTGGCCAGGGTAATGAAGAATGGAATGGCTATCGCTTCACGCTCACTGGATGCGATGGAACACCGGCGGCGAAATATCGCGTAACGGCAGCGCCCACTGACCCGGACTCAGGCATGAAGACGTTCTGCGCTGACGAATCGGGGACGCTGAAGTTTGTAACGAGCGGCAAGAGTTCGAGTTGCTTCAGCCGAGGACAGATTGTGAACAACGGAGCGCCCGCGACTTTTTCGGAAGATTGAGCCCGACACTCTTATCCATAGGCGAGTTCTTTTGCGCGCTGCGCCGCCTTCACGACCGCCTTGATGAGCGTGACGCGTAATTTCCCTTCTTCGAGTTCCATGATTGCGTCAATCGTGCACCCGGCGGGAGTCGTTACAGCATCTTTGAGCAGCGCTGGATGATCGCCGGTTTCAAGCACGACCCTTGCCGCGCCCAACGTGGTTTGTGCCGCCAGCAAAGTGGCGATGTCGCGGGGCAAGCCGACTTTCACGCCAGCCTCGGCGAGCGATTCGAGAATGATGTAAATATAGGCCGGTCCGCTCGCGGAGAGCGCGGTCACGGCGTCCATGTGCTTCTCGTCGACCACGACCGTGCGTCCGACTACATCGAACATGTGGGAAGTCATGGCTATATCTTCCGCGCTGGCGTGTTTCCCCTTGCAGAGTGCAGTCATACCGGCGCCAAGCAAGCATGGCGTGTTGGGCATGGCGCGAATCACGGGCACATTTGGCGGGAGATTTTTCTCGATCATCGATGTCGGCACCGATGCCGCGACCGACACGATCACCTGCTTGGCCGTAATGTTGCCGCTGATCTCGCGCACGACGTCTTCGACTACCTGTGGCTTTACCCCGATCACGATGATGTCGGCGCCTTTGACGGCTTCGACGTTGTTGGTGCCGACCTTCACTTTGAGCTTCGCACCTAGCGCCTTGGCGCGCTCTTCGTGTGCCACCGTGGCACACGTGGACTTCGCCGTGAGCAAGCCGTTCTTCAGCAACGCCTGCAGAATAATGCCGCCCATCTTGCCCGCGCCTAGAAATGCAACTTTCTTCCCTGCCAGATCATTTCCCATAATTCTCCTAAGATCCGAGCAAAAACTTTAACCACCGAGGACACCGAGTTCCACAAAGGATGCTTTCCCGTGTTCCTCTGTTGGCGAACTTATCTCACCGTTGCTTCGCGTTTCCGTTCCATAAAATTCCATGCCGTCGCCACCACATCGCGCAAACCACGTGTGGCCTTCCACTGCAGCAGAGCCTGGGCCTTGGCGGGATTCGCCACCAGCGCGGGTGGATCTCCCGGACGCCGCGGCACGATCTTGTGCGGTACGCGCTTTCCGGTCACTTCTTCGACTGCTGAGAGCACTTCTCGCACTGACGCTCCTTTGCCGGTGCCCACGTTGACTGCGAAGCTTTCCTTCCCCGCCGCCAGATGCTCCAACGCCTTGACGTGGACCGAGGCAAGATCATTCACATGAATGTAATCGCGAATGCAGGTTCCATCCGGCGTGGGATAGTCCGATCCGAAGACGCTCAACTCGGGACCGAGCCCGGCTGCGGCCTGCAGCGCCAGTGGAATCAAATGGGTTTCCGGATCGTGCAGTTCGCCGATTTCTCCGCTCTCGTCCGCTCCGGCGGCATTGAAGTATCGCAGGCTGGCAAAGCGAAATCCGTAGGCGCGATCGTAGGCTTCTAATGCTTGCTCGAAAAACAGTTTGGTCACGCCGTAGGGATTCACCGGCTGGCGCGGAATGTTCTCCTCGATGGGAACTTTCGTTGGCTCGCCATAGACGGCGCAGGTCGAAGAAAAAATGATCTTCTTGACGCCTGCGTCCAGAGCGGCGTTCAGCAAAGAAAGCCCCCCCTCAACGTTGTTGTGAAAATATTTTCTGGGATTGGTGCCCGATTCGCCCACATAGGCATGCGCGGCGAAATGCATGATGGCGTCGACACGGGGTAGCACTCGTGCCAGCGCGGCCGCATCTAGCATATCGCCCTTTACCAATTCAAATCCCGCGGCCAGAATTTCGAACCCAGTACAAAGATTGTCGAAAATAATCACTTCATGCCCGGCACGCTTCAGCGCCCGCACCGCATGACTGCCGATATATCCCGCACCGCCGATGACCAGAACGACCACGTCGTTGTCCTCTCTATATGAGCCGTTGAGTTGAAGCACTCCCTCTGCGCCGACACGTCAGGCGACCGCATTCACATGTAGTTCCATCAGTTGCGCAGTTTCCAGGGTGATCCCAGAACCGGGAGGGGATTGACGAGTATTGTACATAGAAACAGGTCCGGGCTCTCTCATTAAATCAATGAGTTGCGCACCGCATGGTTGCAAAAACCTGCACATTGTCACGCGACTCCGATGCTGGTACGCTACTCACATTCTCTGGGTTCGACTTCTCCCCATCCACCCAGTGTTGGCCGACTGGCCAAAATCAACCAACAGGATTATACGGGCTCGTTAGTAACACGCGAGAAATGAAACTGGAAGGCCGCCTCTCCCGGATTCGAAACCCTAGGCTCGAAGACTGCAAACCTGATTGAATGAGGCATCCGATGCATCAGCAGAAAAGACTTCTTAGCACCATCATCGTTTTGGCCGTGATTTGCTTCGCGGGCAGCCAGATTATCGTGCATGCCGCAGGCGGCGCGATTGTCCCGACTGTGCCTCCGGTTAATTTTGCCGCACCGGTGAATTACACAGTTGGCACCCTGCCATTTGCCAACGCCGTGGGCGATTTCAATGGCGACCATATTCTTGACGTCGCGGTTGTGAACTTCAACAGCAACAACGTGAGCGTCTTGTTGGGAAACGGGGACGGAACCTTCGAAGCGTCCGTGAACTACACCGTTGGCACTGAGCCTTCTGCAATTACCGTGGCCGATCTGAATAATGACGGCGTTGCCGATATCGCGGTCGCCGACGAAATCGGCAAGACCATTGCCGTGCTTATTAATAAGGCTGATGGTAGCGGTACATTCAAACCTGCGGTCCTCTATCCCGCAGGCCAGGCACCACGCGGCATCGTCGCTGGCGATCTGCGAAATATTGGCATCATGGATCTTGTAGTCGCCAACAATCTTGGCGGCAACGTTACGGTCTTCCTCGGCAATGGTGACGGAACCTTCAAGGCTGGCGTCAACTATGCTGCAGACGTGAATCCGAAATCCGTTGCTGTCGGATTCTTCAGCAACAACGGCATCCTCGATATCGCTGTCGCCAACCACAATACAAATGACGTAAGCATTCTGATGGGGAACGGCGACGGGACCTTCAAGGCTCCCGTGAATTACCCCACCGGGACCGATCCGCGCCACGTGCTCGTCTATGACTTCAACAAGGACGGCAAGGTGGATCTCGCTGTCGCCAACGGTGGAGAGTCGACGGTCAGCATCCTTTACGGCAATGGGGACGGCACGTTCCAACCTCAAGTTAAATACAATGCCAGCACTTCACCACGCTGGCTGGCCGTGGCTGACTACAACAACGACGGCTTCCTCGACATCGCGAGTTCGAACTACGACGCCAAGAACGTGAGCGTATTGCTAGGCACGGGAAGTTCGGTCGCTGGGCAAGCGTTCATCGCACCAACAAATTATGTAGTCGGCAATAATCCCACGGGTTTGGTGGCTGGCGACTTCAACGGAGATGGCTTGTCTGACATCGCCGTCACTATCGGCGGACTCCCGACTGCACCGAACACGATCATGGCGGTCCTGCTGAATGTTCCAGTGACCGTCTCGCCGTCTTCCCTGTCTTTCCCGACCCAGGTGCTCGGCACGCCGAGCGCTCCGCAGGTGGTGACGCTCACAAACAGAGCACCGAATTCCCTGACGATTACCAACATCGGGTTTACTGGGACGAATATGGCTGATTTTTCTCAGACCGACAATTGCGGGACAGCACTTTCTGGAAACTCGAGCTGCACGATCAACGTGACGTTCACGCCGAAAGGAATCAATAATCGCGCGGCGAACCTGGTGATCACCGACAGTGCCCCCGGTGGTTCGCAGACGGTTCCAATCACTGCAACCGCCACGGCAGCGTCATTGTCACCGACTAGCCTCACGTTTGCATCGCAGGTCGTGGGCACGACCAGCGCTCCTCAAGTCGTCACTCTCACGAATGTCAGTGGCGGCTCGACGATCACCATTACCGGCATCACCACGACGGGTACGAACGCCACAGACTTCGCTCAGACCAGCACCTGCGCGTCTGTACCTCCGAAGAAAAACTGCACGATCTCGGTTACGTTTACTCCAAGCGCGACGGGAACTCGCACCGCATCGTTGTCGATTGCCGACAATGCAGGAGCGAGTCCGCAGACCGTGCCCCTCACCGGGACCGGAACTGCGTCTGTCACCGTAGCGCCGACGGCGCTGACGTTCCCACTTCAAGTACTGGGGACTTCCAGCACTCCTCAGGCCGTAACGCTTTCAAACCTGGCATCGGGAGCGTTGACTATTTCGAGCATCGCCATTACCGGGACAAACATCGCGGACTTCCCTCAAACCAACAATTGCGGAACAAGTCTTGCCGGCAATTCCAGTTGCACGATTAATGTCACCTTCAAACCCACGAACATCAACCACCGCAGCGCTTCGTTGACGATTACCGATAGTGTGGGAACGCAAACTGTGACTCTCGCGGGCACAAGCACCGCCGCGTCGTTTTCACCGACGAGTCTGACGTTTGCAGCTCAGACTGTGGGCACCACGAGCACTTCACAAACGATTACACTGACCAATGCTAGCGGCGGAACGGCCATCACGATCACCAGCATTACGATTACGGGCACAAACCCGACTGACTTCGCGCAGACGAATACTTGCGGCACGTCTGTTCTACCAAAGAAGAGCTGTACGATCACCGTGACTTTCACTCCGGGCGCAACTGGAGCACGCAGCGCCTCGGTGTCCGTCGCCGATAACGCCGGATTGAGTCCGCAAACCGTTCCGTTGAGTGGAACGGGGCAGTAACGGTGAGAAAAAAGTCGGCAGCAAAACACTTATGGGGCGTGTGAGTCTTCGATTCACATGCCCTGTGCTTTTTCCAGAGGCTCCAAACTGCCCGCCCTATCTGCTTTACAAGCTACTGGGTATGCCGTAAACTCGCCAAGCCTTCCTCGTCCCCCCGGCGATGCGAAGCTAGCAGGACCGCAACTTCCCTTCACAAAGGACCAATCCGTATGTCACTTCCTCTCCGCAATCGCTTCGTTTGCCGCGTGGTCTTATCCGCGGTTCTGATCGTAGGCAGCGCGTTTCTCGCTTCGGCCCAGACCTCAGTCACCACGTACCACTACGACAACAACCGCACCGGTTGGAACAAGAACGAAACTGTGCTGACGCCGGCCAATGTCGCTAGCACCTCCTTCGGGTTGCTGCACACCGTTCCCCTGGATGAGCAGGTAGATGGACAGCCGCTGCTGGTCCCCGGCGTGAACATCACAGCAGGAAGCAACCAGGGCAAGCATGATGTGGTTTATGTCGTTACCGAGGGCAACACTGTATATGCGATCGATGCAGAGAGCGGCACAGTTTTGCTGAATCCGAATTTCGGCAAGCCGGTGCGCTTTCCGCTGGGCTGCAGCAACAACGGACCCAATGTGGGTATCAATTCGACCCCAGTCATCGATGCTGCGAGCAACACACTCTACGTGATCGTCTACACGAACGATACGAGTGGACCGACCTACCGCGTTCACGCGCTCGACCTCGGCAGCCTCACCGACCAGGTGACGCCGCAGGTCGTAGTCGCGTCGCATACTTTAACGAATGGAACAACTTTCACCTTTAATGGGACTTACCAGCGGCAGCGTCCCGGCCTGCTGCTCGCGAACGGCAATGTTTACGCGGGATTCGGCAGCTTCTGCGATCTGGGCGCCAATCTCTCGCGCGGCTGGTTGCTCGGCTGGGCTACGAATTCTCTGACCCCGCTTCCTGCGAATCAACTTTTCGACACCCAGCCTACTTCTCCAGACAGCTTTTTTCTCTCTTCGATCTGGATGTCGGGCTACGGTCTTGCAGCCGATGACTCCGGCAACATTTTGTTCGTTACCGGAAACTCCGACTACTCCGGCACGACCTACGACGGAGTAAGCAACATTCAGGAAAGCGTGGTCAAAGTTTCTTCGAATTTGACCACAGTTCTCGACCTGTTCACTCCGAGCAACCAGGCGGCTCTCGACCAGTCAGACGCAGACTTCGGGTCGGGCGGATTAATGGTATTGCCTGACCAACCCGGGGCAATCCCACATTTGGCAGTCGCGGCCGGCAAAGCTGGAAGCATGTTCCTGATGAATGCCGACCATCTTGGCGGATACTCCACCACCAAGAACAACGTGCTCGCCACCTATACGGTGGGAGCATGCTGGTGCGGTCAGTCATATTTTGTGGATGCAGACGGGGCCGCCCGCGTCGTTTCTAGTGGCGGACACCTGGCAAAGGTTTGGAAACTCTCCACCTCACCCAGTCCCAAACTGACCCTCGCAGCCACATCTCCTTACATTAATGGTGGACAATTCCCAGGATTCTTTACGAGCATCTCGTCGAACGGCACGTCCAACTCCATTATTTGGGCGTTGTCGCATCCCCTCTCGTCGTCGCAACCGAGAATTTATCTCTTCGCCTTCAACCCAGACTCCAGCAGCAACATGACGCAACTCTTCAAAGGTTTCGCCGGTGCTTGGCAGAATGTCGGCGGCAACTCCAACCTTGTGCCGGTAGTGGCGAATGGAGAAGTCTTTGTGGCCAGCAACAAGCAACTGCAGATCTTTGGCCTGAAGGCGGCGAAAAGTCAGAAGAAGTAGGCTTGTTTTTCAAATGCCAGAAGCGGGTCGTCTTAATGACGACCCGCTTTCTTTCTAAGGCACGACGAATTAAGGCACGACCAGCGAAACCGTTACGGTATGCGTGATATTGCCGAGGTTTCCCCGAATCGTTATGGGATAAGTTCCTGCTTTTGTCGTTGAGGTGGTGGTAAGTGTCAGCGCGGCGCTACCTGTCACGGGAATTGAAGATGCGCTGAATGTTCCTTTCAATCCAGCCACAGAAGAAACTCCGTCCAAGCTGAGCGCAACATTTCCGGAAATGCCGCCAAGACCAAACGTGCCGATATTGACCGTGGCCTTCCCAGCGGAGATCGTCGCACCAGAGTAGGTGCTCGAGGTAATCCAGAAATTTTTTGCCTGAGCGGTGACATTACATGCTGACGGCGCGGAAGTCGATTTCCAGGAAGAACTCTTGTCCTGCCCCGTCAGGCTCTGCCAAGCAGCCAGATTAATGTCGGTTCCGGACTTCGGCGTGGGCACCACAAAAGCGTTGGTGCTCGATCCACTCCAAAACGTATTGCTGTTGGACTTGACGGACGAAAGAAAGGCACCCCAGTCCGAGCCTCCCAAATAGCTGTCGGAGACCACAGACGCCGTGGGTCCGCTGAAGACACTTCCCGATGCGCTGAATTTTTCGGTGATGAGGTTGTAACTCTGGCCCGTCTCCCAGTTCGTGATTTGAATTCCACCTGGCTGGCCTACAACGTTGAATTCGTTAATCAGGCTGCCATACAGCACGTCTCCCGTGAGCGACACCTGTTCTGAATTACGGACTGCCACTCCGCCGCGCTGCCCAATTCCCAGAAGATTGTCATAGCAAAAATAGCTGCTGGCCACGCTGATCGGCCCTTGGGTCTTTTCAATCTGCATGCCGTTGACCAGATTCATCGCCGATATCCCGGACGTAAACGAGACAGTCTCGTTGTCGGTATCCCACGCCACGCCATTAGCCTGATTGAAATTTGAAATCATGCTCTTATAGGTGCTGTTGTGGTCCCACATCCACTTCGTGCCGCCCGTATCCCACGTATAGAAGGCGCCCTGCGCCCCACGCCAATTGTTGTAATCGGCGACATCATTTTGCCAGAGCGAATTCTTAACCTCATGCGACGCCCATCCCACTTGTCCGTTGTAGTTCGCGACGCTGTTTTGGATGGTGAAATTTTGCACCGTGCTGAAATCGGCGCCCATCGCGTTATTCCAGATGATGGTGTCAGCGTCGAAAAGGATATTGGTGGCATTTCCTCCGACAGTCACGGCGGAATTCTGCGGACAACTGTTGGCGTACTGGAAAGTGAGTCCTCGCAGTACGACATACGATTGCCCGGAAATCTGCCATAGCAGAGGGCGGGCCGCTGCTTCGATCGTCGCAGTGGTGACGTTTGTGCCGGCGGGAGGGTACATGTAGACCAGCGCATGCGATGCGTCCACATAAAACGTGCCCGGCAGCATCGAAGTCAATGACAGAACCTGCGTTAGAGAAGTGCCATTCACGATCAGCATTTCTGGATGCAACACGATTTGCTGTTGCGCTGGAGCCGGCGGCACCTGGACCGGACAAAGCCCAAAATTGTACGGCCAGCTCGCCTCATAGACCGTGGAGCTACCTTGGTATCCGGTCCAGCCTTTGATCAGCTCGGAGCCGGAGACAAACACAGTACCGTTGGTCGCCGCCTGAAACGTGATCGGCAAGTTCGTACTTCGCTTCGTCCCTCCAATCAGTACCGATTCCCGATATGTGCCGGGGTTGATCGTGACCCGGCTGCCAACGCTAGAGTCGTTATTGGCCAGTGCCATCTGCACCGACGCCCCAATCGTCTTCAGTGGAGCAGTCTTCGAGCCGTTGTTGGCGTCATTCCCCTTGGCGGCGTCCACGTAAATCGCCGCAGTCTCCTGTCCCTCGTTGACTGTGGCTTGGCCCCAGCAAGGCGAACCGGCGAACAGAAGAAGGCAAGAAACGGTGAACAGGGGAACGATGGCTTGTCGCACAAATGCGCACTTGGGCCGGCGGCTACCGGCGGGGAAGGTATACATAAGATGTTTCTCCATAGAAATCGAACCGAAAATGAAATAGAGGAATCGTCAGAGACGGCGGAGTGAACACAACCAAATTCCTCAATGCACCAGGGCGGCGAACAGAATTTAATGCGGTGATGTCAGTATAGGATTTGTTTCTTTGGAGAAAAGACACAGAAGTACACTCGTCTTCGCCGAGCACCTTAGAGAAAAATCTCCGCCGCGCAACTTATTCCGCACTGCCGCGTTCTAACGTGTTAACGATTTTCTTCACTTTCCGCGAATCGCGCCCCTGTTTACAACGAGGACATGCATGAAGTCGATAACGTCATTGCCGACCGCACATAGGGGAAGGGGTCGGTCTGCTTGGCGCCTCATCCTCAAGAAAGGAGCGACACTTTCGCCAATTGTTGTTGCACTCTCGCTGATTACAACCAGCTGCAGCGGTGGGGGAGCGCATGCGAACATCCAACGACCGCCTGCCGGCCTCAAACTTTCCTCTTCTCCAGCAAATGTAAGCCTGCAGCAGTCCGCCAGCGGATCAAGCACCATCACGGTCCGCGAGAGCGGACTCTCGGGCAGCGTTAGCCTTGCAGCCTCAGGTCTTCCGACAGGAGTCAGCACGTCGTTCAGCCCGGCAAGCACTTCTTCTACGAGTGTTCTCACCTTCACCGTGAGCGGCTCCGCGCCGACTGGAACAAGCACGGTGACAATCACGGGGACATCGGCCAGCCTCACGGCAACGACCACGATCAGCCTGACCATTCTGGTTGCGCCGCCGCCGGGCAGCATGCCCGCCAGTTTCTTCGCGCTCAACAACGTTGACCCGAGCGACGACCCAGCGGCCGACGGCTTGCTGTACGGAGGAGTGGGTCATCCCATTCGACTCGCGTGGCCCTACATCGAGACTTCGCGCGGCGTTTTCGATTTCTCTTTCTACGATCAGTATGCCGCCATCGCACCCAAAGAAGGACCAGCGGGAACGCTAGCGGTGATGGATCTAACTCTCGGTATGACGCCGAGCTGGGCCGTTGCTGACCAAAGCACATGCCGCTCGCTCAATGGCGGTGCCACCGGATGCCAGGCGCCACCCGACAATATTCAGGACTGGAAGGACTTTATTCTCGCGTTGGTCCAGCACTACAACGGCGTCAATGCGCCTCACATCAAGTACTACGAAATCTGGAATGAATGGAACGTGAACGACGCACAGCACGGATTCTGGACCGGCACTCCGGCACAACTCGCGACGCTTCAGACAACAGCTTGCGCCATCATTCATGCGACAGCAGGAGATCCTTTTTCCATGGTGTTGACGCCTTCGACGGTCGGGCCAGCGTCAACTCCGAATGCGTCGGCCCCGAAGCAACTGCAGGCTTACTTCAACGCCGGCGGCAACAGCTGCCCCGGCGCCCCTGGAAATCTAATTGATGGCGTTTCATTCCACGGCAATCTCGGCCTGATGAGCCTGAGCCCCTTCCCTCTTCCCGGCGAGGGGTGTGCGCAAGCCGGATGTAACGGAACCATCGTTCAGATCACGAACAGCTATCGCCAAGTCCTGAATCTCAACGGCCTGCAAAACGCTCCTCTGCTCGACACTGAAGGTGGATTCGAATCTGCCAACATCAGCGACATCGACCAGCGGGCCGCGTGGCTGGCGCAGTTCAACGCTCTGCAGGCTGGACTCTTCAATTCAGATCAACTGCAGTGGGTCTCGTGGTTCACGTGGGGCGCACCCGGAGTCTCCGGGAACATTGAGACATCCCACAGAACTCCTGACCCCGCCGGCGTGGCTTACAGCCAGCTATTCGACTGGCTCTTCGGACGCTTCCCTGCTGCTTGCACCCAGTCAGGCACGGTATGGACGTGCCCACTCACCGGGGCAAACGGTTATGAGGCAGAAATTCTTTGGGACGACTCGCAAACGTGCAACAGCGGAAGCTGCACCACGAGCCCGCAGCCGGTTCCCACGGGAACGGTGAAGTCGCGAGATCTGAGCGGTGCAACGACGCAAATTACGGGGACCACGGCGCCTGTCGGACTGAAGCCAATCATTCTGGAAAATCAGTAGTGCATTGCAAGATCTTGCACACTCTGATTTCCGTCGAAGGCCCTGTCCAGCGGCGACATACGAGACCTGCTTGCAAGATCTTGCACACTCACAATAGAGACTTTCTTCTACGTTTCCAACCGCAAGGAACTTCGCTATACTCGCCCAAGTCAGTTAGAGGTTGCGGGCGCTGTTTTCTCCCAACAACGTACCGAGTTTCCGATCCCCCCTGAACAAGATTAACTTTTCGCCTTTTTGGAGGAGTCTCAATGCGCCGTGCATCTCTGCGCCATGCCGCACTCGTGGCCTTCTGTGGACTGATGGTCCAGCAATTCGCCTGGGCTGCCGCGTTCAAAGGCCCCTCCACTTTCGCCGCCCATCTTGCGCCCATCTCGGTCGCGGTAGCTGACTTCAACGGGGACGGAAATCTCGATATCGCGATCGCGAATCGCAGCAGTAACGACGTCAGCGTACTCCTCGGCAAAGGCAACGGAACGTTTAACACGCAGGTGAAATATTCCGCAGGCTCTGGGGGCCCAGATCCCGTTTCCATCGCAGCCGCAGACGTAAATGGCGACGGCAAGCCCGATCTCATCGTCGCTGACATTGGCACCAACAGCGTTTCTGTCTTGATCAACACCGGCACTGGCACTTTCAACGCCGCCGTCGTCTACAAAGTGGGCAAATCACCCACCGCGGTCGCTGTCGGTGACCTGAGCGGCGACGGTACCGCCGATATCGCGGTCACCAACTCTGGCGACAACACGGTTACGATCCTCACCAACAACGGAAGTGGTGCTTTCACTGCCACGTTCCTCGCGGGAACCGACGCCACCCCGTCGGGCATAGCGATTGCCGACTTCAACGGAGACGGCCACAACGATATCGCGGTCACGAACCAGGTCAGCAACGACGTCAGCATCCTCATCAATCAGGGCAGCGGCACTTTCGCAGGCGCAGTGAACTACTGCGTCGTCTCCACTTCTGGAAGTTGCAGCGCTCTCAGCGGCATCACTCCAGCCGCTCTCGTGGCGGTGGATTTGAACGGCGACAATAAACCCGACCTCGCCGTCGCCAGTTCAGGTGGATACGTTTCCACCCTCATCAACAACGGTTCGGGTGTATTCACCTTGACCGCCACGTCCAGTACTTCGCTGACTCCGCAGGCAATTGCCGCAGGCGTGTATATAACTGGCGGCAGTTCTTCTCTTGTCGTCGCTGACAACTCCACGAATTCGTTCGAGATTTACAACTACAGCGGCGGCAATCTTTCCACGCCTCTCAGTTATCTAAGTGGCACCAAACCCACGGCAGTCGCCGTCGGTGATTTCAATAACGACACGAAGCTCGACGTCGTGGTCGCGAACAGTACCGACAACGATGTCGCCGTTGTCCTGGGAACTGGCACGGGCACTTTTACCGACATCGAGAACTACATCTCTGGCACGAACGTGCGCGCTCTCGCAGTAGGTGACTTTAATGGCGATGGCAATTCTGACTTCCTGGTCAACAACAGCGGACGCACTTTCTCAGTGAATTTGTTCACCGGCAACGGCAAGAGCATCTTCACACCGGCCGCGACCGTAGCTTTCAACGACGACGTCTTCTCGATCGCCACCGGCGATTTCAACAAAGACTCGAAGCTCGACTTCGCTGTCGCGCAGCAAGCAAGCAATAGCGTCTCCGTCGTGTTTGGTGGGGGCAATGCCACATTCGGCACGCCTTCCTCCTACGCCACGGGCACCGGTCCCGTTGCCGTTGCAGCCGGCGATTTGAACGGTGACGGCTATGCCGATCTCGTCACCGCCAACAGCACGGGCAACGACGTAAGCGTTCTGCTCAATACCAAGACTGGCACATTCAACGCCGCAGTCGACTATCCGGCAGGCACTTCTCCTTCGGCTGTAGCTCTCGGCGACCTGAACAATGATGGCTTCCTCGATATCGTGGTCGCGAACAGCGGCAGCTCGAACGTCAGTGTCATGCTCGGCAAAGGCAACGGCACCTTCGCAGCCGCGACCACTTACGCCGTGGGCAATGGGCCCTCCGGCATCGCGTTGGCGAAGACGAGCGGCCATATTTATCCCGACATTCTCGTCTCCAACAAGACGGACAACTCTGTCAGCGTTCTGGTTGGCAATGGCGATGGCACTTTCCAGACCGCCGTCAGTTACGTGATTCCAAATTCTGCTCCAGTTGGCATCACTGCGGCCGATATCAACGCCAACGGCATTCTCGATCTGGTCGTCGCGCAAAGCGGCACCAATGCAGTGGGCGTCATGCAGGGCAATGGCAACGGGACATTCGCCGGTTCGCTCAACTACAAAGTCGGAGTCACGCCGGTAGCAGTGGCGGCTGTTTATGACACCGGCGGAAAGTTTGACTTGCTGGTCGGAAACTCGGCGGGCGGCGACGTAACTGCCCTAATCAACCAGAGTCCCGCTGCAGTCATGAGTCCTTCGCCAACGAAACTCGCGTTCGGTAACGCACAAGTTGGTAGTACGACTGCGTCGCAAACCGTGACGCTCACGAACAAAGGCAACACGGCGTTGACGATTTCGAGCATCACGACCAGTGCCGATTACCCAATGACGACTACGTGCGGGTCCACCCTGGCATCGCTCGGCACCTGCACGATCACGGTCTCTTTCGCACCCAGTGTCCCGGGCGCCATGAACGGAACCCTGACGATTCAAGGCAGTGTAACCGGCGATTATCTGCTGGTTCCGCTGACCGGCACCGGACAGTTCCCCATGGCAGTCTCCCCGATCACGCTCGTTTTCAGCGCGACAGCCGTGGGCAACACCAGCGCTCCGCAAACCGTGACGGTTACGAACCAATCGCCCACGACCCAGACGTTCAGCTTCTCGACGACGGGCAACTACAACGCCGTCGGATCCGGCAGCACTCCGTGCGGTTCATCGCTGGCCGCTGGCGCGAAATGCACCGTCGCTGTCACGTTGAGTCCTACCCAAAGCGGAGCCATTAACGGATCTTTCATCGTGAGCGGATCGAACTTCATGCCGCAGATCACCAGCATCAGCGGCACCGGCACGGGCGGTTCGGCATTGCCTCTTAGCTTCAGCCCAGCCAGCCTGCTTTTCGACAGCCCAGCTCTCGGCTTCTCCAGCTTGCCAAAGACTGTGACTGCGACGAACACCACGAGCGGGACCTTGAACCTCACTTTGACTGCGAGCACCGACTGGTCGCAGTCGGGCACCGGAACGAAGCCCTGCGGCGGCGCACTCACTGCGGGATCCTCTTGCACGTTCGCAGTGGTCTTTACTCCGAGCATTCTTGGCTACTTCAATGGATCGATTTCGATCGCCACAGGTTCTGGAAACCCGGTGATCTACAACCTCGAAGGTCTGGGCAATCTCGATTCCAGCTTCAGCCCGTCGAGTATGAAGTTCGCTCCACAGGCGGTGGGCACAACCAGCCCAGGCCAGATCGTCAAGGTGTGGAATTTTGAGAACAGCAATATGACAATTCTGGGATGGTCTGCCAGCGGTGATTTCGCCGCGGTGCCCGGAGGCACACAACCGTGCGCCGTGAACGGCCAGGTACCGCCGCTGTTACTGCCATTCTGCAATCTGGTTATCTATTTCACACCGACTAAAGTCGGGGCAATCACAGGCGCGATCAGCGTCACAACGAGTTGGGCAACAGGTTCGGAGTCGTTCGCGGTAAGCGGAACAGGACAGTAAACTTGCTGCCGGAGCTGGTTCTGCAACAGCGAGCCGACGCTGGTAGCTTGCACGCTCTTGCATGAGTCGTTTGATTGTTTGTCAAAAATAAAGCCGCCGGTTAGAGACGAACGTCTCCAACCGTCAGAACGAATGGATTGTATACTCTGTGCAAGCTTTGGCCGGAAGTCCTCCCCGTCGTAAACAAGAAATTACCTGACTGAAAGACTAGGGCTAATCGAGACCTCGAATGCAAAATCTCCGCCACAAATTCCCTGTGTATTGCGCTGCCGTTTGCTGCATGTTGGCCTTGATCGTTAGCATCAGCTGGACCACCGCCAGAAATCCGGTGGATCGTTATTCCCCGACCGCCCCCCTATCCGCTCAGAAAGTTGCGGCGTCGATCGAGAAGCAGGTTTCCCCCGCCTCTCGCACGCGCGTTGCGGAAAGGTACGGCAAGTTGCCTCTCGCCTTCGAAGCCAACCGGGGCCAGAGCGACAAGCAGGTGAAGTTTCTTTCCCGCGGGCAGGGCTACACGCTATTCCTCACAGGGAATGAAGCAGTTCTCAGTCTGCATCGCGCTCCCGCAGACGTTTCCGATCGCGGCAAACTCGCCACTCTCGACCCGGCGGCCTTCCGAGCAACGGATCAGAACTCTGCCGTATTGCGCATGAAACTGATCGGTGCCAACACAACCGCGACCGTCTCCGGCACGAGCGAGCAGGAAGGCAAGAGCAACTACTTCATCGGAAACGATCCCAGCCAGTGGCGCACCAATGTTTCGAGTTATTCTCAAGTGCGCTATCAGAATGCTTACCCAGGCGTCGATCTCGTTTACTACGGCAACCAGCAGCAATTGGAATACGATTTCGTGGTGGCACCCGGTGCGGATGCGCACGCGATCAAACTCGACGTGGCTGCGGAATCCGCGATCTCGGGGAAACGCACTTCAGAACCGCTCCGCATCGCCGACAATGGCGACCTGCTGATTCCGACCGACAGCGGCGAAGTCCGCTTTCACAAACCCGTTGTCTACCAACCCGACAAAGCGGCCCACATCCGTACCATTGGCGGCGATCCCGCCGCTGTCACTGCCGAAAATTCGGTGGACGGACGCTGGGTTCTACGGGGTGGCAACCAGGTTGGTTTCGAGGTTGCTTCCTACGACGCTTCGCGGCCACTGGTCATCGATCCGGCCCTCAGCTACTCAACCTATATCGGGGGCACCGGAACCGACGGGGCCTTCGGCGTCGCGATCGATGCGCAAGGCAACTGCTACGTGACCGGCTTCACGTCATCCACGAATTTTCCGACGAAGAATGCGCTGCAAAAGAACAATGCCGGCAGCATTGACACCTTTGTCCTCAAACTGAACCGCACTGGCACGGCGTTCGTCTATTCAACCTACATCGGGGGCAGTTCGACCGAATACCCCTTTGGCATCTCCGTGGATTCCACGGGTGAAGCCTATGAACTGGGCAACACCGGCTCCGCCAATTTCCCAACGACCCCCGGATCATTTCAACCCACCTGTGCCAGTTGCAACAACTATCCGGACGTATTCATCACGAAGCTGAGCACCACCGGCGCAGCGCTGGTTTACTCGACCTTTCTTGGTGGCAGCGCCGATGATCGCGCCTTCGGCATCACTCTGGACTCCGCCAACGACGCGTACGTTGTGGGATGGACCACCTCCACCGATTTCCCTGTCACTGCCGGCGCATTCCAGTCGACCAACAACGGCGGCATCAGCGACGCCTTCGTGAGTGAACTCAACGCTGCAGGTTCTGCGCTCGTCTACTCCACGTACCTTGGAGGCACAGGCCAGGACGTGGGCTTCGGAATCGCTCTAGATGCGGCGAACAATACGGTCGTTACGGGCTACACCTACTCCACCGACTTCCCCGTGACCGCGGGTGCTTTCCAGACTTCGACCACGGTAAACGGCGCGGCCTGGGTAACGAAGCTCAATCCAGCCGCCAACGGGGCCGCCGGGCTTGTCTATTCGACATTCCTTGGTGGCACAACCGGAACGTCCGCGGGCAACTCTGTGAAGGTCGATGGCGCGGGCAATGCCTACGTCACCGGCTACACCTGCGCCAGCGACTTCCCAACTACGGCGGGTGTGTTCCAGCCTACCTTTGGCGGCGATTGCACCAACGCAGGTGGCGACGCTTTCGTGACCAAGCTCAACCCTACAGGTTCCGCTCCGGTTTTCTCGTCGTTCCTCGGCGGCACAGGCGACGACGTAGGATTCAGCATCGGACTCGACCAGTCCAACAATGTCTACATCACCGGGAGATCCAGTTCTCCGAACTATCCCACGACGAAGGGAGCCTTCCAGTCCACCATGGCTGGTGGCTACGACACGATCTACACGATCGTCAATCCTACCGGCACCTCGCTTCTCTACTCGACGTATCTGGGTGGCACTGCAGTAGACGTCGCCTTCGTGATGGCCGTAGATAAATTCGGCAACTCCTACATTATCGGCCGAAGCTATTCCACAAACTTCCCGGTAACACCAGGTGTTTTTCAAAGCACGTTGAAAGGCTCGACCAACGCCATCGTATTCAAATTCTCGCCGGGAGATCAGGCTTGGCCAATGGCGCTTAACTTTGGCAGCGAGTCTCTAGGTACTACGTCAAATCCCCTCAGTACGACGCTCACCAACAGCAGCACAACTACCTTGAACATCACGAGCGTCAGCATCATGGGGACCGCCGCTGCCGATTACGCGCAGACCGCAAACACCTGCGGCACAACGCTGGCGGCAGGGGCATCCTGCACTGTGACCCTGACGTTTACTCCCACCGTCACGGGAACTCGTAGCGCCGTTCTCGCCTTCACCGACAGCGTTCAGAACAGCCCGCAGAATGTAGCACTCTCCGGCGTCGGCAGCTCGAGTGGGGTCTCACTCACGCCCGCTAGCCTGATGTATGCCACCCAATTGATCGGCACCAATAGCCCATCGCAGCCCGCTACCCTCACCAATACCGGCACTGTCACGGTCAGCATCACCAGCATCGCAGTCAGTGGCCCCTACAGCCAGACTAATAACTGCGGCTCGTCGCTGAGCGCGAACGCGAGTTGCACAATCAATGTCGTATTCACGCCGACCAAGGCAGGCACACAGACCGGGACGTTGACAGTCACCGACGACGCGTCCAATAGCCCGCAATTGTCCGCCTTGAGTGGGATGGGAACAGTGGTTTCTTACTCGCCCACGTCATTGAATTTCGGCACCCAGACAGTTAAGACATCGAGCGTCCCGCAGGACATCACGATGAAGAACATTGGACCGTCCGCCGTAACGATTACAAAAATATCGATTACGGGCTCACGCGTCACCAGTTTTTCAGAAACGAACAATTGCCCAATCAGTCCGGCCACGCTACCTTCGGGCGCCAGTTGCACGATCACAGCCACCTTCACTCCGCAACTGAAGGGCGCGCTGAATGCAAACGTTACCGTGCAAGACACTGGAGGCGGCAGTCCGCAAAATGTCCCGATGTCTGGGACGGGGGATTAGAAAGTTCACCATTGAGTTCGGTACACCAACTGTGGGGGATTTATGAAGCGTTTCGCACTGATCTGTTTGTTCGCCCTGACCGTGGTAGCCGTTTACGGCTTTCCGCCAGCACAGGCCCAGCAGCCGGCTACCCCCCCAGCCATTGTCACGTGGCACAACGATATTAGCCGCACCGGTCAGAACCTGAAGGAAACGATCTTGACCACAACGAACGTCAACACTACGACGTTCGGCAAAGTCTTCTCGTATCCGGTGGACGGCAATATCTACGCTCAGCCTCTCTACGTACCGAATGTCACGATCAACGGCTCGGCGCACAATGTCATCTACGTCGTCACCGAGAATGACAGCATCTATGCGTTTGACGCCGACAGCGCGACGCTGAATCCGAATCCGCTATGGCAGAAGAGCTTGATCTCGCCTCCCAACGTGATTCCCTACCCCTGCCTCGATTACCACGCGGCCTGCACGATTTATCCGATCGTCGGCATCACCGGCACGCCGGTGATCAACCTGGCCACCAACACCATGTATTTCGTGGCCCGCACCAAGGAAATCGTCTCGGGGAACTCGAATCCGTTTTACTACGAGCGCCTGCATGCCCTCGACATCCGCACCGGCGCCGAGATGCCAAACAGCCCGGCGACGATCTGCGGAGACTATTACCACACAGGCATGGGCTGCACGATGACCTCCGGACTGTTCAACCCCATCCAGGATGGCCAGCGTCCTGGCTTGTTGCTTGAGCCCACCCCCGGATTCCCGCAAGGCGTGTTGTGGATTGGATTCGCCGGCAAGGGAATGATTCTGGCGTATGCCCCGGTGAGCCTGGTTCGCATCGGCGACTGGACCGCAACGCCCCACCCCAAGAACACAACCGGTGGCGGCGGCATCTGGGGCAGCGGCGGCGGCCTCACGGGCGGCGCCAATGGCAGCATCTATGTCTCTGTCGGTGACGGCACCTTTGACGTGAACGTCGGCGGCAACAACTACGGCGACAGCGTCGTCAAGCTCGGTCTGGTTTCAAACGGAGGAAAGGGCTACACCATTCAAGTTCAGGACTACTTCACGCCTCCCGACGAGGCGTGCCGGCAGACCACCGACGCCGATCTCGGTTCGGGCGGTGCCATGCTTCTGCCGCCGCAACCCGGTGCCGTTCCTAATCTGCTGATGATTGGCGGCAAGGGCAACGTGCCCGACTGCGACGCGGTCAACCCTTTCTACCTCATCAACGCCGACAATATGGGCGGCTTGGGTGGCGGCGTGCAATCGGTGGGCGCTGCCTGGGGATATTGGAGCAATCCGGCCTACTTCAGCCCAGGATTGGTCAACAACCTCTATTTCGGCGGCGTCACCTCTGACACGGTCGGAGACTACTTCCGCCAGTATCGAATCTCGAACGGTCTGATCTCTCCGACCTCCTCGATTTCAAAGACCACCAACATTTTTCTCGCTGGTCCCACTCCGTCAATTTCCGCCAACGGCACGAAACAGGGGATTGTCTGGGTCAGCGAACGTCCCAATATTATCGACGACGAGAAGGGCGCGGTTCCTGCCGTTTTGCATGCTTATCCGGCCGCGAACCTGCACACCGAACTCTACAACAGCAACATGAATGTCAGCCGCGACCAGGCTGGACCGGCAGTAAAGTTCGGCGTTCCGACCGTGGTCAATGGAAAGGTTTACATCGGGACGCAGACCGAACTCGATGTGTACGGGCTTTGCCCGTGCCCGCAGTAGGACGTCGTCTGTCGCGGCGTTAGACGCTGCGGTCGATGTTGAGGTAGCCCACCCGAACGTCGCGACGCGAGGGTGAGATTTTCAAAGGGTCACGAAACGGAGTGTTGAGATGAATCGATTTGCCCTCATTATATTGTTGACGCTCACGGCCATCACCGCTTACGGCCTCCCTCCTGCGTCAAATCAGCCGACCACGACTGCTCCTGCGATCACCACCTACCAGAACGGCAACGGCCGTCTCGGTCAGAACCTGCAGGAGTCGATTCTCACACCCGCCAACGTCAACGCCACCAACTTCGGGATGCTGTTCAACTGGCCAACCGACGGCAACGTGTACGCCCAGCCGCTCTACGTGCCCAATGTCACGATTAACGGCTCAGTCCACAACGTCGTCTACGTCGTCACCGAAGCCGACGGCATCTATGCTTTCGACGCCGACAGCCAGACGCTCAATCCCAGCCCGCTCTGGTACACGAGCCTCGTCAACGGCACCACCGTCACACCAATCCCCTGCCTGGCGCACAAGAACGCCTGCACCATCTATCCCCTGCTCGGCATCACCGGCACACCCGTGATCAACCTCTCTACTAACACCATGTACTTGATCGCGCGCACAGCCGAAGGCGACCCAGCCAATCCAAACTACGTTGCTCGCATTCACGCCCTCGACATCACCACCGGTGCCGAAGAATCCTACAGTCCCGCGCTGATTTGCAGTGTTCCGTATGTGACCGGCAAGATGGGCTGCCAGCTTCAGACCGGAGTCTTCAATCCTCTCGGCGATGGCCAGCGTCCCGGCCTGTTGCTCGAACCGACCACCGGGTTTTCCCAAGGCGTCATCTGGGCAGGTTTCTCCGGCCAAGGCATGATGCTTGCCTTTGACGCATCCAATCTCAAGATGCTTGCCGACTGGACCGCCACTCCTCACCCAAAGAACACGACCGGCGGCGGTGGCATCTGGGGCGCCGGCGGCGGCGTTTCCGGCGATCCGAACGGCAACGTCTTCGTCGCGGTCGGCGACGGCACCTTCGACATCAATGTCGGCGGCAACAACTACGGCGACTCCATTGTGAAACTCAACGTCGTCCCCAGCACCACCTTCAAGAGCGGCTTCGCCGTCCAGGTCATGGACTACTTCACTCCGCCCGACGAGGCCTGCCGCCAAACCACCGATGCGGACCTCGGTTCCGGCGGCCCTGTCCTGCTTCCACCCCAGCCCGGTAACGTACCCAACCTCATCTTCATCGGTGGCAAGGGCGACCCAACCTGCGACGCCCAAAATCCCGTTTATCTGGTCAATGCCGACAACATGGGCGGCCTGGGCGGCGGCGTGCAGACGCTCGGCACCAATGCTCAAGCCGGCTACTGGAGCTCGGCTGCGTACTACAGCAATGGCACCACCAACGCGCTCTACTTCGGCGGCCTCATCAACGAAAATCCCCTCACCGGCGATCCCCTCTGGGCGTGGAATCTGACCAGCGGCTTGCTGGATGCGAGTCCTGCGACCCAGAGCCCCGAGGCCTACGTCGCCACTCCCACGCCGTTCATCTCCGCCAACGGCAACAGCAACGCAATTGCCTGGACCATCTTGCGCCCGGAAGCAATCGACAACGAGAAAGGCACCAACAACGCCATTCTCTACGCCTACGATGCCACCAATCTTTCCAACGAGCTCTACAACAGCAGCATGAACGCCGCTCGCGATACCGCAGGCCCCGCCGTTAAGTTCGCCGTGCCGACTGTCGTCAACGGCAAAGTCTATATCGGCACACAAACCGGGCTCTATGTCTACGGCATGTGCCCCTGCGCCAACAGCCCCGGCGACGCCACCCTAGCGCCCTCAACCCTCACCTACCCCGTTCAGGTCATCAAGACCACCAGTGCGCCGCAGCCGGCCACCCTCACCAACACCGGCACGGTGGCGATTACCATCAGCAGCATCGCCACCACAGGACCGTTCAGCCAGACCAACAACTGCGGGACGAGCCTTGCCGGCGGCGCCACCTGCACCATCAATGTTGTCTTCAAACCCACTAAAGCCGGCACGCAAACCGGAACTCTCACCGTCACCGACAACGCCTTCAACAATCCTCAGACCATGACGCTCAGTGGAGTCGGAACGGTCCTCAGCTTCTCGCCGACGAGCCTGAGTTTCGGCACGCAGACGGTGAAGACATCCAGCCCGCCGCAGACAATCACCATGACCAACGTTGGCCCGAACGCGGTCACGAGCAACAAGATTTCCGTGACCGGCACTCGTGTCAGCAGCTTCATTATTCAGAGCAGTTCGACTTGCCCGTTAGGCTCAGGATCGATTGCCGCCGGCGCAAGCTGCACGATCGTGGTGGTGTTCGATCCGCAACTAAAGGGAGCCTTAACCGCCAACGTCACCGTGTCAGCGGCCGGCGGGGGTAGCCCGCATACTATCCCGATGACGGGCACGGGAAATTAAGGAGAACGTGGTCTTCGTACAAATGGAAAGGGCACGGCATCAGCCGTGCCCGCTCGAAGGCTAGAAGAAAGAAGGGTTCGGCACCAAAACAATCCGCGTCAAACTGCTAGACTGAATATAGTCGTGTTCTCCCGCAGCCAATCTCGCATCCGCAGCGAGCTAATCGAAGATCAGCTCATCCAAAATCAGCGCTTAGAAAATCGCGCCTCTAACTCCTTATTCCGCAATATTTTGCCGATAAGTTATTTGTTTTCAAGATTTTGCGCGCTAAACAACCAGCCTCTAGCCAGCAACTCGAATCAAATCAATATTTTAGCCACAGAGATCATCACAAAACGCGAGCTCTCCCTATGACCACACTTGCCGACAAGAAATGCGTGCCCTGCCGCGGCGGCGTTCCGCCGCTCAAAGGCAACGACCTCAAGAAGTTCCAGCACGACGTCCCCAACTGGACCGTCGCCAACGAGCACCACGTGACCCGCGAATTCAAGTTTCCCGACTTCGTTCAAGCTCTCGCCTTCGTCAACAAGGTCGGAGCCCTGGCCGAAGAACAGGGACATCATCCTGACATTCTGCTGGGATGGGGCAAGGCCGCAATCACGATGTGGACCCACAAAATTGACGGCCTGACCGAGAGCGACTTCATTATGGCCGCGAAGATCGACCGGCTAAATGGCGAGTGACTGATCACGCCTCTGAAGATTTTTCAGGCGTTGGAGGCGTCAGCTTTCGTTCCCTCGCCTCTGCTGGCAGCTTCGCACTCTTTACGCAGTTCCTCGAAGAATCCTCTCGTGGACTTCTCAATGGCAGGTTCCAACGCAAACCCCAAGGCACGCGAAACTGTCCCGATAAGCTGCATGCCGACGTTAATCGCGGTCTGCTGTTGGGATACTGGAATAAAGCTGACGCGCGTCTCGCACGTTATTCCAAGGACGTGACTGAGGTAGGAAACGCTCTCGAGAGGTTCAAACCGCTGCACAACTTGATCCACCGAAGTGCGAATCGGAGTCCGGACTTCAATCCGCAGGCGGCTTCCCGGCTCCCATGGCTTGCCCTGCACCCAACGAATGTCACCAAACAGATTGCGATTGCACCACCGCTCGATGTCCACATAAATGGCAAAAACAGTGGGGAGCGGACAATCGAGTACGATTTGGAAGTCAAACGACTGCACGGCGCCTGCTGCTTCCGGGGGGGACCGCAGGGCGCAATTCTCGACACGCTCCCGCTTCCGCAGTGTAAGGAAAAATGGAAGCGAGATCAATCACACAATCGCTCGCGCCTTGCTAAATCGTCCCGCACGCAGAGCCAATGCGAGAATAGTGGCTGGAATCAACATGAGCGCCCCCGTACCAGTTGCAACCGTGCGCACCGAGATTCCCACGTCGAGCAGGCGGCCACACAAGTAGGCCGTGGTCGCAAACGTCAAGCTGGCCAAGCCGAGGTCCGCAGCGAATACGCGTCCTCGAAATCGGTCGTCGGTGTGAAGTTGCAGCAGCGTTGTCGAGAAAACCCAAACGGTGGAACCTCCTGCATGCGCCAGCATGGCGCATCCGGCAGCCATCCACACCGTGCGGCTTATCCCAAGCAATCCATAGCCAAAGGCAATCGTCAGATACCCGATTAGGATGCCGACACGCAGCCGGTGGTCGCTGCGACCGGCCCAGCGCGCTGACACGACGGGCCCAACGAGCGCGCCCAGGCCGCGCCCGGCAAGCAAGATACTCATTCCGAGCATGGCCCCGCCCGCGGCGTTGATGTTGTGCCCGTGCCAGGCAAACTCGCGTGCCCCCATCACGGTGAAGATCACCCAACTGGGCCCGACCATAATTTCTCCAGCTTTGGCAAAGACCGCAGGGAGCAACGTCGGATGATTGCGGATGTAGCGAATTCCCTCGAGCACTGGAGAAAAATCCACCAGATCGCGTGGACGGAGTGGGGCGGCAGCTTCAGCGTGCGGCTCTGCGAAGCGCATTCCAGCAATGAGGAGGGCTGATACTAAGAAGGAAAGGGCGTTGAGGATGAAGACTGTGTCCCGTCCGAAAAACGCGGCAACGACTCCACCGACGGCGGCGCCGATCATCAGGTTCACCGACCATGTCATCGAAGACAGCGTATTGGCGACCAGCACTTCGTCTTCGGTCGTGATGTTCGGAATCACTGCGCTGCGGGCCGGCTCGAAGAAGGCAGCCATCGTCGTTTCCGCCAGCAGCAAGGGAAAAACGAGCCATACCATTGATCGCGAGCGCACGAACAACATCGCGAGAACCACGCCGAAACGGACCAGGTCCGCGGCGATCATGACGTGCTTGCGCTTCAACCGATCATTCACTACGCCCGCGGTCGGCCCCGCAAATGTCTGCGGCAGCACTTGCAGCACCAGCGCCAACGCGACGGAACTCGCCCGCCCGGTAAACTGCAACAGAAGGGTGTAGATCGAGAGCGTGTAGAACCAGTCCCCAATTTCGCTGACGATCTGCGCCATCCAGAGCCGGCGGAAATTGCGGTTCCCGCGCAGCAGGCGCAGGTAGGACGCGAACGTAATAGAGGATGCGCCGTGCTCGGGTTCCGGTTCCATGGGAGTGCATAGAGTAATTGGTAATGAGGCACCGGGCAAAGGAATGGAGCCGCCATCGGACCACGGACCTCAAGAGGGGGCATGGGCTTTGCCAAGAGAAGAATCTCAACTTTCGGTTCTGTGCAACGGTTGAGTTTGCGAAGGAGTTTCTGCTGAACTGAGGTGCGCTTTCAACACCTGAAATGAGGTCCCCTGCTGTTGCTCGCCGCTGCACTGCGGGCTAATCACGTTCGCAGTCGATTTCAACAAAGTGTCAAAACATTGCGCACATCACAACCGTAAGGGATTCACCGTAGGTTGCTATGTGGCTTTTGTTGCGCAACTTACAGAGACTACTTTCTCTTTCGGTTGAAACTTCATGGCATTCTACGTGCATCATCCCACGTGGACATTCACGATTTAGGAGCTGCTATGCGCACATCAAAGACAATTCTGCTCCTGCTTTCGATCGCACTTTTCTCCCTCCCGGCTTTAGCCGACAAATGCGATAGCTTCGGCAACTTTACCTGCTCGAAGTCGACCCCCAACATTGTGAACATTACGGGCACCAGTACAACCGGACAATCGGTCGGCATCCTTCTCGGGAACAATACTTTTGGGTTTACCGTGCACGGCAACGCAGCAACGTCAGTGGTCGGAGATGACCTGATCATCCTGGCCGCGTTCCCGAACGGCATGGGCGGTTCCCTGAACGGCGTCTCCTTCACCTCGTTGGGTAGTTTCCCCGAGCAAGGAGCCAGCGGCGCGATCCAGTCCACCTGGTCTGGAATGGGCATCGTGTTCAGCGCCCCCGCCTACGGATATGCAAACCTGGGGACTATAGGCAACGGGACGATCTCCATCACGGCCAGCGGCGTTGGCAACGGAACCATTTTCTACGCTGAGATTGTCAATCCAGCGACCGGAAAGATCCTTTACATCACTCCGAACTCTGAAGCCGGCATGTTGAATATTCCAACCAGTTCCACCCCGGAACCCGGATCTTTGAGCCTGATTGGAACAGGGTTGATCGCGTTGGCGGGACTGGTTCGGCGCAAGGCTGCCAAAACGTAAAGGCCTCCATGAAATCCTCCCCCGGGCTACGGCTCGGGGATTTTTTTGAGGTGGATGTGGCAGGATAATTCTGCGCTCGCCGCGACTTACTTCCTCGTAAGTTTGTGTTTTAGATCTTCGGCAATCTGCTTGCCATGGAAGCGGCCGTTCTCGATGAAGATTTCATTGGTGCGCGAGCCCGCGACGATCACGCCGGCGACGTAGACGCCCCGCACGTTGCTCTCAAGCGACACGGGGTCGCACACTGGCCGGCATTGCTCTTCTGACAACTCGATCCCCATACTGCGCAGAAAATCGTAGTCGGGATGGTAGCCGATCAGGGCGAGTACGAAGTCATTCTTCAAGCGCAAGGGACCGCGCGGCGTGTTGATCACCACATGATCCACGCCGATTTCCTGCACCGAGCTGTTGAAGTAGGCCTCGATCTCCCCTGCTTTGATGCGGTTTTCGAGGTCGGGCTTGATCCAATACTTAACGTGGTGGTGAACTTGCGACTCTCGGTGCACCAGCGTGACTCGAGCGCCGTGCCGCCACAAATCGAGAGCCGCAATCGCCGCCGAATTCTTTCCGCCGATCACCAGGACTTCCGTGTCGTAATAAGGATGAGGCTCGCCGTAGTAGTGCGAGACCTTGGGGAGATCCTCGCCCGGTATACGCAACTGGTTCGCGAGATCGTAGTAGCCGGTCGAAACGATCACTTTCTTGGTGCGGTAATCGTGCGGGCGTCCAGCGCGGTCGGTCGCAGTGATGCTGAACTTCCCGTCCTCACCCATGACCGTCTTGACCCACTCATATTGCCGAACGTCGAGGCGATAGTGTTCGGACACCTTGCGGTAGTACTCGAGCGCCTCTTCCCGCGTGGGTTTCTGCAGGGATGTGGTGAACGGAATGTCGCCGATCTCAAGCAGCTCCGGCGTGGTGAAAAACACCATGTTCGCCGGATAGTGGAACAGCGAATTCACCAGGCATCCTTTGTCGACGACGATGACTTTGAGGCCCAGTTTCTGCGCCTCGATGGCGCAGGCCAGACCGGTCGGGCCCGCTCCAATTACGAGGACGTCGCACTGCATCTCGGGATGCGCCTTGGCCTTGGTCTTGGCCAGTGTGTCGAGTTCTACAGCTGCGAGGAATTCAGGCATGAAATTGCGCGGAGTCGGGCCGAGGCGACGGGGTTCGAGCACAACCCGGAAACGGTGATTCTAGCACGCGAGGGAGGGGCCGAGAGGAGTCGGCGCCCCCCCACATGATTCAGAACAATACAGGACGGCGACCGCCCGTTCGCGCCTGGGCCATGTCGCGGGAACAAAACCTGGCCCTTCATGGCTTGTTGCTTCATGCCGTAGATTCAGCGAAGGCTCCCGTATTCTTGATTCAGGCCCAGCACGATTACGTGCAAAGATAAGGGCAAGCCAGTAGCAAGCTGACGGGGGGCAGGGCCAAGGTTTGTTTTAAGGTGACTACTTTCGCGTGGCTAGTTCTACTTCTTCGAACAAGTCTGGCAGGCGCTGAACATCGTCGGCGGAATTTCCGAAGCGCGCGGATTCGTAGACGTTGGTAAAGCGCGCGACCGGCTCCCGCAGGCGCGCATCTTCAATCTTCTTCACAAATTCTTGGGCGGTCTGCGCCGCCGGCTTCTCCACGCCACGCTTCGCGAGGAGCCGAGCCATGCGGTTGTACCACATCGCTGCTGCCTGTTCGGGAGAGCGTTCAGGATGCGCGTGCAGCCATTTCTCGTGCAGCCAGCGCGCGATCCGGCTGAGATTTCCCAAGAACAGAAGGGCCAGCGTGATTGCCGCGCCAAGGAATGCCCAGCGGCCGGGAGAGTGTTCCACGCGATCCTGACTGCGGCGCGCCCACTTCAGCATGGCCTCATACTTGTCGCGTGCCCAAAGGCGCGCTCCTTCCCACAGACCGCGAGTGCCGCTGACCGCAGCCTGGCCGAGCACGTATTGGTGTGTCGAGTCGTAGCTGACGATCCAATCACGCCAGAACGACGCCATGGCGTCGACGTAGAGCGCAAGCCGAGCCCATCCCTGTGGCGTGCCGCTGTTGCCTGCGGGCGTGGGATCGAATGTCTGCCAGCCGTATCCGGGGAAGTAGGCCTCGACCCAGGAGTGCGCGTCTTTGGCCCGGACGACATAGTTTCCGGTGAGATCGTTGAACTCGTCGGTGCGGAATCCGTTGACCACGCGCGACGGGATGCCGATCGTACGCAGCATGACGGCCATGGAAGACGCGAAGTATTCGCAGTGCCCTTGTTTGCGTTCAAAGAGAAAATTCGCAATCGGATCGCTGACTGCCGTTCGCGGCAGTTGCAACGTGTAGCCGTAGCGGGTGCGCAAGTGATTCTCAATCGCGGCTGCCCTGTCGTAATTGCTCTTGGATGTGGCGGTGATCTGGGCGGCTAGCTTGGGCACTCGCGGATCGACTGCCGGCAGGCGCAAGTACACCGCTGCGACCTGCTCGGGATAGTCTCCGACTGCCGTGCGCAATTCTGCAGCTGAGGGAGCGGAGATGTCGGACTCCGCTTCGTAGCGGCTGATCGCATGCTGCGTGTCAAAGTCATAGACTGCGCCGCCTGAGTCGGCTGCCAGTTGCCGGTACTCTCCACTGACGCTGCGGGGCCAGGGAGCGAGGAAGAAGACATTGGTGCCGATTGGTTCCATCAGCACACGATATTGGATCACCTGTTCCCGGGTCAGATTGCGGGTAACGAAAGAGTGCAACACGGGATTGGCCAGGCGCGGCACGGCAAAGCTGTCGTCGTTACGGCGATTCAGAATGAACTGATCGCTGCGCAGATTTGACCACACGTGCCCGTCGAAATTTGCCAGCGTGATGCCCCGCCAGTGGAGGTCGTAGCGACCTATGGTGTCGCCGTCAATCTGGATGTGCATCACGACGGCGTTCGACTGCTGGATCTGTCCAATCTGACCCAACTGCACACGATCGCTGAAGCCGGATGAAAAGTCGGTGCCAAAGGAATATCCGCCAAGGTATCCGGCGGACATGCGCGGCATCAGGAAGAAGACCGCCGCACCTGCGAAAAGAATCATCAACATCAGCGCAGGGGCAACCCGGGCCAGCGAGAAAGCAAGATGACGGTGCTCTTTTGGATCGTTCGAGTGCCGCGCTTGGACGCTGGCCGCGTGCCCAGAGCGGCGCATTTCCATGAGAACAAATGTGGCAACCGCCATCAGCATGAACGCTGCAAACGAAAACAGAAAGACGCTGTCGACGGTCAGGACGGCAGAGGCCAGTACCATCAGAAATGCAAGAATCGCCAGCGTGATGTGGTCGCGCTCTTTGCGAAGCGAGAACATGCGGACCACAACACCGAACAACGCAAGGTGCACCACGGCAGGCAGAAAGCTACGGGAAAAAATAAAATAGTCAGCGGCAAAGAAAACAAAGTAGGCGATCGACAGCGGCGTGGTCCACTGCTCGGAGATCACGAATTGTTTACGTTTCGCGAGTTGAAAGCCGCGGATCGCGAGTGCCACTCCCACCAGAGCTGTGGCGGGCGTATCCAGTCCGCCGGTGCTGGCCAGAGTGCCAAAACCAGTTAATACAAGCAGATACAGCGCCAGCTCGAAGTAATGGTCGATGGCCCGGTTCAGAGAAATCACGCCGAATTGTGGGGACTGATGTGGCATCTCTATGGAGCGGGCGAAAGTCGGGGGCCCAGGATCGAGGGCCGGAGCCTTGATCACCATTGTTCGACATCCTCGACAAGAAGGGAAGGCCTCGCCGAGGAATTCTTGAACCAAAAGTCACATCTGGGGTTCCCCATCATCTTCGCGTTCCTTGCGAGGTTCGGGATTCTGATCTCGAAGACAGAAGTGCAATTTCCTTCATCTTGACCCGGTGTTTACGCCCTGCCAAACTCCCGAGGTCACGGGTAACAGCACCAACTGGAATTTTCCGCCGACGAGGACCAGCAAATGAGGAATATAGCTCTCAATCTGGCAATGGGAATTGCAGCGCTTCTCTGCCTGTCGATCATCGCTGGTGCTACGGATAAGCAGACGATCCTTTACAGCTTCAAAGGAAAGGGTGATGGCGCCGGACCCGAGTCTGCTCTAGTGTCTGATGCGGCTGGCAATCTTTACGGAACGACCTATCACGGCGGCAGTAGTTGCGACTGCGGTACCGCCTTCGAGCTCTCGCCGAACTCCGGCGGCGGTTGGACCAAGACGATCCTTCACATATTCACCGAAGGAAACGATGGAGCATGGCCTTTCGGCGCTCTGGTCCTCGACTCGAACGGCAACCTGTTTGGCGAGACCGTAGTGGGAGGCCCCGCTGATAGCGGAACCGTCTTCGAACTTTCGCCCAATTCAACCGGGGGCTGGACCGAGACTATTCTCTACGCTTTCAAGGGAGCGCCTGACGGAAGAGAGCCCTCCGGAGGATTGGTGTTTGATGCTTCGGGCAATCTCTACGGGACGACGTTTTACGGGGGCACTGGCAACTCCGTGAATTGCATTTCGATCTTCGGGTGCGGAACAGCATTTGAGCTCTCACCAAGTGCAGGCGGCTGGATCGAAACTGTCCTATACGACTTCACCGCTTCAACGGACGGTAACTGGCCTTCGTGTGCGCTGATTATCGACAACAGCGGAAATCTTTACGGAACCGCGTCGCGTGGAGGCAATTACGGCGCTGGCACGGTATTCCAGCTTTCGCCATCCTCCGACGGATGGACTTTCGCTGCCCTTTACTCGTTTACTGATGCGTCGGGGGAAGGACAGGACCCGGAAGCAGGCCTCCTTCTCGACCATGTAGGCAACCTCTACGGAACTACCGTTTACAGCGTCGGGGGCAATGGTGCAGTTTTCGAACTGTCACCGCCAAGCACCGGAACGATTTGGCAAGAGACCGTGCTGCATAACTTCACTAACAATGACGGTTATCTGCCCCACAGCGGTTTGATTATGGATCGTTGGGGCAACATCTATGGCACGACTCGGGGGCTGGGTTTTGGCCCTGCTACCGCTTTCAAATTGACTCACTCCAGCACCGGATGGGCGTTTGGGGTACTCCATAATCTTCCCGGAGATTCATGGGCACCATTGATTCGCGACTCGGCTGGCAACCTGTACGGCACCACCCAGAACGGTGGAATCAGGTCGGGATCCGGCACCGTATTCGAACTGTCTCCCGTGAGGTGAGACGCTGCACGACGTTGCCTTATCTGAGCCGATGGCGGCATTCGTTGTCTTCTGACCACCAATGCTAGAATAACCGGTCAGGCATCGGTCTTACGCGACGTACTCCCGCCAACCCCGCCAGGTCCGGAAGGAAGCAACGGTAACGGGCTCTTGCGTGTGCAGTGAGCCCCCGGTGCCTGACTTAATTCTTTTCCACAACGTCCTTGTTTTCAGCTTTCCGTTTTCCACAGCCCGCCGAGGCTGTCCTTCTCATTACCAAGATTTACATGGCATTTACGACTCTTTGCGCAAGAAACGACTTCTCGTGCATCAACATGAGTGAGACTTATAAGAATCCAGCATTAGATCCGAGGAGTGAAATGAAGAGTCGTACCGTTCCCCCCAAGCTCGCTGCTCCCAATGTCACCGTTCATGTATCCGGAAAGCTGTTTCAGGGACATCTTCCGTACCTCGAGCAATTAATTGACTACGCGGCCGATTGCCGCCTTTGGCCTCTACTGGATCTCGCGAATTTGGAAGAGTTGGACCGTGCCGCGCTCTGCTATCTCGTCGAAGGAGAGAATCGCGACTTTGGGATCGTTGCCTGCCCGAATTTCGTTCGCGAATGGATCGATCATGAAAGGAGCGGCAGCGCCGCCGCGTAGTTTTTTCGTGTCGGGTCCGTTACTGATTGCCGTGTGGTCCGTCCAACGCTGCGTCCGCTAGAATCTGTGGCGGCTTCAGGAGGATGCAGTGATCATCTCGCGTCGATGTCATGTATTGTTCGCCGTGTTAGCTCTCGCTGCAGCCGCAGCGGGGCAGACTGCCAAAATAAGCTCCGTGCTCGACATGGCGGAATTCGTTCACGACTGGCAGATCTCCCAGGAATTCACCATTGAAGTGGCCAACGCCATGCCAGCCGATCTTTACAGCTTCAAACCCAATCCTGATGAGATGACCTTCGGCGAGCAGATGGCCCACATCGCGGTCGCCAATGCTTTCCGCTTCAATCAGATCACCGGCCTCCAGACGCCGTTCTCCATCGACCTGAGCAAGCCTTCGCCGTCCGACAAGCAAGCCGTTCTCAAAATGCTCGATCAGTCCTTCGACTACGTCATCGCCGCTCTGCCGACGATCACTTCCGAACAGCTCAAACGCACCTGGCACATTCAATCCTGGAAGGGCCGCAACGATCCCGACGGTCGCGCCATGATCCTGAATATGTTCGTACACACCGCCCACCACCGCGCGCAGTGCGAGGTCTACATGCGTGCCAAGGGCATTAAGCCGCCGGACTACACTTTTTGAAGAGTTCCGGCGTTCGCGAGAATGTCTAAGGTCGAGTGTCCGCAATCTGAGGGCTGACGCCTGCAGTTAGACATTCTGCTCCTAATCCTTCAGAATACTGAGTTTCATACTTACGAAGAGATTTCAGGAGCCCTCATTGTCCTCATCGAACACGAGCAAACCGATCCGCGCCAAAATCAGCGCACTCGGCACCTATGTGCCGCCTCGTCTTCTGACCAACGCCGACCTCGAGAAAATGGTCGACACCAACAACGAGTGGATCATGGCCCGGGTTGGTATTCGCGAGCGCCACATCGTTGAAAAAGGAGTGGCCACCAGCGACCTCGCCGTCGAGGCTGCCAAGAAGGCATTGGCGCAACGGGGCCTCGCGCCGAGCGATATTGAGGCAATCATTGTCGGCACCGTAACCCCAGACATGTTTTTTCCATCGACAGCCTGCCTGGTGCAGAACAAACTGGGCGCAAAAGGAGCCTGGGGATTCGATCTTTCCGGTGCCTGTTCGGCATTTCTTTATTCGCTGCAAACGGGCGCGCAGTTCATCGCGACGGGAGCGCATAAGCGTGTGCTGGTGATTGGCTCCGACGTGATGTCCTCGATCATTGACTACACCGATCGCGCCACCTGCGTGATTTTTGGCGACGGCGCGGGTGCGGTTGTGCTGGAGCCGGCCGAGGATGATTCGGTTGGCTTGATCGACTTCGTCCACGAAGTGGATGGTTCGGGCGGCGAGTTCCTTTATATGCCGGGTGGTGGCAGCCGGAATCCGTCGAGCAAAGAAACGGTCGAGAAGAAGATGCACTACGTGCATCAGGACGGACAGCAGGTCTTCAAGTTTGCCGTCCGCAAACAGACCGAAGCGTGCGGAAAGCTTCTGGAGCGCAACGGGTTGAAGGGCTCTGATATTGACGCGTTCATTCCGCATCAGGCCAACCTGCGCATCATCAATGCGACAGCAGATCGGCTGGGGCTGCGTCCCGAAGCGGTGATCGTCAACATCGAGCGCTACGGCAACACAACCGCCGGGACAATCCCGCTGGCGATGAATACCGCGGTCGAAGAAGGCAAGCTGAAGAAGGGTAGCCTGGTCATGCTGGCCTCCGTCGGTGCGGGCTTTACCGTTGGCGCGACGCTGCTGCGCTGGGCATACTAGACGTCAGACCTCGGACCTCGGACCTCAGGCCTCAGCTTAATCTCGTGAGATCCAAGGTCGGAAGTCTGAGGTCCGAGGTCCGAGGTCTGACGCCCGCTTTTCCATGACGTTCGTAACGTCCCCGCAGTGCATTTCGGTAGTAGACACAACTTCCAGGCTGCTATCGTTTTTGAACGGCGACCTCCACGTTGGGATGGTGGCGTGCGTGTAAGACCATGATTCGTTCCATCTCCTGCTGCTGTCTTCTTCTGACCTTGGGTTCGGCCGGACTGGCCGCCCAGCAGGCCGATCCCCGCGAAAGCAAGTTGCTGGTTCTTGAACGCATGTGGAACGAAGCCCAGGTCAATCGCGATTCGGCTGCCCTCGATGCGCTGGTTTCGAGCCGCTTTGTGAATACCGAGTGGGACGGTGAAGTCAGCGACAAGCAGAAGTTTCTTGCGGATATCAGAGACCCACATTTCAAACCCACCGCGGCGACTATTCAAGACGTCAAAATGAATTTTTTTGGGGACAACACTGCCGTGGTCACAGGTACTTATCACACGGCGGGAACGTACCAAGGCAAGCCTTACGACCATGTCGGACGCTTCACCGATACATGGATTCTCGATAGTGGCAAGTGGCAATGCGTTTCCAGCCACACGAGCCTGCTGAAGAAGTAACTCTCTTCCCTTCCGGATGGTTTATTGATCTGTTCGGGCGATGGCTCGCCTTGAATACCCCTATAAAATCTTTTTATGCGTGAAAGGCGCGTCCCGAGCGGCATCCGGTGATCTAATCAGGCTCGAGACTCCATGGTCTCGGGCAGGATCGTGAATGGAAGCGACCACTCAGCCTCGCGCATGGAAGGTGCTACTCGCCTTCGCCATCATTTATTTTGTCTGGGGATCCACGTTTCTGGCGATCCGCGTAGGCGTGCGTGAAGTTCCCCCCTTCATGCTGGCGGCAATTCGTTTCCTGGTCGCTGGACTTGTTCTTTATGGCTGGATGCGCGCCAAGGGCACGCCCTCGCCAACTGCGCGCGAGTGGGGCTCGGCGTCGTTACTTGCAATATTGATTTTTGTCTTTGACTACGGGTTGCTCTTCTGGGCCGAGAAGCGAGTGCCCTCGGGCATTGCGGCCGTCATGATGGCCACGATCCCTGTGTTTATGGCGATCGCGGAGATCGGAATTCTGCGAACCCAGCGCCTCACGCTCCGGCTGGCGACTGCGCTTCTTGTGGGAATCGGTGGAGTCGCTGTGCTCGTGAGCCACAGCGTGAGCTTTGGAGAAGCTCCTATCAACACGGCCGGCGCATGCGCCTTGATCGTTGCTGCGATCAGTTGGTCAATTGCCGCGTCGCTGAGTCGCAAGGTGCCGCTTCCAGCTGCCAAGGCCATGAGTTCTGGAGCGCAGATGCTCGCTGGAGGAGTCTTCCTCACGCTAACCGCGGGGCTGCTCGGCGAATTCCGAGGATTCCACTTACAAGCAGTTTCTCGCGGCGCGTGGCTCGCGCTAGTCTATCTGATCGTGGCGGGATCGATCATTGGATTCACGGCATACGTGTGGCTGATCCATCACGAATCGCCAACCAAGGTTGGCACCTATGCGTATGTGAATCCGGTGGTCGCAGTGTTGGTGGGATATTTCCTGGGCGGAGAAGCGGTTGGCCCGCGCACCATCGTCGGAACGCTGCTTGTGCTGGTCAGTGTCATCGTGATCACGACCACGCCTCAAATGAAGACCGCTCGACTGGCATCGGTCGACCCCGAGCAAGTCCCCGAGTCTTGACGTTCTCCTTGTCCGCACGCCCTACGAACTCGGTCCGGACTGGCAATTTTGATTGAGGGTCATTTCGCCCGCTTTGACCGCATCGGCGATCGAAATAGTGTCGCCCCCTCCGCATGCTTTGATCCAGTCGTCATAGCCAGCCTGAAAGTCGGGAATTTTCGCATCCTCTTTCACTAGCTTCGTGACACTGGTTTCTATCGCATCTCTCGTAAAGGGCATGTGCTCGAACGTGTCGGGCGCAGGCCCTCCCGAGCAGTTTTTAAGGTGCACTTTGTCTACGCGAATATGGACAACGATTCCTCTGGGTAGAGATTCGACCTTCAAGATCGTCACAAAGGACTTTTCCTCACCGGCACGCGTCTTGTATTGCCAGACTTGGCCAGGGTGAAATTTTTTGTCCTGAGCTGGTTCCGGGGCAGGACAGGTCTTTTGTCCCGCCGATACGAGCACAGTTGACAGGACCAAGATCGCGAGTGGGGCAAACTTTGTCGTCTTAAACCTCACGGATGCGTCATCTTCTCCGGCTTCATCAGCTGATCGAATTCCTCCGCCGTCAGGTGTCCCAGTTTCAGCGCTGCCTCGCGCAGGCTGGAGTGATCGACGTGCGCCGTGTGCGCAATTTGCGCGGCTTTGTCGTATCCCACCTTCGGAGCCAGCGCCGTCACCAGCATCAGCGAGTTCTTTACGTACCAATCCACCTTGGCGCGGTCTACTTCAATTCCTTTCAGCATGTATTCGACATAGCCGTGGCAGGCGTCGGTGACGAGCGTGACCGAGTGCAGGAAGTTGTAAATGATCACAGGTTTGTATACGTTGAGTTCGAAATTGCCTTGAGAGCCCGCGAATCCGACTGCGGCCGTTGCGCCGTGAACCTGCACGCAGACCATGGTCATCGCCTCGCACTGTGTGGGATTTACCTTGCCCGGCATGATCGACGATCCAGGCTCATTCTCTGGAATCGTGAGTTCTCCCAGGCCGCAACGCGGGCCAGAAGCCAGCCAGCGAATGTCGTTCGAAATCTTCATCAGCGAGGCGGCCAGAGTCTCCATGGCTCCCTGCGTGAAGACGATTTCATCGTGCGCTGATAGCGCGGCGAACTTGTTGCCATGGGAGCGGAAGGGCAGGCCCGTGAGTTCAGCGATCTTTTTGGCTGCGCGCTCGGCAAATTCCGGATGCGTGTTGAGCCCCGTGCCCACGGCGGTTCCACCGATCGCGAGATCGTAGAGTCCCTCGAGGGCCTGCTCCAGGCGATGGATGTCGCGTTCCAGCAGGCTGGCCCAACCACCGAACTCCTGCCCGATGGTCAAGGGCACGGCGTCCTGTAGATGCGTGCGGCCAATCTTGACCACGTCGTGAAATTCCTTGGCCTTGGCGGCGATCGCATCGTGCACGGTCTTGATCGCCGGAATGAGCGCGTTCTTCACCCGATCTGCGGCGGCGATGTGCATCGCGGCGGGAAATGTGTCGTTCGACGATTGCGACATGTTCACGTCGTCGTTGGGATGGATTGGTTTCTTTGATCCCATGGCGCCGCCCGCAATCTCGATGGCGCGGTTCGAGATGACCTCGTTAACGTTCATGTTCGTTTGCGTACCGCTGCCCGTCTGCCAGATGCGCAGAGGAAACTGGTCGTTCAGTTTGCCGGCGATGACTTCGTCCGCGGCCTGTGCGATCAGCGTCGCCTTGTCGGCAGGAAGTTTTCCAAGATCCTGATTCACCAGCGCGCATGCTTTCTTCAGCGTGCCGAACGCGCGGATCAGCTCGGGCGGCATGGTGTCTCGTCCAATATTGAAATGCAGCAGGGAACGCTGTGTTTGCGCGCCCCAGTAGACGTTCGCGGGGACCTCGATCTTCCCCATGCTGTCGGATTCAACGCGAGTGGGCGTGGCTTTAGTAGACGCTGTTTCGGTAAGAGTGGACATGACGGCTCCTGATGCGAGCGGGAAGGATGAAATAACCTTGCATTATAGCAACTGTCTCGTCTCTAATCGCGGATCAGAAGCGTCATCTGAGATTCGGCCGCTACCTAGATATCTCGAACTTGAGCTCGTGCATCGTACCAGCGGGAGGGAACACCGTGAAATCTCTGTTCGTATTTGTTCTTCTGGCCGCCTCCGCTTTTGCGCAGGATGCTACGGCAATTGCGACCGCTGAAGCTGCCTGCGGTCCCAGGGAAACTCAATTCGACTTCCAACCAGACAAGGGCCAGCATCCCGTTTCAAAGCCCGAGGCGGGCAAGGCTTTGGTCTACGTTGTTGAGGATCAGAGGTCGACCTTGATACCGTGCCTCGGCAATTGCGGCCACATCACAAAGCTGGGAATGGATGGCACGTGGATGGGGGCGAACCGTGGAAGTTCCTATTTTTTCTTCTCCGTCGAGCCAGGTGAGCATCATTTGTGCGCCAGTTGGCTGTAGGGCGGTAAACGGGTTCAGGATCGCGAGTCGCTGGCTAGCCTAACTGCGGAGCCCGGACACACCTACTACTTCAGAGTGAAAGCTACGGTCATGGTGCCACCCGCGAGTTTCTATTCAATCGATCTGGAGCCGGTCAATGACGACGAAGGTCAGCTGCTCGTCGCGGCTTCGCCATTCAGTGTGTTTCATCAAAAGAAGTAGCGGGGAGGACTTCAACTCTCCTTTGCAAGAACCACGAAGAAATCCATGCAACTGCAGTCCGGTGCTGGGAAAAACCACTTCGTCGGGAGCAGACTGCGCGGATTGCCTTCAACAAATGCGAACAGAGGCAATCCACACAGGAGTCTTCTTAGCGCAGGCGCAACGCTTTTGGCAGGCATAGATTCCCCGCATGATTAGGGCGGGAAGACAAGAATCGAGAGTCGGCTCTGTTCGGACGTTCGCGGAGCAACTCGCTTCGTCGATCAAACAGAGACTAGAACCGCCAGAAGGCACCGCCTCCGACGAAGAAGTTGTGCTGCCGTGTCTTGCCGGTCGGGGCTAGTGGAAAATCAGGTTCACCTGACCAGAAGTCCCGGACTTCGCCACGAATGCTGAGCTTTTTCCAGACTTTGACGTCTAGACCCACCCCGCCCTGCAGCACAAATCCGGTCGTGGATTTGCCCGGGTTAGTGCCGCCGTAAACGAGCGTGCTGGCTTGGGTGAAATGGCCAAATCCTGCACCTAAGCTCACCCAAGGCGAGACTGCCGTCGTCGGAAACAGATTCACGCGCGCGGCTGGCGTGACAAAAAGAGATTTCATGTCAGGAGGAACGACCGCGAATAGGTACGCTCCACCGTTTACATCAATATCGTGGTTGTAGGCAACCAGCACTTCGCCGGAAATGGAGTAAATCGGAGCCACGAGGAAGAAGCGGGAGTATTCCCCTTCGAAGGTAAGACCCTTGCCGAAGGCAATGGTGGGATGCGGGATCGCAAGCTTGATGCCCTGGTCGCTGATGAAGGTGCGGCCAATGATTCCGCCGATCTCATTCTTCTCATCCTGCGCAGCCACCGATGCCGCCAGCAGGATCACCACACACAGGACCGCAATCCACAGTTGCTTCCCGAACATTCTTCGCCTCCTGCGAGGTGCTCTGACTAGAAAAGGTAACACCTAGCCTAGCACGATAGGGGTGGTTTTAAATCCACAAGTACTATCTTTTGTGATGCCCTGACGCCCAGCAGTCTAAAGGAGTTGCGATGCCGGCACTCGCACCTTGGGATGCTAAAATAGAAAGGTTGCATGCCTGTGAAAGACCTCACTATTAGCGGTTCCGCTGAGTCTGAAGAAAAAACTCCCGTGAATCCGCCGGCCGAACGGTCGCCCGCGCGGCCTCAGAAGGTGGGCTTCGTCAGTTTGGGCTGCCCCAAAAACCTCGTGGACAGCGAAGTCATGATGGGGCTGTTGGCACGCGCCGGTGCCGAACTGACCCGCCGCGCCGAAGATGCCGACATCATCGTCGTCAACACCTGCTCGTTCATCGAAAGCGCCCAGCAGGAGTCGGTCAACACAATCCTTGAAATGGCCGGGCACAAGATCGGCGGTAAAACAAAAAAGCTGGTCGTAGCCGGATGCCTGGTCGAGCGCTTCCGCGACCAGATTCGCAGGGACATTCCCGAAGTGGACGCAGTGGTTGGGACCGGCGAATTGGAGAAGATCCTTGCTGCAACCGGCGTCTCGTCCCAAACGGCCACGCCAAACAATTCGCCATTCGTGGTGCTGCAGTCGCGACCAGAAGGCGATGCCCGCGCCGCCCAAGGCCGATTCTCGCGCGAGTCATGGGATGGCGCGGTCAGCGATCTGCCGAATTATCTCTACGACGATGCCACACCGCGGATTCTGGCTACACCCGGGCACATGGCCTACATCAAGATAGCCGAGGGCTGCGACCATCCCTGCACCTTCTGCATTATTCCGCAGTTGCGCGGGCAATTCCGCTCGCGGCGGTTTGAATCGGTCGTGGCCGAGGCGGAACGGCTTGCGCAGAGCGGCGTGCGCGAGATTACACTCATCGGCCAGGACACCACCTGCTACGGCGAAGACTTTGGCCTGAAAGATGGACTTGCGCTTTTGCTCGAAAAGCTCGCCGCAATCGAAGACCTGCGCTGGGTCCGCTTTCTCTACGCCTATCCCAACAAGATCACCGGCAAGCTGCTGGAAACGATCGCCGGCCACGAAAAAATTTGTTCGTACATGGATGTCCCCCTGCAGCATGCCTCAGCCTCGGTGCTAAAGCGCATGAAACGCGGAGGCGGGGCAGACGTCTTTTTGCGATCCATTGCGAAGATGCGGCGCGTGGTGCCGGACCTGACCCTGCGCACGTCGTTCATTGTGGGCTTCCCGGGCGAGACCGAAAAAGAATTCGAGGAGCTTTGCGATTTCGTTCGCGAAGCGCAATTTGACTGGATGGGCGCGTTCGGCTACTCCGATCAGGATGGCGCCAGCGCTTATGCGCTCGACAAGAAACTCTCGCCCCGCGAAATCGAGCGCCGCCGCAAGCATTTGATGAGCATCCAGCGCCAAATCAGCAAGAAAAAGAAGAAAGCTCTAGTCGGGCGCGAGCTTGATCTGTTGCTCGAAGGCGAGTCGGAAGAAACGGAGCTGCTACTCGAGGGCCGCACCGCCATGCATGCACCCGAAATCGACGGCAAAGTCTTCGTCAACGACTTCCCAGAAGAAATCGATCCACAGCCCGGTCAGTTCTATCGCTGCGAAATCACCGAAGCACACGACTACGACTTGGTCGCGAAAATTCTTTAATCGAGCCGTGCACGTTCGGCCAACGTGGAATCTTCCCTTTACAATACCAATCGTATGCCGCGTAAACGCGTCGTCAAACTCCGTTGTCCCATCTGCAAGAAAGCGGTGAAGAACACGGATGCCGACTTCCCCTTCTGCAGCGATCGATGCCGCCTGATCGATCTGGGCAAGTGGGCGAGCGGCGCGTACGTCATCTCGTCCCCCACCGCCGACGCTGACGAATCGATTCGCGAGAGCAACCCAGAAGACGAGGACGGGAAGTGAAACCCTCTCCCGACACGAGCGATGCTCTCGACCGTAGCGCCAGCGTCCCGCCGGCAGTCGCGGGGGCGTCCCGCCCGCGCGGTCCGCTTTGGGCCACGCTCGTCGCGACTTTCTTCGGGATCGGGCGTCTGAAGCCTGGGCCCGGCAGTTGGGGCTCGGCTGCAACCGTTCTGCTCTGGGCCGGGATCGTGCACGAACTCCCACCCTGGCTGCGAATCCCGATTGCTGTTGATCTGGCCGTGCTGGCGATCGGACTCGGCATCCCAGCGGCCACGCGGGTGGCGCGGGCTTCCGCCGTGAAAGATCCGCAGTTCGTCGTGATCGACGAGGTTGCGGGGCAAATGATCGCTCTCATTGCCGTCCCGCTCGCGTGGAAAACTTTTCTCGCGGGTTTTATACTTTTTCGAGCCTTCGATATCATCAAGCCGCCTCCTGTTCGCCAACTGGAAAAGCTTCCGGACGGCACGGGGATTATGCTCGACGATGTCGCCGCCGGAATTTTTGCGCTGATTGGGATGCATCTTCTGCTGCATTTTGGTCTACTAAGCTAGTAGTGGGTTGCGCGTACTGAGTACTCCAGAGAGACCGCGCTCTGATTCTTCGTGCTCGCTACTCACAACTCGGTACTCGGTACTACTCATGGCATTATCCGATCGCATCCTCGGCAAGAAAAACGTCAATGGCGGCCCGCGCATTGAAGCGGTCGCCCCTGCCCTTGCCCTTGCCGGAGGCGAAATTCGCATCACCGGTTCCGGACTCCGGCCGCAAGATCTGAAGCGCCCTCAAGTTCAGTTCGGCCAAGTCGAAGGATCGGTCGTGGTCAGTTCCGAAGCATTCCTCGTGGCGCGCGTTCCCGATGGCGCGACCTCGGGTCCGGTCGTCGTCGCCGCCGACGGGCACGTCAGTAACGCACACACCGTGAAGGTCGCTGTGCCCATAGCAGAAAATCTTCATCCGGTCACCAATCCCGCGATTGACGCCGAAGGCAGCACCTACGTCACATTCTCTGGCTCGCGCGGGCAGAAAGTTCCAGTCGCCATTTTCAAGATTGATACGAACTATGTCGTAAAACCGTTCGTGGCGGAGATGATGAACGCGACCTCCATCGCCTTCGACCGGCAGGGACAGATGTACGTCTCCTCGCGTCATGACGGAGCGGTTTACCGCGTCGCTCCCAATGGCACTGTGACGACGTTTGCGGAGGGTATGGGCGTGGCCACAGGAATTGCCTTTGACCGCGAGCAGAATCTCTACGTCGGTGACCGTAGCGGCACGATCTTCAAGGTCGGCCGCGATCAGCAAATGTTCGTCTTCGCCACTCTCGAACCCAGCGTTTCTGCCTACCACCTTGCGTTCGGACCCAAGGGCGATCTGTTCGTGACGGGTCCAACGACATCCAGCTTCGACCGGGTCTACAAAATCGATCCGCATGGCAGCGTCAGCACCTTCTACAAGGGCTTGGGACGTCCACAGGGCCTCGCCTTCGACGTAGACGCGAATTTGTACGTCGCGGCGTCGCTGTCCGGCAAACGCGGCATCGTGAAAATTTCCCCGGATGGCAAAGCCAACCTTGAAGTCGCGGGACAAGGCTTGGTAGGACTCGCCTTCGCGCCAGGTCGCTCGGTCATCCTCGCCACGACTAGCGCGGTCCACCATCTGTTGTGGAATATTCAGGGATTGTCGTTGCTACCGGAATAGCCAGTGCCTTTGAGTCCTTCTGTGTCCTCTGTGGTTTGCTCTATTTTCATTTAAACTTCTAAGGCGTGCACGCCGAAATCATTGCGGTCGGTTCCGAACTCCTCTCTCCCTTCCGCATGGACACCAACTCGCTCTATCTGACCGAGCAACTCAACCTGCTGGGCGTTGACGTTATTTTCAAAAGCATTGTCGGAGACGACCGGCGACGGCTGGTCGCAGCAGCGCAGCACGGACTGTTTCGCTCCGACATCGTGATCTTCAGCGGCGGCCTCGGCCCCACCGAAGACGACTTGACACGCGAAGCCGTTTCCGAAGCTCTTGGCCTGGGCTTGCACCGTGATCCCGAGATCCTGACGCGCCTGGAGCAGCGCTTTGCCGAGCGCGGCTGGAAAATGGCTCCCAACAATGCCAAGCAAGCCGACGTCATCGACGGAGCCACCGCGCTTCCAAACCCGAATGGCACCGCTCCGGGCCAATGGCTCAGCGGCCAGTTCGACGGACGTGAACGGATCATTGTGCTGCTGCCCGGGCCTCCTTTCGAAATGAAGGCGCTGTTTGAAAGCGAAGTGCGCGAACGCCTGCGCGCAAAAGTTCCCCCGGCGTTTCTCGCCACGCGGGTCCTGAAGATCGCCATGCTCGGGGAGTCGGCGGTTGACGCGCGCGTCTCACCGATCTACAAGCGATACACAGATGTCGAGACCACAATCCTCGCAGGCGCGGGCGAAATCGAGCTGCACTTCAAGTCCTGCGCGGCTACCTCGGACGCGGCGCAACGGCGCGTCGACGAAGTTGCAGGAGTCGTAGAGGACGAACTCGACGACGCAGTCTACTCGCGGAACGGCGAATCGCTCGAGCAGATCGTCGGTTACTGGCTGCAGATGCGCAACGCGACCGTAGCGGTTGCAGAATCTTGCACGGGGGGCCTGCTGGCAGAACGAATCACGTCGGTCAGCGGAAGCTCGCGCTATTTTCTGGGCGGCGCCGTCGTCTACTCGAATAATTTGAAGACGGAGTTGGCCGGTGTGCCCGCTGAAATGATAGATCGTCATGGCGCGGTCAGCCGCGAAGTGGCGGCAGCTTTGGCCGAGGGTATTCGCTACCGCTGCGAATCCACCCTCGGTGTAGGCATCACCGGCGTAGCCGGCCCTAGCGGCGGCACCCCAGATAAGCCCGTGGGCATGGTGTTTCACGCGGTGGCCGGCAGTACCGGCACAGAGGTCGTGCAACGCAGCTTCCCCGGTGACCGCAAACGCATTCGCCGCTTCGCCTCGACCATGGCGTTGGATATGGTGAGGAAGAAACTAATGTGAAGGCAGCTGCTAGCTTCTAGCTGCTCGCTTGAAGCACCTAGATTTTGACGTTGACTTGGCTAGAAGCTAGAAGCTTCTTATGCGCCTCTTCATCGCCCTCGACATCGACGACTCCATTCGCGAGCGCATCGCGCGCTTTGTCGAAGGTGTGCAGGGATTCGCGCCTGACGCCCGTTGGGTGAAAGCGGAATCCATGCATGTGACGCTGAAATTTATCGGCGAGCAACCAGAACCGTCAGTCGAAAGGATCAAGCAAGCCTTGTCGTCGATTACCGCAAGTCCTTCAGAAATTTGTTTCCAAGGATACGGTTTCTTTCCCACCGCCAAATCGCCGCGCGTCTTCTGGATCGGCATGGAAGCGGGCCCCCAACTGGCAGCGTTAGCCGCCTTGATCGACGACAAGATGGCTGCGCTCGATATTCCGAAAGAAGACCGCGCCTTCAGTCCACACTTGACTCTGGCGCGCGGCGCGGGTGGATCTGGTGCGCCACGTTGGCGCAAAGGAGACGGACCCAATCGCACGTTTCAGCACTTGCAGGAGAAACTGTCCGCGCTGCCCGCGCCCGAGTTTGGTACCATGACCGCCCGCGAGTTCTTTTTGTACCACAGCCAGTTGTCGCCGAAAGGATCGAAGTACACGAAGCTAGCGGCATTCCCGCTAAGCTAGCGTTACCGTTCAGGCACTTATGTGGAGAGGGCTGTTCATCGCCGCCGTGAGCTACCTCCTGGGCTCTATTCCCTTCGGCTACATTCTCGTCCGCATCTTTCGTGGCGAAGACGTACGCCGGAGCGGCAGCGGTAACATCGGTGCGACCAACGTCTCGCGCAAATCGCCCACGCTCGGTGTACTCACACTTATTCTCGACGCCCTGAAGGGCGCTGTCGCAGTCCGTCTGGCAATCGCGTGGATTCCTCAGGAATATTACCCACACGGTGCCGCTCTTATACCCTGGACCGAAGCGTCTGCGTTTGCTCAGGTGGCAACCTGGGGAGCCGGAGCCGCGATGCTAGCGGTTATAGGGCATTTATTTCCTGTTTGGCTCAACTTTCGAGGTGGGAAAGGCGTCGCTACAGGACTTGGAGGATTTCTGGTGATCGCCCCAAAAGCCGTGCTGGCCGCGGCCGTAATCTTCGTCTTGATCGTGATCATGTTTCGTTACATCTCTCTCGGTTCCATCATTGCCGTAGCAGCGTTTCCCGCGTTTGCTCGACTGTTTGATGAATATGGCCGATTCACTCCAGCTCTGGTGTTGATGGTCCTGACTTCGCTGCTGATCATCGCCAAGCATCACGCAAACATCCGTCGCCTGCTGTCCGGCACCGAAAATCGTTTTGGATCAAATTCAGGAAAATCGAGGCCCGCATGAGCGAGATCGCAGTCATCGGAGCGGGCGCGTGGGGCACCGGCATCGCCATCGTGCTCGGCCGCAAAGGCACGCACCGCGTGCGCCTTTGGGCGCATGAGACCGACGTCTGCGCATCGATCACTCAGGACCACGTCAACGAGAGATTCCTTCCCGGCCGCCAGATTCCCGATTCCGTCACGCCCAGCAATGACCTCGGAGCGACGATCCATGGCGCTCAAATTGTCGTAAGCGTGATGCCTTCGCAGCACTGTCGCGGCCTGTTCGACCGCATGCGCCCGCTGCTCGAGCCGCAAACCCTGATCGTCAGCGCAACCAAGGGCTTGGAAGAGGGCTCGCTGCTGCGCATGACTGAGGTGATCGGCCACGTCCTGAAGCACAACGACGGATCGATCCCAGTCGTGGGGGCACTGAGCGGCCCTTCCTTCGCATTGGAAGTCGCGCGCGGCGACCCGACGGCAGTCACAATTGCGTCCGAAAATGCCGCCCTCTTGCGTACCGTGCAGCAGGAATTCAGCGACGCAAGCTTTCGCGTCTATACCAACAGCGATGTCGTCGGAGTGGAACTGGGCGGCGCGCTCAAGAACGTAATCGCCATCGCTGCCGGAATCAGTGACGGACTTGGTTTCGGTCACAACTCTGCTGCTGCTCTGATCACCAGAGGCCTCGCTGAGATGACACGCCTGGTGGTCGCCTGCGGAGGCCGCGCTGAAACCATGGCAGGACTCGCGGGCCTCGGCGATCTCGTCCTCACATGCACGGGAGGCTTGTCACGCAATCGCAGCGTGGGAGTCGAACTCGGCCGCGGAAAGAAATTGCCCGACATCATCGCCGGCATGCACGGCATGGTCGCCGAAGGAGTCTTCACCACCACCGCCGCCGTCGGCCTCGCTCATGCCCGAGGCGTGGAAATGCCCATCACCGAGCAGATGAACGCCATCCTGCATCACGGGAAGTCTCCGCGTGAAGCGATTCAGGAACTGATGACGCGCAGCGGCAAGAGTGAGGTTGGCGCTTAACGGGGTACCGACGTCTCCGGTCACAGAAACTGTTCCTCACAACGTGGTACGCTTTAACGCGCAAAATCCCATCGGAGGCCCTGATGCGCCTTACCAGACTTGCTCTCACGATCGCACTCTTCCTCTTCCTTCTCCCGTCCGCGTTCGCGCAATCGAAGAACATCGCCGAACGCCTCGGCTACCCACGCGATTCCAAACTTCTCATCATCCACGCCGACGATCTTGCCGTCGCCCACTCCGAAGACGTTGCCAGCCTCGACGCGCTCGATCGAGGCGCCATTACTTCAGCAAGCATCATGATTCCCTGCCCGTGGCTTAACGAGATAGCCGACTACGCGAAAGCGCATCCTGACGCTGACCTCGGGTTGCACCTGACCCTCACCAGCGAATGGAAGACCTATCGCTGGGGCCCGGTTGAGTCCAAAGACAAAGTCCCGAGCTTGCTTGACCCCACCGGATACCTTTGGGCCGACACTCCCCTGGCCGTCGGCGCTCTCAAGGCCGACGAGGCCGAGCGCGAAATTCGCGCGCAAATTGAGCGCGCCAACGCCCTGGGAATTCATCCCACACACCTCGACAGCCACATGGGCGCGCTTTTCTCGCGGCCCGATCTCTTCGCCGTCTATGTCAAGGTCGCACGCGAATACAAGCTGCCTTTCCTTGCATTTATCGCTCCCAATACTCCACCCGCCCTGTCGTCTCTGGTCTCCAGCAAGGACGTGATCATCGATTCCGTTCTGATTGCCAACCCTTCCTTGCAACCCAGCGACTGGAAGAACTTCTATGCGAACGCGATCAAGAACTTAAAGCCCGGCGTGACCGAACTCATCGTTCACCTCGGCCACGATGATGCGGAACTGCAAGCCGTGACCGTCGACCACGCTGACTACGGCGCCGCCTGGCGCCAGCGTGATTACGATGTCGTTACCAGCCCTGAATTCAAGAAGTTGATTGAGGACAATCACGTGATCCTCCTCAAATGGAAGGACCTGAAAAAGCTCCTGAATTAGGAGCAAAGAAAGTAATGGGTCTGAGGTCTGAGGTCTGAGGCCTGACGTCCGCAGCCCGACGCCGCAGCCCGACGCCCTTCTTTCCCTGCCAAACCCCCACCAGACGTGCCTTTCCGCAGGTACTTTGGTAACGGCAATCCATCCACCTTTTCGTCGCACCCGCTTGATTCCCCATTAAACTTAAAAGGATACGTTCGAAAGCCGCCGCCACTTCGCCGTCCGGCGTCGATTTGAGTGAAGGGAGAGACTTGTCCTCCAGCGCATCAAACCACGCACGCATCCCGATTCTCTATGTAATCCTCGGTGTGCTTTTGGTCATCAGTATCGTCCCCATGTATTTCTACTCGGCGCAAGTCGAGGCCATTAACCGGGACCGCCTGAAGACCAACGAGATGCTGCTGCAGAATACCGTGACGCGCTCGCTGGCGGATGATCTCGCCCAGCACGAACGTTCCCAGCATATGATGTTGTCCAACTTGTCGTCCGCCATTCAGGTGGCCAGCGGCGGCGATATCGGCGAGAAAAATATAGAAGCGCCGGAACTTCGCGCACTGTTAGAAAATTTTGTTTCGTCTTCCGACGAAATAGCTTATGCGACTCTTCTGAACTCCAATGCCAAGGGCATTTCCGCAGGGCGCATCGCTCCCGATGCTTTTCTGAATCGCGAGTTGGAGCGAGCCTATTCTGCCGCTCGCGACGGCCGCGTGTACAACGGACAGGCACTGGTTGTGGGCGAAGGTAAATCGGCGCGCACGGTCTTTTTGGTCAGCTATCCGGTGAAATACGGCCAACGTTT
>Ga0070714_100000041_pt1 | contig 118739 bp, 117 predicted proteins | sample LARL83metaG_FD_65450 | JGI IMG/M metagenome (GOLD analysis project Ga0070714, IMG submission 65450) | Corn, switchgrass and miscanthus rhizosphere microbial communities from Kellogg Biological Station, Michigan, USA - LAR L8-3 metaG | ecosystem: Host-associated > Plants > Roots > Rhizosphere... | reverse complement strand
CTGCTCGGCGGCGCGACGGAGCGCCAACCACATCCGCCGGTAGCCGTAGGCGTAGTAGTTGGCCGCCTGCAGCTCGCGGATCCGGCCGACCAGCCACTCGTCCTCGACCGCACGAGCAGATCGCCGGCCGGGAGCGTTCGTAGCGGACCGGCTGCTCGAGTCCGAGCCGGCCGAGCTTTCCCATCCCGATCCGGGTGAGGATCCCGGACACGGTCGAGAGCGCCATCCCCAGAGTCTCTGCGATCTCGGCGGCAGTGAAGCGCAGCCGCCGCAAGCGCACGATCGCCTCCACCCGAGCGGGATCGGTCCGATTCGCAACGTGCCGCCTCACCGAGGGGCGATCAGATACACCCGCCACACCCTCGAGCCGGTACCGGCCGACCCATTTGCGTGCGCAGCGCACACTGACACCGATAGCCGCAGCTGTAGCCTCAACGGTCCAACCGTCATCGACGACGAGCCTGCACAGCCGTCGCCTCCCACTCCAACTGAGCGCTGCGTTAGCGTGAAGCTTCATCCGGATGCCTCTTTGGGGCCGAGCTGCCTTTGACAGCGCTCGGCCTCCAGGGAGGCCCGGATGAACCAACCTGCTCAGGAACTACACCTAGCCGATCACCCGAACTAATGAACTGGCTGCTGCAAGTGGTGAGTAACTGGCTCCAGACGCGAACTTGAGGCGACACAAGAGCCAGGTATGGTCGAAGTAACAATGAGCTCGACAGCATGCTTCTGAGACTGCGCGCGGGCGTCCGCGGCCGTTACTACGGCTCGGCGCTAGCGGACTTACTGCAGCGAGCTAGGCGATCCTCTGTAGGCTGAAGCATCGAAGGGCGATGTCGATGAGCTGCTTCGATCGGCTGTTGGAGTTCGACGGGACGACGTGTTTGCTGGAGGTTCAGGCGCTTGGCCATTGCTGGCCTGCTCGAAACCAGATCTGCAAACGATCGGTGCCGTGGTCTTCGTCAGTGTCTCGAGCAAGGGGCGGAGGCGGTGCGGTCGGCCCGGTCCAGTTGGGCGGAGACGTGGCAGCAATTGGTCAGGCCGACTCGGACGACCTTCTCGACGGCGTCCGTCGCCTCGTTGATGTTCACGAGATGTCTGAGCGAGCGCAGGTGACCGAGTCGTACGCGATAGGGCAATGGCTATTTGATACGGCGCAAGGCCGTTTCGATATCGATCTTGCTAAGAGCGGTATCGAGCCGCAGACAGTCTCAGCTCTCCAGGGAATCGATGACCCGTTGCTTGACTACCCGCCGGACCGGGGAATGCGAGAGACCCGTGATGCAGTTGCTGCTCTCCATGGGGGCGCCTGTTCCGGAGAGCGTGCTGTTATCACTGCAGGTGCTCAGGAGGCGTTGTACCTCCTCTATCGTGCGCTTCTTCGGAAGGAAGATCGCATATTTGCGACGACGCCTGGTTGGCAACACGTCTTCGTCGCCTGTGAACCCGACTATACCGACCAGCATATCGTCGCGGACGGCGCATCAGAACTGATCGCGCGCATCTTCGGCGAAGCCGGCGCGCACTGCCGCTCCGCGATCGGCGCCGCATCTCTCCCGCTCAATAGCCCGGTGGAACTCGAAGCGATCGTCGAGCTCGCATGAGCCAGACAACTGTGCTTCCCGCAATCCTCAACTGGAGCAGTTCGTCGCCGCTACATCACTACTTTATCTGTGACGTCTTCAGCGCCGAGCCGTTTCAGGGAAACCAGCTCGCCGTATTCACGGACGGCCGCCCGTTGGCCGCTGCGGAAATGCAGGCACTGGCCGTTGAGTTGCATCTCGCAGAGACCGTCTTTCTTTTTCCGCCGGACCAAGACGGCGACGTCAAGATTCGCATCTTTAGAGGACGCACGGAGCTTCCTTTCGCCGGCCACCCCGTTCTCGGCACCGCGTTCATCGTTGGATATGCACTCGACGTCGACAGGGTGAAGCTCGAAACTGCGTCGGGCATCGTCGTCGTCGACCTGGAACGCGCCGACGGGCAAATCCGATTCGGACGCATGGAGCAACCGATCCCTGAGCGACGCCAATTCAGAGATCAGGTTCATCTTCTTCTTGCCTTGGGGGTCACGTCATCTCGTCTGCCGATCGAGAGCTACAGCAACGGCCCAACACACGTGTACGTCGGGTTTGAGACGGAGGAGGAAGTCAGGCGTCTGACCCCGAATCTCGCCGCGCTTCGAGACCTTGAAGTTGGAGTTGTCTGTTTCGCGGGTCGGCGAAGCTCGTGGAAGATGCGAATGTTCCGTACGGGCGTCGATTCTTTCGAAGACGCGGCTACCGGCTCGGCGGCGGGCCCCTTAGCAGTTCATCTCATTCGCCACGGCGAGATTGCATCGGGCGAGGAGATTGACGTCTATCAAGGCGCCGAGATCGGGCGGCCATCACAGCTCACGGTCTCTGCGTCCGTCGCCGGTGATCGCATAGAGAGTGTCTCTGTCGGAGGGGCCGCAGTTCTCGTCGCCGAGGGTCACTTCCGCGGCCGAGACCGTGACTGATAGGGCCCTGCCGTCGTTCGGGCGAGCCTTTCCGGTTGGGGCCGGATAGGATGAGCGAACGTCGGTCGGGGTCGGCGGGGAGACGGGGCACGCGGCGCACCGCTTTTGAACGCGTTCGACGCTGTTGAAGCATCCGCCGAGACAGATGCTCGCCGCTTTGAAACGCCCGGACGCTTTGGTTCGATCCAGGGTCTTTGGGGCTGAAGATGAACAGCCCAAGGAGTGGCCATCCTGATATTCGCCGGGATTGTTCGTCGTGGGCCGACGACAACTCCAGCGACTCATCCGGAGGAAGACTTTCTGCTGGCCGTGCTTTTGCTTGATGATCACGTCCTAACCGGGACGGCGAATCTGGTGACGCGGCCCTCCGCGTGCGGCCGTTGGCGTTCGCTTCGGCTGAGACGTCCTCGCGACGGCTTCGCACTTCCCGCACGCAGCGTGTACCTAGTCGAGCTGGTCGATTGACTAAGTCCGCGCGCGCGATACCGGTCAGACGGGGTTTCTGCAAGCCAGCTCCTCTTGAAGAGCGACCCTGGAAACCCGCGGGAGTTCGTCTTTAGAGACCTGAGTCACGTGGTGTTCCGACGGCCCGAAACCGGACTTGACACAGCGACGTCACACTCGTAATCTCCGGGCCACTCAGTCTCTGAATCACTTAGTGACCCAATTGTCGGTACACCGTCCCGCGTTGCTCTATCGCTCCGTTGTCGAGCACGTTCTCGCGATGGTGGCTGCGGAGCGATTGAAACCCGGCGATCCTCTCCCCACCGAGCGTGAGTTGACGGCGTCTCTCGGTGTAAGTCGAAACGTTCTCCGCGAAGGCTTTCGGATTCTAGAGGAGCGCGGTTTGATCGTCACTCGGCAGGGGGCGGGACGCTTTCTTCGTGAACTCCCAGCTGCTGCGGAGTCGCGATCTGGTATCGAGGTTGAGCGGCTTGAGAAAGCGTCGATCGCCGACATTCTCGAGGCTCGGATCGTGCTCGAGCAGGAGGTCGTTGCTCTGGCGTGCACGCGCCGAACCGCTGCCGAAGCGCAAGAACTCTGTCGACTCGCAGATCGCCATCGCGATTGGCGAGACAACGTCGAGTTCCATGTGACCATCGCCAAGCTATCGCATAACTTCGTGTTCGAGCGTTTGGTGCGGGACCAGATGGCGTTGCTCGGACAGCTGCACCAGCGTACGTACTACCCGCCGCAGATCGCTGAGGCCTTGATCGGGCAGCACCAGGACCTTGCGGCAGCAATCTTGGATCGTAACGAACGAAGTGCCCGCCTCCTGATGAGTGGGCACCTTGCTGCGACGCGCATGGGTGTCGGTGGGGATCAACCACCCGCTGACATGCCGGAACTTGCTGCGGTGGCGACCGACACCGCTAGATGTCATACCGACGTAGCTACCCCTCAATCCCCCAAGGAGGGATCGGAATGAAGCTCAAGTCTCGGACACCGGGCCTCTTCATCGTTGCAGCAGCGCTCCTAATTGCAGCGATGTTTGGCACAGCATCTGCGGGCAGCGCGACCTCGAAGCGCGTGAACATGGCGGTATTCCTCTGCTCGGCGGCGAATACCTATTGCGCAGCAAATCTTCAAGGCGCTCAGGATGCTGCGAAGAAGTTCGGCAACGTCAAGCTAACCGTCTTCGACGCGCAGTTCGACCCGCTCAAGCAAAAGAACCAGTTGCGCGACGCGCTGATCTCGGGCAAGTTCAATGCCTGGCTTATCGACGCTGACGACGGGAATGTTCTCGCTCCGGAGATCAAGAGCGCGATCAAGAAAGGCATCGAGGTCGCCTGCGTACTCGTCCCATGCGGCCCGAATGTGGCCTTGCCAAAGGTGCAGATTCCAGGGCTCGTGGCCCAGATCGGCATTGGTTTCAAGGCGAATGGCATGGCACTTGGACAGCTGACCGTCAAAGCTTGCGCCAACCGCAATCCATGCAACGTGTTCTGGCTGGTCGGAAACCCCCAGCTTCCGCTCGACAAAGTCCGCACTGAAGGCTTGTATGCAGTGCTGAAGCAGCATTCGAATATCAAGGTCGTTGCAGTTCAGCCGGGCGGCTATTCGGATACTCAAGGACTCACCGCAACTCAAAACGTGCTACAGGCGCATCCCGACCTCAATGTGATTGTGTCGTCGGGCGATCAGATGATCGCCGGCGCACAGCGGGCCGTAGCAGCTGCCGGCAAGACCGACATCGCGCTGATCGGCCTTGGCTGCACGTTCGAGGCCAAAGCGCTGATCCTCGCGGGAAAGCAGTACGCGTGCGCGGTCTATCTGCCACGGACGGAGGCGCGCGTCGCAGCGGGCTATCTGATTCAGGACGTTCGCGGGGCGCATATCACGAACAAGACCGTTGACCCAATCCAGTACAGCCCCATCGGAAGCCTCGGCACGAACTCAAACATCGCCAAGTTCACGCCAGAGTTCCACTCCTGAGCCACTGCAGATGGCGAACGCCGATCATTCCAGAGCGGGCACTCTCGACATCCGTACGCACCGGATCACGAAGCGCTTCGGCGGAGTCAGTGCTCTGTCTGATGTCTCTGTTGAGGTCCGCGCGGGCTGTATTCACGCGCTCGTTGGTGAGAACGGTGCTGGCAAGTCCACCTTGGGAAAAATCATCGCCGGCGTTCACGAACCTGATAGTGGCGGGCTATACCTCGGCGGCGTGGCCGTCCGGTTCGGATCTCCTCGCGACGCGCGTAGATACGGGGTCGCGCGCGTCGCGCAGGAACCCACGCTCGTACCGCGGCGATCGGTACTTGAGAACGTCTATCTTGGTGTTGAGCCATCTTCGGTCGGCTTTACGCGGCAGAAGCAACTACGGAAGCACTACCGGCATCTGGAGAAGGAACTCGGGTATTCGCTTGATCCGCACGATTTTGCGGGATCCCTCCGGCTAGCCGACCAACAAAAGGTTGAGGTGATGCGAGCGGTTGCCCGTAATGCTCGGGTGATTGTGTTCGACGAACCAACCGCATCGCTTCCAGCCGATGATGCCGAGCGGCTATTTGCGACGGTCCGACAACTGAGCTCCGCCGGCACGACGGTCGTCTACATATCGCACTATTTGGAGGAAGTCCTGGCGTTGGCCGATTCCGTTTCCGTCCTACGGGACGGCCGCCTCGTCCGGACCGCTGCAACGGGAGATGAGACGCCCGAGACACTCATTCAGGCAATGCTCGGGCGCTCGCTTGAGCACTTCTTTCCGGAGAGAGCGCAGACGTTCGGGATCAACCCGCCGGTGCTTTCGGTAGAGAACCTGTCGTTACGAGGCGCGTTTACGGACGTTTCATTTGAGATCTGCGCCGGTGAGATCGTCGGCCTCGCAGGCCTCGTGGGCTCAGGGCGCAGCGAGGTGGCACACGCGATCTTCGCCGCACACAAGCATGACAGCGGCGACGTCGTGATGGAGGGCCGCAAGACTCGATTCCGGCGGCCCAGTGATGCGATGCGTGCGGGCATTGCGCTCGTGCCGGAGAACCGTACGCGCCAAGGGTTACTGATGAAGCGATCGGTAACCGAGAACATCGCCCTCGCAAGCCTGGATGACAGGAGCATCGCTGGAGTGGTCAATCAAACGCAGGAGCGTCGCCTCGCGCGGGAAATGGTTGAACGTCTCGATGTCCGAACCTCGGAGCTCACCACGCACGCTGGTGCCTTGTCGGGCGGAAACCAGCAGAAGCTTCTCTTCGCGAGATGGCTTGCGCGGTCGCCCAAGGTCTTGATCGTCGACGAACCGACCCGCGGCGTCGACGTGGGGGCCAAGAGCGCGATTTACGGACTCCTCAAAGAGTTGGCTGATCGTGGTACTGCCGTCCTCCTCATCTCCTCTGAGATCGAGGAGATTGTCGGCCTCTCGGATCGGGTCCTCGTGATGCGCGACGGTCGACTGGTCGCCGAGTTCGAACGCTCGCAAGCGACTGAGGACGCGGTAATCGTCGCTGCCTTCGCAGCAACCTCGGCCGTCGCATGAGTATTCCCGCCGAAAAGCACGTGACGCTGACCGCTACTCGGAAGCGCTCAATGTCTGTCAGTCTCTCTTGGCTCCGCGACTACGGAATCGTTGTCGCGTTCATCCTGCTCTGCGCGATGCTGTCGATTGGTAGCAGCGCCTTCCTAACGACGGCCAACCTCCTCAATGTGCTCTACCAAGCTTCACCGATCGGGATCATCGCTTGCGGAGGCACGCTGGTCTTCATCGCGGGTGGATTTGATCTCTCCGCCGGCGCGATTGCCACCTTCGCGGGCATTATCTCCGCGAAGATCGCGGCAAACACGGGGGCGGGTGTTCCGGTAGCGCTCGTCGCTGGCGCGTTGACGGGGCTTGGGTTCGGTATCGCAAACGGCCTGTTGGTAACGGTGGGCAAGATCAACGCGTTCATAACCACGTTTGCAACGTCGATCATGATCGGCGGTCTGTCGCTTGCGGTCACAAGTGGGTTTCTAATCACCGTTACGGATCCGTCGTTCGCGTCAATCGGAACGGGCGGGATAGGAGGACTTCGCTATCCCGTTGTCGTCTGGATTGTCTTTGCGCTCCTGTGTGGGACCTTGCTCTGGCGGACAACGCTGGGGCGTTACATGTATGCAGTCGGCGGCAACTCCGAAGCTGCACGGCTCTCCGGGGTGCGGATCTACGTCGTTAGGACAGCTGCGTTCGCAGCGTCAGGGCTGAGCGGTGGCATCGCCGGAGTGTTGTTAGCGTCTGAAGTCTCCACCGGGCAGCCTGACGCCAATCAGGGCCTGGTCTTCAATGCGATAGCCGCAATCGTGCTTGGCGGGACCTCAATCCTCGGCGGCGAGGGCGCCATCTGGCGGACGGTGCTTGGCTCGCTGCTCTTCCAGTTGATCGGCAACGGGTTCAATCTCATGAATATGCAACCGGTCTACCAGCAGGTCATCCTCGGAGCCGTTCTCCTCGCCGCCGTCGGTCTTGATGCATGGACGCGGAGAACACGCACGTGACAGATCCGAAAGGCCAGAACTCGATCAGTTCGACCTACTGGCGCTGCTCACCGAGCGAGTTAGCCGACGGCGTTGCGTCGTTCGGATTCAAGCTCAGCGACGAAGAACTTGAGCGACTTACCGACGAGGCAGAGCGGATCATCCAAGACTCTTTCGTCGGCCTCACGCCGGCGCAGCGTACACTCGAGGCTGCGCCACTTGCGGAGTCCTGGCCCCCGACTGAGGACGACGACCCGCTGAACGCGTTCATTCACCGATGTCGCCTCAGGTGTCGCGCTAACGGGCCACTCAGCGGTTTGCGGATTGCGGTCAAGGCAAACATCGCCGTCGCTGGCCTTGAGCTCAGCTGCGGATCACCGGTGCTTCGCGGGTTTCATCCAACGCGTAACGCAACGGCCGTCGACCGGCTGCTCCAGGCTGGCGCGGAAATCGTCGCGATAGCCAACATGGACGATCTGGGCGTCTCGGGTGACGGGACAACCGGGTGTTATGGCGCCGTCCGCAATCCGAACGCCGCCGAGCTATGCGCGGGGGGCTCTTCGGCAGGGTCAGCCGCCGGTCTTGCCTACGATAACCTCGACGCTTCTTTGGGCACTGACCAAGGCGGGTCGATCCGGATCCCTGCATCTTGGTGTGGTGTGCTCGGACTCAAACCAACCTATGGCGCGATTCCCTATACGGGGATCGTCGGCCTCGACCGTGGAGTCGACCACGTTGGGCCGCTCGCGCGCGATGTCGACACACTCTCAACTGTGTTCGCCGCAATCGAAGGCGCTAGTGGAGGCGATTCACGCACCCGAAACATCGGATCTCACTCGACCGTCCGGTGCCTGGAGTTCCCTAACAGAATCGCACTTCTGCGTGAGGGCTTCGAACTCGCAAACTCTGACGTACAGAATGCGGTCCACTCCGCGCTCGATGACCTGCGGCGAGGCGGAATCACGGTCGACGAGATCTCAATCCCGCAACATACATACGCGTCACGCATCGCGACGCTGATCGGCCTGGAGGGTGCAGCGGCGACTCTCGAGGCAGGCGGCAACGGTTATGGCTGGGTTGGGCAGTACTGGCCCGAACTCGCGGAGGCGCTGCACAATGGGCTACGTACTTCAGGGCATCTGCTGGCACCTCACGTGAAGCTCACCTTGGCTCTTGGTCTACACCTACGCCGACGGTACGGCGGGGCTCTGTACGCACGGGCTCAAGAGGCTCGAATACGGCTGACCGATGCCTACGACCGTGCGTTGTCGCGACAGATCCCGATCGTGATGCCGTCAACGCCGTTCCCGGCACAGCCAGTCGCGACCACCAAGAATATCGCCGAGCAGCTAAGGCGCGGCTGGTCCAGTTCTGCGAACACGCACGCCGCCAATCTCACAGGGCACCCAGCGCTCAGCCTGCCCGTCGCACACGTCCAAGGTCTACCGATTGGATTGATGGTCGTTGGCCGCGAAGGCGACGAGTGGCGACTTCTGGATCTGGCACGCCACATCGAGCGCAACCACGGATGGCGTGAGCCAAAGCCGCTCCGGTTCGAAGGACAGCGCAGCGAGGCGGATTCGTGACGACTGCCATACCGGATCCTCGGCCGGCGCAGGTCGCGATCGACATCGGCGGCACATTCACAGACATCCTCGTCAGCGACGGCGCGACCATAGTCGCAAAGAAGGTCCCTTCAACGCCGGACAGCCCCGCCACAGCCGTGATGGCAGCCCTCCTCACGGCTGTTCCAAACCCGGAGATGGTCAACTTCTTCGTACACGGTCAGACAGTCGGCCTGAACGCGTTCCTTGAGCGCAAGGGCGTCCGAGTTCTTTTGTTAATGACCGAGGGTGCATCAGACAGCTACACAATCGCGCGACACGACCGCAAAGAACTGTGGGCGCTCCGATATCGCAAGCCGGCCCGGCTCGTACCTCGACGCGACGTTCACGAGGTGCATGAGCGATTACACGCAGACGGGACTATCGAAATACAGTTGGACCGCAGATCACTCGATCCTGTCATCGACAAGATCGCGGCGGACCAGATCTCATCTGTCGCCGTCTGCCTGCTCCATTCGTATCTCAACCCGGTCCACGAGATCGCAGTTGGGCATGCTTTGCAAGAGCGGTTTCCCAACCTTGCGGTGACTCTGTCGCACGAAGTCGCGCGTGAATGGCGCGAGTATGAACGCGCGTCAACCGCAGTGCTCAACGCCTACATCGCGCCCAGTGTTCAAACCTACCTATCGACGCTCGTCGAACAACTCGAGCGCGTAGACATCAAGACACCACCCATGATCATGCAGTCGAGCGGCGGTGTCACCACCGTCAGCGCCGTTCGAGAGCGCCCCGTTAAGACACTGATGTCCGGTCCGGTCGGCGGCACCGTCGGCGGTGAGGTTCTGGCCCGGATCATCGGCCGACCCAACCTTCTGTGCGTCGATATGGGCGGCACATCTTTCGACTTGAGCCTTATCGTCCAGGGCCGGCCGCGAGTTACCACCGAGGTTGAGCTCCAGGGACTTCCAGCGCTTGTCCCAATGATCGACATTCGTACGATCGGTGCGGGCGGCGGGTCGATCGCCTGGATCGAGGCGGGCGGGCTGCGAGTGGGACCGGCGAGCGCGGGCGCGAACCCAGGTCCCGCCTGCTACGGCCGGGGAGGCACCGAACCAACCGTCACCGACGCAAATCTGCTACTCGGCCGAATCAGCGCGGACAGATTCGCGGACGCAACGCTCCAACTTGACGTGGACGCATCAGCCCGCGCAATCGCCCCTCTCGCTCGATGCCTGGACCTCGACGAGACCCGTCTGGCCGCGGGGATCATCTCGATCATCAACGCGAGGATGGCCGACGCTATGCGCGCCATCACCGTCGGACAAGGAATCGACCCGCGTGAGTTCAGCCTCGTCGTCTATGGCGGTGGTGGGCCGGCGCACGCGGCATCGCTAATGGCCGAACTCGACATGCCCGAGGCGATCATCCCGGCGAACCCCGGCACGTTCTCGGCGTGGGGAATGTTGCAGAGCCATCGACGGTATGACCTCAGCGCACCGTTCTACGCAAATGTCGAAACGGTCGACCGTGACTCGCTGGAAAGCATCTTTACCGAGTTGCAGCACGAGGGCGAGACCTTCTTCGCCGCAAACAGCCTAGGGATCCCGACAGTCGATAGAGCGGCGGACGTTCGGTACGTCGGCCAGGAATACACGCTCCAGGTCGACGCCAAAGGCGGCCCAGGCGAGCTCGTAGCGCAGTTCCATCGCGCGCACCAGGCCCGCTTCGGCCACTCTCGCCCAGCCGCACCGGTGGAGATCGTAAATCTCCGTGTTGCGCTAAGCAGCAAAGGAATCTCGACTCTCTCCGAGCAAGCTGATGACCTGACTGCAGAACCGGTAAATACGAGGCTGCGCATGGTGTTCTTTGTCGAAGACTGGGTCTCCACCCAGATCATCGCCCGCGCAACGTTGCCAGTCGGTCACGAGGTTAGCGGGCCGGCGGTGATCGAAGAGCAGACGTCGACGACAATCGTGCCGCCGGGCTTCCGTGCAGTCGTCGACCAGACAAGGAACCTCATCTTGACCCGATCGGATGTCTGACATGCCGCGTATCTCCGCGCAAAGAGCGGATCCGGTCACCACCGAGATCATCAGGAACACGTGCATCTCGTGCGCTCAGGAGATGAATAGCGCTCTGATTCGCAGTGCGCACTCCCCGATCATCTATGAGGGCAAAGACTGCTCGTGCGCGCTGCTCGACGAGAGTGCGCGCGTGATCGGCCAGTCGGACGGCCTACCGCTATTTCTCTCCAATCTCGAAGAGTGCGTTCTTGTCACCGCACGGAAGATCGGCTGGGACAGCTTCCGTGATGGTGATGTGTTCTTCTTGAACGACTCATACTTGACCGGCGCCCACCTCAACGACGCAACCATCTTCGCGCCGATCTTTTGGATCGACCAGCTCGTTGGATTTGCAGTCACTCGAGCGCACTGGATCGACGTAGGCAGCAAGGACACGGGCGGCTCGATGGATTCGACTGAGATCTTCCAAGAAGGAATACGGTTCGGCCCCACCCGCCTCGCTGTCGAAGGAGAGGCAGTCGACGATGTCATAGACGTGATCGCGCGCAACAGCCGCTTCCCAGAGGACCTTCTCGGGGACCTAAACGCCCAGATAGCGGCCTGCAAGCTTGGCAGCCGCAGATTCCAAACGATCCTAGACCGCTATTCGTACCCGAGCTTTTGCGCCGCCCGCGACGAATTCTTCCGCCAGACAGACAGGCTCGACCGTGCGGCGATTCGGAGCATTCCCGACGGTGTGTACGCAGCGTCAGGCACCCTCGATGACGACGGGCGTGGCCATGGGCCGTTGCCGATCGCCGTCCGCATCACCTGCCACGACGATCAGCTGCACGTCGATCTAGCCGGTACCTCGCCGCAAGCAGAGGGTCCCATCAATTGCGGCAGAGCACAGACCGTCTCAGCGGTCCGCGTCGCCTTCAAGCTGCTGATCTCTCCCGATCGCCCCGCCGATGGCGGCTCGTATCAGTCCCTGACTGTCAGCGTGCCCTCGGCGTCTCTCCTTGATGCCAAACCACCCGCGCCCTGCTACTTCTACTGGACTCCGCTCGGACTGCTCATCGATCTCATCATCCGCGCGCTCTCACCCGTCCTGCCAACGCAGGCAGCCGCGGCCCACTATGGAGACGGGATGATCATGCGTCTCTTCGGCGTCGATCCTCGAACGGACGAGCGCTTCCTAATGACGGGACCGCATCCGGGAGGCTGGGGCGCATCGATATGCCAAGACGGCGAAGACGCACTAATCAACATCGCGAACGGCGCCTTCAAGGACTACCCGATCGAAGTGATCGAGAAGAAGTACCCGATCGTCGTGCGCGAGTACGCGATCCGCGCCGACAGTGGCGGGGCAGGAAGATATCGGGGCGGCTGCGGAATCATCAAGTGGCTCGAGCCGCTGGTGGAAGTGCGAACCTCACTCTGGTTCGAGCGATCGGTTACACCTGCTTGGGGTCTCGACGGGGGAAGTGCAGGCGCCTCTCCAGAGGTCATCGTGCATCGACGTGACGGCACCTGCGAAACCTTCTTGAAGGCAACCGCACTGCCACTCTTGCCCGGTGACGCCCTGGAGCTTCGAACCGGAGGTGGAGGAGGTTGGGGTGATCCAATGGAGCGGCCGCCTGAACTTGCTCTTGGCGACGTTCAAAGCGGCTACATCAGTCCGCAAGTAGCCGAAGCGGTCTATGGCCTCGTCTTGTCACACGATGGCATCGACATCGACCGCACAGTCGCACGTCGCGCCGCGCGACGCACCAGCCGACAGTCCGCGATTCAGGAAGCCTAGTTGGACTTGGTCCGTCAATGTCTCGACCTAGTCGCCGACAAAGGAGAGTGTTTCTTGCCAACCGTCATGATTTACCAGTCACGCCGAAGCACTGAGGAGAAGCGAAACGTCATCGGCCCAGTCACAGAGGCGATCGCCGATGCCTACGGGCTGAGACGTGACCAGATCCAGGTGTACTTCCACGAGTCCGACGCCGAAAGCTGGGGCAAGGACGGCGTCCTGCAGACCGACACCGAAGCCAATTCAACGGCGTGAGCGAAGGCGATCACCGCTCGCACGCCGTCCAGGCAACGCCGTGTCCGCATTGGCAGCCAATAACGATTGCCGCTGTCGAGGCGATTCCGCTAGGCGCTCGACTAACAACGCCATTTCGGTTTGCGAACGTCGTTCGCACCGCGTCAGAAAACGTCATCGTACGGCTGACGTCCACAGCCGGCATTTGCGGATATGGGGAGGCGTGCCCGGTACCTCAGCTGACCTCCGAGCGCGGTCGCTCGATTGCACAACTCATCGACCTAGAAGTCGCCCCGTTTCTCCGTGACGCGGAAGCTTCGGAGCGCCTGCATCTCCTCGATCGCGTTGCAAAGAGTTTACCCAACGCCCCTTTTACCCGTGCCGCCATCGATGTCGCCCTTCTAGACCTCGTTGGTCGAACGACAGGACTGCCGATGCATGTGCTTATCGGCGGACGATATCGAGACAAGATTGAAGTCCATGGCTCGGTCGGATGGAGCGGAGACACCGCTGAGATGGTCGCGTCGGCACGAGCACAGGCTGAGCTCTTCCGCGTCCTAAAACTCTACGCCGGCCCAGGTTCAATCGACGAAGACGTGAAACGAATCGAAGCGGTCCGCGAGGCGGTCGGGCCTGGACATCCCTTCCTCGTCGACGTCAACGGCCTCTGGACCCCGCGCGAGGCGTGCTCAGTCGGTGCCAGGCTGAAGGACTGCGGCGTCGCACTTCTCGAACAGCCCGTCTCGCCTCTTGACGCAAGCGGCCAACGCCGAGTTGCCGCAACCTATGAGGCGGACTTTGGGATCGATGTAGCTGCAGACGAATGTGTTCGATCTCCCAGCGACGTCGCCATGGTTGCAGCCGAGCAAGGAGCGACGGTGGTCAACCTCGGGATGTCCAAACTCGGAGGCCCATCAGCGGCGTCAGCCGCGGCGGCGGTAGCACAAGCCCACCGACTGCAGATCATGATCGGCAGCGTCATCGAGCTGGGCGTGGCCACGGCAGCCGGCTTGCATCTCGCAGCGAGCATCCCGACCCTCGCATACCCGAGTTATCTCATGGGGCCACTCAAGTACCACCAGCAAGTAACGTGGCCGACAGTCGAGATACTCAACGGAACCATCGATGTACCAATGGGACCAGGACTCGGCATCGAGGTCGACAACGAGGCACTGACAGCCCTCGACCTTCGCCGCGCATGAGCTTGCCGAAGCGCCCAGACGTTGTCGTGGTCGGCGCAGGAATCATCGGAGCCACCACGGCCCTATCGATCGCGCGGCGTGGAGCATCGGTCATGGTCGTCGAGAAGGAGGCGACGTCGGCAACTGAGCAGTCCGGCAGAGCGCAGGGCGCGATTCGGGTCCAGGGTCGGGAACCCGTGGAACTTCCGCTGGCTGAAGAGTCGTTACGACTCTGGCGGGATCTCCCCGACCCAGAGGCTCTTGAGCTCAGGTTCACCGGCAACATGTACATCTGCATTTCTCACCAAGAGCTACAAACCGCTGACGAGCTCGTTACGCAGGCTCACCGCCACGGGCTGACGCGCGTGCGCCGGATCTCCGCCGACGAGGCACGAGAGATACTGCCTGCGGCGACTGGCATCTTCTCCGGCGCGATGTGGAGCGAAGAAGACGCGCAGTGCGACCCTACGTTGGCGACCCGATACTTCGTCGCTGCCGCTGAACGCCATGGTGCCGAATTCCAGTTCGGTCTGACTGCGCGCAGCATCCTGCATAAGGACGACGCCGTAGCCGGCGTAATGGTCGACGACCGTACGATCAAGACCCGAACGGTCGTCGTAGCGGCCGGCGTGTGGGCGCCTTACATCGCCGCGAGCGTGGGGCTTACCTTGCCGATCATGCCCCTTGCTCTCTCTCAGGCTGAGACGTCGCCTGCCAACGTGGCGGTGGGCCCAACCCTGCGCGCCTTCGGCTTCGGCGCGCGTCAGCGACCAAACGGCCAGCTCTCGATCAGCGCTGGAATGAACACGATCGTGGATCACTACGGCTCGTTTGCGAGCCTAAATCTCCCGCGAACCTGGCTTCCCCGAATTGCTCGCCATTACAAAGACGTGCGTCTACACATCGACCGGGCTCGCCTATGGCAAGAAATCCGTCTTCGCTCAGCGAGTTCCGGCCAGCTCGTAACTCGGAGCATCGAGCGTCCCGCCAACACCAGCCTTATGAATAGGTCGCTTGCCCGCCTCCAAGATGTGATTCCTGCGCTCCGGGACGTCGAGGCCGTACGTTATTGGGCTGGAACGATTGACATGTCACCAGACGGCTTGCCGATTATCGACGCAGAGGAAGGCCCCGAAGGACTCGTCGTCATCTCGGGTCTGTGCGGCCACGGCCTGGCGTTAGGGCCAGCCCTTGGAGAAATCGCAGCTGATCTCGCCCTGGACGGCAAGACGAGGCGGCCCATCGCGCCGTTCGCACTCAGTCGATTCGGCGGTCCGACCCCGATACCCAAGAAGATGCTCTGAGATGCGCGGCTCGCTCAATGTACGTGCGCTTGCCTCGGCACACGCAGGCCGGTCCTAACGGGCGCCGACTTTGACCTTCGTACTGAGAAGATGTTCGCGCATAAGAAAACGTCCGCGTCCGATGTCCCGGTCAATGACCGCGGCTGCTATATCGCGGTGTTGCGCGATCAAACGCGCAGCCGTCCGACTTGGGTAATGAGTTCTCTGTCTCAGATCGCCGAGTAGTCTCATCTGCTCGACTACGATCCGCTCGAGCATGAAGTTATGAGTCATACGAGCGATCGCTGCATGAAAGAGCGTGTTCTCCTCCCACGTGATATGCCGCTCGGCTAGCGCCGACAATTCCTGTGCTTCCCGCGTCGTCCGTCGTTCGCAGGCGAGGCTGGTGGTCTCCTGCTCCAGGATCAGGCGTGCTTCAAGAACGTCAGAAATCGACGCCTTCTCTAACTGCACGAGCTCCGACGCGCTACGCGGAGTGCCCTCTGATGGCAACTCGCGTACGTAACGACCAGCGCCCTGCCGGGTGACGATCAGTCCGCGCTCTTCCAAGACACGAAATCCCTCACGTAACACATTCCGACTCACGCCGAGTTCGACAACGAGTTCGCGTTCGGTTGGTAGTAAACTGCCGGGTGTGAGCTGATCAGTGGATATCAGCGCTGTGACGTAGTCGATCACGCTCTGATACAGGCGCTCAGGGCGGCCAATCGGGACACGGCCGGAACGTGCGCTCATGGCCGGGATCCGAGGTATGGCGCAGAGACACGGGCTTGTGAAAGCATGCACACGAAGCCTAGCGTGCGTCACAAGCGGAGCTCGATTGTCGTAAGAGGCGTGGACTTGACCGGTCGGTGAGCCACGCCGACGTGGGTGGCCCGTCTGACAGAAGCACGTAACTCGAAGCCGTTCGAGGAGGCATGACGCGGGCGCGGTCGACGCCGCACTAACCGACCCGCTCGAGTAACTCCTCTTCGAGTCACACCTACAACGAGGTCGCTTCGCTTCCTTGCTCTAAAGGCGCCTCACACGGCGTAATGACCACATTCGAAGCCGACACTTCGAGCCCGACACGCTGAAGAAGGATGGTCGGCTCTGAGGGAAAGCGTCGCGATTTGCAAGATGATCAAGAGCTCTAGGTGGCGCCGACGATCGATTAGCGTGCTGCGCTGACATCGAGGCAGGCGATCAAGAAGGCCGTGCCGATGCCGCCGGCAGAGAGCGAGTGGGCGATCTGCCCGAGGGCTCGTCCCGACCCAAAGCGGTCGTCTAAGGTCTGTGGGCAGCTTTGCTGTCCACAGAGCGTCGTGTCCATACGGGTTGTGGCGTTGCGTGTTCGTGCCTGGCGGGCCTGACCACGGGCACGTTCGGCTGACGGGAGATAGGAGAGTGGTGGTTTGACAGATAGATGAGGAGGGTGGTCGTCATCTGTGTCGTTGCTGTCAGCCTTGTTGGCTGGACAGCAGCGAGCGCGGCGCAGCCCCTCCTTCGCGTCGGAAGTGCAGGCGCGTTGGTCGCTTCTTGGCAGCGGGCGCTGAACCTGTGGCTGTCGCAGTCCGAAATCGCCGCAGACAAGCGGCTCCGTGCCAGGGTCGGCGGCGACCTGGCCATCGACGGCGCGCTCGGTGCGAACACACTCGCCTCGACGAGACGGTTTCAAGAGGAGGCGCATGCACCTAACACGGGAACGGTGGGGCTTGCGGACTAGAAGGCCTGGGTGGGCGCTGAGGTCACGATGGGCGGGCCGGTCGGCAGAAGGGGTTGAGAGTCTCCTTAGAGATGCTGGGTCGCACGACTCTGGTCTCATCATTCTTCGGCCGACGCTCCCGCGCGCAGGGGATGTGACGTTCCTTGGCCCGACGTTCCCGGCGACCTTGCTGTGGGCAATCCAGCGCCCCCGCTAACCTGCGATCTGCGGCTGGTCGGAACCTTCGGCGCTGCCCCCTCGGGCTCATAAACTTGTCGTCCATGAAGGCGATCGACCGGGTCCCGCTCTCCGGCGCGGTGACGATCGAGCTCGCTCCCGCCCGGTCCGTGCGGAGGTAGTCGGCTCGCGTCAGCCGCTCGACTGGGTGTGGATCATGCTCTCACTGCGGCTGATCGTGTTTGCTCGCCAACCCCGGCTGATCGGTGAACACCGCCGGTAACCGGCTTTGCGCTCGTCGGTGGCGCGTGCTGGATGGCCTAGCTGTAGTTCCTGAGCACGTTGGTTCATCCGGGCCGCCTTGGAGGCTGAGCGCTGTCAAAGGCAGCTCAAGCTTCCGAGGAGGCGACCCGGATGAATCTGCACGGTAACGCGGCTCTGAGTTGGGGCGGCAGGCGCGAGCTTGCGCGTCGTGTCGTTGATCACGGTTGGACGGTGCGGTCGGCAGCCGAGGCCGCCGGTGTCAGCGTGCGTTGTGCGCGTAAGTGGGTAGGCCGTTACCGCGACGGCGACCGCCTTTTGCTCGATCGTTCCTCGGCGCCGCGCCGGGTCGCTAATCGCACCTGCCCGGAGCGGGTGGCGGTGATCATCAAGCTGCGCGGGCTGCGGATGACGGCTGCGGAGATCGCAGAGACGCTCGCGATGCCGCTCTCGACGGTCTCGGCGATCTTGACCCGCTCCGGCTTGGGTCGCGACTCGGCCGGCTTGGGCTCGAGCAGCCGATGCGCTACGAGCGCTCGCGACCTGGCGAGCTCATCCACATCGACGTCAAGAAGCTCGGCCGAATCGATCGCCCCGGCCATCGCGTTACCGGCGACCGCAGCGACCGTCGCGACCAAGGCAAGAAGGGCTGGGAGTACGTCCACGTCGCTGTCGACGACTACAGCCGCCTCGCCTACGCGGAGGTGCTCACCGACGAACGAGCGACAACGAGCTGGTTTTTTGGGCCGCGCGCTCGCTTTCTACCGCCGCCACGGCGTCGTCGTCGAGCGCGTACTCACCGACAACGGCAGCTGCTACCGCGGCGTCGTGCACGCACTCGCCTGCCGCCAGCTCGGGATCCGCCACCTGCGCACGCGGCCCTACCGGCCCCAGACAAACGGGAAGGCATGCGTATCAGGATCGTGTTGCCGTCCGGTTGGGCGGCGAGGCTGCTCACTCCCGTCGGTCTGACTCAGGCAAAAGGCATGTCGAGGACGCGTGGTGGTCGTTGCTTCCGTTGACCTTCGCTCGATTCGTCGACCGGCGGGCAGTGGGCGGGCCGGCGAAGGTGACTTGATAGGAGTCTCGCGCCAGAGCGGCTGCACCGACACAGGAGCGTCCCTCGCCGACCCAGTCCTCGACTCTAGCCCCGAGACAGGAGGACGCAATGATCGGACGTTGGAGAGACCAACGCCCGCTCGGAGTTCTCCGGTGGGCAGGCTCGGCAGGACGATCGCGTCGCATTCGCCCGTGTCTCTCGTCCATGACTGGCTGCGCTGGTTCCGTGCGAGCACAAGTCGTCCCTTCACGAACTCGACCGGCAAGCGTCAAGCGTGTCGTTGGGTGTCAGCGTTCTTGGTCATGGCCAGGTTCCGCCGGAGTCCGTTCTCTGGCGCTCTCTTCGGCTGCGATGATGGCTACATCGACTGAGTTGGGGAGTGCGACGTATTCCAGCCATGCGGCCGGAAGCGATGCGGAGCGGTTTGGAACTAGCTGACGTTTCCGGCCTTGCCATAGCGTGTCGCCGGACTGCCTGATCGTGATCGTTGGTCGCCGGACCACGAGGCCTGAGCGAAAAACGAATCGTCCGCGTGGCGGCGGGGTGAAGTCATGGGCGATCAACTGCGGAACGATCCATCGTAGTGGTGGTCCACAGACAAGTCGGCTGTGTGTGATTGGCCATGCGTCGTCGGCGTGAAGGTAGCTGGCGACACTTGTCGCGAGGTGGCGGCCGCTGAGCGCCGCGATGTCTGCGGTCTCGGCCGGATGAGTGAGGTTGCCGGCGGCGAACGTGCCCGGCCGAGTCGTGCGCAACTTCGTGTCGACGAGCGGTCCACCGGTCGCGCCGTCCATCTCTAGGCCGCCGAGGACGGCGAGTTCGGAATCGGGGGCCCAGTCGCCGGTGAAGACGACAAGGTCACAGGCTACATCTCTAACCGCGCCAGTGATGAGATCGGTGAGTTCGACGCCTTCGACTCGAAAACGCCCGTGAATTCGCGTCAGTTTCGTGTTTGCGAGTGTCGGGGCGTGATAGCGAAGGAGGGCGCCGACTCCGAAGATCGCGTAGCTCTGGTGGTTAGGAAGCTCAGTCGTGAGGGCGGCGATTGAGGCTCCGGCGTGGTGCAGGGTGGCGACGGCGGAGTAGCTGACGTGCTCGGCACCGACGATGACTGCTCGGCGCCCGACGCTTCGCCGCTTCAGGTACACGAGTTGCTGTAGCGTTCCGGTCGTCATCACTCCGTCCGGTCTTGATCCGGGAACGAGGCGGGCAGCCCGAGGCCGTTCGCGACAGCCAGTACAGAGGGCGATCGCGTCGGCTCGCAGTGACAATCGGCCGTCAGGCGAGGTGATCTCGAGGTCGCCGTTGGCTGACCAACCGGTGACTGCAGCGGATGTCCAAAGTTTGGCGCCGGCGGTGCGTGCAGTCTCGGCGAGTCGCCGCGCGTAGGCTGGGCCGCGCAGGTTGCGGTGAACGTCGCGTAGCCCGAAGCCGGTGTGATGGGTATGACGAGGGATTCCGCCCGGCTCGCTTTCGCGGTCGATAACGATGACCTGCCCAACCCGCTGACGCGACATCTCAGCGGCGGCGGTGAGCCCGGCTGGTCCGGCGCCGATAACGGCGATCACAGGGTCAGCGCTTGCCATTGGCGAGGCTCGTCGGGCGCGGCGTCGGGGAACTGTCGAGCAGTTCGTTGAGTGTGGCGGCGCAGAAGAAGCCTTGGCAGCGCCCCATAAGGGCACGGGTACGGCGCCGCAGCCCGTCGAGGTCGGCTGCTGGGATCGGGGCCTTCATCGCAGCCAGGATTTCTGCCTGGCTGACGCGCTCACAGAAGCAGACGAGGCGGCCGAAGTCTGGATTGCGGGCGATCGCCTCTGTCGATGAGAACGGGCGCTGCTGCTGCTCGCCCAGCGGCGGCATACGAAACTTCGGCTGTCGATGGGGCGGCCGAGGTCCGCGACTTGCGCTCATTCGTGAGGCCAGCCATTTCGCGATCGCCATTGAGGCCGAGACACCAGTCGAACGGATGCCAGCCGCCCACGCATATCCGCAGTCGGCGTTGACGCCGAGCTGATAGTCGGCCTGGTCGGTTGCGGGGCGGACGCCGGCGTAGACGGCGGTCACCTCATGTTCGAGCAGCGGGGGCAGGATCTTGGCGCCGGCGGCGAGCAGCGTTTCGATCCCCTGTTTGGTCGTCTCGTTATCGTCCTTGTTCCGAATCTCTTCCGAGGTCGGACCAAGTAGCACATTGCCGTAGACGGTCGGCGTGATCAGCACACCCTTCGAGACGTCCGTCGGTACCGGTAGCAGGATGTGACGGATGAGCTGCCTGGCCAACTTGTCGAAGACGACCAGTTCGCCGCGGCGCGGGCTGATGCGAAACCCGGTGTGGCCGGCCATCAGATGCACGGCGTCGCCGCTCGCTCCGGCGGCGTTGACTAGCCAGCAAGCGTGAACAACGCCGGTGCTGGTGTGAAGGGTGTGTAAGCGGGGCCGTGGCCGGTCGATCGCCTCGACGCAGCTTCCGAGTCTTAGCTCGCAGCCGCCGAGCACTGCTTCGGTGGCGAAAGCGAGTGTCGTCGTCCAGGGGCAGATGATCCGTTCGTCCGGAATCAAGAGGGCGGCGGTTGCACCGGCTGCAAGTGCCGGCTCACGCGCATAGAGCTCGTCGCGGTCGACCTTTCGTATCGCGCGGTAGCCGTTGGCACGCGCCTTATCGGCGATGGTTGGCAGTGCGCGAGCCTGTTCTTGGTCCCAGGCGATGAGCAGTGCTCCAACTTCTTCGGTGGCGATGCCGACTTGCTTGGCGTAGCGGCCTAGCAACTTGTGACCGCGGGCGACGAGTACAGCCTCGATGCTTCCCGGCCGAGCGTCGAATCCGGTGTGAAGTATCGCCGTGTTGGCTTTGCTCGCTCCTTTGCCGACATCGTTTGCGGCGTCGATCAGAACGCAGGCGAACCCGGAGCTCGTCAGCTCGCGCGCGATTGCGGACCCGACGACTCCTGCGCCGATGATGGCTACGTCATAGCAGCGGTCGCTCAATGCGCCAGTTTCCCTCCGCTGATCTGAACGGCTGCAGTGGCAGCGGCTTGCCAGCGGGCAAGCCAATCAAACGCTTCGTCGCTTGAAATCCGAGGTTCGAACAGCCTTGCGGGAGGTGCGACGTTCCTTACCCACTCGATCGCAGCCGCCGGTTCGCGCCCGAGTGCGCACAGCGCGGCGATCCCAACAGCGGTCGTATCGACGGTCGCACTCCGTTCGACCGGCAACTGGAGAAGGTCGCTCTGCGTTTGCAGCAAGGCATCGGACGCCGCCAAGCCGCCATCAGCACGCAGAGTCGCGATCGATCGTCCAAGATCCTTCTCGATTAGTCTGATAAGCGTCGTCACCTCCGCGGCGACGCCGTAGATGGCGGCGCGTACGAGGTCATCCTTCTGCGTGGCGAGCGAGAGGCCGAACCACGCTCCCGACGGCTCCGGCCACCAGTTCGGCGCGCCCGTGCCGGCGAGCGCCGGAATGAAGATCACGTCACTCTTGCCGGCTCTCGCGGCAACTGCGTCGAGGTCGGCGGCCGCCGAAAGGAGACCGAGACTCCGAAGCCAAGTGAGAGCGGCTCCGACTGCGTAGACCGGCCCGTCGAGGCAGTACGTCGTCTCTCCGCCGAATTTCCAGGCGATCGACGCCGGGAGATTGTTACTCGAACGGCGTGGCTCGGACCCGACATTCACCATCGCGAACGCGCCGGTCCCGTAGGTGCACTTCAGCTCGCCTGGCTGAAAACAGCCGAGGCCGAAGAGCGACGCCTGCTGGTCGACGATCGCACTCGCCAGCGGGATCGACGGGCCGAAGAGACTTGTCTGGCCGATCTCGGCCGCGCACTCGACGATCCGAGGACGCTCCTCGCCGGACAAGCCGAAGATTGCGAACGCCTCGTCCGACCATTCGCCCGCCTCGAGATCGAGCAGCAGTGTCCTGGAGGCGGTCGCCGCGTCGGTGACGAACTCGCCGCTGAGGCGCTGGATGATCCAGCTATCGATCGTCGTAACCACGCCAACGGCTCGACGCTGCTCGCGTAGCCAGCGCATCTTCGGGGCGGCAAAGTAGGGATCGAGTGGGAGGCCGGTGATCTGGTGCAGCCGATCTCTCTGCCCCGACAGCTGTCTGGCGGTCGTCTGCGCGCGCTTGTCCTGCCAGCTGATCGCGGGACAGAGCGGGCGTCCGCTCTTTCGATCCCAGGCGAGCACGGTCTCGCCCTGGTTCCCGATGCCGATCGCGGTTAGCGGTTCGCTGGTCTGGGAAAGCGCGTGCCGGCCGGCGTCGATAACCGACTGCAGAATTTCGTCGCCGTCGCACTCAACGACTCCGCCTGCGGCGTGATGGGTGCGAACCGGTCTTGAGGCCTGGGCGAGGCGTCGGCCGTCTTCGTCGACGACGAGGGCCTTCGTTGCCGAACTCCCCTGGTCTATGGCAAGGATTGCCACCGTCTACGGCTGCGTCGGCAGTGAGAGCGGGGCCGTCAGAGCCAGCCGTGCCGTCATCGGCGGAGCACCTGAAAGGGGGCGAAGCTTTGGTCGGTGGGCATGATCTCGACGCTGTTGACATTGACGTGCGCCGGCTGTGCGGTTACCCACTCAACGGTGCTTGCGATGTCTTCTGCGTCTAGCGGTCGCATGCCGGCGTAGACGCTCGCCGCCTGTTTCGTGTCGCCGCCGAAGCGGACGAGCGAGAACTCCGTCCCGCCGCACATCCCGGGCTCGATGCAACTGACCCTGATGCCAGTGCAGTGCAAGTCGGAGCGTAGATTGAGACTGAACTGCCGGACGAATGCCTTGCTTGCCCCGTACACATTCCCGCCGGGGTAGGGGTAGGGGCCGGCGACCGAGCCGAGGCTGACGATGTGGCCCCGCCCGCGCGACACCATCGCTGGCAGCAGTGTGCGCGTGAGATAGACGAGGCCGCCGCAGTTAGTTTCGATCATCCGCGCCCAGTCGTCGAGGTTAGCCTTCGGTGCTTGCTCGAGCCCAAGCGCGAGACCGGCGTTGTTCACGAGCACGTCGATCTCGGCGAAGGGGGCGGCAGTGTGGAGACCTCCGCCTCGACCGCGGCTCTGTCGGCTACGTCAAGCGTGAGCGGCAGGATGTGGTCGCGTCCGAACTCGTCGGCGAGTGCTTCGAGGCGGTCAGTGCGTCTGGCCGCTGCAATGACGCGGTCGCCGCGGCCCGCGAACCGGCGGGCGATGGCGGATCCAAACCCGGAACTCGCGCCGCTGACAAAGATGATGCGCGCGTCAGTCACCGCCCAGTCCCGTCCCTGAGCGTCCGCTCGAGCAGTTCGACGAGGCGACCTGCTCCGTGCCCGTCGGGATCGATCGTCGGGTCGTAGATCGTGATCTGCAGACCAAGTGCAACCGGATGGCGAACAAGCGGGGCGAGCAGTGACGCTGCCTGCTGGAAGTCAAGGCCGCCAGGAATCGGCGAATCGACTGCCGGCATCAGCTCCGGGTTGAGCACATCGACGTCGAAGTGGATCCAGAAGCCCGCCTCGCTTTCGGCGACGCGAGCCAATGCTCCGGCGACGGCGGCGTCGATGCCCCTCGCTTCAATGGCGCGCTGCGAGATCGGTAGGACACCCGCAGGCCTGAGCGCCTCGAAGCCGTAGGGCTCTGTTTCGTCTCGACTTCCGACGTGAACGACATTGCTGGAATTGACGAGCGGGCCGCCTTCGTTCAGGTGCGCAAGAGGCGTGTCCGATCGGCCCGTTGCGAGGGCGAGGTTCATGCTGCACGCCGAGCCTGATGGCGACTCCTCGAGCGTCGCGAAGTCGGAATGCGCGTCGATGTAGACTAGGCCGGCTGGCGAGCGACCGGCCTGCCGGATTCCAAGCAGGGCCCCCAGCATGATGCTGCAGTCACCGCCAAGCAAGAGCACGAACCGTCCCGTAGCCGTCGCCGCTGCGACGCGCTCCGCGACCTTACGGGTGTAGCTGGCGACGTCCTCCTCGTTTCGTCCCCGCCCGGCGGGTCGCACCAGATCGCGGTAGTGCTGCGGCGGTATCACATCGCCGAGGTCCGCTGCGCCGAGACGCGCGACCAAATCCTGCTCACGCAGGACGCCGGGCGCGAGGTCGAGGCGACGCGCGCCTCCATCGTCATAGGGGCGGATGCCGATCGACGACGGCGCGCCAATGACTGCAATAGGACCGATCACGTCGCTAGCCTCCGGTTTCTCAGGCCGATTACGGCAGCAGGCGCACGACCGCTTCGATCTCGACTGTGATCTGGCCGGGAAGCGAACCCATGCCGACCGAGGCGCGCGCGTGTCTACCGGCTTCTCCGAGAACAGCAACGAGAAGATCCGAGCAGCCGTCGATGACCTTTCCGTGGTCGGCGAATTCCGGCACGGCATTGACCATCCCGAGCAGCTTGATCACCTCGACTTTGTCGAGCGATCCCGCCGCTTCCCGCACGACCGCCAGGAGATCGAGTCCAACGAGCCGTGCATGCTCATACGCCTCCTCGAGAGTGAAATCGCGGCCGACTTTGCCTGTGATGAATGAGCCGTCGGGACGGCGCGGGCCCTGCCCGGAGACCCAGATCAGATCGCCAGCCTGTCTGAACCAGAGGTAGTTCGCAATCCGTTCCGGCAGCTCCGGTAGAGCCAACCCCAGATCCCTCAACGCCTGCTCCGCGCTCATCGCCATCGAGCTCTCCTCGCTTGCGCCGGTTGTCTACACCAGTGGTGTGAACGGTATATACCATACGCTACGAGCTATGACCTATCGATCAAAACCAGCACAGACGGCGGGCCGACGAAGGCCTCCGCGCGCTCCGGTGCACGCACAGATCGCCGCGGAACTCCGTCGCCGCATGGACAGCGGCGTTCTTGCCATCGGCGAAGCGATTCCATCTGAGCGCGAGCTCGCTCGCAGACATGGCGTCAGCCGCATGACGGCCCGCCAAGCCCTGATGATCCTTGAGAGCGAGGGCTACGTTCGCAGGCAGTCTCCCACCGGGACGGTCGTCGCGCGACGCCTTCCAATCAGGATCGGGAGTTTCTCGGACGAGGTTATTCGGACCGGTGCCGAACCCGGCGACCGGATCATCTGGGCCAGGACAAGACGAGCGCCCGCGCCGGCGGCCAAAGCGCTGGGCCTGAGCGAGGGCGATCTCGTGCACGCGATCAAGCGACTCCGCACAGCCAACGGCGAGCCGGTCGCGCTCGAGACGACTTACTTCCCGGCAAAGGTCACTCCCGGGCTGCTCGACGAACCGCTCGAGGGTTCACTGTGGGCAATTCTTCGTCGCCAGTACCGGATCGGCGCCAGCCATGCCCAAGCGGCGATCGAAGTCGTTACGCTCGAAGCGTCGGACGCAAGGCTTCTGGAAGCCCGAACCGCCGCAGCAGGGATCCTTGTCACTAGACGCACCTTCGATCCGCGCCAGGGCTGCTTCGAATTCGCGACCGATATCTACCGCGCCGACCGCGTGCGCTTCGAAGTCGAGGCCGAGATACCCGTCTTGCCTGCATCCAGCTCCTGAGACCACTTGGCCGATTGGCCAAGAGCCGACTGTCATGTGGCGCTGCGGCGGCACTCAGGTTGATGAGGCGTCTGGGGAAGAGGCCGCGCGTTGGCGTTGGCTATGCCGGCGGGCTTTCGCACGGTTGCCGCAGACGCGCATATCGCACCAGCGGCGGCGACCATTCTTGCTCGCGTCGATAAACAGCCAGCCACAGCCGTTGCTGCCTTCGCACTCCCGGATGCGACTTGAGGTCGGCGACGTCAGAAGCTCGGCCGCAGCGCGCGCGATCGGCCATAACACACGGTCGAGACGGCTGGAAGCGTCGTCCCACGCCCATGCCCAGCCGTGCTGAGTCGGTTCGATCGCGGCCCTGCTCGAAGCGAGGCGGATCTCCTCATTGAGGCTCTCTGCCGCCGACGGATCCGGGGGCCCGCTTCCGCTCGAGCCGGGCGCGAGTAGTCGATAAAGCGCTTCGCGGAGCGTGAGTGCCCGCTGATAGACACCGTCGGCGCCGAGGGGGTCGGCACGCGCGCAGCGGTCGAGATCGGAGCGGTCCGCGGGCTCAATGAGGCCGGCAGCCACAGACCAGTCGAGCAGTCGGTCGTAGTTGCACAGGTAGTCGTCTCGGTCGTCGGCGTGGCGCGGATCAACGGTATTGACGAAGTCGAGGCAAAGGTTGCCGGCGACGAAGCCGGGCAGGTGCGGGCTAACTCTTGACATGGGTTTTGCTGGTTAGTATGCTCGCGCATCCGCTAACCGTCAAACCGCCATTTAGCCAGTTTATCGGTCTTCACTGGACGAGGAGGATGCTGGGGATGTCAGCCAAGTTTGGCCTCATTGGTGCCCCTTCGAGCGCGGCCGGTCATTGGCCGGGAATGGAGAAAGCACCCACTTTCCTTCGTCTTGCCGGCCTACCCGAACGGCTTCGCGAAGCAGGTGCGACAGTCGTTGACCACGGCGACCTTCCCGTCATACGTTGGCGGGCGGACCTTGAGAATCCTGGCGCGCAAAACCTTGACCTGGTCGTCGCGTATCTCGTCGAGATCGCCGATCGAATCGACAAAGCAGTCGAGGCCGGAGAGACGCCGATCCTGATTGGCGGCGAGTGCACGATCACGATCGGAGCCGTGGCTGGTCTTCTCAGGAACGTCGACGACCTCGGTCTGGTCTATCTCGACGGCCACGTCGACTTGAACACTCCCGCTTCGACCAGCTCGGGGATTCTCGACTCGATGGGAATGGCGCACATGCTCGGACAGGAGGGCTCGCTTGATCTCCTGAGCCATCTCGGCCCGCGTTACCCGATGCTCGAGCCCGACAAGGTCATCTACTTCGGCCACAACGAAGGCAAGATGAACGACGTCGAAATCGAGTATCTCGCGCGCTATGGGATGGCGGCCTACCCGATCAGCGTGTTCGAGGGCAGCGTCAAGAGACTCGCCGAACAGGCGCTTGCTGGCCTCGATGGTGTCGGCGCCTTCCTCCTGCACTTCGATGTCGATGTGATCCGCTTCAAGGATTTTCCGATTGCGAACGTCCCCATTCACAACCAGGGCCTGACCTTCGATCAAGCCATCGAAGCTCTCGGGGTGTTCCTGGCGAGCCCCGCCTGCGTCGGCCTCGTGATCACCGAGATCAACCCCGATCACGCCAACGAGGAACTCGGGAAGCGCTTCACGGCCGGCATCGCCCACGCGATCGCCACTCGCCTGTCAAGCCAAGTGGGCGTCTGAGACGTCCACCAGGAGTCGTTCCGCAGAGCCACGATCGCGATTGGAGTGTGCGCATGTCAACGATCGACCCAATCAGTCGAAGCGCGAGCGCCACGGAGATGCTCGATTCGAGGCGTGACGCTGACGATCTCGCCCACTTCGGATACCGGCAGCAGCTAAGCCGCCGGCTCCACTTCTTCAGCTCGTTCGCTGCCGCCTTCTCCTACATTTCCCCAGCGACCGGGATCTTCACCCTGTTCGCGCTCGGAATCGGGACGCTGGGCGGAGCGTTCGTCTGGACGTGGCCGGCAGTCTTCCTCGGCCAGCTAACCGTCGCACTCATCTTCGCCGAGGTCTCGACCCACTTCCCGCTCGCGGGCTCGGTCTTTCAGTGGACGAAGTATCTCTCGCGCTCGAAGAGCTATTCGTGGTTTGCAGGCTGGATCTATCTCTGGGCTGGCGCGCTCACGGTGACCGCCGTCGTGGCCACCCTTCCCCTGACGCTGATTCCGCTGCTCGATCGGCTCGGCGTCGGGATCCATCTCAATCCGGCGAGCTTGAGCACTCAACAGGCCATCGCCTTCGTGACCTTGGCCGTCATCACGCTGCTGAACATCTTTGGCGTACGCGTCGTCGCTCTGATCAACAACACCGGCGTGATGTTCGAGCTGCTGGGGCTGTTCGTCTTCGCCGTCTTGCTCGCGCTCTTCCACCATCACCATGGCTTAGGCGTGCTCGTTCACACCGGTGGAGCGAAGTTCACTGCCGGTAACTTCCTTGTCGCGGCCTTTATGGGCCTCTTCGTCATCTACGGCTTCGACACGGCGTCGACTCTGGCCGAAGAGACGCACGATCCTCGCAAGCACGCTCCTCGAGCAGTCATCGCCTCGATCGTCGCTGCATTTGTGATCGGCGGCATCTTCATCGTCTCGATGGTGATCGCCACGCCGGGGCCGATCAGCAAGGTTTTGGGCGCGGGGATCGTTCCGTCGAGCATTATCGACAGCAATCTGCCAAACGCTCTCAGCGTCGGCTACCTGTTTGTTGTCTCCGTCGCCATCTTCGTCTGCTGTCTGACGATCCAGGCCTCGACCATTCGGCTCGCCTTCGGCATGGCACGAGATCAGCAGCTGCCCGGGTCCGCCCTCTTGAACGGCGTCAACGAACGAACACACACTCCGGTAGGTTCCTGTCTTCTTGTTGCGGTGATGGCTGGCGTGTTTCTGATCCAGTACGCGGGTGCCGCCTTCATTGCCATCGCCGCCAGCGGGCTGATCTATCTCGCCTACCTGATGGCAAACATTGCCATCCTGCGCGCGCGCCGGCGCGGCTGGCCCGAGGAGCGCGGCGCGTTTAGCCTCGGCCGCTGGGGCGTACTCGTCAACCTCCTAGCCATCGCTTGGGGAGCGGGAATGCTCGTGAACTTTTCCTGGCACCGCGTCGCGAGCAACCCGACCCCCAACGAGTCGCCCAGCAGAGCAGTGCATTTCGGCGTCTCGTTCCTTGATCACACCCCACTTCTCTGGCTCGTCTTCGCAACGCTGATGGTGCTCGGCGGTCTGTACTACCTGGCCCGCAATGCACAGATTCCCTCGATGGAGATCGCGGGTGAAGCTGCCCCCGAAGCCGACCAGTAAGGGCGGCGGCGAGACTCGGATTCAGTTCGAGTGCTTCGTGGCATGTCGCGCCGACTCCGTCCTCCCGGCGGGCGCTCCCAACCTCAGGCGAGACTCGTTTCTGACCAAGATGGAGACTGATTACCAGCATCGTTCCTGGGAGCTATGACGATCGACATCGAGATGGTTCGGCTAGACACGCCGGGTTGCCGGGATCGCATCCACTTCAACAACGCCGGGGCCTCCCTGATGCCGCGGCCGGTGATCGACGCTGTGATTCAGCATCTCGAGCTTGAGGCTCGGATCGGCGGATATGAGGCAGCTGATGCCGAGCGCGAGCGGGTCGAGGACGTCTACCGCTCCTGTGCTCGCCTGATCAACTGCCGTTCAGACGAGATCGCCTTGTTCGAGAACGCCACCCACGCCTGGGACGCCGTCTTCTACGCGCTTCCGTTTCAGGCAGGCGATCGAATCGTCACTAGTCGAGCCGAATACGGCAGCAACTATATGGCCTACCTGCAGGTGGCGCACGAGCGAGACGTCGAGATCGTGGTCATCAGTGATGATGCAGATGGGCAGATCGATCTTGACGAGCTGCGCTCCAAGCTCGACGAGCGCGTCAAGCTCATCTCGCTGACGCACGTGCCCACCGGCGGAGGTCTCGTCAACCCCGCCGCCGAGGTCGGCGAGGTCGCGCGCGAGGCCGGCATCCTCTTCCTCCTCGACGCCTGTCAGTCGGTCGGGCAGATGCCTGTCGACGTTGCGCAGATCGGCTGCGACTTCCTCGCCACGACCGGGCGGAAGTTCATCCGCGGTCCACGCGGCACCGGGTTCCTTTACGTCGACCACCACCGGATAGCAGAGCTGCATCCTCAGGTTGTGCAGGTCGGCTCGGCGACGTGGACGGCGACCGACCGGTACACGCTAAAAGAAGACGCGAGACGCTTCGAGACCTGGGAGGTGAGCTATGCACTGCGGCTCGGCTTAGGGCGAGCGATCGACTACGCGCTCGAGCAGGGGATGTCCGCCATTTGGGAGCGGGTCACGACCCTCGCCGCCCGGCTCCGGGGACAACTCGCAGCGATCGACGGCGTTACGACCCACGACCTCGGTCGAACCAAATGTGGGATCGTAACCTTCACCGTCGATAGCGTCGACTCCGAAGATCTGTTGACCTCGTTACGCACGCAATCGATCAACGTCGACATCTCAACGCCGGAGTTCAGCCGCCTCGACTTCGAGGCCCGAACCCTGAGACCCATGATCCGGGCCTCAGTTCACTACTTCAACACGACCGCCGAGATCGATCGCTTCTGCGAGACGGTGGCAGGTTGGTCGCGCCCTCCCGTCCGGGCTAAGGGTCTCGAGTGAGCTGTACGTGCGCTTGGTCGCGCTTCGCGCGTCGCACGACGGATGCGCTATCACGTGATGCGCTACCTGCGGCGCGCTTCTCGGAGGAACGCGACAAGCTCGGCGTTGAAGCGCACGCTCGCCTCCAGGTTGGGCAGGTGCCCGACATTGGCCAAGAGGAGGGTCCGTGGCGAAGGAAGACAGTCGATCAACTGCTGCGTAACCTGCGGGGTCGACCAAAAGTCAGCGTCGCCCGCGCAGACGAGGCATGGAACGCGGACGTCGGCGAGTTTCGGTCTGTAATCGGGCCGCTCTGCGCGCCCGCGCAGCGCAGCAGCCGCACCGACGGGATTGTTCGATCGCATCATGCCGTCGACTCGCTCGATCACCTCTGTCGGACAATTCGGTCCGTAAAGTCCTTCCTTCATCGTCCGGACAAGCGGTTCCATGCCTTGCCGCTCGGCAGCGTCCGCCTGCTCGTACCGTGTCGCTCGCTCTGCGTCGGTAACGGGCTCGGCGGTGGTGGCGACCAGTCCGAGTGCCCACAACCGCTCGGGATACTCCAGCGCGAACTCCATCGCGACGAGCCCACCCATGCTGATACCAATCGCCGCCGCCGTTGCGATACCGAGCCTGTCGAGCAACGCTACGATGTCGTCGGCGAGTTCGCGCATCAGAACAGTGCCTCCGGTTGTCACGCTCGCGCCGTACCCGCGCAGGTCGGGCGCAATGACACGAAACCCGGCTTGCGTGAGCGGCCGTGTCTGCGGATCCCAGAGCGAGCGGTCAAACGGATGACCGTGCAGAAGAACGACGGCCGGCCCCTCGCCTAGATCATTGAATGCGATCCCGTCGACCATTTCAAGAGTCTACAAAGCGCATATATGCCAGTCTCGCGTTCCCTCGATAGAACCAGCCTGTTGCACTCGCCTGAGACATTATCGTCGCGCTCAGATGATCGTTCGTTGGGTCCGTTCACCTACCTCGCAGCTAGCGCGATCGGCGCGGAATGGCTCGGGGCATTGAGAAAGTGATGAGCGAGACAATGGAAGCGATCGTCGTCGACAGGTTCGGCGGGCCAGATGAGCTTCAGATCCGCACGACCGCCCGCCCGAGCCCAAGACCGCATGAGCCCCTGGTCAAGGTTGTTGCTGCCGGAGTGAATCCTGTCGACGCGCGAATTCGGCGTGACGGCACATGGGCCGGCGTAGAGGTGCCATTTACACCAGGGAGTGATGTCTCCGGCATTGTCGTTGAGATGGGAGATGAGGTAGAGGGGGCTTCATTCTCGGTGACCAGGTTTACTACTTCTCGGATTATCTGGGCACCCGAGACGGATCGTATGCCGAATATCAAGCCATTGATGCTGCACTCGTCGCCCACAAGCCAAAGACGCTTGAGCCACTCCAGGCGGCCGCGGTCCCACTTGCTGCCGGGACCGCATACGAGCTTGTTGTGCAGCGCCTCCCGCTCGAACCGGGAGAGCGTGTACTCATTGTCGGGGTGGCAAGCGGTGTCGGCGCCTTCGCCGTGCAGCTCGCCTCACTTCGCGGGGTGGAAGTCGTGGCAGTCGCACGCCGGAAACATCACAGCGTTCTCCGCGAGCTCGGTACGGCGCAGTTGATCGATTATGCGGAATCAGAAGCGCTCTCAGAAGCAGCTGTTGTGACCGCCGCCACCGATCTTGTCGGGCACGTGACAATGAACAAAGCGGTCGAGCTCCTTGCTCCGTTTGGCCGAGGGGCGACGCCATGTTCGCTCGAGGGGGATTCGATCTCGTGATCGAGAAGAACCTCGCTCTGCATGGAGTCCTTGTGCGTCCCGAGAGAAGGCGCCTTCGGATCATTGCCGAATTGATTGACCGAGGTGACCTGCGCGTCCTCCTGAGGCAAACGTTTCCTTTGGCCCAGGGAGGGGATGCGCACGCGCTCGTCCAGACACGACACGGCGGGGGAAAGATCGTACTCTGCGTCTGCGCGCCGCGGGGATGCATCAGTGACATGGCCTGCGCAGACGCTAGACGTCTAGACGACGCTTGGAGTGGGCGGCGCGGTTAGTGAGGCGCGGGTTCATAGCTCCGCTCTATCGGTGGTCATGCTCTGATCGCAAATGCCCACTCGGTTCTCGCCCGGCTCGTCGGGAACTGAGATGTCGGTGAGTGGGCTAGCGGCGCCGTTGGCGATGAGTCGGACGACACTGTCGCCGGCGTTCGCGCCGTTGGTTGTCGCCTGTTCTGGTGTTGATCCATCGTGTCCGTTGGTGTGGGAAGCCGCCGTTGGTCGGCGAGCCCGAAGAGCGATACCGGCTGCCGGAGAGGGGCAGGCTGACCTGTCTGCCAGATTCTCGACGAGGCGGACACAGGCTTTGCTTCGCCACCTATGGGCGTTCCTCGGAGCCGCGGCAGCGTGAACGCGGGCGAGGAACAATCCGTGAGCAAATCGTTGCCGCTCGCTCGGAGTCGAGCGTCGGCTGTGATCGCTCGCAGTTGGAGCGGCCGAGTTCCGGCGCGGCACGCAGACGGCTTCGACGCGCACTTGCGCGTGACAGGACTCGCCGAGAGCATGTCGATAGCTGGCTGTCTCGGCGCAGAGATTCTCCGAAGACCTGACGGGGAGCTTGTCGAGTTCAAGCTCGTGACCTATTGGGACTCGCTGGAGGCCCTGCGAACATTCGCCGGTGAGGCGGTGGACGAGGCAGTCCTCTATCCAGGTGATGAGCTGTTCGAGCTGATCCCATCTCGCTCGGTCGAGCACTACGAGTTATGCACCCATCAACTTCGTTTGCCCTTCGCGTTTCGAGTCGTGATGGAGGAGGAGTTGCGGAACATGGTCTCTCCATTCGAACTGCTCGAAGCTACACGCGATGCGTTCATGACGATCAGTGCCGGTCGGACACGCTCGACGTTCGGTCTGCTACCGCTTGATGACGGTGACGTACACATCAAGGCGGCGCATGTGGCTGGCGAGTCGATCTACGTTGTCAAGTTCGCCTCCTGGACACCCACCAACGCGGCACGGGGACTACCGGCAGGAAACGGCGGCATTCTCGTCTTCAACGCTTCGACCGGCGCGCCACTAGCGTTCCTTGCCGATGGCCACTACCTGACTGACATTCGCACCGCGTCGGCCGGCGCACTCGCGACAGACCTGCTCGCAGAGCCTCACGCTGACAGCGCTGCTGTGCTTGGTGCTGGTGTCCAGGCACGGTTGCAGATACTCACGCTCGCTCGGCTCCGCCCGCTCCGCCACGTCCTTGTCTGGGCGCGCCGACGTGACGCCGCCGAAGCGCTGGTTGCTGAGCTTGGCGCTCAGCTTCCATCGGCAGACATCAAGCCTGCGGCAACAATTCGCGACGCGCTCCAAGCAGAGATCGTGGTGACAGCTACCGCTAGCCGCAGTCCGCTCATTTCGGCGGCATGGCTGCGTCCCGGCCAGCATTTGACTGCGCTGGGCGCCGACGATAATGAGAAGCGGGAACTTGACCTCGGCTGCTTTTCGCGTGCAGACCTCATAGCCGTCGATTCTCGCGACCAGACCGGGGCAACGGCCGAACTCGGGGCCGCGCGTTCCGCCGGCCTGGTCACCAACGCGGCGATCGTCGAGTTGGGCGAGCTCTTCGCCGGCACTCGGCAGGGGCGGACCATGCCTTCGCAAATCACCATCGCGAAGCTCACCGGTGTTGCCGTCCAAGATCTAGCCTGCGCACGTATTGTTCTTGAGCGACTGGGCTTGTCGGTATGACGATCGCACTTCATCTATGTGACGTGTTCGCGGAGCGCCCGCTGAATGGCAACAGCCTCAGCGTCATCGTTCACGAGCGCGAGCTTGATCCTTCACTCATGCAGTCTCTGACTCGTGAGCTACGCCAGTTCGAGACCGCTTTTCTCCAGCCGACGACAGACCCCGCCACCTTCGTGACCCGCGTCTTCGACCTCACGCGCGAGCTCGAGTTCGCCGGCCACCCCCTACTTGGAGCAGCCGCCGTCTTGCATGAAACCATCCGGCCGAGTGAGCAGGCGTCCACGTGGAGATTGCGGCTGCATGCGCGCGACGTATCGGTGACAACAACCCGACGGGCAGAAGGGTTGGTGCATGCGAGCATGGATCAGGGCACGGCGACTTTCGGCGCGATCGCGAACGACGAGCAAGCCGATCGCGCTGCCCGCGCCTTCGCACTCGCGCCGGACTGCCTAGCCGCAGGATTTCGTCCCCAGGTCGTTTCGACAGGCTTGCGCTACCTGATCGTTCCGATCGAACGGGGCCTCGGCGATGCGCACGTCGTCCCATCCACGCTGATTCCGCTGCTCAACGAGCTCAATGCCGAGTTTGCCTACCTTCTCGATGTCGATAACTGTGAGGGCCGCCACTGGGAAAACGACGGCTCGCTTGAGGACATCGCCACCGGCAGTGCCGCCGGCGCCGTCGGCGCCTACCTCGCCGCTTCCGGCCGCACAACTCTCGAAGAGCCGCTCGTCCTACGGCAAGGGCGATTCACCGGTCGCCCCAGCGCACTCCACGTCTCTCTCCACGCGTCCAGCGGCGGCAAGCGCGTCGAGGTATCAGGGCCAGTCTGTGTCCTAGCTCACGCCGAGATCCGCGACGATTTGAGCTGACTCCCGGCACCCTCTGATGTCGTGGATGACTGCGTCGCGGCCCAGAACTGCGGCGCTACTCGCGAAGTGGTTTTTACGGAGCCAGGAACTGCGCAGAGTGGGGTCGCCTTCCGATGCTCACACCGTAAATCGAGAGCGCCAGACGACAGCAGCGTTTTTCAAGTGACTGATCAGCTCGCTCTCTTCAAGTGCATCAACCAAGGTTGCGAAAAGATCGGATAGGACTTGTATCGGCTTGGGCCGATGGTGACGCCTCCTCCTAGCTTCGTAGTGCTGGGATGACATCTCGAGCAATCTGTTCAGCCTGCTCGAAAGTGTTTGGTCCGACAAGACTGAAGTTAAAACCAGAGAAGCCGATGTCCTGATAGCCAAGGAGCCGCTCGACTAGCTTATCGGCGGTCTCCGACAGGACATCGGGTTCCTCTGGTAGGTCGCCTCCGAGATGGACCGCAATGTTGTAAACGCAGCGAATCTCCGCCGGGTCGCGGCCGGCCCGGCGCGCCGCAGTCAGCACGCGTTGTCGCATCTTCGGTAGTTCGTCATCAGGCATGTAACCGTGCGAAGGAATCCATCCGTCGGCGAGCCGACCGGTGACCGCGAGCGCCCTCGGGGCAAAAGTGCCGAGCCAGATCGGAATTGGATGCACTGGCTTCGGCTCAAGATTTGCGACATCGGTCTGGTAGACGCGGCCGTCAAAAGTGAAGTCGGTCTGCGTCCAAAGGCCGCGAATGACAGTAACGGCTTCCTCGAGCCCGTCTGTCTTTTCTTTTGCGGTGCGCACGCCGAGTCCGAAGGCGCGGTGCTCGTCGTCGGCCGAGCCGGCGCCTAGCCCAAGAATCAGCCGACCGCCCGAAAGCCGGGAGAGGCTCTCTGCCATCTTTGCCACGACCGCAGGCGATCTATAGGGGGCCCCGAGGACGCGTGTCGCGACTTTGATCCGTGAGGTGGCGGCGGCGATGAAACAGAGCATCGTCCACACTTCAAACGAGGCTGTCGTTCCCTCGGGATGATCGCTGGCGGAAACGAAATCGAAGCCAAGCGCCTCCGCACGAATAGCTGCAGCAACTGGATCGCTTCCTGCGAGGGCAGAGACTGGAATGCTCAAGCCGAACTCGATCAATCGCGCTGCCACATCCGCACGAAGTTACCGATCAGGATCCCGACCCGGATACGCGCGGTCAGCGCTCTCGCTAAGGGGAAAGCGAGAACATCGCCCCGCAGCATGCTCGTCGCGCCAAGACGTCTGATCATCTCGAATCAGTAGGTTGAGTCGCGTTGCCAACGCTTCAGCAGCATCGGCTCGACCCAGAGAATCAACCTTGCTGGCAAAGTCGAATTGCGCGTCCTACTTCCACCTCGCTCGGGAGCAGCAATCATAATGCATGTCCCAAGTTTCCTGGTTAGGCCAGTTATCGAGTTGTTCTTGGGTCCAGACGAGGCTTGTTGGCCTCGAGGATGCCGCTGCACGACTGCTCCTCGCAACCGCCAAGGCCGCGGACGGAATCTGCCTCGGAAACGCACCGGTCGGAGAGCCAGCTTCCGCGATACTCGAATCCCTGCATACTTACGCGCTCGGCGAAGCGACACGCGAGCCATCTAAGCACCGTGGTTTGGAGTGGAGTCCATGCTTCAGGCACACTGCTCGTATGCGTGCAAAGGTGAACTTAGAAGAGAAGGTGGGGTTGCTCGAAGGCGTTTACAGACCCGGCATCGTTGGCTACCTGAACGACTACAAACTCGTGGTGGTGAAGCTCAAGGGCGAGTTCGTGTGGCACAAGCACGATGACACGGATGACTTCTTCCTTGTTCTGAGCGGGCGGATGACCATCCAGCTCCGGGACAAAGACATAGAGCTCACTGCAGGCGAGATGTTTGTCGTGCCTCGCGGAGTGGAGCACTGCCCCAAGGCCGATGATGAGGCGCACGTCCTATTGATTGAACCGCGTGGGACGATCAACACCGGCGATGCCGGAGGTGCGCTAACCGCGCCCGAGGTTGAGATCTAGGGACATCATCGACTTCCAGGGCCGACCGTCGCTATGACATCCACGAAAAGCTCACTCGCCCCGCTTGCTTGCTCGTTGCGGGGATGCCGAGATAGAGATCGTCCCCAGTTGGCCGCGCGCAAGGCGATCGCTTAGGTCTTCCCAGAGCCAGTCGAGCCAGTGGGGGAGGTACCAGCTGCGTGGTGCTCACGCCGCTTACGCCGATGTGGAGGCCGAAGATCGGGGACGCGGCCGCGAGCATGGCCGCGACACTCACTGCGAGGCTGAGACGTCATGACACTCACTGCGAGGCTGAGACGTCATGCGAAGACCAGATGCACTCGAGGTGCGTGGCCGTTCCTGCCGACGTTCCGCGCAAATAGGCCAAGCCCGATCGCACCCACCGTGAGGCCGACTGCGAATTCGTCGCGCTGCTTCGCTGCGCATTCCGGTCGTGCAGAATCGCGGGGTCCGAGTTGTGTGTCCGGCATGGTTATGCTGCCGACTCTTCTGGCGGTGCGGCGGCACACTCCTCGTCCGTGATACGTGCGATCACCCGAGCCGCGACCTCAAGGCCCGGCTCGGCAACGGCGCCGAATCCGATAATCAGACCCGTAGGGCCGCTATATCCGGAGAACGTGTGCTGGGCGGTCGTCTCGACGGCAACACCACCCGCGAGCGCACGGACGCGAACGGCTTCGGCTATCCCGTCCGAAGGCATCTCCATGACAATGTGTAGGCCCGCTGCAATTCCATGCACGGGAACATCAGGGAGTAGACGGCTGAGTGCGGCGACAAGAACGTCGCGACGCCTGCGGTATACGTCACGCATGTAACGGAGATGACGGTCGAACTCTCCCCGGCGGAGGAAATCTGCGAACGCAAGCTGATCCATGCCCGAGACGTGCAGGACAGTCAGGAAGAGCTCGCGCGACACGTCGTCTCGCAGGTCATCGGGGAGTACGACCCAACCGAGACGCAGGGCCGGTACGAACGTCTTGTCGGTAGATCCCATGTACACGACATGGTTGGGTGCGAGGCCTTGCAATGCGCCGACCGGCACATGGTCGTATCGGAACTGGGCGTCGTAGTCGTCCTCGATGATGAGGCTACGAGTCTCAGCTGCCCAGGCGAGAAGATCCTTGCGTCTCTCTGGTGAGAGGGCAACGCCGGTCGGGAACTGATGCGCTGGCGACACGACCACTGCCGTGGCGCCGCCGAGGCGGCTCACGACGATGCCCTCGTCGTCGACGGGAACGGCTACGACCTCCTGACCTGCGGCGCGCGCGATCTCGCGTAGGAGAGCGTGGCTCGGATTCTCGAGTGCCATCATTCTCGAGCCGCGGCGGACAAGCGCGCGTGCGACGAGGCTGAGCGAGTGCGTCGAGCCGCTTGTGACCACGACGCGCTCTGGCGCGACAGTTACTCCCCGCGCGCGTGCCAGGTATTTCGCGATCTCTAGTCGAAGCTCATGCAGTCCGGCCGAGTCGCTATAGCTGAGGTCGGCGCCCGTTGCTTGGCCGAGCGAGTCGCGCACGGACCGTAGCCAGAGCTTGCGGGGGAACGTGCTCACCTCTGGAAGATGGGCTCTGAGGTCGTAGCGCAGCCGCGTGCGCTCCTCGCGGTCCGAGCCAACGGACTCAACGCGCGAGATCGTACACACAGTCGGAATGGATCCCTGTCGGATGAGGATGTACCCCTCGAAGGCGAGCTGGGCGTAGACACGCGATACAACCCCGCGCGACACGCCGACGTCCTGCGCAAGAACCCGACTTGAAGGCAGTCGAGTACCGTCTGGGAGAACTCCCGACTGGATCGCCGACCGAAGCTGTTCCTCCAGCTGCCGAGCCAATGTCATGGGCTCAGCTCTATCGACACCGACAAGCAACGCGCGGGCGTGATGGCGGCGAACGCTCACAATGCCCTCATGGGCAAGCAACGAAAAAGCCGGTGAGCGTATCCTGCGACGCGCCACCCGTCGACGAACAGACGGACACCAGGTACACCCGCTGGGAGCAGACTCACAAACGGCATGGTTTCATCGGTACGCTCCAGCTCCCAAAAGATTCGTCTACCGATGAAACGGGCTCGCGAGTTTCCAAGGTCAGTCGTTGAACACTGCTGTAGCTTGGCGCTCTCGGTTCACTCTTAGTTGAGTGATGTCGGGGCGTGAATAATGTCCCGCGAGATCGAAGTTGTGCCGTTCTTCGCGTACGCGGCGAGCATCGAGTGTTGCCGTGATGAGCCGCTCTTCGGCGACGACTGGCTCAATCAGCCATTGGCCATCTGGCCCCGCGATCGCGCTTCCTCCGTTTGCAAAGGTGGCGCTACTTTCGAGTAGTTCCTGGCGGAGCGGCACTCCGGCAGGGATGTCTTCGGCTCTGAGCAAGCCAGAAGCTGACACGACGTAACAGCGCGCCTCCATCGCAAGAAACCGAGTGAGGTGGACCGTGTTGTGCTCACCGCCGGGCCAGGTAGCGACGTGCAGGGACTCTCCTTGTGCGTAGAGGGCTGACCTCATTAGCGGCATCCAGTTCTCGAAGCAGTTCAGGCCGCCGATCCGGAAGGGGTGCAACTCGTGTACGCGGAGTCCCTTCCCGTCTCCGCCAGCCCAGACGAGGCGCTCTTCGTATGTCGGCTGAGTCTTGCGGTGAACGGATCTGATCTCGCCGTCTGGATCGATGTAGACGAGCGAGCAGTAGAGGCTGTGGCCCCCGCGGTCTGGAGCGCGTTCCATCACTCCGACGTACGCTGCGATTCCGCCTGCACGGCAGCTCTCCCGCAGCGGATCGAGATCGCCACGTTCAACGACCACGCCCTGGTCGAGGTAGTAGGCGAACATTCCCTTTTGTGTTGCACTGTTGAAACGTGCACCACCGGTTCGTTCGACCCAGAACGGGTAGCCGGGTACGAGCGCCTCTCCGAAGCAGACAAGCCGGCATCCTTTCTCCGCGGCCCGTGCAATGTAGTTGCGGACTTTCAGGAGGGTCGCTTCGCGATCGAGCCAGACCGGCGCGATCTGTGCAACCCCGACTTGGAGGGTTTCATGCTCGCTCATGCGTTGCTTCTGCGCGGAACTTCGATCCCTTCCGGAATCTCTGTCACGGTTACGCGGGCTCCGGCGGAGATCTCACCTGGCTCGATCACCCAGCAATCGAGCGCAATTGCACCATCGAACTCGCGAACGATTCGGCGCAAGATCGTCGGGTCCTGCGCCAGTGTGATCGGGTGGAAGGTCGTCATGACGCAGCGCGGACGAGGTCGCCATACGCCGATGAGAGCTGAGCCGATGCGCAGAGCTCTTCCAGCCCATTCCCGCTCGGTTCTGCCATCGACGCCCCGGACGTAGATGTTTGGACGAAATCGCCGGTGGTCGACGCCCATCTCGCTCGCCATTCCGTCGGAGAGCACGGTCAGTGGCAGAACGTCGTAGCGCTGCCCGTCGTCGACTCCGGCGAAAGCTAGGAGGAAGACATCGCTGGCGGAGGCGGCTTGCACCCTCGCCAACGCTCTTGGGTCATCCCACTGGAGGCCGTCGATAAGAGGGACTCCGTCTTCTCGCAAGCTGCCTTCCAGGCCAAGCAACCCGGGCCGGTAGCGAGAAGTGACGACGCGACCATTTGGCTCACGGACATGAACGAGACGATCGCCGTGAAGGCCATCCGCTGTCAGAGCGGCCGTCGCAAGCTGTTCTCCCCGAAGCGACTTGACCGGGTAGCGCCATAGTTCTGCAACCTGAAGGTCAGCCATAGATCGATAGGCCAGCACCGATGCGGGCGTTCTCAGGCAGGGGCTCGAGGTCGTTAACGAATCCGGGCTGACGTTCGATCTCCGCCAGCCATCGCAGGATCGCGGGATATGGTCGGAGAGGCAGCCCCGCTTCCGGGGCGACATGGACATAGGCATAGTTGGCGAGGTCCGCCACAGTGCAACCGTCGCCGACAAGAAACTGTGAGCTGCGCAGTGCCAGCTCGAGTTGATCAAGGCCGCGCCGCCCAGCCTCGCGACGTTTCCGGGCATCCTCGCTGTCCGGATCGAGAGTGCCGACACCAATGCGAAAGCGAAGTGCGGCAATGTCCTCTCCTCGATCGAGTTCGAACAGAAGCCAGCGAAGAACCTGGGCGCGCTCGAGCGGACCGGAGGGTAGGAAACTTGTCGACTCAGCAAGGAACCAGATGATTGCGTTCGACTCGACGATTCGGTCCTCTTTGACTTCGAGGACCGGCGTTCGGCGGGCCGGGTTCACCTGCGCGTAACTATCGGTGAGGGTATCGCCGCCGAGGATGTCGATTGAGACGCAATCGAACTGAAGCCCGAGGAGGCGCAGCAAGATCCGCACCTTGAGGCAGTTAGGCGATGGCCCATAGTCGTAGAGGCGAAGACCGATCACGTTCGGAGCATGGCTCCGTCGCTATCATCGGATCAACTAAACTATTCAGACTCAATGATAGATTTTGGTGATTCTTGGGCCGCGCTCGACATTCGCCGCCTGACGGCCTTCGCAACGGTCGCAAAGACACGATCTTTCGCCGAGGCGGCTCGCCGACTTGGCTATACACAGCCCGCGGTGAGCAGCCAAATCGCCACATTGGAGAGTCTAGTCGGCGCGCGTCTGCTGGCCCGTGGCGGCCGCTCGGAGGTACACCTCACCGAAGCGGGACTCCTCTTTCTGCGTTATGTCGAATCGACCACTGAGCTCCTCAACGCCGCTCGCGCCGACCTGGAATCGCTGGCCCATCGCGGATCGACGACTTTGCGCGTGGGCGCTTTCCAGAGCGTTTCCGCGCGAATCGTCCCCGCAGTGGTGGAGCGGCTCAAGAGATCTGTTCCAGAAGTCGACGTTCTACTGACCGAAACCGCAGATGAGACCGAACTACTCGAACAGGTCGCGACCAGCCAAATCGATTTTGCATTCGCACTGCTGCCCATCGACGATGGACGGTTCAACACAGTTGAGCTGATGGACGACCCGTACTTTCTCGTCGGGCCCCGAGGCGCAGCACTGACGATCAAATCATTGAGAGATCTCGAAGGACGAGCGCTGATCGCACCTAAGGCCTGCCGAAGCACGGACCTGATCGAAGCTCGGATACGCGCAGAAGGCGTCGAACCCCATAACGCCTTCCGCACCGACGACAACTTCGCACTCGGTGCATTCGTCCGACAGGGCCTTGGACTTGCGTTTGTCACCCAGCTCACGCTGGACACTCTGGGTGGTGGCCTCGAGGTAGTCCCAATGGGCGACCTCATCCCTCCACGCCGAATTGCGCTCACCTGGTCAACCCACCGAACAGAACTTCCCGCTCACGACGTCTTCCTCAAGCTCACACGCACGGTCTGTCAAGAGCTCTTAGTAGAACGAATAGGTGAAGCCACGGTGACGTAACCCACCATCTCCCGCACCTGCAGCGACGGGCCGAACGCTGCCAGAGGGCTTCTACTGGTCGGGCTTCTACATGAGCGACACCGCTGAGCGAAAGACTCGCTCGTTCACTCGGGAGCAGCTCCTGCGGACAATTGGCCTGGGGTTCAAGGCAACCAGACGAGCTTACTCGCTCGCGTGTCGTCGTCCGCGCCGACGAGGGGCCTGGCCTATACGTGCTCGACCCTCATGGTGCGGTACGAGCGGGCGCGAGACCGTTTGCAGGCCAGGCGTGCGCCTCTATGCGCACAACGCAAGTCAAGCGCAGTCCCCCAGCGGTTCATGCCTATTGACATCGTAGAGGCAAAGCGCATACGATCGACGCGTCCCGGTTCAAGTCAAAAGGGAGCCGACTGTTGGGACGCACGCGCGCCAGGCCGTGGAAAGAGGCCGCCTTGTTGCTTCTTGCGTCGGCCTGTGGCGCGCTCGTGCCCGTCAGCGCGGCGACGGCGAACGGTCGAGCGCCGACGACGGTCTCCTCGAAGTTCGGCTTCTCGATAGGCCACTTCGAGTGTTACACGGTTCGACCGAAGAGGACCTTCACCCCAACTTCCTTCGCTGTCCTTCACGATCAATTCGGCGACAGCCACGTTCAGGCAACTGCGCCGCAGCAGCTTTGCAACCCGGCCGCGAAGAGTGTTGGCGGCATCGTCTCGGCCCGGGTGAACCCGAACGCGCACCTCTTCTGTTACGCGACGCGCGTCGACCGACACCTTGCAAAGCCGATTGTTAGGGTCGTGAATCAATTTGCACCTAAGGGGGTGCGGCTTGTCGTAGTTGAGCCACAGATCAGTATCTGCCTGCCGAGCGGCAAGTCGACGATCCTCAATCAGGCGGCGCCGGTCGCCAAGGGCCTCGACACCTACCAGTGCTACAAGGTCCTTCCGCTTGACCACACGACGCCCTACGTCAAGGTCAAACTCAAAGACCAGTTCGACATCGCGGTTGTATCGATCGCTGCGCCGTACGCTCTGTGCGCGCCTGTGAACAGAAGCAAGGTGTTGGCTCCGATCGACTCGAGCGACCACCTCCTCTGTTACCGATTCACTTCGTATGGTCCGCCTTTCAAGCAGTGGCCGGTCTTCATAACCAACAAGCTCGCCACGCTGTTCCCTTACCTTGCCGTGGCGCCAGCTTCGGTCTGCGCGCCCTCGAGTAAGCGCGTCATCTCTCAGTGAAGTTCCTTCCGCGCCGCATCTATGAATGCTCGAGGTTGCCACCCGCCGAGCTACCTAATGAGAACCTTTGTCGGATTAGCTGACGTATGTATCTAATCACGCCGCTTGTCACTAAGATCACTGGCTGTGATAAGCCGCCAGCGCCCGGGTGCACGAAGAGGAAAGGTTGAGCCGTGGGCACGAGCAAAGGAGATACACACGCCAACGGAGCCTTCGGGAGTTCAGACGCGCTTGCCTTCATCCTCAAGGAGTGGGATCAACTCTGGGACACGAAAGCCTCGCTCGAGCAGCGAGCCATCACGCTAATTACGACTTCGGGTGTGCTCGTGACGCTCGCATTCGGGTTCGCCGCCGTGGTTGCAAAGGGAAAGAACTTCGGCAACTTCGATCGCGCTGAGAAGGTCGCGCTGAGCGTGTCGCTATTCCTGTTTGCATGCTCGGCGCTGATCGCGCTCTACACGAACGTGCCGAAGTCATGGAGCGTTCCCGACTTTTCGGATCTGCTTGGAATCAGCAAGGGAACGCCGCCGATGGGAATCGACATCAAGCCGCGAGAAGCGGCTGCCAAGCCAGGCTTGACTGGCGGCCCTAACACTGAATCGACGACTGAGACGATCACGCCCCTGACTCGTCTGGCCAACGCGATTGCAACGAATACCCAGTTGGTCGACAAGAAGGCGCGTCTCTTGACCGGCGCCTTCCTTGTTCAGATCCTTGCCATTGCGATACTGGCCATCGATGTCGGCGTTGTCGTCGGGTGACGACGGGCCTTGAGCCGGCTGCTGCGGTAGCGACCACCGCTCCCGTTACGACCGCGTTCGCTCTGGGATGGCACATTGCCGAGCTCTACGCCGGGCCGCTCGGGGCGGCGAAGCCCGTGATTTCAGAGCCTCCGAGCAACCTTCCGGGCCTGAGCGAGCTCGAGAGATTTGAGGTTGTCGAGCTCAGCCTCGACCAGATTGGCGCCGAACTCCATATCCTCGACGCGTCGTGCACTGCAGCAGGGATCCAATTGCCAGAGATGCCGCAGTCACTCGCGAAACGCGACGCGTCTCACCGCAAGGCGTTGAAGCTCGACATACTCGGCTTTCACATCGAGCTGCTCGAGATGCTCACGGCGGCCGATTTTCGGCTCGGCAAGGCGTACGGTCTTGGGCGAGCCTTGGCTGACAGCGCCCTGCTGCCAGCGCCTGCTGAGCCTGAGAGCTTTAGCGAGTCATTCGACCTCGGCCGAATCGAGACTCTGAGCCAGTGGCTCGATGATCTGGAAACAACCTTTCCGCCTTACGCTGCCCCAGCGGCGCGGAGCTCTCTGGAGGCGTGGGCCGGCTGGGTTGCGATGCCGACAATCAATGGGTTGCCAGTTGCGATCGCTGACGGGGGTGGTGATCTAACTCACGCTTTGCACAAGCAAGGCCGCCTCTGGCGAAGTCTGCTTTCAGACGAGAAGAAGGGTGTCGATCTTCTCACAGTCGACGACTACGTGACCGCCGCGATCGGGCTCGTTCGACGGACAAGCAAGATCGCGTTCAGCTTCCTTCGCGCGTGGTGGTGGGCCGCACTACTCCTTCTCGGTGTTGCGTTGGTCATCGCGTGGCTTGTCTTCACGCATCTAACTGGCAGCTCGAAGACGGCGACCGCGATCATCAGCTTCCTCGGCCTGCTTGGTGTCACCTGGAAGGGCGTCGGCGCGAGTCTCGGAAAGGTCTTGGAGCGAACGGAGCCGCCCTTGTGGGCCTCCGAGGTTAAGGCGGCCGTCTGCCGGGCGGTGACGCAGCTCCCAACGCAGTGGCCGAGCATTGAGCACGGAGCGCGACAGGGCCCGCATCCAGGCCACCCTCAGCAGGAGGTCGCGCGTTGAGCGCAGCATCCACGTTCACTAACTGCCATATCCACACCTTCACACACGATCACACGCCCGATCGTTTCGTTCCAACGCCACTGAACTACCTAATGCGGATCGGATGGTTCCGCAAGGCGCTCTTGGGACTGGTCGACCGGTTTGATCCGAAGCGGACCGGCCGCATCTCCCGCTACGCCGAGATCGTCGAGACCTCCTATGGGAAAGACCAAGGTGCAGTCTTCGAGCAGGTCCGAGGCTTCTATCCCGAGGGGACACGATTCGTCGTCTTGCCGATGGACATGGCGCTAATGGGCCTCGGCCCGGTCAAGAAATCGATCGACGATCAGCACGATGAGCTGCTACAGCTCGCCGCTGCCCAGCCGGAGACGATCATCCCCTTCGTAGCCGTCGATCCGCGCCACGATGCGATTGTCGAAAAAACCAAGAAGCGAATTGGTCAAGGCTTCGCCGGCATCAAGCTCTATCCGCCGATCGGCTATCACCCATACGACCGGCGCTTGTGGCCGTTGTACGAATGGGCGAACGAGCTCGATTACCCGCCGCCGATCCTCAGCCACTGCTCTCGGCCGGCCAGCGTGCAGTTCCACGGTCAGCCGACGCCTGATATGCAGATCGACCCAGAGACCGGCGTCTTGGGGCATCGCACGCGCCCGGAGCTCCTGACATGGTTCACTGACCCAGACAGCTACAGGACGCTCCTCAGAACATATGGCCGCCTTCGTGTCTGCCTGGCTCATTTCGGCGGCGCCGGAGATTGGGATCGTTACCTCAGCCATCCGTGGGCCACGGGCACAAGCCCAAGTCAGAAGAGCTGGCTGTCGAAGATCGCCGACATGATCCGTTCCGGCGAGTATCCGAACCTTTGGACAGACATCTCCTACACGCTCTTCGCGGACGACGAGTACGTCTATCTGCTGAAGACGCTCCTAGCCCATGAGCGCATCCGTTCGAAGACGCTCTTCGGTTCAGACTTCTACGTCGTTGAAAGCGCGCGCCTCGAAGAACGACATCGCGCCGTCCGCATCCGCGCGGTGTTGGGCGAAGAGCTATTCAGAACGATCGCAGTCGACAATCCACGCGTCTTTCTCGGGCGCTAGGGCGTACGTCCATCGTACGACCCAAGCGGGGCGAAGCGTGGATGATGCCATGCCGCCGTGACGCTCCATCGCGTCCACCGGCTCAGCCCCGGCGCGGGGGCTGCGCCCGCCGATCAACCTTGCTTGGTTGATCGGAGGCGGCTTCGACGGCTGCTTGCTTCAAGGCGGACAGATCGGGGGTTGATCTTTTCCCGCTGAACACATCTGACCAGTAGCGCCGTTGTCAGTGGCCATGGCGCTGCCCGGGACCATTCGATGACCGGGGAAGGTTTCACTATTACGCGCGTCGTGAGTGAGCCGAGGAGACTCAGCGCCGTCCTTGCGTACTTGTGGGAACGACCGTGCGCGGGGTTACCCTCGATCAAGAGGAAGTCGTATGTCGTCCCCTTTCCTTTCCTGACATTCCAGCGCGAACTTGAGCGGCGATCGCGAGAGACGTTCGCGGCTCTCGCGGGACCCAACGACGACGTCGAAGCGACGTTGTTTCGTGGAGGCGCCCGCGAAGCGCTCGCGTTGCTCGCGAGCGTGAGCCTTCAAGGCCTTGACGAGCGTGGCAAGGCGAGTTTGGCCCTTGACTTCACGTGGACCATTCAGGCCGCCGGCGCAATCAAGGCCGGTCTGCTGCTCCCTACTTACCATCCGCGCGGGGAGTGTCTCTGTCTCCTCCTCGCCGCCTCCGGTCGTTGCGAGTCGGTCCTCGCGGAAGTGCGTCGGAGACCCCGGCGAAGACCTCTCCTTGCGCCGTGGTCGGAGGCGACTGCGCGCGTCGAGGGCCTGTTCGCCGATGCGCTTCTGGCCGGGGTTGGCCGGCCCTGCCCCGCGTGCGGAACGGGTGTCGGCGGAATTCATGCCCACGGCTGTGACGTGGAGCGCTGCTCAGCGTGCGGCGACCAGCACATCATTTGCGACTGCGCAGACCACAACCCGAGCGAATCAACGTGGTCAGGCGAATGGCCGGGCCTTGCAGAGTGTCGCGCCCGGGGCTGGTATGCGCGTCGCGCGGTGGTCGGCTGGGAGCCCTGCGCCGTCGAGGCCGAGGGCGCACGAGAAGATCTCAACCGATTGGCCTACTTCCGTGAGTTCGGCTTCGATGGGCTTTACCAATCGGGTCAACTGCCGAGGTAGAGAAGCGACGTTCCCGGGGGCAGAAGGGATCCGGTTCGTGGACGCAGTAGTGCCCAGATCGGCTCAAGCACCGCAAGGTCTCCGACTGTCACAACAGTGTGAGACCCGAACTTCTTCAGCTCGTCGTTGACGATCTGCGGCTGAGCTCGTACTTGATCGGTGGTGAGTATTCCCGCGCGCACGCCGAGGCTCGCCGCCGCCTGTGTCGCGGTCGCGGCGTCGTGGCCGATGACAACGACTGAGGCCTCCCCATGGCTTTTCAGCGACTCGGTTACCTGCGGTAAGCCCAGGGGGGTTACGAACAGCTGGAGCTCGGTCACGACTACTTGATCGTTTGGGGAAAGCGTGAGACGTGCTGGCCGCTGTAGCACTCCCGGGGCCGTTATCGAAAGCTGGTTGCCTTGAGTGACCGTTACCTGGCCGGGCGGGTTGGTCGATGTGATCGTCGCGGCTCCCTGGACGACGCTGATGGTCGAGCTAGTGGGGCCGGTCGTCAGCCCGAGGATTGTGCCGCTCGTCCGGATAGTCGCCCCGCCCACCTGCAACCACGCTTTCGGGTCGCTGACTCGATGGCGGCACCAGGTTGTCCCCCACAGGTGCCGAAGCGCGATCTTCGCTGTCGGGTTAACGACGTCGGCGCTCGAGCTCAACTCGTGGCAGCGAAAAAGGAATGGCGTTTGGAAAGTGAATTCACCGCCTGCGCCCGTCGAGAGGAAGTCGCCGCCGAACAGTGTGGCGCCGACGACCACCGGCGACGCGCACGAGTGATTCGCGGTCGGCAAGTAGCCGACCACCGATCCCGCGCCTGTCTTGCAGCCGCTGTCGTTTCCCCGATGACTTAGTGCTGCTGGGGCAACCCACAGAGGTGCGGCAGAGAGCGCAAGGAGAAGCAGGACGCGCATGCTCATGGCAGGAGGCCTTTCACGAGGTCATGGCCCAGAGGCCACACATTTGCCAAGTTGAGGAGGAAGAGGATCAGGACGAGGTTGTAGGTCTGCGCTTCCGCCTGATGCCAGAACGAGCCCTGGCGAGCGGCCGGTCGCCACAGTGCGCCCCAACTCTGTTTCAGGCCGGTCAAGAAGCCCACCGACGGCTTGGCCCAGAGCACCCGTACGAGCGCGAAAAGTACGAGCAAGGTCGCGACCGTTCCTACTTGATGCCAAGGTTGGACGAGGTAGCCGGTGACGCCCCATCCGAACGCCCAGTCAAGCGCGCGTAGGGCGAAGAACTCGTCGCCCCGTATCAGAGCCCGACGCTCGAGATCGGCCTGATTCGCCGCTTTCGCATCACCGCCGCGTAGGGCGGCCGCCTCAGCCAAGGAGAGGGCGTGTTCTTCTTCGGCGTCGGACTGGCGTCCGTGGCCAATGCCGAAATGGCCGGCGTCTGCTGGGTCGAAGCGGAGTTCGTCGATGCGTCCGATCGTGCCGCCGGGCTTTGGCAGCGACACAGTGACGCCAGGGTTAGCGAAGATCGCTCCATCGAGATCAAGGCGGTGCAAGGCCGCCTGGTCGAAATTGGCGGACGCGTACAGCGTCGCTTGCGAAAAGGTCTCGCTTCCAAGAAGCTGCGCCGTCGAGAACGAGATCGGCCCATCAAACTCCGCACCATCGAAGGACATGTCGCCGGCTGATTGGGCGAGCTCGAAATGCACCTGGCCGTCGAACTCGGCGTCAAGGAAGCCGGCACCGGACTGGAAGCGTGCGTATTGAAAGGACGCCGGCGCCTCACTCGCGCTCCCGAAGACCGTTCCGATGAAGTCCGCCACGTCTGCGAAACGTGCGCCCCGAAACAGAACGGCGCCACCGAACTGGGCGCTCGAGAAGTCCGCGGCAGCACGAAACTCGGTCGCGTCGAAGCTGGCCCGCTGCGACAAGTCGGAAGATGCGAAGCTCACGCTGTCGCCGAACCAGGATGAGTCGAACTCCGTCGGCCCTCGAATCTGGACGCCGCGAAAGACGCTCTCCCGGTCGAACTCGGCGTCGAAGAATGTCACTGCTCCGTTGAGCCTGGCTCCTGCGAAGAGCGCTGAGCCCCGGAACGTCGCGAAGGCAAAACGAAGGGGACCGTTCACCTGCGCTTGTGTCAGCACTAGCGGTCCCTCGAAGGTCGCGCCGGAGAAGTCGGCTCCTTTGTTGAGCGTGCTACCGCGAAGATCAATGAGTCTGTCGAAGGTCGTTGAGGTGGCGTCCAAGGGCCCAAGAAGCTTGACGCCATGCAAGGTCAACGGCGCCGACACGTGCGGGGGGAAGAGCAGCGTCCCACGAACCGTCCCGCCGGTCATGGAGACAGGTTTGCCCGCCTCGAGCCTTCGTCGAATGAAAGTGGCACTTATGGAGCGCCGTGGCGAAGCGTTTGCGGCTTTAGCGGACGCGACCCTGAACTCACCTGTCGCTCCGACGGTCGCGGCGATGGACAGGGCGACGGCGATGCGAGCGGGCATGCGCACGCACTAAGCCGTCATTGAGTCTCGAGGGCGATCGAGAAGGTATCGATTTGCTGAACCGGTCCAGCCGACCACGATTCTTGTGGACGCGGGACAGTGGTGTAGACCCCCGCGATCTCGGCCTTGGTCACTGTAAGCCGGAGGAAGCCGTGCCTCATCTCTTGGCTGTAGGACGCCAGCGTTGCGCCGGTGCCGGGGTCGGTCCAAGGAATCGCCGGTGGTGCGTCGTTGACATCGGCCATCGTGTGCAGGTTGGGGTAGCCGCCGGCACCGGCGACGATGTAGGTGAGCGTCTTGCCGTTCGTGGGCACGGTGAAGCGCTGGTAGTTGTGCACGTGACCGGTGAGTACGAGGTCGGGTGTGCGCCCCGAGGCGGTGAAAGCGTCCGCAAGCAGCTGCCTCATCGGCAGGCTTGCACCGTGGTGAGCGTCTGCAGAGTAGGGGGGATGGTGCAGCGCGACGATGAGCGCTTTCGACTTGCCGGCGGCCGCGAGTTCGTCGTGGAACCAGTCAACTTGGTCTTGCTCGACGACACCGTGCTCGGGACAGTTCGTGTACAGCCCGACGATCGTCACGAGCGGGGTGGTCAGGGTCCAGTAGCAGTTGGGTTGGGTCATCGCTGGCCGGGAGACGTCTTTTGCGTCCGGGGTGACGGCTGCGGCGGTGGCGCAGAAGTTGACCATGAAACCCTCGAGTGAGGTGCCGACCGGGGGGATGCCGAGGTCGCCGTCGTGGTTACCGGGGATGGCGAAGATCGGAGCCTGGTAGTGCAGGTAAGGCTCGTAGAACTGCGGGTAGTACTGGTTGCGCTCGCCGTCGAAATAGACAACGTCGCCGAGGTGATAGAAGAACGTCGGCGCGGGATGTAGCGTCGTCAGGTCGTTGTCCATCCAGTCGGCGACGATCTGCTGTGGCTGCGGCGAGTTGACACCTCCGCTATCTCCGACGGCGTGGAAGACGAGTGTGCCCGCTTGTTCAATGGCGGTCGCAGCGTCTGCTCCGATCACTGTTGCGATGTCCAGGCGGAATGGTGGTGGCCCCGTTGGGGCAGGAAGGGGCTGGAAGGCCTGCGGTGGCGGGGGCGCTGAGCCGCCGCCCGCGAGCTGCTCGCTTGCCGTCCGTCGTGGCCGGCCGAAGGTGTGCGCTGGCGGCGCTACCGGGGTCATGCCATACGTTCCGTGCTCGTTCATGAGCGGTTACCTCCACGGGCTTTAGATCGATCCCTAATGACTGGTCACCTGGGCGAGGTCGGACTTGAGATGTGCGAGGTCGAAGCCGTTTGGTGCTTTGTCGCCATCCTCGAGGAAGTCCGGGCTGATCACCGCGTACGCCTCGTCGCAGTACGCGTCGAAGAAGTCCCAGGTCATCGCCATGAGCCGACCCCAGGTGACACATGTCGGTCCGGCCGCGGTGTAGTTGACGAGGTTCACGCAGTGACCTCCCCATGAGCCTGGCTGCGCGTCAGGGCCAGCGGTCACACTCCATTCGTCTTGCTGCGTCTGCGCGCTCTTCGGTAGCTGTACGCCGATGTAGACGCCGCCGAAGGCCCAGCAACTGAACTCGAGATGTTCGCGGTTCTTTTGGTCGATCTGTGCGAACGCGAGGATCTTCTCGCCGCCGCCAAAGCCGGTGCTCTGCCAGTAATTCAACACGTCCAGGCAGTAGCGGCCGGTGTCTGCGGCGCCGGTTGCCCAATAGAGGTCAAGGACTGCCTGATCGGCTGGGACCTCCGGCTGGCCGGCGTTCGCTGACCAGGCCTCCTCCATGTGACCGACCGCGGCACACGTGCAGTCGCCAAGGGTGTCGTTTCCGTACATTGGCCAGTTGGCGACCTTATGTGACCAGTCGACCGTGGCTGGCACCGCCGGTAGCGCGACAGCGTCGTCGAGGTAGTTCGCCAACAGCAGGTTGCGGGCGTCGTGCTTGACCTCGAGTTTGCCGAGGTGCACGACCTGACCGACCGCGGCGGCGTGGGCTTCGTTCACGTCTAATCCCTCCTTAGCGGGAGACCCGCGACTTGACGGTAGGGCCGATGAACAAGACCGGGGAGCCGGGGTCGGGGTGGGCTCGTGCTGCGGCACGTGTGCGGCAACGCTTGCGCTCGCGCGACTTGATGGTTCCGATCGAGCTGGCGATCGCCTACCGGTAACTGCAACACGTCCTCCCGACCGTGAACGGCCGTTCGCGCCCATATCCTTGACCTTAGGAAACTATAGGCAATGACAGCAAAATTTCATAGACTCGCGGCAACCCCCGGGGGCTGTTCTGTCATTCAACTGAAAGGACAGTCCCATGAAGGCGAGGCTCATCTTCGCCGTGGTCATTCTCGGTGTGGTGCTGCTTGCGTTCGTGCTGGCCGACGGCTCGGGGTGGGGACCGACCTAACCAAGTCGCGAGCGGGGCAGCGGAGGTGGTCTCCGCTGCCTCGCTCGCTCGGAACCTGACCTATAGTTGTCAGCATGCCGAGGCGCCCATCGACCCACGTCGACGATCCGCATACCGTGGGCGCGCGGCTCCGGACGGCACGCGAGGCGGTCGGCCTAACCCAGAGGCAGCTCGCCTTCCCTGGCTGTACCGCCGCCTATATCTCGCGCATCGAAGCCGGGGCGCGGGTGCCCTCGTTTCAGATCCTGCGTGAGCTCGGCAGGCGCCTTGAAGTGACCGCGGATTACTTGGCGACCGGAGAGAGCGAGACTTCCACGGACGACCCGCTGTTCGATGCCGAGCTGGCGGCCCGACTAGGTGACAAAGCGGCCGCTGAGGCAACGTACACGCGAATCATCGCTGATGGCGGGCCTCCCGGATTGGTCGCACGGGCGCAAGCGGGACTCGGTCTGCTGGCGTTCGAAGCCGGTGATCATGAGCGAGCGATCGGCCTGCTCGAACAGGCGCTGGTGGATACCCCGGCCGGTCCGGAAACGGTTGTGGCTGCAGACCGACTCGGACGCGCATATGCGCTTACGGGGCGCTTCGACGAGGCGCTCTCGATCTATAACCGCTATTTCGCTGACGCGACGAAGCGCGGCGACCCGCTTGATACCGTTCGTTTCTCGGTCCTGTTAGCGAACACGTACATCGACCGTTGCGACTTCAGCGCGGCTGAGTCCGTTCTGGGCGCCATTCTCGATAAGGCGAAGTTGGCTGTAGACCCAGTTGCCCGCGCTGGAGTCTATTGGACACAGTCGCGCTTGCATTCGTCCCAAAGCGAGCCTGAAATCGCCAGCCGCTATGCGCGGCTCGCCCTAACAACGCTAGAGGAGACCGAGCACACGATCTATCTCGCACACGCGCTGATGCTCGTCGCAATGCTCGAGAACGACCAAGGAAACCATGCGGATGCGCTCGCGCTCGCCGAGCAGGCGACTCCAGCCGTGCAGACGACAGGAAACCGCTACGACCTCGGCCGTCTTGAGCTTGAACGCGCGCGCGCCGAGTTCGGACTCGGACGCAAGGAAGAGGCTGCGAGCCGTGCGCTCGCGAGCGTGCCTCTGCTCGTCGACTCCAGCCCGACTAATGCTGGTCGCGGCTACGCGCTAGCCGCATCCGTCTTCCGCGACTTGGGCGACCGGGTCAAGGCGATGGAGCTGTATGAGTTGGCGGCGGATACTTTCCCAGCGGAGGACCGCCATGCCGCCGAGGCGTACAACGCGCTGGCCGAGATCTCCGAGGAAGCGGGGGACAAGGATGCAGCACTGCGCTATCTAAAGCTTGCGCTGAGCGCGAAGAGCGTAACTCGCTCGAACATCCAAGCCTGACGAGTCCGAGGTGCCATTTCGGTGAGGGGAGCTACTCAGCCAAAGCCGAGCCGCGAGTCCGGCGGCGAGGCTTGGCCACCGTCGTGGCTAAGGAAATCGGCTGCGAATCCGAGTTCTCTGACGGATCCCCCTGGGCCAACTCGTTTCGGCTCGTCTCGAGGGCTCCCCACCGACCTTCAGATCTGCCACTCGTCGGCGAGCAGTCGAGGGAGCACCGCGTTAAGCAGGCGTAGAGTGAAGCCCCAGATCGCGTGTTCGTCGTCAAGCCTGATGCGGTCAGCGTGCCGCGGTTGGGCCTAGCCTGGAACGGTTGGACGCGGATTCCGGTGGTGCGCGTGTCAATCGGGTCGAGCGCGGCGACAACATCAATCTCACTGCGTCCGAGGCCGAGCTCCTCCTCGGTCTCGCGCAATGCGGTCTCGAGTAGCCATGCGTCTGAGGGCTCGCGCTTACCTCCCGGGAGCCCGATCTGGCCGCCGTGGACACGTAGCGGGCCGCGCGCGACGAGCACCAGGCGCAGTTCGCCGCAGTCGTCGCGGAACAGCAGCACGAGCACAGCGGCGTCAATGGGCGCAGCGGATTGCTCCGGAGCCCAGCTAGGTCCCGCTAGCGCGTCTCGACTATGTTGGCATCAGGCTGCGTCACGAGTGGTTCGGCCCGCAAAGTATTGCGCCCCGTTAGATCGATCAGGTCTATGTCCGAGGCGTTTGCATCGCCGCGCCGACATTGACCGATGCTGGCTAGCTGCGGATCTGACGTCGAGGCTTCCTGTAGCGTCTCGCGTGTGCTTGGGACGCGAGAGCTGCCCGCGTTTTGCCCCACCGTCGTTGTGCTGATCGTGATCCCAGGGGCGAGCGTGATTTCGTCGTTAGCCGGGCGCTCGCTCTCGGACGCGAGGCTGCGCTCGCGACCGTTGCAGGGAACACACGTGGTCTTGCCGTGCGGGTGGCGATGGTCGCGACGAGTGTCGTGACCGTGGTTGCCGCGTCGGCTACGGGATTCGTCGCTGTCAAGCTAGTCGGTGCGGGCTACCTCGTGGTTCTTGGGGTCCGCGTAGTGCGAGTCCGGCGCAAGTTGTCCTCACTTATTGACGCTGCTATCGAGCCGCGGGCGACGCGGCGGAACATCCGGGAGGGGTTCCTCATCGGGGTAACAACCCGAAGAGACTCTTGATCTTCTCGGCGATCCTGCCGCAGTTCATCAACCGGCGCGCCGGCCATGTGCCGCTGCAGCTGATGGCGCTGGGTACGGTTTGCCTGGCCGTCACCTTCTGTTCGGACAGTGCTTGGGCGCTCGCATCCTCACAAGCTCGTACTTGGCTGCGCCATTCACCTCGCCGTCTTGAACTAGTCGGCGGCGCGAGCGGGCTGACGGATGATCGGGCTTGGGGTCGGGCCGGCGGCAAGCGGGAAGAGCAACAGGTAGGAGAGCTATGTGGCGTGCGGGGAGCACGCTTCGACTGGAATACACCGACACGGTGCGAGTCCGTGCTGTGCGGTGACAGTCCGCAGGTTCTGCCGCTGGCGGTACAATCCGGTGAGATTCCGGAACCAACGGTGACAGTCCCAGACTTGCGCGGCGATCCGTGGTTCGGTGCGCCGCGTCACGCTGTAAGTGGCCCCGATGGTCTCATACAACTGCCCGCCGGAGATCGGGACACCCTCGTCGCTGTCGCCACCACCGCGCATACCCGAGCAGTGACGATACGTCCTCGTCGCCACGGACTCCGAGCGGACAGGAGGTGCCGTCCGACCGGGCGGGGTTGTGCTCGCCACTCTGGAATACGACCGCTCCGAGGCGGCACCAACGTCTCGCGAGACGTCACATGAAGTCCGACCTTCGACACTCACAACTCGACATTGGGGGGCGTCAGCTTCACGTGGTCGAATCCGGCGACCCGGTAGGCGAACCGATCGTGCTCTTGCATGGTTGGCCACAGTCATGGAGAGAGTGGCTGGCGTTCATGGATGCTGGTCGAGACCGCTATCGCCTTATCGCGCTCGACTTGCCTGGTATCGGCGGCTCGGTCGACGCCACCATAGACGGATCGAAACACGCGCTCGCGGCAGTGGTGGATGCTCTGATCGAGGCGCTTGCCCTCGATGGCGCCACTCTGGTTGGTCACGATATCGGTGGCATGGTTGCTTACGCGCACCTGCGCGAATATGGCCGCGCCCGCCGCATCGTGATCGTCGATGTGGTGATTCCTGGTGTTGACCCGTGGGACGACGTCATTCACAACCCCCACCTCTGGCACTTCGCCTTTCACGCGATCCCGGATCTGCCTGAACAACTGGTGCACGGCCACCAGGCTGAGTACTTCGACTTCTTCTTCGACCTCCTCGCGGCCGATCCGGCGCGAATCACCGCGGCGGCCCGCCGCGACTACGTTGAGGCGTATCGAACCAAGACGGCGCTGAAGGCTGGATTCGACTTCTACCGCAGCTTCGCCATAGACGCCGAACGCAACGCCGCCAAAGGCCAAACATCTTGCGAAACCCCCGTTCTCCTTCTCCGCGGCGAGGTTAGCTACGGCCACGTTCAGACCTACGAGCGTGGCCTCCGCGAAGCCGGCCTCAACCGACTGACGACGCGGGTCGTCCCTGGGGCAGGGCACTTCATCCCGGAAGAGAACCCCGACGCGCTTTGGCACTTTGTCAGCGACTTCATCGCCTAAGAAGAAGCCGCTGTCTGCCGACGCGCCGATCGGGTGTTGAGCTCGTGGACGAAGCGCGTATTGTGTGATCATCAGTGTGACCAGGCCCGATCACCTTGCGTCCCGGCGGGTAATGGAAAAGTGCGGCTTGGCCTTTCAGGAAGAGCTTGCCTACCCGAGCACAACAGTCGTCTGTACGCAAGCGATCGTCCGACGACGATCGACCCCGCGAACGACAAACTGCAGAGTAAGTGAGTGTGCGACTCGGACGTGCGGCGGCCAGCCCAGCTGATCACGCCCCGTATCGGAGATGTGGAGCGCGGGTGTGCCCGTCGGGCACGAGCCAATCGAGCTCAAGTAGACAGTGAGGGAGAACTCGTCCCAGTGAGGCTGCGATGTGAGGGCGTTGCTCCGTCCAGTCGAGGCAACAGCGAGCAGTCTGTCCGGTCTTAGCAGTCACGCCAAGATCGGCAAGGACACGCGCTCGACGGGGTGACCGTGTAGACCGAGGAATCGCTACTGAGGGTAAGCAGTCCGTTGCGCTAGAGCGCATCTGACACGGCAACGCCTTCTGGTAACGGTCGAAATCGGTTTGGGAACGGCGAGTCCGGCGGGACGCGGCGGTCGCCCCGGTTGTCGCACGCGCGTTGAGCGGCGCAATATCCGTCGCCACCGAGGAGCGAACCATGAGCCGCCGGAGACCGCCTAGCGTCAAGCTCTATCGGTGGAAGGAGCACTCATGCCTGGAGGGTGGCGGCCATCTCGGGAGCCAATCCGGCTGCCACGACCAACAAGCAGCGACTCACGACACTGAATGGCGGCGGCGGAGCGCCGTCGCCTCAGATCCGTCGCGGCAGTCGCGCGAGTACAGAACTCGCCATGAACGAGGGAGCTGATCCTAGCTTCGACGAGTCCAGAGGCGTCGTCATCGGAGGAGCAAAAGGCATGGGAACATTTGAGAAGTCGTACGAGATCGAAGGTGAGCGCTCCGAGCTTTACGGGCAGGAGGACGAGGGTGGGAGGCGCTACCAGCTCGTCGATAGTGAAAGCCTGCCGATCGGTCCCCTGTTCATCGATATCACGGACGAAAGGACCGTGGTCGACCTGGTCCGGGCAGTGGACGAGGCGCTCGGCCTGTCGGCAGCCTAGCTACGTTGCAGAACGCAGTGTGCTAAGGCACCGGTGCCCGTGAGATGCAGGCGACGCCCGGCCACGTAAAGCTCTCGTGCGTTGCCCGGAGACATGTTGACAGTGAAGACGACGATTCGATCATCCGGAGAGAGGGCACTCGGCCCTACGTAGCCGAATCTGCTCTCCGACACCGCCAGTCCCGACGAGACTTGAAGCGGTTGCGCGGAAGTGAGCGGCTGCGTGCTGCCGACGAAGAACTGCGGCTTGATCGATGAACGCGAACCAGGCGCCGTCGGTTGCCCACGAGAGTGTGTGTAAAGGTCGGAGAGCGCCTCCGCACCGGAGCTTGCAAGCAGCGGGCCATCCGAGCCGACCTGAACCCGAGCTGCACCGTCGAAGCGCACCGAGTACTCGACGAGGTAATAAGCGGTCGGCGCACGTGCCGAGGCGATCGCACTGCCCGCGAGCACGGTGAGAGGCTAGAGTGACACCGAGCCGAGGAGCGCCTGCTTGCGAGCGGCCGAAATCATGACTCGGCGCTAGAAGGTGGCTGGTTCGTGTGCGGGAATCTCGGTCACCACGGATCACCATGATCGAGACATCCTTTCTATCTGATTCAGGTTGGTGACGCAGCAAACTCTTCTGCGGCGCGTCAGCAATAACCAGCACGTGTCGGCAGGGATGCGTGCGCCCGCCGTCGTTGTCGTGGACCTAGCATCGCGGGGCGGAACCGCGCGCGACGATTGCTCCATCCTGCCGACTGTTCGCGCCGCGGTGGAGTGCGATCCCGATCAATGCCGCGGAGACGGGCACGAGGAGGTAAAAGCTCGAGAACGCCGCAACGACTACGACAAGCGCGAGGGAAAGTAGCGCCGCCCGTCGGAGGTGACTCTCAAGGAGCCTTACTGCGGCCGTGAGCGTCAATACGTAGACACTGACTAGGCAAGCGGCGGTTGCACGCACGAGAGCGCCAGTTGGAAGGAGACTGACGGCATTGGCAAGCATGAGCATGAGAGTTGTTAACGCGATGGCAAACAGGGGACGACGCGGAATGTCGCGCCGCCCGTCGCCTGCTGCGAACCAGGTCGGAATATGGCCATGTTCGGAAAGAGACGCCGCAAGCCTTGCCGCCGCAGCGGTCGCTACGTTCATCGTCCCAACGGTGAGTCCGACGGCGAGAGCGATGCTGACGTCTCGCCCCGCTCGTCCGAAGGCGACAGCAACTAAGTCGGCTAGGGGAGCCGAGGATCCGCGACCGCTCGGTTCGACTATCGTCGCGATCGCCATCGCAATGTAGATACACGTTACCGTCGCGAAGCTGAACGCGACTGAGCGCCTAAGGTCGCGGGGCTGGCGAAACTCGCTGGCAAGCTGAGCCATCGTCTCCCAGCCAAAGAAGAGCCAGACAAGAAGATTCGCGGCGGCACCCACCGCCCACCAGCCGTGCGGCGCGAAGGGTAGCCAGTGACGATGTAATCGCTCGGGCACGATCCCAACTACGGCAATCATCAGAAGACTGACGGTGAGACTCGAGAGAACCACCTGCGTTCCTGTCGATGTGCGAAGTCCGGCATAGTTAGCGGCGATGACCATCACGTACATTGAGATCACTGCGATAGGAACAACAACTTCCCGAGTCCCGCCGGTGAGAGCCGCAACGTAGTCACCTCCAATCAGGACGACCGCCGCGCCGCCGAGGACGACTTCAGCAAGGAAACACGCACCGACTGCGGCTGCAGCAGTGCTGCCGAGCGCCACTCGCACGTATGCGGAAACGCCCGACGCAGATGGAAAGCGAAGGCCTAACGCGGCGAAGCTGATGACGAGCGGGACCGACAGAATAAGAAGCGCTGCCCAAGCGACGATCGCGGCCGGCCCCGCCACCTGGACTGCGACAAACGGTATGAAGAGGAGGCCTGGACCGACAACCGCGGCGACGTAGAGAGAACTCCCGCGTGCAACGGTGAGGGGGCGCTCGGAGCCGTGGGCGGCCTGCGTCACGCTTCGACCGCGATCGCCGGTCGCACGGCGGGGGCACAGCGCAACTCGAGGGTCCCCTGGCCACGGGTCGCCGAGGTCTGCAAAGACCTCAGCCGCGGCCGAGCATCTGGCTTGTAACCTAGGACCATAGAATGGAGATTACTGGAAGCTAACCTAGACCTATCACTATCTGGTTACGCTGAATCCCATCATCACCGTCTCCCTCGTCTCCCTCCCGTGGCTCATGGAGTTCATCAACGAGTTCGCGCCGCAGCCGCGAGACGCGGCGGGCAAGGCGCACGACTCCTATCCCGACATCTGGGCCGCACCATCGGCGCCCCCGACTCAACAGGTGAGTAGCCGCAACCTGATCTCGGCAGCAGAGTTGCTGTGGCAAACCTTTGAAGGGACCAACCAAGAGCGCGCTTCATCCGTGAACGAGCTCGTTCGTGCTACCGCACTCGCACCGCAGATCGATTCCGAGGGGATATTGCGCTGGAGTTGCCCATGCGCCACCGACAGCGACCGTCTACTTGCGGCCTGTACTGCAACTCTGATCACAGCCGTGAGCGATCTCGGATGGCAGCGACTCGGGATATGTGCGGGGCTGGACTGCCAAGATGCTTACGTCGACTCTGACGGCCGAGGCAGGCGACGTTATTGCTCAAAGACGTGCCTGAATCGCGCTCGTGTGCGCGCCTACCGCCAACGACGTGCCAATAGGACATAGGCCGCTCAGTGCGGACAGGAGTGAGGGCCGAGGTGTGGCGACTGGTCGCTGCGACCGGCTTGCAGCTACGTGGTCTGGCCTAAGCGGGTGCCTTTGATCCGCCACGACTGCGCCGTCACCGAGCCACAAGAGCCGCTCTGGCAACTCAACGGAGATCTCATTCCCGGCCACGCAACAGACCAATGAGCACGAGATGGAAGTCCTCTTCGTCGGCGTTGACACTTCCGGTTCAGCGGTGCATCGGCTGTTCCCGACGTGGATCGCGACGTTCGGCGTCGATGCCGAGCTCATCGGCGTCGATCTCCCTCTCGGCAGTGCCCGAGAGCGGTATCGGCGATTGGTCGCAGAGTTGGTTCGGGACGATGAGGTAATTGGTGCCGTCGTGACCTCGCATAAGTTGTCGTTGTTCGATGCGTGCGCCGATCTGTTCCGGGAAATCGATCGTTACGCCGCGATCGCGCGCGAGACCAACTGCCTCTGGAAGCGGGGCAACCGGCTGAGCGCCGCTGCTCGTGATCCACTCGCTCTTGCCGCCGTCTTCGCCGAGATGGTTCCGCCGAGCTATTGGCGCGATCACGGCGCCGATGTCCTTTGCCTCGGAGCGCGGGGAACGGCTACGGCTATTGCGATAACGCTCGTCGCAGAGCAGCGACGGCAGCAGCCGGAATTTAGTTCGCCGGCCCACATCGTTTTCGTGGACGTCAGCAAGAAGCGGCTCGCCGCGCTTCGGCGGACGGTCGATCGGATCAGCGCTGGCGGGGGCGTCGAGTGCCTGCCGGTGCGCGATCAGCTCGGATCCGACGATGGGCTCTGCCGATTGCCGCCCCGTTCTCTTGTCATCAATGCGACCGGTTTGGGCAAGGACATCCCCGGCTCTCCGGTCGGCGGCGCTGCAGCATTCCCGCTCGATGGACTTGTCTGGGAGCTGAATGATCGCGGCGAGCTCCCATTCTTGGAGCGGGCCCGTAGGCAGCAGCGCGAACGGCATCTGCAGCTTCACGACGGATGGCACTACTTCTTGCACGGATGGTTCCAGGCATTGTCAGCAATCTTTGACTGGCCGGATGATGGCGACAGCTTCAGCCAGTTCGCTGAGGCGGCCCAGCGTCCCCCGGCGCGGGTGATCTCGGCGTCACGAGATACGTCATCGGTGCGGAACGCGGACGAGATTGCCGCTATTCAGAGGGCGAAATGACCGAGGCGGTACGCTCGTTTCAGATCGACGTAGCGGAATCCGAACTCGAGGAACTCAAGCTACGACTCCGCCATACCCGTTGGCCGGAACCCGAAACCGTCGGCGACTGGTCACAAGGTGTTCCACTTTCATACCTTCGCGAACTGTGCGACTACTGGTGCGAAGAGTACGACTGGCGCGCGACCGAGCGCCGGTTGAACGCTATTCCGCAGTTCGAGACGACCATAGACGGCGTTGACATCCACTTCATACATGTTCGGTCGCCGCATGATGACGCAATCCCGCTGGTCTTAACCCACGGCTGGCCGGGCTCGATCATCGAGTTCCTTAACGTCATCAGTCCGTTGACAGAACCCACGCAGCACGGCGGCAGCCAAGCCGACGCCTTTCACGTCGTTTGCCCCTCGTTGCCAGGCTACGGCTTTAGTGGAAAGCCCACCGAGCCGGGATGGGGGATCGAGCGCATCGCCGATGCCTGGTCCGAGCTCATGACGCGGCTCGGATATCGCCGCTTCGGCGCACAAGGGTCCGATTGGGGCACAAGCATCAGCACCCGCCTCGGGCAAACGAATCCGGACCGGATCATCGGCATCCACCTGACCCCGCCGCTAGCGCCGCCAGATCCGTCCACTCTGGATAGCCTCACCGACCGCGAGCGTGAGGCCCTCGCGACGATCGAACACTCGGCAACATGGGATTCCGGCTATTCACAACAGCATGCGACACGACCACAGACGATCGGCTATGCCCTCGTAGACTCGCCAGCCGCGCTGGCTGCGTGGATCGTCGAGAAGTTCAACGCCTGGACCGACAATGACGGCGATCTCGAGGGCGTCGTGAGCCGCAACGAACTCCTCGACAACCTCATGCTCTACTGGCTCCCGCGTACAGGCGCATCGAGCGTGCGCCTCTATTGGCAGAGCATGTCCCAGGTCACCGAATGGATCTCGGGCACCGTGATGGATCGCGTCGTCGTTCCGACGGGCTGTTCGATCTTCCCCAAAGAGCTGCAACGACCCTCTCGCCGCTGGGCGGAGCGCCGCTTCTTCGACATTCGGTACTGGAGCGAACCGCCGCGCGGCGGACACTTCGCGGCGCTCGAGCAACCGGAGCTCTTCGTCGACGAGGTGCGCGCATTCTTCCGCCTTGTTCGCGAAACATCGACGATGGGCAGTTGATAGCGGCCCGCGTGACGTCCAGTCGATGCGCGCACCTGACCGCTGGCCGTGTTCGGAAGTGACGATTCGCCAATGCGAACCTGAGCGTTGTCATGGACGCGCGCGACCGATGCCGAACCGAATCCGCGTCCGTGAGCATCGAGAACCGCGGCGACCGGACACTCTGGCGGAAACGCGATCGCTTGATGACGAGGCTAGATCTGTCCTCTGCTTCGGCAGCCGTTCGTCTTTGACGAAACGAACGAAGGCGGAAGGGAGGACACACCAATGAAGAACATGCTGTTCATTCAACATGGCGACACGCCGACGCCGGGATCGCCCGAGTGGGAGACCCTTTCCGAGGACGAGCGGGGGGCGATCCTGTGCTCGCCGTCGTCTATCTGATTTTCAACGAAGGCTACGTGGCCGCAGAGAGCGCGCCGACGAGGCGACTCGACTCGGACGTGCGCTTGCGGAGTTGATGCCCGATGAGCCCGAGCTGCACGGGCTGCTCGCGCTGATGCTCTTCAACGACGCCCGCCGGGAGGCCCGCTTCGCCGAGGGCGAGCTTGTCCTGCTGCGCAAGCAGGACCGCTCCATTTGGAGCCTCGAGCAGATCGCCGATGAGAGGACTGGAAGTTCCTCCTGAAGTCGTCGATGCGCCGGCGAAGGCAAAAGGCCGCCGGTGATCATCACGATCAACGGACATTCCTGGCGGAGCAGGGTCGCGATCATGCGCGGCCGCTTCCTGCTCGGGCTCAGCAATGCCAACCGGAGAGCCGCTGGCGTCGCAATCGGTGAGGGGGTAGAGGTCGAGGTCGAATTCGATGTTGAGCCGCGCGTCGTCGTTACGGCGGCCGACTTCGCACGCGCTCTCTGCTCCGACCGGGTCGCCCGCGCGGCCTTCGACCGCCTGTCCAACAGTCGCAAGCGCGAGTACGTACGCGCGATCGACAGCCCGAAAAAGCCCGAGACGCGAAGGCGCCGAATTGAGAAGGCGATCAACCTCACTGCGGGAGTCGGCAACGGCCCGCACCAAGACGCAGGCCAGGCGACCGGGGTCTCGAAGACGTAACGCATGGTTGCTTTTTCGGGCACCCGATCGTGAGCAATCGCTGCGCACCGATGCGGGTCTCTTCTGTGGCCGCAGTGCTCGTTCGCGTGGAAGCGGCTATTCGCCAGTCATCGATGACATCGCCGCCGAGGTCGACCGGCTCCGCGCGGCCGGGGTTGGCGAGCTCTCTACATGACGTCGGATATCGGGTAGCGCGCGTCGGCATCGAGGCAGGCGGCGGCGAACAGAGCTGTGCCGACGTCACCGGTGGAGAGCGAGTAACGGCGACCGCCATTCGCGATCGCGATCCGGTCGGCTTGGGCGAGGGCGTGGACCGCGAAGCGTCGTGCGCGTTCGACCAGCGCTCGTCGCCGGTGCGCGCGAACGCCTTCAGGAGTGCGAAGCCATGCCCGGGGTGCCGTGGCAGAGACCGTGGTCTTCTCGTCCTTGGGGGCCCCTGCGCGCCAGACGAGCTCGGCGCCGGCGAGGACGAGGCCCTCGTCGAGGTAGTCCCACGCGCCGCCAACGACGCCTGGTGCGCCCGTGGAGTACTGGAGACAGATCCCTCCGTCCCGTGGGGCGCGAACTGCGGACGCGGCGTGCCCGGCCAGTTGGCGAGGCCGTCCTCGCGGAACGCATGTCGTGCGAGAACGGCGGCGCTCACGTGTGCAACGGCATCTTCCCACTTGAAGCGAAGCAAGGCGAGTGTGTGCCCGGCGGCACCGTGGAGAGTACTGAGGCCGCGATAGTCGTCGTCTTGCCGCCAGAGTCCATCGTCGCCGCGGCGCTCCCGCAACGCGGTGGCCGACTCGCGCGCCGCGTCGCCCCACCGGCGCTCACCCGTCCATTGGTCCATTGCGAATGCGGCGAGGAGCGTTCCGGGCGCCCCAACTGATGTCCTCCGCCGGGTTGTCAATGTTCCCGCGAACGAGCGCGCAAAGGGTGGGCATTTCGCCGCCTTCGAGCAACCTGAACTGTTCGTCGAGGAGGTTCGCTCCTTCTTTCGTCTCGTCCGATGATTGGCGTTCCGCGCTGACGCGCTGGCCGCTGATAACGCCGGCAGCCAGTTTGCCGGCAGCAAGCATCGTAGCTCGCGGTCGGACTACCGGGGGCCTGTGTCACGCGCGACCGTCAGGCGGCGCTTCATCGGCGAGGTCGGCGCATAGGCAAACGAGCTTGTAGCTCGGAAACCCTAGCTGGTCTTGTATCCGTAGGTCACCTCGCACTCTGATGCCACAGCGACCGAGATCGTCCAACCACGGCTGGCATCCATCAGGAGGGCTTCCGCAGCTCGTCAAGCATCTGCTGCGCGTGCGGCCGTCCGCTGATGCAGGCAGCGCGCTACGCAAAGGTTCGAGGGCCCCTCGCCAGACTCTGGAAGTAGCAGATCCTCGTCGTTTCGGGGAGACGCGTGGAAGAACGTCCCGGCGCCGCTACCGGAAGCGGGGATGCCGGATCCTGAGGAGATCAGCGAAGAGGGCTTCGGCGGGTTCCGCGACACGTGGTACATCGGCCACGTCGCTAAGGCAGACCTGGAGGCGATTCTCCACGAAGAGGCGGAGTTGATGCGCATCGTCGACGCCGTCGCGGCGACCCTCGACGAGTTTGAGGAGCTTGCTTCGGCGATCGAAGGCTGCGACGTCGAGTCGCTGTCCGATCAGCTTCACGAGGCGGCCACGAAAGAAGGGCTCGCAGCGTTCTTCGACGAGGAGATCGCTCCGCTCGACGGACTCGAACTCGGCGTCGTCGGCCTCGCCTATGCGCTCGGCTCGGTCGGCTGCCGCACCGCCGCCAGCTGCCGCTCGCATATCGGCGATCGCAGCTGGTCTGACGTCCCAGTCGTCTTCTTCGCGGCGCCGCAGTGGCGCCTCGAGCTGCTTGCCGATCTGATCGCCGCAGCCGGTTGCGGGCTCGTCGCCGGCCGCGGGATGCTCGAGATCGTCGCGCCTTCGATCCGCAACATGCACGCGCTCGCTGAGACGATCGCCGCCCAGCGCAAGCGTTTCCGGCGCAAACCTGACCACTGGCGTGCGCCGTCCGAGCGAAGAGACAACCTCGACGACCAGCTCGAATTGCCGCTCGACCCGATGTAGGCCCGGCGCGCCGCCATAACCCGCGGTGGCAGAGGATCACCGACTAAAGGCGCATCTGGCGTGCGGACGAGCGCATCTACGTTGAGTCGACTATGACCTCGGTCGTGCCATCGGGGTATTGCACGACGTAACGGTCGGCAGACTGGTCTTGGTCGAGATCAGGGCTCGGTCACGGCGGCCTTAAGGGCCTCGCCCAGAACTTGCTCCGAAGCGCCGTCGGAGTAGACGTCGGCGGTATCGTGACTGAACGGAAGACGTTGGCCCTCTTCGACGGTGGAGGCTTAAAGCATGACGACGAGTCGTGACCTTGCGGAGGTGCTTCGCTACGCGGCGTTCACCGATGATCCCGCAGGTGGGAATCCCGCCGGCATCGTGCTGAACGCCGGCAGCTTGGACGATGCCGAGCGGCTGCGCATCGCCAGCGACATCGGCTACTCGGAGACGGCGTTCTTGGTAGCGCGGACCGGCAGCGACTCCGAGTACGACGTCCGTTACTTCAGCCCCCAGGCAGAGGTTCCGTTCTGCGGCCACGCAACGATCGCGACGGCGGTAGCGCTGGGCGAACGTGCCGGTGAGGGCGACCACATCTTTCACATCCGCGGCGGGTCTATCCCTGTCTCGACCGCTCGTGACGAGGCGGGCGCGCTCACAGCCTCGTTGATAAGTCTCGAGCCGACCGTGGAAGAGGTCTCAGCGGCTGATCTCGCTACCGCGCTTCGCGCACTGAACTGGAGTGAGCCGGATCTCGATCCGACCCTGCCTCCGAAAATCGCCTACGCCGGAGCACGACACCTGATCCTGGCAACCCGAACCAGCGAGCGGCTCAGCCAACTCGACTACGCCTTCGACACCCTGAGGGACTTCATGCTCAGCCGCGATCTCACAACCATCGATCTCGTCCATCGAGTCGAAGACTCTCTCTACGAAGCACGCAACCCGTTTCCAGTCGGCGGCGTCTACGAAGATCCTGCGACCGGTGCCGCGGCGGCAGCGTTCGGTGCCTACCTCCGGGAGCTTGGCCGTGTCGTGACGCCCGCCCGGGTCACCGTGTTGCAAGGTCAGCACATGGGACGGCCGAGCCGCATCCTCGTCGATATCCCGACGCATGGCCCGATCACCATTCGCGGTACGGCCGTTCCGATCGCGGTGACTTGACTACGTTCACCCGGCCTGCGACAACGTCTCGCGTGCGTCCGCGCCGCCAGCGGCCGCCCTCGGCCGCGAACCGCGCCGTCTGCGCTCGTTCGGCCACTGCTCGCTGCTCGGCGATCTGTCTCGCCACCTCGGGTCGCCGGCCGTTCGCGCGGAGCTCGGCCTCTTCCGCGTCGGTCGGTCCGCGGAGGATCGATCGCTCGGTGTGCAGTTCGGCATCCGCCTTCCACTGGAACGCCTCTGGCCCTCCTGGGAAGTCCAGCCGAGCCTGTGCGGTGAAGCGGTTGGGGACGTGGTCCGACGAGTTCGTCGAGCGCCGCTTCGAGTCTCAAGCTTGATCAGATCGGCGTGGGAGACGATTGTCTGGAAGTCGGTCAGCTTCTCCATGACGTCGGCGATGTCGCGGCGCTGTCGAGGATCCACAATTCCTGCGACCTCCATGTAGTGCGCGCCGGAGAGTACGAAGAGGAAGCGACCGGAGTCCTTCGCGTGGCGCAGTGTCTCAAGAGCTCGCTCGTGTCTCGGCCCTTGGCTGTGTCCCGTCGCAGCTTGCGCGAGGTAGATCCAGTGGTTCAGGTCGAGGTAGACCAGTGTGTAGTCGTATGAGGGGCGGTACAGGCGGGGCGGCCAAATGTACGGCGACTCACTGCGATGAACTCCGGGGATGCGTGCGATTTGCTGCCTATCGCTGGATCTAGTTGGTAGGTGCGGCGCTCGGAGCGTTCGTTGTGAGGTGCGGAACGGTCACCGTCGCGGGGTGGCGGGACGAGTTCGTGGTTGCGGCGCATGTAGCGGTCGAATTGGGGGACGGTGAAGTCGCCGTGGCCGTGGCTGGTGGTGTAGATGAGGCCTTTATCGATGAGGCGGGCGCGGGTGGGGCCGAGCTGGTCGCTGGTGCGGCCGAGTACGGCGGCGACGTCGTCGGCTGCGTGTTCGCCGCGCCCGAGTTCGGCCATCGCGCGCAGGTATTGGAGCTCGAGCACGGTGACGCGTTCCGCGCGGACGCGGAAGAACGACTCGTCTCGCCCGAGGCGCCTCTCTACGCGGAAGAGATCCACGCCGCGCCCCACGACGAACCGCTACTGACATTCAAGGCCGAACTCAATACGGGCCTCTATGTGATCATCAGCCAAGACTGTGACATCGAGCGCCCTCCTGCGATTGAGCCTCACCTGTTTGTCTGTCCGGCGTCGAAGGTCGAGAAGAAGGAATGGGAAGCTGTAGGAGCGGGACGGAGCACGCGGTTGTTTGGCCTTCCGAGTGTCGCGGGCCTTACGAACCTTGTCGTTGACACCCGTCTCATCTTCAGCATCGAAAAGCCGGCGTTACTCGCGCTCGACGTGGTGTCGAGTCCTCTCAGTGAGCCCGACCGGACAGAGCTCCGTCGCTGGCTCGGGCGGCGTTTCGGTCGCACAGTCTTCCCCGACGAAGTGGATCAGGCTGTGGTCAAGCCCGTTGAAGAGGCACTCAGGACGCTGGCTCAGGATTCGAACTTCAAGCGCGTCTTGTCTGCGGTCGCCTTCTATGGACTCGGCTACACGCCAGGGCAGGCGCAGACGAGTCTTCTTGTGCTCGTCGACGACACCAAACTGACTCAGGCAGGCGACGACGACAAACTACTCCAGTCGTTCCACCAGAAGCTCTACGGCTATCTGAAGGCGGGCGCGAAGAAAGGCTACTCAATCGCGCCGCACGTCCGCGGAGTCGACGACGTTTCCGCGCGCGGGCTTCTCAGACATAGCCAGTTCAGCCCGGATGCATAAACGAACAACGGCTGCGGCGATGTCAGCTGTTGTGTCAAGCAGCATTCCGTCGATCGGGATCTCCCTCGAGGTGGTCGCAAATCTGGTCGCACCTCGCCGACTTCGTAATGGGCCGCGGTAGTGGTCGTGCGACAGATGCGAGCCGCCGGCATCGACGCATTCGGCGACCCCGTGCGCATGCTCGACCTTCCGGCGCCATCGTCTCCTGCGCCCGACGAGTCGTGATCTCGGTACGAGCGGCAGGTGTTGGCAACTGGGATGAGGTCGTCCGGGTCGGTGGCTGGGACGTCGGTCATCGGCCACCGCTCCCGCTTGGCGTCGAAGCGGCAGGAATCGTCGACGCGGTCGGCGACAACGTGACGGGCCTCGTGCCGGGCGACGAGGTGCTGACCCACCCGGTGCCGCTGCGATACCAGGGAGCGTGGGCGGAGTGGCTCGTCGCTCCAGCTGCACTTGTTACACGCAAGCCGGGGGTCGTTTCTTGGGAGGAGGCCGCCGCGTTCCCGGTGCCCGCGCTCACCGCCGACCAGGCGCTCACCGCGGCCGCACTCGTGGCGGAGGGCGAGTGGGTCCTCGTACACGGCGCTGGCGGAGCGACCGTCGGACTTGCCGTGCAACTCGCGATCGCGCGAGGAGCGACAGTCATCGCGACCGCAGGCCCCTCGAGCGCGGCGCGCGTCCGCGGCTATGGCGCGCGTCTCGTCTTCGACTATCACGATCCCGATTGGCCGGCCCGCGTCCGAGAGGCATCTCCAGGCGGACGCGGCTCTCAGCCGCAGTGAACGCCGTACGCGGCGGCGCCGCAACCGCGCTCCAGGCGGTCGCACGCGAGGGCCGCCTTGCGACGATCACCGGCGATCCGCCGGCGCCAGAACGAGATGTCGCGGGCGCAGACGTCTATGTCCGAAGCGACGGAGCACGCCTCGCCGACCTGATCGCAGCGCTCGCAGACGAGATCCTTACGCTCCACGTCGCAGCGACACTTCCGCTCACTGAAGCAGCCACGGCGCTACGGGCCGCCGTCACCGGCCGCTCCAAGGGCGCGAATGTCCTTACGCTCGATCAAAGCTGAACGGAATGGAGCCTCTATAGAGCGCCAGCGCCCCTGCCGGTTAGCCGGTGCCAACCTCGAGCACGACCTTGCCACGCTTACCGTGGGCCGCGACTCGCTCGAAAGCCGCCCCGACCTCCGTGAACGGAAAGACCGAGTCGACCTCCGCGCGAAGCTCACCTGCGTCCACGAGCGCTGTCAACTCCAACAGTTGCTCGTGGTCGGGTTCGACGATAAAGTAGATCGCGCCCGGCATCTCCTCGGCGATCGTGACCACACGATCACCAGCGGGGACCTCGCCGCCGCGAGTGTCGAAGACGAGATCGACCGGACCACTCTCCACGACCGTCGCGCCGGCGTGTCGCGCAAGCTGGACGGCGATGTGCCCAACCCCGCCCGAGGCGCCCGTGACCAACACCCGCTCGCCTCGGGCGAGCCGCCCGTGTACAAACAGTGCTTGCCAGGCAGTCAGCCCGCCCATCGGCAGAGCTGCCGCCTCGACGTGGCTTAGCCCCAAGGGCTTCGGTGCAAGCACATCGGCAGGGACGACGGCGTACTCGGCAGCCACGCCGTCGCGGTCGAAAGGCGTGAGCGCATATACCTCCTCACCGCTGTCGACGACAACGCCCGAAAGCTCATAAGACGGAATCGCCGGCAGCCGACCGACCGGCCACTCCAGCTCGTCACGTGTAATCGCTGCCGCATGCACGCGCACCAGCAGCTCGCCTGGATCCGGCGACGGCGTCTCGATCTCCTCAACCTTCAAACCATCATCGTGCAGCTGTACCGCTAGCACACCGCCTCCCCCTGTTGGACTCGCTCCTCGCGAGATCTTGCCATCTACCGACCCTCCTGCTCGGAGGGTCGCCTGCGCGCGTGTGCGGAATGTTCCCTGACGGGACCTTTGGAAGCTCAGCGGACGTACCCCTGAGAATGGTGTCTCGCGCCGCGGCCCTCACGCTCCTGACGGTTTCTCTCGCTGGCACCGCGACTGCTGCTCGCCAGCGGGCAGCAATTGCGCTGCCGCCGCCTTCGTTTCGTCCCGCGGTTGGCTGGTGGACTTTGAGCACTGGCCCCACCACCGCCATCGCGCCGGAAGTGTGGGCAGCCTCCGACCGTGGCACTGATCAGGAGGCGCTGTTCAATCTCTTCCTCGGCCTCAAGCGGCTGAGTTCGAGCGGCATCGTCATCTGGGTTAGCGACATGGGAAAAGGCGGGCCTACAAGTGTGTTCACAAAAACAGGGTGGCCACTCAAGCTGGGAAGCCTTCGACTCGATGAGAGCTGGAAGGGCCAGCCCGCAGCGAATGTTCAGCAGCGTGTGCGCGGGGCCGCGATCGCTGGCTGGCGTCTCGACGTTCGCGTCTACTTCGGCACTCAGCACCCAACCAAAGCGACGCTCGCAAAAGCCCAAGCCGAGCTCAACCGGCTCATGGTTCCGTAGTTGAAAGACGTGGCTGCGCCAATGTGCGCCAAATGACGCCGATATTGCGTGCTAGGCGAAGGGTCGAGCTGTCGTTTGAGAAGGGCGCCCGAGCCTACGTCTATTTCACGCTCGAGCTTCAACCGAGGGACAAGTCAAGCGTCGAGCTTTGGCGCCGCTCTTCTTCTCCCCGACCCCGAAACCGGTGCTCGTGCCGCTGAGACGACGCTCGTCACGATCTCGACCTAGCCGACTGAGCGGTGCCCGTGGAAGGCGCCGAAGCCGCTTCCCGACTCCACTCATGACGCACTCATCTGTGCGGGAGCGGGCCTGGCGGCGCGAGGAACCGTCCCTGGCCGAGCGCGACGCCGATTTCCCGCAGTGCGTCGAGCTCAGCTTGCGTCTCGATTCCCTCGGCGATGATCGCGATTCCGCGCTCGTCGGCGAATGCGTTGAGGCCGTAGGCGAGGGCTCGTCTGCGTGGGTCGCGGTCAATGCAGCGCGTCAGCGAGAGGTCGAGCGTGACGTAGTCGGGTGCGAGCTCGAGCACGTGTCGGAAGCTCGCGAAGCCGGCGCCAGCGTCGTCGATCGCGATTCGAATGCCTGCAGTGCGGAGACGGCGGAGCGTCCCGGCGACGACGTCGTAGTCATCGATCGCAGTGTGCTCGGTGATCTCGACCACGACACGCGAAGCGAGCTCGCCGACGAGACGGTGGAGCGAGATGAGCGCGAGCGGTGATGCGTTCAAGGCCAAGTAGCCGGGGCCACCCCAGGCGCGGAAGGCGTCGAGAGCGGTTTCGGCGGCGGCGAGCTCGAGCTCGGCGCGTAACCCCACCGCCTCGGCGCCCTCGAACCACCACTGCGGCGACTCTCTCGGCTCGACGTCGAAGCGCGCGAGCGCTTCGAAGCCGATCGCTTCACGGCTCGCGAGCTCAACGATCGGCTGGAACACCGGGCGGAGGCGGCCGCCGTCGATGACCGCGGAAATCTGCTCCTCACGCAGCCGCATCTCTGTCTCGGCGGCGCCGGACCGTTCAAGATGCGGCGCGAGCTCGCCCATCACCCCGCCCGCGACCTGGGCGGCAAGGATGCTCTCCCCGTTCGCAGCGCGAACGACAGTCGCGAGAATCTCTTCCGCGTTTGCGCTCTTGACGATGTAGCTCCCCGCGCCGGCGCGCAACATTCGAAGCCATGAAGCCCGATCGTCTGCGCTGGAGAGCGCGACGATCCGCGTCCTCGCCGACGCCTCGAGGATGCCACTGATCGCGTTTGCCCGTCGCCGGGCATGTGGACATCGACGAGAGCGACATTCGGCTGCACCTTGAGCGCAAGCTCGACCGCTTGCTCGGCATCGCCGGCTGAGACCACGCGCCCGATCGCCCCGCTCGTTTGCAGGTACTCGACGAGCGCACCCCGGAAGTGGATGTCGTCGTCGGCGATCAATACGGTCAAAGGCGTCGCCGCCGATGTCCCCCCAGACATGCACCCATCGTGCCCGCTGGAAGGGGTCTGCGTCTGACCCACACGGGCTAACTTCGGCTGGTCCCGAGCCGCTCATTCGCTCCATTTGGGTGTTGCCCCGATGTGCTCCTTACAAGTAGCCTCGAGGGGCTGTCACGGTTGTTCGCCGGGCGGAAGCCGCATTCCGTTCGGATCGAGTGCTCGCCGAAGCCGCCGTGGCTCGCGGAGAGGCGCTCCCACGGAGCGCCTCTTCGTTAGTCGGACGAGCTAGACTCAGTAGCCGTCACCGTCGCGCTATGCCGCCGACGGCCTTGGAGGGAAGCCTGAACTCGCCCCGCTTCCAGCGGAGCAGTCTGGAAGCCGCGGTAGAACCACTGCCGCGCACGCCGTTGGGTTGTGCCGCCGCGGACAACGTTCCTGTTCGAGGCTCTCACTTAGCTGTCCTGGCACAGAGGTTTGTGCTGTGGTCGCCGTCGAGTTCAGCGGCTGTCCACGTGGGCGCTTGCACTTAAGCGTCAGGTAATGGCGTCTCGCAGATACGCGAGGACTGCGAGGACGCGCCGGTGATCCTCGCCCGAGGGCGGAAGACGCTGCTTCGTGAGGATGTTCGCCACGTGTTTCTCGACCGCGCCGACGGTGAGGACAAGCCGAGTCGCTATCGGGGCGTTCGACCGGCCTTCCGCCATCAACAGTGTCGCGAAGTACGCTACCGACGCGGCGTCGCGCGACTTCCTCAGCGCGCTCTTTCCCTCAGGTTGACGACTAGGCAGATGATGGCGGTGAGTTACTGGCGAGCCAGCGTGCGGCTTGTCGCGTCGTCCGGCCGACCAATACCGCACCTGTGGCTTGGTCGACGATGACGCTCGTTGGGTGCTTTGCTTCGGAGTCACGAAAGACGAGTGATCGGATCGCCTTGGTCGGCGAATCTCCTGGCCACTTCGATTCAATCCGGACTGTAAAGGCAATGGGGCGTCCCGATCCGTCGTCGAGGCGAGCGACCGTGCTCGTTCGTAGCTTCGCGGTATCGACGAGCATAGAAGTGGCTTGTCCGGCGAGCGCCCGTCTTGCCCGCCTACGCACGAGGAAACCGTTCGGTGCGTTCAGGACCAGGGCCAAACCTAAGAACAGAATGAAGAGGGAGATGCTACCGATGAGGCCCGGATCGGCCCGCTTCGTCAGCACGGCCCGCCTCGGGTCGGAAGAGTCGTAGGAGATCTCAACCGGTTGACCGATCGGATACGAGGCGAGGTCGGGAACCCACACCGTTACGTTCGTTTCGACACTGCTCGGTGTCGAATAGGAGACCGTGATGCCTGTTCTACCTCGGAAGCTCGGTATGTAGTTGGTGACAATCGCCGAGACGTGGACTCCGTGCCTGGCGAGCGCATCTGCCGATCCCTGCGCCAAGTCGATAGTCACAAGTCCTACGACGAACAGAACAAGACCGAGCGCGAGCTTGGCGTACGAGACGCGGGCGTGGTGCGAAAGGGCTTCGCTAGCAGACAGCCGGCAAGCCTCAAGCTCACGCCCGGCGAAGTGCTGGTCAACTGCCGCCACGCGCACTACATCGGTAAGTCGTCCTGTGTTCTTGAGTTACGCGACTTGCCCGCAATCGGCTATCTCGTTGCACTTGGCCGGCTGACGCGAACTGGATCTAGTTCTTGCTCTGATAGTGGTCGCAACACGAGGCGGTCTCGCTCAACTACCGCGATCTGCTCGTCGTCAACGGCGAGGCGACCTGGCGGCCGCCGCAGCCCGTCGTCCCGATCTCCGACCGCGGCCGGCCACGATGATGCGGAGCACGAGCCGCGTCACAGGTTCGCCGTCGAGTTCAAGGCTCACGTCGAGACAGGACTCATCTCCGCGTTCGACACCCCATCGAGATCCGTGAGTAGAGACGACCGTCTGGGACCATGTCGTTCGCCATAGGCGAGAATGTCCATAGATGGCGACCGTCGTCGTTCTCTCCGGCGGGCCTGACCGCCCTGTCGTCGACACGGTGCCGCCGGGCGCGACGGTGATCGCTGCTGACGGCGGCGCTGAGCTCGCGCGGCACCTCGGCCTCGAGGTCGACCTGGTGGTGGGGGATCTCGATTCCATCTCCGCTGCGACGCTGGCGGGAATCGCACAGGTCGAGCGGCACGAAGCGAAGAAGGACGCAACCGATCTCGAGCTGGCGCTTGCGGCTGCGCTTCAGCTTCACCCCGAGCGGATCCTCGTCGTCGGCAGCGCGACCGGGCGGCTCGACCATCTGTTCGGATCGCTGCTCATCCTCGCCGCCGAGGCATTCGCCGAAGTCCAGGTCGATGCGCAGATCGGTTCCGCCGCCATGCATGTCGTACGCGGCCGGCGCACGCTGCACGGCGAGCCGGGAGAGTTGATCTCGCTGTTCGCAGTCCATGCTCCAGCGACCGGCGTCGTCACGCATGGTCTCGCCTATCCGCTGCGTGACGAGACGCTCGAGCCCGGCTCGAGTCGCGGCGTCTCCAACGTCTTCGCCGTACCCGAGGCGCGAATCAGCCTCGAGCGCGGCGTGTTGCTCGCCGTGCGTCCTAGCGGCAGCGCGACGGCAGCAGACTGACGTCGACGACCGACGCGGCCGGAATGGTCGTCTTCAGCAGTCGCTGCGTGCGCATCCAGTCGCCGAAGCGCTGCCACGCGGGGAGGCTGAGGCAGCCGACGCCTTTCGGCCCTGTGAGCAGGCGTAGCGTTGCCGGCATCGCGCGCGCGAGGAATCTCGGGTCGAAAGCAGTCACCTTCTTCAGGATCGCGATCGCGCGCGCCGGGTGCTGGCGGGCGTTGTCGGTGCCGGCGAGGAACGCCGCTACGAATCGTCGCACCTCGGAGCGGTACGTCGGCTCGTTGTGCAGGCGGGTCTTGTTGGCGACGAGGACGAGCTCGTCGTAGGTGGGGACACCGGCGCGGTCGACGGGAATGATCGTGGGGTGGAGGCCGCGAAGCTGTAGCTGGATCCCTTCGACGTTGCGATAGACGCCGAGCACGACGTCGACGTGGTGGGCGAGCAGAGCCGGCAGCAGGTTGTAGCCGACGCTGACGACCTTGACGTCCTTGCGTGTGAGCCCGGCCGAGCGGAGCGCAGTATCGAGGGTGGCGTAGTCGGACGGCACGCCGGTGATGCCGATCGTGCGGCCTTTCAGATCGCGCAGCGACTTGATGTGCGGGTCGATCGCGATGAAGGAGTTGAGGGGCTGCGGGACGACGGCGGCGACGGCGACGACCGGCAGCTTCTTGGCGGCGGCGAAGAAGAGCTCCTGCTCATAGCTGACGGCAAGGTCGCTGCGGCCGACGCCGACGAGCTTGAGGGGCGCCGTCGGGTCGGACGGAGCGCGGATGGTGACGTTGAGGCCGGCGCGCGCGAAGATCCCGGTGTCACGTGCGTCGAAGATGCCGACGTGGTCCGGGTTCGGCGTCCAGTCGAGCGTCACTGTCACCATCTGCTGATTGCCGGCGAGAGCGACTGGGACGAGGACAACGAGCGCCGCGAGAGCGCCGACGGCTCTACGCATTACGCGCCTCCGGTTGCCAGGGGACGAGGACACGCTCGCCGAGACTGACCAGCGCATACAAACAGAGCGCCAGCGCGCTCAGGATGAGGACGGCGGCGAAGATGCGCGCCGTGTCGAGCGCGGGCTGCGCCTGCAGGATCACAAAGCCGAGGCCCGACGAGGAGCCGGCCCACTCGCCGAAGACGGCCCCGACCGCGGCGTAGGTAGCCGCGATGCGTGCGCCGGAGAACATCGCCGGCAGCGCGCCGGGTAGCTCGACGCGACGGAAGATGGCGAGCCTGTCGCCGTGCAGCGTCCGCATCATCTGAACGAGCTCCGGGTCTGCGGACCGAAGGCCGTCGACGGCATTGACGACGATCGGGAAGAAGCAGACGACGGCGACGACGACGAGCTTCGGCTCAATTCCGTAGCCGAGCAAGATGGCAAGGATCGGCGCCAGCAACACAGTCGGCACGGTCTGCGAGAGCACGAGGATCGGCAGCACCGCCCGGCGTAGCGCGGCCGAGAAGTGGAGCACGACGGCGATCGCGACTGCTACGGCGATGGCGAGCAAGTAGCCGAGCACGATCTCGCGCACGGTCACGAGCGTTGCTCGGCCCAGCAGACCGGAATCGTCCGCGAGGGAAGACGCGACGGCGGTCGGCGCAGGGAAGAGGTAATCCGGGACGTGCGCGGCACGCACGACAAGCTCCCAGACGCCGATCGCTGCGGCGAGGAGTGCGAGGGGCGGCCAGATCCGTCTCACCCGATCGCCTCCAGCGCCCGCTCGCGCAGCTCGACGAAAGCCGGGCTCGTCACGAGTTCGCGTCGCGGCGCGTCACGCGCGACGCCTACGTCCAGCTCCGCGGCCACGCGCCCGCCTGCCAGCACGAGCACGCGCTCACAGAGGACTAGCGCCTCCTCAACGTCATGTGTGACGAGCAACACCGTCCGTGGTTCCTTTGCCAGCGCGCTTCTCAACCACTCCTGCAGCTCCGCGCGCGTGATCGCGTCGAGTGCGCCGAACGGCTCGTCGAGCAGCAGCACAGGTTTGTCGGCGAGCAGCGTACGGAGGAAGGCAACGCGCTGGCGCATGCCGCCCGAGAGCTTGGCTGGACGAAGCTGCTCGGCCCCTGTCAGGCCGAGCCGCGCGAAGAGTGGCGCGGCGCGATCACGTGCCTCGCGCCGCGGGACTCCGACGTTTTCGAGCGCGAGCGCCGCGTTCTCGAGCGCAGTCCGCCAGGGAAGGAGACAGTCGCGCTGCGGCATCAGCGCGCAGCGCGCGAGCCGCCCGTCGGCCCGAGCGGCGCCGCCGACGGAGATCTCGCCGGCGTCAGGCTCGTCGAGGCCGGCCACGAGCGCGAGCAGCGTCGACTTCCCCGCACCGCTCCGTCCGACGATCCCAATGCGTTCCTGCGCCGGGACGACCACGTCGAGGCCGTCGAGTATGCGCTTCCCGCCGAATGTGCGGACAACGCCTTCGAGTTCGACGCCGGGCATGCTGTTGCCGAGTCCGGAGGCGTTCGCTACGAGCAACGATTCCGACATTCGCTCCCTTCGCCGGCATGATCCGGATCAGGTTCGACGGGTACGCGCTAGGAAGCGCTCTCTCAGCCCCTCAAGCTGGGGGCTCCCCGGTTAATTCAGTGAAGACTATCCGTTCACTACGCGCCTAGCACGCCGTCTGCCGTCCGGCAGAAGGCCGACGCTCAGGTCGGTGCCCGGCGCGTGAAACTCAAGCCTGGCTGGACTCGAAAGTACCAAGATACTGGCTTCGTTTGCGCGGCGTGAGGTGGAACATGCTGAATGCCTTCTCCGTTATCGGGTCACAAGAGCCGTGCGTTGACGTCGTGAATACGGATCCCCGGTTCGGGCCCGAGCAAGGTTTTGCCTATCCGAGCCCTGTCCTCGAGCGGGCGCTTCAGCAGGATCCGGGTTCTGACGCGGAGCTTCTCACAGGGGGTCGCCTCGGTTTCGATCGAGGAACGAACGCCCTCGCGCTCGCACTGTCACATGAGCATCGCCGGAATCTCGATGCCGTCTTGTGTGAGTTCGACGACACGACGCGTGAGCATGACTACGACGGCTATCGCGCGGTTCTTCTCGGCGAGGGGTTCCATCTCGAATTCTGCGCGCCGACTCATGCATGTCATCGCGAGGAGCGCCGGTTCCATCAAGACGGTCTGGAGGCATCCTTGCGGGTCGCGCAAGGCCAGGCACTCGATACGGTATCTGTCGAGCGCGCAGTCGTCCGGTACAACTGGGTTCCCACTGCCCGCGATCCTGGTTGGGGGATTCACGGAAGCGGATGGACGCGACTGTTAGACGACCCTGGAGTGCGACACCCGGTGTACGTGTGCAGTCTCGACTGCAGAGTTGCGTTTCGATTCAAGCTGGCGCGACTGCGCGCGTTGGGGCGCTTTCTATGGCCGTGGTACGACGACCCACCGGCGTGAGTCAGGCGATCGTCCATTGGTAACCTCGCTCCCTTAGGCCGCCTCTTTCCTTCCCCGTACCCTGGCAGCCGTGGTGAAGACCGTTGCCGCATCAATCGACGAGTGCGTCGAGGGGCTGCGGGAACTCCTGCGTGAGTTCCTGCTCGAGCACTCGGGCGGTCTGCACGACCTCAATCGCGACGACAGCGGGGTGTTCATTCTGGGGCCAAGCCGGGCCTGGGCCGACCTCGACCAGGACGGTCGCCGCCTGCAGTCACGACTGCTCGAAGAGAACAGACGCCTCGCGGCCCCTGATCCGCGCCCTGCTCAGCAACGCGCCGGAGGACGGCTCGAAGGAGCTTGAACAGGCTCAGCGGAAGTTGCAGGAGCTCATTGATCAGAGCCATCTGACCTGGGTGAAAACCACAGCCCACGCGTTCGCCGAGGCAGAGGAGGCGCCCTCCTTTGTCGAGGTCATGCGCGAGCACGTGCGTACGCCGGTGACCCTCGTCACCCGCGACATCAACTTGCAGAACAAAAGCGAGTACGCCGGCCTGCCCTTCGACGCCCGGCTGCGGTCGGCATGGCGCCCCGCTTCGGTCGTGTCACCGCAACTCGGCGCGACGTTGGCCGTGACGCTTATTCGATCGGCTAGGCCCCGCTAGCGTGGCCTTCCTGCGGCTGGCGTTTGCGGCGATCGTGCTCTGTGCAATCTGGCGTTCCCGATTGACCGGCGACCTGCGGCTGGCCGCCGCTTTCGGCACTGCGCTTGGGCTCATGAACCTGTCATTCTACGAGGCGATCGATCGGACCCCGCTCGGCGCTGCCGTCGCGGTCGAGTTCGCCGGCCCGCTCCTCGTGGCAGTAATAGGGTCGTGGCGACCGCTTGACTGGGTCTGGATCGCGCTCGCCGCAGCGGGCATCGTATTACTCGCCGAACCCGGCGCCCGAATCAGTGAACGCGGCTGGCATCGGTTTCGCGGTCACTGTGGCCGCGGCGGCGGCGCTGGCCGGCTGGCGCCTCCTCGCGCTGACGGAGCGGTTCAGCAACCGCGGCGGTTGGCTGTGACTGCGGGCGGCGCTGATCGCACTGCTGCTCAGTCTCGCTGGTCCCCCGCTCGGGTCACGGCGTCGGTGCCGGCTCGCCGATCGACTTGCCGCCATCTACTCGTAGTAGGTCTCAGCCGAGCACGTTCCAGAAGCTCGCGGTCAGCTGACGACCGGGTTTCGGTACTGGCGTCCGGCGCGGGCGCTTGTCGCCTTTTGGCGCCGTTATCGCTCGCTACGCGCGGACTCTAGGGCAGCGTGGGGCAGACATGGCGGAGATAGGGCGGAACGCCGTGCGCACCCGGAGAGTGGATCGACAAAGTGTCGTCGGCAGGAGGCCGGCATGATCGATCGCTACTTCAGTGCACTCGGAGAGGCGATGGCGCGCGAGTCGAGGCTGATGGCCGACGTCTACAGGCATCCCGGCAAGCTGGGCAAGAGCCGCGAGTCCCAGCTCGCTCGTTTCTTGGAGGCGTATCTAACCTTGCCGTTTCGGCGTCGGCAGTGGCTTCGCGTTGTTCGGCTCAGACCTATCGACCCGGCAGGACGTCGTCGTCTTCGACCAGCTCGACAACCCTGTTCTATTCCCGAAGACCACAGCACCATATTCCCGCCGAGTGCCTTGCACGCTCTAATCGAGGTCAAGTCACAGCTGGCCAAGCCTGCTCTAGCACAGACCGCGCGCAAGGCGTGCACGCAAGGGTCCGCGCCGTGATCGCCGCAGAGCCCGACGGTGACACATCAGCGGCGGTCATCGTCTGGGATGACTTGCTGCGTTGGGGAGTCGGCCGATCACCGCTCAACCGCGGGCGATGACTGGATGCAATCAATGTCTGTGATGCTTTTTGCAACGGAAGCTTCTGGCCTGCTCTCTGATCTGGCCAAGCGCTGTTTGAGGGGCTTTCCCACCACCCTGGCGATGCCTGCACAGACCTGTGGAGAAGTCGCCCTAGACAAAGATCGGAATCCGCGCTACAAATGTCGGCAAGGACTGGTGGCCTTGGCTCTCAGTCGCCGCAAGCGGAGGCCTTCGGGGGAGTCGCAAAGTCTCTCGGCGCGGTCCTTGGGGCGGTCCGCCTCTTGGACAGCGGGCCGCCTCTCCAATTTCCGCGCTGGTGGTGGAGTGGAACCGCAGCCAACGCTGAGTTCACATCAAGAGATCCGTGAGGAGAAGCCCGCCCACCGATCGCGCCCTCACGGGCATTGACGCGGGGCGATCATGCGGTTCCGGCCGTGTTCTGAGACGAACGCACGGACACGTCTGCGTCAGTCCGGCGTCCAGAGGACGGCTCGGTCGCCAGCGTTGGTGAAGCTGCGCCCCACGATCCAGCCGCTGTTGTTGATTCGGTAGGCGGCACTCGTCGGTGGCCCTTGTCCGCCGAGGGTAGGAAGCGCGGTGATGCGTCCGGTCTGCCACACGAATGGCACTTGCGGGCCCTTCTTCTTGAACAAGGCGGTTCCTACCACGAGGCCGTGGTCGTTCATCCCGAACGCGTCGGTATAGCGGCTGCCGATCTCGACCGCGTGCCCGTTCGCCCACAGGAAGGCATGGCTGTCGGGGCGGAAGGTGGAGACGAGGATCTGCCCGGCAGCGTTGATCGCGGTCGCCTGTTTCACCGTCGAGTCGAACGAGCCAAGGTCGCGCAACGTCCCGTCGCGCCACAGCACTGCATGGTCGGGGTCGTAGATCGAAGGGTTTGTTGAGCCGACGACCGTACCGTGAGCATCGATCGCGGCTGGCGTGCTGTCCTCGCCCGGAAGCGAGCCGAGGTCGGTCATCGTACCCTGCTCCCACAGGAACGCGTGCTGTGCGCCCGATGTGGTCAGGCTCGTGCCGATCACCTGCCCGGCGTCGTTGATCGCTACCGCCTCGCTCTGCGTGCCGCCGAGCGTGCCGAGATCGGTCATCGTCGCGTTCTCCCACAGGAACGCATGCTCTTGACCGCTTGCCGTGGTCGAGTTGCCAACGACCTGACCGTGGTTGTTCAGCGCTTCCGCGGCGCTGACCCGGCCGCCAAGGGTGCCAAGGTCGATGGGCCTGCCGTCGTGCCAGAGGATCGCGTGATGGTGCGTCTGGTGCGCATCGAGCCCCTCGCCGACGATGTCGCCATCGCCAGCGATCGCGTTCGCCTGCACAAAGCCACCGAAACCGACAAGCGGACGCATCCGGCCCTTGCTCCATACGAATGCCCGCTGCCCGACCCGCCCATTGCTGAAGCCGATCACGACCCCATGCGCATTGATCGCCATGGCCTCGCTGCCGATGTTGAACGGCGGTGGCAGCGTTCCGAGATCGTGGATCGTCCAGCCAGTCGTGCGAGGCGCCGCTGCCGCGCCCAGCGCGACCCACCCGTAGAGGAGAACCACGGCCGCGACCCCGAGCCTTCTCATTCTCATAGGCCGAAGCTAGCAGCGGATCTTCAACGCACTGTTAGCTCTCGCCTGTCGCGGAAGGTCGTCCGTTTGGCCTTTGCAAGGCGGAAATCACCAAACGCGCTGAGCAGGCACTTCATCCACAAACCCTCAAGTTGGTGGCGTCATGGGACAGCCCATTGTCACCAAGCACTGCTCAGTCACCAAACACTGCGCGCGCGCGAGGCCCGACGTATGCGTCGCCTCGGAGAATTCCCTGGACATCGAGCCGCGATGGGACGGCCGCCGTGCGGACCCTGTGAATGCGCGGCCTAATAACCCTCCGCCACGCGAGGCCGATCATGAGCACTCCGTCCTCTCGATCGCCGCCGCATCCGCTTGTGCCTGAGACCGGGTCTCAACCTCGCTGCGGCTAGCCAGAGCCTGCGACTTCACGGAGCAGTCGTCGTGCCAGGGTTGTTGCTCGAGCGGGGAGAGGCGCTCCGCTGTTGTCGAGCACGAGTCGGGCCAGTTCCTCCACCAGGTCTGGTTTGCCGGTCTCGAGCCAATGGACGGAGACTCCGAGCTTAAGGAGCGATCCTGCGCAGCGAGTGGACGCTCGCTCGCCGCTCGTTGCTCTCGAGCCGGCTGATGTAGGCGTAGCTAACGCCTTCGGTTGCGAGCGCGCGTTGACTCAAGCCGAGCTCTATGCGCCGCTGTACGAATTCGATCACCGACGCGCTGTAGGCGAGCGAGGTCCTCGTTCATGAGGCGGTGCCTCAGCTCGCGAATCTCATGCTGGAGCTCGACGATGAGGTCGTTCTTGAGCGGGCTTCTTTGGCATGAGCTGCGACGGGACGACACGCGTGATCGGTAGCCGACGAGTAGGCGTGCATGCTTCACCCTGGCATGGCCGCTCTCTTGCGGGTCGGCTCCGGGTTGATCGTGGCCGGTGCAGCATCCCAGTCACTGAGGGCTGATCGACGAAGACGTGTCCCGGGTCGCGGGATTGGTGGGGTGGCTGCGGGGTTGTTGCCGGCGCAGAACTCGCAGCCGAGATCATCATCAGCTCGCGCACCGCAGACGATGCAGGTCGTCCGTTCCAGGCGCGTGACGAGTGGCGACAGCCGCCGCGGCGCGATCGTCCTGCGGCCTCTTGTCTCACGATCCCGCACCCCCGAACCGCGCCAAGTTCTTCGCGGACCGCTTTGCGCGCGAAGCCGCACGTGCTACTGCGTCGTCGCCTCGCAATGGAAAGCACTGAAGACCCAAGCGTCGTCCGACCGATGGACCGAATGAGAAACGTGTCTCATCCGAGGCGGAACGGCGTGCGGGTGGGACGCTAATTGGGTGTCGTATTCGTTCGCGAACTTTCGTGTCGACGTGCTGGCGCGTCCGGCCGCTCAACGGCCGGCTCGTCGGGCCCGACGCTGTTTGGCCTGGCGTCCTCCTCCTCAACGTCCCTGACGGGCTGAGCGCGCAGGCCTTCGAGCTCGGGGACGCACGGGCGCGTGAGGAGCTTGGGGCAGCACATCCTTCCGGCGGTCATCCGCGAGAGCGAGGCGCGTCGCTTCTGCCGGGTGAGTTGCGGACGGCTGGTCTCACCGGAGGTGATTCAAGACGGGCTGGTGGGACGAGCTCCCGGAACCTACCCAGCACGCAGACACTCGCCACATTCGCTGAGCGTGCCCCGGTCGGCGCATCAATTCACCGGAGGACGTCGCTCAGGCGATCCTTGACCCTGGTCGAGAATTGCCTCATCACCGGTGTCGTCTTGCCCTGCGAGCGCGGCCTCCGGCTTACGTAGTCGTCGTGGGTCAGCGGACTTCTGGTTAGTCGCGCGCGGGCGTATTAGCAGATTAGGCCGGTGGGGGAGTGGGGAACCCGTTCCGCTGGGTGCCACGCCTCGGTGCGAGTGTCAGTTAGCGAGCCTGCGGGGCCGGAGAGCCTCGTCGAGCGAACGGTGGACAGGCGCCCTTGGCATCAAATGCCCGTTTGTACCCTACCCTACCCGAGCCGTGGGTGTGGCAGGACGGCGCGGCCGTTCTTGAAGACGCCCGTTACGCTTGTCGGGTCTGAGAAGGCCCGAGTGTTACTTGGGTCGACGTCTAGGATGATCGCGTCAAAGCGCTTGCCTGGGGCCACTTGACCGATCTCATCGGCCGCCTTGCCGCAAAGCTGCGCGCCGCCGGACGTCGCTGCTAGGAGTGCTTCTGGAGCGGGCACTCCTGCCTCGCACAGTGCCGTTACTTCTGCGGCGTTTGCGCCGTGGTGTCGTGGGATACACGCGTCGCTTCCCATCGCGATAGAGACGCCTGCTGCGCGGGCGATTTCAACAGCCTCTCCGAGCGCCCGGCCGACGCGTAAGGCCTTGCCTGCGAAAGCGTCTGATACGCCGCCTGCGCGTGCGCGCGCGACGTCGTCTTTCAGAACAGTGATCGTCGGTACCAGCCAGGTGCCCCTGCGTGCCATCTCTCGCGCTTGCTCTTCGGTGAGGAAGGTGCCGTGTTCGATCGAGGCGACCCCTGCTGCGATTGCGTCCGACAGGCCACTGCCGCCGTAGGCGTGGGCGGCCACTCGCAACCCGTGCCTGGAGGCCTCTTCGACAGCGACCGCAATCTCGTCGAACGTCAGCTCCGGTGCCTCAGGATCGTCGTATTCAGAGGCGATACCGCCCGTGGAGCAGAGCTTGATCCAGTTCGCTCGTGCTCGCGCGAGCACGCGCACGGCTCGTCGCATCTCGTCTGGCCCATCAACGAGGTGCGGAGGGCGTCCTAGGTAGTCTCCCATCGAGTAAGACGGGCGCTCGCGATCTTCGCCAAGGAGGTATCCATCTCCGTGGCCACCGGTCTTGGAGAGCATCGAGATTGCGATACGGAGGTCGGGACCTTCGATGAGGCGGGTCTCAATGCCGCGTTGTAGTCCAGCTTCGGCTCCGCCGAGGTCGCGCGCGAAGGTCACTCCGGCGTCGAGTGTCTTGCGCGCGGCAGCAGCGGCTCGCAGAGTCCAAAGGGCAACGGGTGTCCCGCCGGGTTCGGGGGTCTCGGAGTTGCCTGTGATGTGTAGATGACAGTCAACGAGACCAGGCATCAGGAACAATCCAGAGAAGTCGTGCGACGGCGCGTCGCCAGCTGCGACTGATTCGCCGACACTGTGGACGTAGCCGTTTTGCACCAGTACGTCGAGGGGCGGCCCGAACTCTCCCCTCTCATTCAGGACGTGAACGTTGCGCAGGCAAAAGGATATTGTCGGCTGGCTCACGGCGCCGGCGGTGCGGACCCTGATCCGCGGTCGTGGTTGGTGCGGTTCACGGACAGCCGCTCGACGCCTTGACCCGGCGCGTCCGACGGTCCTGCGGGTGAGATTTCAACGTTCAGTGGATAGTGGCACGCATAGGCGTGACGAGTGTCGCACGCGGACAGGAGAGGATCGTCGATGTCGCAGTGCCCTGACACGAAGCTCGGACAGCGCGGATGGAAGTTGCAGCCTGGGGGCGGCGATGTTGCTGAGGGGACTTCGCCTCGAATCGTTGAAGGCGGCGACCCGATACTCGAGGGGCTCAGTTGCGGTACGGACGTGAGCAGTGCTGCTGTGTAGGGGTGCTTCGGGTTGGTGTAAACGTCGTCTGTTTGACCGATCTCGACGAGCTTCCCTAGGTACATGACTCCGATCCGGTCGCTTACGTGACGGACGACGCTCAAGTCGTGCCCTATGAAGAGCATGGTCAGCCCGAGATCTCGCCGAATCTCATCGAGCAGGTTCAGGATTTGGCTTTGGATCGAAACGTCAAGCGCGGAGACGGGTTCGTCGGCGATCAAGACCTTCGGGTTCACGGCAAGGGCGCGGGCGATTCCAATCCGTTGACGTTCACCGCCGGAAAAGTCTGAGGGCAACCGGTTGTAGTGCTCCGGCTTGAGGCCGACCCGTTCCATGAGATCCTGAACGCGGAGACGGATCTTGGCGCGATTCCGTTCAAGGTCGTGGACACGCATTCCCTGACCGATGATTGCGCCGACGCTGCGGGCGGGGTTCAGTGACGAGTACGGGTCCTGGAAAACGAGCTGTATATCCCGCCGTACGGCACGTAAGGCAGCGCCGGAGAGAGACGTGATGTCCCGGCCGGCAAGGACGATTGAGCCGCCGGTTGGGTCGATCAGGCGTGTGATGAGTCTGGCGACTGTGGATTTTCCGCAGCCCGACTCTCCGACGATCCCCAGTGTCTCGCCGAAAGGCACTTCGAACGAGACTCCGTCAACCGCCCGTAGGGGTTCTCGAGCGTAGGGCGCCGAGAAGTATTTACGGAGGTCTCGGGTGGTGAGTGCGAAATCACCCACCAGACGTTGGCGTTTGGCGAGGCGGGCCTGGGTGATCGTGGTTACAGGAGTTGCGGACGCCTGGAGTGATTGAGCGTGTTGAGTCTGTATGTCGCGGGGCAACCAGCAGGCAACCTCGTGTGTTGAGCTGGCGTTTACCCGCTCAAGCGACGGTTCGTTCGTACGGTGAAATGGCTGAACGTAAGAGCAGCGGAGTGCGAAGGCGCAACCGGTGGGTCGATCAATGAGCGACGGCGGCAGGCCGGGAATCGAGAAGAGCTTCTCGGGCCGGGAGCGGTCTAGCCGTGGGATCGACTGCAGTAGACCAATCGTGTACGGATGGGCCGGCTCTGCAAGGAGAGAGTAGACGGATCCACGTTCGATCACGCGGCCCGCGTACATAACTGCCACCTCGTCGGCAAGCGCTGCAACGACGCCCAGGTCATGTGTCACCAGAATGATTGCTGTACCCAGGTCGGTTCTGAGTTGTCCGAGCAACTCGAGAATCTGCGCTTGCACCGTTACGTCCAGAGCAGTCGTCGGCTCATCGGCAATCAGAAGCTTTGGCTCATTTGCGATCGCCATCGCGATCATCACGCGCTGTCGCATCCCGCCGGAAAGTTCATGCGGATATGAGTTAAGACGCCCGCGGGCGTCACTGATGCCAACGCTCGTAAGAAGCCACTCGGCGCGATCGCGGGCCGCGGCCCGCGAAACTGCGTGATGCGCGCGCGTCGCTTCGACTAATTGATCTCCCACACGAAAGAGCGGATGGAGCGATGACAGGGGATCCTGAAAGATCATCGAAATCGCGCCGCCTCGCAGCCGGCGAAGTTCGGCCCGCGGCAGGGTGATGAGGTTCCTTCCCTCGAAGAGGATCTCTCCTTCGATCTCCGCACGCCGCGTCGGAATCAACCTGAGGATGGTCGACACGGAGGCGGATTTGCCGGAGCCGGACTCTCCTACGATGCCGATGACTTTGCCGCGGTCGAGTGCATGGGACACGCCGTCGACTGCGTGGACGACGCCATCGTCAGTGCGGAACCGCACGCGAAGATCGCGGACCTCAAGTAGCGGCACGGCGCGGCCTAACCCTCGTGTCGAGAACCCCGTATAGAAGGTCGGCTCCGAGGTTGAGAGCGATTATGAAGAACGCCCCCACGAGGACTGTCCCTTGGATCATGGGCAGGTCACCGACCTGAATCGATTCCCAGGCTAGTCGGCCAATCCCTGGGATGTTGAAGATAGTTTCGACCAGGATGACTCCCCCCAGGAGCCCGCCAAGGTCGAGTGCGGTGAGGGTGACGATTGGGGTCATTGCGGACCGATACGCGTGTCTTGCAACTACTCTGAACTCGCCGAGCCCTTTCGCGCGCGCTGTCCGGATGTAGTCATGTCCGAGAACCTCTAGAAGCGATGTTCGGATGACCCGGGCGTAGATCGCGACGTAAGTAGAGGCCAGGACAATCCAGGGGAGAACGAGTGAGCTTGCCCACACGGCGGGGTTGGAAGAGAACGGCGCATATGTCCCTGCGCCCGGAAACAGGTGCCAAAGCCCGATGTCTTGTGAGAAGAGGAGAAGACCCACGAGACCGAGCCAGTAGACGGGTGACGAGATGAAGAAGAGGGAGACGACAGTCAATAGACGATCCAAGAGCGAACCGGGGCGGAGGGCCATCAGGGTGCCTAAGACCGCGGCAAGGATTAGCCATAGGACGATGGCGCCGATTGCGAGCGACGCGGTAGCAGGAAGGCGGCTGAAGATTTGTGATCGGACCGAATAGTTGTCTTGGTAGCTGTAACCGAGATCGAAATGAAAGACCAATCGCCTCATGTAGCGGGCGTATTGAACGTAGATTGGTTTGTTAAGACCCAGGCCGGCGCGGATTTCTGCGACGAGCTGTGGTGTGGCCTGTCGGCCTGCGCGAAGGGTGGCAGGGTCAGTGCTGGGGAGGACCCAAAAGAGCACAAAGCTCATCGAGCTTACGAGGAGAGTCAGTACCAGTGCGCCAACGACGCGTCGGGCGACGTATGCGATCACTGGTTCTGTCCAACGGCATCGGTCAACGCGTCACCGAGAAGGTTGAACGCTAATGAGGTCACGATGAGAGCCATGCCTGGAAAGACAAGAAACCACCAGGCCGATTGGAACACTGGGATGGCCTCAGCGATCATTGCGCCCCACGAAGGATTGGGCGGCTGGATGCCTACGCCGAGAAACGACAGTGCGGCCTCAAAGAGGATGTTCGTGGGGACCATCAGTGTCGCGTAGACCGTCACCACACCGACGAGGTTCGGTAGCAGTTCAGTAAAGAGAATGGTTTTGTTGGTCGAACCGAGGCCTCGCGCAGCATCAACGAAGCCGTGGTGACGGAGAGAGAGCGTTTGGCCGCGGACAAGCCGGCCGAAGCGAGGCCACCCCGCAAAGGTAAGAACGAACACAACGGTTCCAAAGCCAGGCTTGACCAGACCCGCGGCGCAGCCTTTCCCAGTCGAGCACGCGGATGCCATCCCGAGGGCGAGAAGCATTACGGGAAACGCGAGAACGACGTCCATCGTTCGTGACAGCAGGGAGTCAACGACACCCTCGAAGAAGCCTGCGCATAAGCCGACGAGCGTCCCGAGCACCGCAGCCAATCCGGTTGCGATAAAGGCGACCGAGAGAGAGATGCGCGCTCCATACACAACTCTGGAAAACACGTCGCGGCCGAGTTCGTCAACGCCAAGCAGGTGCGATGACGACGGGCCGCTAGGCAGTCCGATGTCACTGAGCGTGGCCGAGTTCTGCACGTTAGGTCCGGGCGCGCCTACAAGGTCTACAAGCAAGGGGGCCGTCAACGCTACAACCGTGACGAGGAGTACCGCGACGAGCGCGACGATCGCAACCCGGTCGCGGCGAAGGCGGCGCCAAACGAGAGCGGCGGGAGAGAGTGCGGACGTCAGGCTGGGCGACGCTGTGAACGCATCGCCCAGTCCAACGTCATCCTCGTTTACTCCCAGCACCGGTAGCGCTTGAGCTTGGAAACCGGGCTACCCTACCGATGTGGCCGTGAGATCCGCCGTACCAAATAGTCCGCCGACGACTGCGTGGACGTCGGAAGAGTGCAGAGTCACGTGTGCCGACCATAGCCATGGGATCGCCGCCGCTTGACCCATGATGTCACGGTCGATCAGCCCATAGAGCTGTGCACTCTTCTTCGTATTGGACGTGACGCTCGCGACGTCGAAGAGATGGTTGATCGTCGGATCGTTGAGAAGCGAGTAGTTTGAGTTACCAGTCGGAACGATTGCCTTTCCATCAAACGGAGAGTAGAGTTGCTGGTACGCGTCAACGCCGGCCCAGTCGCCCGCGCAGAGTGCGACCTTCTGGCTGACGACGTTGCAGTACTTGTCGTACATGGCGTTGCGGTCGACGATCTTGAGGTTGACCTTGAGGCCCAGCAGGCCCAACTGGGCTTTGATTACTTGCGCCTCTTGTGTCTCGGGCGCATTGCTTGCGCCGTACATCAGCAGCGTATGAGAGCCCGTGTACTTCCCGCTGGGATAGCCGGCCTTTTTCATGTACGTCCGCGCCAACGCGAGATTGCCATTCGGGGAGCTGAGATAGTCAAAGCGCGGTCCTCGAACCCCACCTGCCTGAGCGAATCCGGCGATCTCCGGCGGGATCAGATGACTCGCGATCTGTCCGGCGAACCGCCCACCGGCGACCTTCCACATCGCTGCGCGGTCGAACCCAGCAAGAATCGCCTTCCGCACATTGAGATTGTTGAGCGGAGGGACCTTCGTATTGAGCGAGACGTACCAGACCTTGGTGGTGGGCGCGATCGAGATGTCGCGTCCATTGTTAGACGTAGCGGCCGCTTCTGAGACGGCTGCCGGGGGTTCGAAATTCCCGGTGATCATGCCGCTGCCTTGGGTGACCCGCTGGCTTGCGACTGTCGCATCCGAGTTGCCGAGACTTTCGACAATGCGGTCTACACAGGCAGGGCGAGAGTCGGAAGATGCATTCCAATTTGGATTCCGGACAAGGGTGATCTGGCGACCCGGATCGTATCCGGTGAGCTTGCCTGAGCTGTCGTTCTGAATCATGTATGGACCAGTCGCGGCTTGGTGCTGTCCGTAGGTCGATGGGTCCTGCTTGTCGAATTGGGCGGCATAGTCGGCAGGCACCGGCGAGGCGAGAGGGTTGAGGAGGTTGTCGAGGAACGCCGTGGGCGTAGGCGTGGTGAGATGAAACACGACTGTCGTTGTGTTGGGTGTGACAATGCCTGCGATGTGACTCGCCGTTCCATCGGTAAACGCCTTCACTCCGACGAGGTTGTAAGAGAGAGAGGCGTAAGGGTTCGCCACGTTCTTTGAGAAGCCTCGTTCAAGGCCGTATTGAACATCGGCTGATGTCACGGCCCGATTGACCGGCGGCGAGAACATCACGTTAGGCTTGAGATGCACAGTGATGGTCTTGCCGCCATCGGAGATCGCTGGCGGCCCGCTGGCGATATCGGGAATGAGCCGGGCCGGATCACTTGGGTCGGAGCGGTACAACTGACGCTGGGTGACATAGGTGACGTAGGTCCACGAGAAGATGTCCCAGCTGATCCCAGGGTCGATGTTGTCGACGTCATTGTTGCTCAGAACGGTCAGCGTCCCACCTCGGTGCGAACAGGTCGCGCTTGCGTGAGCTAGGGCAGCATCGGCCGAGCGCAGAGCGGGCGAACTGCTAGCCGTCAGCGACGCCGCCGCTGCAGTCCCGACGGCCAAGAGAACCAGCGGCCACCGCATCGAATAGACCTCCTTCGGGAGACAATCTCTGGGGACGTGACCGTACCGAGTGGCTGAGTAGGTCGTACAGGGACCGCTTCGAGTCTTCTTAACCTCGATATAGGCAATCGCTTAACGATGCGTTAGCAACGGTTGCGCGCTTGACCAGGTAGTCGCCACTCGGGCGAGCGTCACGATCTTCTTGCGGACTGGGCCCGCATTGGCTGAGCCGACATCGACGGGGATGGATACTGCAAAGCGACGCTGGGAGCTCCCGGGCTGGCAGTTAGCAATACTGACAGCCCGCTTTAGCCTTCTCGACTGTCGCGCCGTTGACGATTCGTATGCCTCACGGTGACGATCTCCCGCGTAAGCGGCCGAAGCCGGACGTGCCGGCGCCGCCTCGCGTGCCCAAGGAGATGCGATGTCTAACGAAGCGAGTCCCAAGCGCTCAAACGAGCTTGCTCTACCTGCCTCTCCGTTCAGTCGTCACACCGGGCCGGAGCACGCAAATCGGAGCCGCTGCGCCCACGTCTCCGTGATTCGATCCGTCGCCGTTCTGCGCGCCGCAGTATGTAGTCGACGTGTGCGAGCCGTGGGTCTACCTTTGGTAGCGCTCGTCGCAGGATTGGCCTGCTCTTCAAACGCGCTCGCCGCACCAACCACGACAACGCGTCCCCCAGAACGGTCGGCGGCGATTGCGCCTCCACCGATTGCGCCTCCACCCTCAATCGCGAAGGCGAAGCAACTTGTGGTCTGCTCGGATGAGGTGGAACCACCGTTTGCGTACCGGCAGGGCTCCAAGCTCACGGGGTCGGAGGTTGACATCATGAACGCAGTCGGGCGCCTGTTCGGGGTTAAGACCGTCTATTCGCAGATCGGCTTTGACGGCTTGTTCGCGGCCCTCGATGCGGGTAAGTGCAATGCCGCGATCGATGAGGTGAGTGACACGGTCTCTCGAGAGCAATCCATCGCCGATGTGGATTACATGTCAGTCGGCCAGACTTTCATGGTCAAGCACGGCAATCCTCTCGGCCTCAAGAGCTTTGCCGATCTGTGCGGTCACTCGGTTGGTGCCGTTCTCGCTTCAGTCGATCTCACCTACCTTCAGACCCTCTCGAAAGCCTGCCGGTCTCGCGGCAAGAGTGGGATTGACATCCGCGGGTTCAACGACGATCCGACTGGCACGGTAGCGCTCACAACGGGGAAGATCGATGCCTTCGAAGAAGACACTCCGATTCTCGAGGGGCTGATCGCAAGGGCCGGCGGAGGGGTCCAGCTTTCGCCGCAACGTCAGACTCAGCGCATACCATGCGGGATTGCGATTGCCAAGTCGGATGGCCCTTTGCAGGGCGTCGTTAAGAGTGCGCTGAATGAGCTCTACGCGAATGGCTCGATGCAGTCCATTCTCGCGAGGTACCACGAGAGCGCCGTCGCACTGTCCGGTCGCGCACCTGTGAAGGTCGACGCCGCGAAATGAGCGCGGACCGCAAGGAGCGGGGGTGAGCAACTGGCAAATCTTTCTAAGTCGCCTGGATTCGCCGGATTCCATGTTTTGGCGCGCCTTCGAGGCGACGATCTTGATCGCGATATTCGCCCAACTCCTCGCAGTACTGCTTGGGCTCGCGTCGGCACTGGCGGGCCGCTCACGCGTATGGTCGCTGCGGGCACTGTCGCAGTCGTATGTGCTCGTCATACGCGGCACTCCGGTGATCGTCCAAATCTTCTTCATTTACTTTGGTGCCGCGCTCTTCTTGGGATTTGATCCCTTCCCGCAGAGCGACAGCCTGATCCTCTTTTCGGTCAATGGGTCTGCAGTTGCCGGCATTGTCGCCCTAGGTATCAACGACGGCGCCTACATGAGCGAGATCATTCGATCTGGCGTCAACGCAATAGAGCGAGGGCAGATCGAGGCTGCCACCTCGCTCGGCATGACGCATAGCCTAACCATGCGTCGAATCGTCCTGCCCCAGGCAGCGCGAGTGATCATCCCGCCGCTCGGGAACGAGTTCAACGGGATGATTAAGAACACATCACTACTAGCGTTTATCGGCGTCTACGAGATGTTCTTTGACGCGGAGACGCACTACTCGCAGACGTTCAAACCCGTCCCGTACTTTCTGGCGGTTGCCGTGTGGTATCTACTCCTCACAACGATCTGGACGTTCATCCAAGGCTACATCGAGTCCAGCCTCGACATCGATTACAGGGTAGTCCAGCGATCTCACCCGTTCTTGCACCGACTTACGTACGCCTTTACCCATCAGCCTCGCTGATGCTGATACGAGCACACGGTCGACCTCAGCAAGGACAAGGAGCCCACGTACTCCGGGCGGGGGGGTCAAGCGAAACGGAGCAGGGCGAGTCTGACGCGCCGGTTCTGCGCGCCGCGGATCTGGTCAAGAGCTACGGTGAGAACGTCGTCCTGCGCGGAGTGTCGCTTTCACTGCAGCGCGGCAAAGTCACGTGTGTGATCGGACCCTCCGGCTCCGGCAAGACCACGCTCCTGCGCTGTATCAACGTCCTCGAAAACATCGACAGCGGCACGATTGAGATCAACGGGGACGTGATCGGTTACCGGAGGGATGCCGCAGGAGCCCTGCAGCCGTTGCCACCACGTCAGGTAGCGAGACAACGTCAGCAGATCGGTCTGGTCTTCCAACGCTTCAACCTGTGGCCGCACATGACCGCACTCCAGAACGTCTGTGAAGCTCCAGTCCACGTTCTTGGTATGCGGCGCGACCAGGCTGAAGGAGAGGCATATGATCTCCTGGCCGAGGTCGGACTCAGCGAGAAGAGCAATGCATATCCGTCACAGCTCTCCGGCGGGCAACAACAGAGAGTTGCTATCGCGCGCGCGCTGGCGATGAAGCCGGCCCTCATGCTGTTCGACGAAGCAACGAGCGCGCTCGACCCGGAGAATGTCGGCGAGGTCTTGGCTGTGATGCGCAGCCTTGCCGAGTCAGGCATGACGATGCTCGTTGTCACCCATGAGATGGAGTTCGCCCGGCATGCAGCACACCACGTCGTGATGATGGACAAAGGATCGATTATTGAGGAAGGCGAGGCTGCCGCCTTCTTCGCATCGCCCACCTCAGCGCGTACTCGAGAGTTCCTGTCCGGCATGCTCCGGAACGCTCGCTGAAGAAGGCTCGATAACTCGGGCCGGTCGGCATGGACCTCAGAAGAAGGTGTGTAAAGCGCCCGTCACCTGATAGGTCTCGTCGACGACCGGGATGACGCGCCACTTGTCAAGGGTGGTGCAGGGGTGGGAGATCGTGCTGCAGACGAAGTCGCCAACTTCGAGCCGTTCCTGTGGGGCCACTTGGATGTGGGCATGTTGATCACTGAGGGCGACAACTCGGCCGTCGAGCTCGCGTGTTTCGGTGTCACCACAGGTGAACGCTTTTCGAGGAGTCGGGTAGCCCCGATCAAAGCCAGAGTCCCGTTTGCCCATGCCGGCGATAACGAGCGTCGGCTCGGGTCGCGAAAGAACGACCGACCACAGCTCAAGAGCGTTATGTAGTCGCTCTTCGCCGGTGGCGCGTCCATCCAGAGGCGATGTGCGTGCGTACTCACCGTCGTCGTGTGTGACATAGCAGCCGCTACGAAGAATGAGACGCCGATGCCGAAGCCGGTGGACAACGAGATCGAAATACGCGCTCCCACCGACCGAGATGAACGGGGCCACGCTTTCAACGAATAGGCCTTCGCCTTCGAGCAACGAGTACGCACTATCGATCTCGTTGAGGAACCTGACTACTTGAGCGATGTCATCGGTGAGTCCCTCGAAGCCTTCGATGCCATGGAGCGCGAGGTGGCTGCTTGCCGCGACATCAGCTGCGACCGCTCGCGCCTGATCTGCGGTGCGACAGCCGCACCGCGTGTGCTCCATTCCGATCTCAACCAATACCGAGAGCGGCCGCTCAACGCCCAAGCGTCTGAGCTCGCGGTCGAGGAGTTGCACACCGGCACGCGAATCGACGAGACACCAGAACTCGAAATCTGGATCAGCATTTAGTTCAGCCGTGATCCATGCGATCGCGCCGGACTCAACCAGCTGGTTGGCATAGATGATCCGCTGTACTCTCAGGCGTCGGCAGATGCGAAGCTGCGCCGGGGTGGCCACGGTTAACCCCCATGCGCCTGCGTCGAGCTGTTTCGCGAACAATTGAGGAGCCATGGTCGTCTTTGCGTGCGGCGCAAGTCGCACATTGGCGTCGTTGCAATAGCTCTGTATTAGCGCGACGTTGTGGTCGAGAGCGCGCTCACGGAGGATTAGCGCAGGTAAGGGCAGATCCCCGTTAAGCAGACGCCAACCTGAGCCGGCGACCTCGGAGGCGGGGAGTCCCTCCGCTGCGGGCGGCCAACCCTTTGCGCCGTGCGGGATGGGAGATCGCGCGATCGCTGCAGCAGCGGCAACGTCGTAACGGACGGACAGGGAGGCGCCCTTAGAGTGCGGCGACATCGTGATCTGGCGGACGAGTGGCAATCGGAAAGCAGGCGCTACCGGCGAAAGCCGGCACTGCCAAACTCACCGGCGCCGAGACAGCGCTGTAGGCCGCACGCGTCCAGGCGTCTCTTCTCGATTGGCCGCGCGAAACTGCTGAGAGACGTCGCGCATGATGTTGCTCATCTCTGCAATCAGTAACGACGCGTCGCTTCCACTTCGATAGACGCAAAAGACTCGTCGACCGGGGGCGGTTCCATCGAGCGGGAGAGCGACCACGCCGTGGGCTAGCGTTCCAAGCGACAGACCTGGCAGGAACCCCACACCGACCCCGACGGCGACGAGGCCCTGAACAACGTCGTAGTCGCCAGCTTCAAAAGCAACGTTGGGATCAAACCCGGCGTGATTGCAAGCTCGGACGGTGAAGGGATAGGTCGACGAATTGCGAAGCTCAGTGATCCACGGATCGCTCGCCAGCTGCTCGAGCACGAGGCTGCGCTGGGCGGCGAGGGGATGGGCGGCCGGTAGCGCTACATGCATCGGGTCGTTAAAGAGCAGCACCCGGTCGAGGCCGTCCATAGGGAGGGGCGCCACGAAGTCGTATTCCAGGCTCAGTGCGACGTCCAGCTCTCCTCGCCGGAGTTTCGGTAGGCACTCCTCCGGATCTCCTTCCGCAAGGGCTAGGGAGACATCGGGGAAGCGAGTTCTGAACGCCTGAATGATGTGCGGGACGATCGTCGCCGATGCGGTCAGGAAGGCGCCTATACGCATTTGCCGTTCGTCTATGCCCGAGCTCGCCTGAAGTTTCTGCTCGAGCGTGTCGAGTCGTGCCATGACGACCTCGGCTTCTTCCACCAAGAGGCGTCCTGCCGCCGTGAGTTCTAGTTTTCGCCCGTTTCGCTTAAGTACGGCAAGGCCGATCTCGCGCTCGAGGAGCGCGATCTGCTGTGAAATTGCCGAGGGCGTGTAGGAGAGGGCGCGAGCAGCCCTCGACATCGACCCCTGGACAAACACTTCCCGAAGGATCCGCATCCGCCGGACATCGATCACCGGGTCGATTATAGGGCAGCAATCTCTCAGATTGCGACCCGCCTCGGCACTAAAAGTTCCTGAACCGCACCTTAAGCGATCGTGGAGAATGCGACACGTTGGGCCGAATAGGTTGTGGCAATGCCCTCTCTGGCCCAGCGCACGTCACGTGGAGCCGTTTTTGCGCTGACAAGGACCGGAGCGGTTCAGCGGTTTGTCCGGAGACACGGCATGGGACTCGGTGCGGCCCGCTTCGTAGCCGGTCCGACCGTTGAGGAGGGGCTAGCCATGCTCCGGCAGCTTGAGAACGAAGGCTATCGCACATATGCGATCGAGCTGGGCGAGGACGTTGTAACCCGCGAAGACGTTCAACGCACCGTTGACGACTACGCCCAATTGCTGGGGCTCCTTCATCGTGAGGGGCTGAGGTCGACGATCTCGATCAAGCTGAGCAATCTCGGACTTGCATTCAGCGAGGATCTCGCATACTCGAGTGCACGGCACGTCCTCGCAGCGGCGGATGCGGTAGGCAAGTTCGTTCGCATCGACATGGAGGGCTCGTCACTTGTTGACCCGACCTTGTCGATCTACCGTCGCCTCCGGAGCGAAGGAATCGCCAACGTCGGCGTTGTGATTCAGGCGTATCTCCACCGCGCCCAAGATGATCTTCGCTCCTTACTTCCACTCGAGCCAAACGTGAGGCTGGTGAAAGGTGCCTATCTGGAGCCCGCGACGATCGCGCATCCGCGGAAGCGTAACGTGGACGCAAACTATCGCGCTCTCATCGACATCGCTCTCGACGAAGCCAGCTTCACGGCAGTCGCAACTCACGACGAGAAGCTCATCGAGTATGCGAAGCACCGCGCCGCCTCTTATGGCCGAGACGCCGGCAGCGAATTCGAATACCAGATGTTGCTCGGAGTTCGACCAGCCTTACAAAAGTCGCTGGTAGAGGACGGCTATCCGTTGCGGATCTGTGTTCCGTTCGGCGCTGAATGGTTTACCTACCTCGTCCGTCGCCTCGCCGAACGGCCGGCAAACCTTCTTTTTGGGCTGCAGAGCGTAGTCCGCCGGTAGCTAGGAGCGGGGGATGTCGCGGATCGTTGTCGCCGGCGCGGGAATGGTCGGATCGGCGGTCGCGATGCGGCTGGCATCGGCCGGTAGACAAGTCGTTCTTGTTGATCAGCGAGCGGTTGCAAGCGGAGCGAGCGGCATGGCCATGGGCGCGGTACGTCAGTCGCTGGCGAACGAGGTCGAGATCGCCATGGCGCGCGCAACCATCAACTGGCTGCGTGAGCACTCACAGTTCCAGTCGGTTGGCTACTTGGCCTTGGCAACGACTATTGAGTCGGAGATCGAGCTATCGCGGCGGTTTTCGTTCCTGCGCCGAGCGGGAATTCGGGTCGAGCGTCCACGTCCTGATTGGGTCCGCTCGTTCCTACCGAGTATCGGCCTCGACGATGTCGCCGCGATGCTCTTTACGCCTGAGGACGGTATCACCGACTCGACACACGCCACCCGAACCGCTGCGGCGTTGGCGGTCGAAGCCGGTGCGGAATTGATCGAGGGAACTGACGTATCGGAGCTGATCGAGAATGACGACATCATCGTCATCGCATGCGGTGCTGACTCGGCTAGAGTCGCTGCGCGTTTCAACATCACGGTCCCGCTTGAATGTGTGACGCTGCAGCTCGTGGAAACCGAACCAGTGGTAGTTCCCGGGGATCTTCCCGTGATCGTCGACATCGGGTCGGGCCTGCACTTTCGACAGCGAGACGGCCGCCTTGTGGCTGGCGGCAGCCTGCAAGGGGCTCCCATACACAAAGAGCCGTCGGTGGATCCCCGGATCGTTGTGTCCTTGACGGATGCATTAACACGCAGACTTCACATTGGGGTCTCGGTATCCAGAAGTTGGGCAGGATCGATCGACAGGACTCCAGACGGACGCGCGCTTCTTGGACAGATCGCCGAGCGGGTGTATCTCGCTTGCGGCTTCTCGGGCCGCGGTTTCCTGCTGTCGGTCGGTGCAGCGCAGCTCGTGGCCGGCGAAATTCTGGGGTGGGGGAGGGTCGGCCCTGATTACCACGCGGCCCGATTCGCGTCGAAGCTGGCTGTCCCCGTAGACGTTAAGTGAGCTGAGGTGCGGCTCGAACGCACTCTCGAACCGCATCTTGGAATACGAGTAGCTCCTCGCTCGTGTTGAAGTAGTGAACGGACGCTCGGACCACCTCGGTCAGTTTGCGCGACTCCATGTCAAGGCGGGTCGAGCGCGTCTCGGACGTCCAGATGTTGATGCCGCGCACGCGCATGAGCTGTTTGAGATCGCGGGGCAGAACGGGACTGGTGAAGCTGACAATGCCGCAGCGCACCGGCCCGGGATCGACGACCGCCACTCCATCGACCTCGGCCAGCAGCTCGCGCAGTTGGTTAGCAAGCGCCTGGACTCTCTCCCAGATTGCGTCGATGCCAAACCCTTGTAGGTGTACGACTGCGCTTCCGAGACCAAGCTTTAGCGCTGGGCTGGACTCCCAGCTCTCGAAACGTCGTGCGTCGTCGCGAATCTCGAAGGTTGTGCGGGTTGTCCACTTCGCTGAGTACAAGTCGAGGATGACGGGCGTCAGCTCCGTTGCAAGCGCTTGCCTGATGTAAAGCAATCCGGTACCTCTCGGGCCTCGGAGGTACTTTCGGCCGGTGGTGGAGAGTATGTCGCAGCCGATGCGATTCACATCGACCGGTAGCTGCCCGACCGATTGACAGGCGTCCAGCAGATAGAGGATGCCGTGGCGGCGCGCCACTTCACCGACCGCTTCGGCAGGGTTGACCAGGCCGCTGTTTGTAGGTACGTGTGTTATCGCGATCAGCTTCACACGCGGGTCGAGCATCGCTTCGAGCTCGTCGACCGCGAGCTGGCCCGTGGCGTCGTTCGGGATAACGTCAACTGTTGCACCAGTGTCGTGACACCGCTGGAGAAATGAGATGTAGTTGCTCGCGTACTCCGCAACAGACGTAAGGATCCGGTCGCCCGGCCCGAGGGGAAGCGAATAGAACGCAAGGTCCCACGCGCGCGTAGCGCTGTCGAGAACCGCTATCTCGGATGCGCGGCAGTTGAGTAGATCTGCGAGCAGCTGATAGCAGTCCTCGATCCGACCCGCGTTTTGCTCCGCAGCCTCATAGCCTCCAATTTGGCTCTCAAGCGCGACGTGATCGGTGATGGCGGCGAGGACAGGTCTCGGCATCAGCGACGCACCGGCGTTGTTCAAGTGGATGACGCTCTGACATCCAGGCGTGTCCCGGCGAGCGCGCTCAACGTCAAGCACGGCGGAACTCATGCGTCGACAAGGAAGAGATCGCGGTCCGCCTTGCCGAGATACTCAAAGCCGCTTGCTGTTACAAGGACGGCGTCTTCAATCTGTAGGCCGGCGCGCCCAACTTCGTACAGGGGCGTTTCGATGCAAAGAGTCATTCCTTCCTCCAGAGAGTCCGTATCGCTGGGGGCGAGCAGTGGCGGCTCATAGATCTCCAACCCGATCCCGTGACCGCAATGGCTTCTGTCGTAGTCATTCAATCCTGATCGGCGCGTGACAGCGACCGCCGTCTCAAAGAGCGCAGCCGCATGAACGCCAGGTCGCACTTCACCCAGCGCAGCCTGCTGGCCGGCGAGGAGAGCCCGGTAGGAGTCGACACTCCAGGTCTCCGCCGTCCCGAACGCGACGGTGCGGGCAATGTCGGCGTGATAGCCGCAGGACTCGCAGCCGATGTCGAACCTAACGATGTCGCCTCGTCTGAGTTGTCGCGACGACGGCCAGGTGTCGACGAGCGCACCGTTGGCTCCAAATCCAACCGAGCCAAGTCGCGGACGAGCGCCGGCGTCGATCATCCGCTGCTGGATTACGGTCATGATCTTCTGCTCGGTGATGCCCGTTCGAAGGGCTGAGATCCCCTGGAGCAAGGCGTCCTCTGCGATCAAGTTGACTCGGCGGAGGAGTGCGACCTCGTCCCGATCCTTGTTTCGCCGCGCGAGATAGAAGGCGCCGCCGGCGGATATGAGATTGCGAGGACGAATATCCTCGGTGAGATCTGCGACGGTCTGCCACGGTGCTCGGTTGTCGAGCGCGATGACTTGCCCCGCTCCTGACTCCTCAAGGGCTTCTTTCAACGCTGATCCAACCGTTCGCGCTTCTCGCCTGAGGTGCCCGCTCTCCCCGCTATAGACAAACCGGCCGTAGGTGTGGATTGCCGATTCGTCCCAAGCCTCAACGAGCCACGCCAGATCGGCATTAGCCGCAACGAGCCGCACGAGTTCGTCAGGCCCGGCGACCGCGAACAGGGGCGTGTTGCCATAATGGATATGGCCGGGAGCGGCGAGCCCCGTGAGCCAGCGGACGTTGGCGGGATGCGTCGCGACGATTGCCCCGGCGCCGTCGAGCTGGCCGAGGAGCTTCTTTGCCCGACCGGTAGCTCGTTCCCGATTGAGCGGCTGCATCTCGTTGAGCGTCGTGGCTTCGGCCGGACGCTCAACGTCGGACTCGACGCTCCCGTTCGTTTCCGTTTGGCTCACTGATGGAGAAGCGACTCTTCGTCGCCGACGCGTGGGAAGCGATCAGGCGGGAAGAGGTCGACCTGAGGAGAACGCTGCTGAACGCCCATCCCACCGTCAACCGGAACCACAGCGCCGGTGATGTACCCCGCGTCGTCGCTTGCTAGGAACGCATAGACGGCTGAAAGGTCGTCGGGTGAGCCGACCCGGCCGAGTGGGATCGTCTCGCCGCGACGACGGAGGACTTCTTCGTCTACCGATCCCTCGGGCGCGACGTTGATTGAACCAGGTGCGACCGCGTTCACCCTTATGCTGTACGGCGCGAGCTCCAGAGCGAGGGCCCGAGTCAGCGCCTCGATCGCGCCTTTCGTGGCGTCATAGGGTGCTTCGCCACGATGGGCTTTGGTGGCACCTCCAGACGAAGTTGAAATGATCGCGCCGCGGCCAGCGTGTGCCATCATCTGGGCGGCTGCGCTTGAGCAGAGAAACATGCTTTGAAGGTTGTTCGTGATGAGTCGGTTCCACCATTCCAGATCAACCTCGAGGAAATGCTTAACCTGGCCGATGAGCCCGGCATTGTTAACCAAGATCGAAACCGGCCCGTACGCCTTATGAGCGGTCTGAAAGAGACTGGCGACTGCAGCAGGATCCGATACGTCGGCGCCAACTCCGATCGCTGATCCACCCCGACCTTCGATGATCGCGGCTGTCTCCTCGGCTCCTTCGAAGCGGAGGTCGTCGACGACTACGTTCGCACCTTCGTCGGCGAGGCGGACGGCGACTGCGCGCCCAATTCCGCGGCCAGCGCCTGTTACAACCGCAACTCTTCCGATCAGCCTCTTAGGAATCGCCTCGGCAGGCATTTCATCTCCTTGTCCGACATTGCTTAAGACGGGTCCACGCCTGGACCTTCTCGCAAGCTGATGGTCGCGGGAGTTCAGCAGTGACCGCAACGCCCTCTGGGTCGAGTAGCTAACTGGACTCGTCAGAACTTCTAAATACCCGTTGCCGGCAGGGACGCGGTAGCGCTTCGCTCAATCGCTCGAGTAGGCATGGGGGTAGTGAGCGCGGGCGTGCGACTCTGAGATGTAGCCCTCGCGCACGTCATTGAGTACCGCTTCGGGGAGACGCTCTTCGGCCGGACCGTAGCCGCCGCCGCCGCCGGTACGAAGCTGCACGACTGCATCCTGGGGGACGTGTAGCGCGGTGATCTTCGCCATCTGCACGGAGGATCCGTCTGTCCGCTCGAGCACGCACTCGTTTGACGCTGCCTCACCACCACCGGCTAGTCCCCACGGCCGTGTCTTTGTCCGCTCAATGGAGGCAGTGACATGGCAGTCGTCGAGGGCGCGGAACCAGAGCTCCAAGCCGAGCCCTCCGCGATACTTGCCCGGCCCGCAGGAGTCCTGACATAGCTCCAGTTTCTCGACGAGCATCGGGTTGCGAGCCTCCCATACCTCGGCCGGCGCGAACCGTGTTGCAGCCTCGGAAATGTGGATCAAGCTGGACGCCCCGTCCCCGCGAGCGTGCGCGCCTTGTCCAACCGGGTGTGGTGCACCGTCGACCCACATCTCACCCGTCTCACGTCTTCTGCCCCACCATGAGAAGGCGACTACGTCGCCACCGCTTGCCGCAGGAACCCTCTCAGGTATCGCGACGCTAAGGGCGCGGTAGATGACCTCGATCGCCTGCACGATCGGCCATGCGTACAAGAAACACGGGGAGGGTGGTTGGGGATCGAACAGCGAGCCCGGCCTCGTCTCGACCCGCAACGCGCGGAAATGTCCCTCGTTCGGCGGCTCTTGCCCGCCTGCGAGTGCTGCGAGGGCGATGCGTGTCCCCGAGACGGTCGAGGCGATCGGGCAGTTGATCGGGCCCTGCTGCGCGTCCGGCGCCGCCGTGTAATCGACGGTCACGTCGGAGCCCGCGACGGTTACGACGACGTCGAATGGAATCGGCTCCGACGTGATCCCGTCATCGTCCATCCATCCGCGTGCCTCATAGCGGCCGTCGGGGATCTCGCGAAGGTAACTCCGGACAGTCGCCTCTCCGTGGTCGAACATCCGCTCGACAGCCGCCCAAAACACAGGTTGGCCGTATCGCTCTACAAGTCGGGATACGGCATCGGCTCCGGTCCGAACGCCGACAATTTGAGCGTTAATGTCACCGAGCACGGCGCGCGGCACCCGACTGTTCGCCGCGACGATCCGGAGGACGTCTCGGACAGGTTCCCCCGAGGCGAAGAGTTTGACACTGGGGAAGAACGTGCCCTCCTGATAAACGTCCGTCGTGTTAGTTGAATACGCCTCCTTCCCTCCGATATCGAGCCAGTGGGCCTTGATTGCGGAATACCCGAGAAGCTCGCCGGCCACGAAGATCGGCATGATGATTGCGGCATCCTGCGCGTGCGACCCCGTTCCGTAGGGCCAGTTGTAGAGCAAGACATCGCCCATCTCGAGTTCTTTCTCGCCGCCGCAACCCTCGACGGCTGCCTCGACACAGAACGAGAGTGTCCCCATAAAGAGGGGCAAGGTTGGAGCTTGGGCTAAGAGCCTGAACCTGCGGTCGTAAATGGCGCCTGCAAAGTCGAGGACGTCGTAGATGATCGGAGAGAAGGCAGTGCGAATGAGCGCACGCTTCATCTGTTCGGCGGCGGAACCAAGGCTGTGCCGGATCACCTCGGTTGTGATCGGATCTGCGTCGATTGGGCGAAGGTTTCCCGCCGCGCTGGCGCGCTGAGCCGTGTTCACGTTCAAGTCCGAGCCTCAAGCATGAGGGCGCCAGTCTCGTGGCATGTGCCGACGAATCCCATATCAACGTACGTCGTCGTCGTGTCCTCGTAGAGGATGGCAGGCCCGGCCACTGACATGCCCGGCAAGAGCGTGGCTCGACTGTGCTGCGCGAATTCCATCCAGCGGTGCTGTGTGAGCGAGTAGCCGCGACACGATCTTGGCGGTGAGGATGGCATGTCAGCTGATGTCACCCGAAGTTCGGGCCGCGATCGGTGATCGCGAAGGCTTGCACGGATCGCGACGATTTCGAGCGGTTCCTCCAGGGTGATGCCGAACGTCCGCTCGTATTGCTGGATGAAGTCTGCACCCAGGCTCTTCGCAGTGCAGCCAAAACGGCCCCCGTCGTACGCCGCCGAGACAGTGAGCGTGTGCTCCTGTCCCGTGTAACGCATCTCGAGATTGACCTCCCGAGTGGCCGAACTCGTGTCGGTATCAGCGCGCAGCGCAAGAGTCGAGAGCAGCTCGTGTGCGATCTCTTCGGCTCGGGAGAGCGTGTGTTCTTCCAGTCGCATGAGCCATGTCTGCGAAGTCGTCCGAACGACGTCAGCACCAAGCATTCCCCAAGCGGAGAAGTTCCCGGCGCACGGTGGGATCACGATCTTCTTGATCTCGAGATCTCGCGCTAGCGAGGTGGCAAAGAGCGGTCCGGCACCGCCGAACGCAACAAGGACGGCGTCGCGCGGGTCTATTCCGCGCTCGATCGTCACCTCTCGGATGGCGTTCGCCATGCTTGCGGACGCGATGGTGATGACCCCTTCCGCTGCTTCTGCGACTGTTAGGCGGAGTTGCTCTGCCAGCGGTTGGAATGCTCCCTTGGCCAGCTCATTGCTGAGCCTAAGTGAGCCAGCAATCACGCCATCGCCGAGCATCCCGAGAAGAAGCGCCGCATCGGTCACTGTCGGCTCAACCCCGCCACGGCCGTAGCAGACAGGGCCAGGGTCGGCTCCGGCGCTCCGCGGCCCGACCCGTAGTAGGCCGCCGATGTCGATACCTGCGATTGAGCCGCCGCCAGCGCCGATGGATCGAACATCGACCCACGGCGTTTGCAGAGGAAGGCCTCCGATGCGCGCCTCGTACATGAGCTCGGGCCTTCCAGAGCGAATGAGTGCGGTGTCGAAGCTTGTGCCGCCCACGTCGGCCGAGATCACTGCGCCCAGCCCCAGGAGATCCGCCAGCTCCGCTGCTCCTTGAGCGCCGCCAACCGGGCCTGAGAGAATCGATTCGAACGGGCGTGCGCGTGCCTCGGAGAATCCTATTGCGCCGCCGCCCGAACGCCCGACGAGCAGTTCGCCGTGGACGCCAGCTTCCCGAAGCTGGGTCTCGAGGTTACCGAGGTAGGCTGAGACCTGAGGCCGAATGAACGCATCGACCACGGTGGTTGTGGTCCGTTCGTACTCCCGATACTCGCGAGAGATCTCGTGTGAGACGCTGATCTCCCCGCTGTATCCCGCTTTGCGGAGGACGTCTCTGCCTTCGTCCTCGTGGGCGGCATTCGCGTAGGCGTTGATGAAACAGATGGCAACGCACTCGACGTTCTCGCTCTCGAAGAACTGAGCTGCGGCAACCACATCTTTCTCTTCTAGCGGGGTGAGTTCGGTGCCGTCGAAACCGACTCTTTCTCTCACCTCGAGGCGAAGGCGTCGTGGGACCAACGGATCAGCCGGTTGAGGAAAGAGGTCGTATGGATCGGGCCGGTCGCCTCGGCCGACCTCGAGTACGTCACGGAATCCGGCTGTGCTGAGCAAGCCTATTCGCGCTCCGCGCCGCTCGAGAAGCGCGTTGAGGCCGACGGTGTGCCCGTGGATGAAGTATCCCGTTCGAATGATGTCGCCTGGAGGAATCCCGGCACGCACGGCTGCGAGGACTCCTTCTTCGAAGCGGCCCGGCGTTGTAGGCACCTTCGCGAAAGTGATCCTGTCACTTGTCTCATCGACGAGCACGAGATCAGTGAACGTGCCACCGACGTCCACTCCGACTCGGATTGGCTTCTGGGCGACACTCGATCTGCCCTTCAGATTGGAGGACGTCGTGACGACCTTTCCCACTGCTTGCCCTACCCCGTCGTGGTCGCGGATCGGAACCCCGATTCCAGGCGGTCGAACTGGAAGTGAGAGACCTTCTTGCTCACGACGATCGCGAGATCGTCCTCGTAGAGAAAGATCTTGGGATAGGCGTCCCGCCAAAGACGAGTGACCTCGGCGTAGAGGCGCCCGCGGGCAGCGCCGTTGGCCTTGCGAGCCTTCGTCAGAAGGTTGTCCACTCCGGGTATGCAGATCTGACCGGTGTTTTCAGTGCCCTGCAGCTTGCACGCAAGGTCGTATCCGAGGTAGTAGGCGGGGTCAGGAACGAGCGGGCCGTCTCGTCGGAGCACGGCTTGCGCCTTGTTCCCGAAGAGGACGTTTGTGTACGCGGCTGCGGAAAGCTGACGTACCGAGAGGTCGACGCCGAGGGGTTTCCATTCCGCCTGCAGAACCGTCGCCAGCTGTTGGTGGACGGTGTTGCCCGCATCGATGGTCAGCTGAATATGCAGCGGGAGCTTGACCCCAGAGCCCTGCAAAAGCTGCTTCGCTCGCGTCAGCGAAGTCTGAAGCGGCTTGCTGAGAGCCGCGTTGTAATACGGCATCGCCGGTGGGATTGGACCGTAGAACGTACGTCCGATCCCATAGGCAACCCTCGACAGCAGCTGGTGATACGGGACCGCGTAGGCAAGCGCTTCGCGGACCTTGATGTTCTGGAAGGGATACTTCTTCCACGGCAGGATCACCTGTTCGGTATCGGGCGTTGGCGCACTGATAACGGTGACGCTCTTGTCGCTACGGAGGCTCTGGATCGACTGCTTCGAGAGGCCATACGTGATGTCAGCAGTGCTGTTTTGAGCTTGCAAAAGCAGGGTTGACTCGCTCGAGATGAAGTTGACGATCACGCGCTTCGATGCCGGTGGCGTCCCGTAGTAATACGGGTTCGCAACCATCGTGAGTCGGATGTTTGGCTGGTAGCTGCTTAGCATGTATGGGCCGGCGCCTGCATCGTGCGTCGCCATGTACACGTTCGGTTTGTCAGCTACGACACCACCGTGCGCGTCGACAACCTTCGGATCGACAACGGGGACGAATGCCCACGCACTGATGAGGCCGGGATCGGCGTGCTTTACCCGCAGGACGACTGTGGTCGGATTCAGTACCTTTGCGACCGGCGCATTGCCCGGATCGCCGTTGTAGACGTTGAAGGCGCTACTGATGTTCATCTTCAGAGTGCGATCAAAGCTGAACTTCACAGCGCCAGCATCAAGGGGATCGCCGTTGGCGAACTTGAGATTCGGTCGGAGCACGAACGTGTAAGTGCGCCCGTCGGGGCTCACCTTCCATGAGCGAGCAAGCGCGGGGAGGATCTTGGCGTAATTCGTGACCGTAGAGCCTGAGGGGCCCGGTTTTGTGCCGAATGTGACGAGACTGCTGTAGAGGTTCAGGAGAACACAATCAGGCAGCTCGCTGATGTTCGCAGGGTCGAGAGTCGACGGTGCGCCTGCCGCATTCACGACCAACGTTCCCGAAGCGTTCCCAAATCGTCCCGCCGCGCTCGCTCCTGAGGAGGCAATCAGCAGGCCCACGGCTGCCACGATGCACGCACCGAGGCACCGTGTCGATGTCTGATCCTTATACGCGCTCATTTCTTCCTCTCTCAGAAGTAGCGCCGCCGCCGCTCCAGGGCAGCACGGGACGGTTCAGGATTCTGCGAGCGTACGGCGAGCTACCGATCGCGGCCAGCCAGGAACAAGCAGATCTCTGAACAGGACGTGAAGGAAGAGTTAAATCGTCTCAGGGCATGGCTGCGAGAATCAGACCGGTGGAGTGCTCTCTGACGCGCGAGCGAGTTTCGCACTCGCCGCCAGACAATCCAGAGGCATGATCGGCCCGGACGCGACCTTGCTCCCAGAAGGGCCGGTCCCGGATGGGCCAACGCGAGCATCGGTACCTCGTGCCGCCCTATCGTCATGGCGACGCGACCACGGCAGCGCTCTCCGACGCCGGCCTGCACTTTGGATCGGCCTAGGGCTCCTCATCATCGCCACCACTCTCGCGATCTTCGGGCCGTTCGTCTGGCAGCACGACCCGAACGCGATCAACATCCTCGATAACCTCCAGGCGCCTTCTCTCGCCCATCCCATGGGAACAGATGAGCAGGGCCGAGACGTCTTCGCGCGGGTTCTCAGCGGAGCTCGGATTTCTCTCGCGGTTGGCGGCGCAGTCATGGTCGCTGGCGCCGTGATCGGTTGCCTGACCGGGATCATTAGTGCTCTTTCATGGGGGCCGGTCGACTTCGCGTTCATGCGCGTGATGGATTCCTTGCTTGCGTTCCCGCCGCTCATTCTTGCGATGGCGGTCACGATCGCGCTCGGTACAGGAGTGCTGACAGCCTCCGTCGGAATCGTCCTCACAACGATCCCTTGGTACGCGCGGCTCGTGCGCGCGGATGTCCTGCGTATTCGCTCGTTGCCGTTCTACGAAGCCTCAGAGGCGCTGGGAGCAAGCCGTCGTCGGTTGATCCTTCGCCATATCACTCCCCATCTGAGTTCGACCCTATTAGTTCAGTCAGCTTCGGTCTTTGGCTATTCAATCCTTGCCCTCGCGGCATTGGGCTTCGTCGGCCTCGGAGCTCAGATTCCGACTCCGGAGTGGGGAGCGATGATCACCGACGGCTTGCAGTCTGCGTTGACGGGGCAGTGGTGGATCACCGTCTTCCCCGGCATCGGTCTTCTTGTCGTTGTGACCGGCGCGAACGTTGTCGCCGACGGTCTTCGCGACCTCCTCGACCCGCACGCGGACGTTTGAGCCGTGCGGATAGCCTCGTTCATCAGTGCTCGACTTGCCGGCGCTCTAAGCGCAATGGTCGGCGCTTCGTTTGTCGCCTTTGTGGTTCTGCGTGTGGCCCCGGGTGATCCCGCGAGGCTGATTCTAGGCCCGCTTGCCGATCGCGCTGCTGTCAACCAGCTTCGACATGACCTCGGCCTCAACGGCTCGATCGCCGGGCAGTACTGGCACTTCCTCGTCAACTTCTGTCGCGGCGACTGGGGGTATTCGTACGCCCAAGGCGCGTCGGTATCGCGGCTCATCCTCGATCGGCTTCCGGCAACGATCGAGCTTGCCTTGTTCGCATTTGTCGGCGCGTTTCTCTCTGCGGTTCTGCTCGCCCTGCTCGCTACTTATCATCGGCGGCGAGGGATTGACCTCCTTGTGAGAGTGCTTTCGTACGTCGGTCTCGGCGTTCCGCAATTCTGGCTGGGGCTGGTGGGATTGATCGTCTTCTTCAAGGCTGCCCGCGTACTCCCAGGTCCGGAAGGGCGACTCTCAGCTTCTGCTTCGCCGCCGCCTTCCCACACTGGTCTCTACACCGTCGACGCGCTGATCTCGGGCCGATGGACCACTCTTGGTCAGGCGTTGCTGCATCTCCTATTGCCTGCTCTCACTCTCGGGTTTCCTATCTTCGCCTTCCTCGTGAGACTTCTGCGGGCGAACCTGCTAGACGTACGTCGTGAGCCGTTCGTCTTGGTAGTTCGAAGCAAGGGCATCGGACGCTGGGCCACCTATGTGCGTCATGTGCTACCGAACGCGTTCTTGCCAACCTTGACCGCCTCAGGGCTCTTGCTCGCGCAGCTGATCGGCGGAAGTGTTCTCGTCGAATCCGTGTTCGATTGGCCTGGCCTGGGTCAGCTTGTCGTGGGCTCAATCCAACGGCAGGACTACAGCGTCGTCGAGACCTTCATCCTCATCAGTGCGTTCACTTACGTCGTCGTAACAACGTTGCTTGACATGCTCTACGGCATGATTGATCCGCGCGTGGGGTCCAAACGAGCGACGTGAGCGGACGCGTCTCAACGCTTGCGCAGGTCGATACGGTGAAGGCAGACACTGCACTTACCGTGACGGATCTGTGCGTCGACTACGAGACGCGCGACGCGGTCTACCGCGCTGTGCGGGATGTCACCTTCACGCTCAGACGCGGCCAAAAGCTCGGAATCGTCGGCGAGTCAGGCTGCGGCAAGTCAACGCTCGCCCTCGCCTTGCTGGGATTGCTCGAGCCTCCCGCCAGGATCACTCGTGGCGACGTCGTCCTAAACGGCGTATCTCTACTCGCGCTGGGCGAGGGCGAGCTCGACTCAATCCGGGGTCGTGACGTAGCGCTCATCTTCCAGGACCCGATGACTTCACTTGATCCTGTGAAGCGCATTGGCGACCAGATTACTGAAGGGATTCGGCGGCATCAGCCGGAGCTGCCTAGGGCGCAGATTCGACGTCGAACAATCGAACTTCTTGGTGAGGTTGAGATTCCCAGACCCGAGAGGCGAGTCGAGGACTATCCGCATCAGTTCTCCGGTGGCATGAGGCAACGTGCGCTCATTGCAATCGCCCTCGCCAACAATCCATCCGTCATCATCGCGGACGAGCCGACGACCGCGCTCGACGTCACGACACAGGCGCAGGTGCTCGAGCTCATTCACCGCCTTGCCTCCGACCATGGCGCTGCGGTTGTGCTGATTACTCACAACCTCGGGATCGTCGCTGAATTCTGCGACATCGTTCACGCTATGTACGCCGGCAGAATCGTCGAGTCGGCTCCTGTTCACAGCCTGTTTCGGCGACAGCTGCATCCCTACACGGAAGGCTTGTTGGCGGCGATCCCGAGACCAGAGATGCGTGGAAACGATCTCGCTTCGATTCCCGGGGCACCGCCGAGCCTCGCCGCGATTCCGACCGGTTGCCCATTTCACCCGCGCTGCCCAGTGAGGCAGGACATCTGTTTCCGCGTGGTGCCGCCCCTGGAAGGCGTCAAGAGCCCCGACGGACTTCTCACGGCCGAATGCCACTTCGCCGCCGACCGCTATGCCGAGTTCAGTGGCTGATCGAGTCCCTGTCGCCACGGATGACCTCCCTCCGGGGCTGATCGGCTCGGTCGGCGAGAGCCTTCTCTGGGTTGAGGAGCTCACGAAGGAGTTCCGCTCGCACACAGCCCTCAGCCGCTCCACAGATCCTGTTCGTGCAGTCACCGACGTCTCTTTCAATGTCCTGCCAACGGAGACCTTCGGTCTCGTCGGTGAATCCGGCTCAGGGAAGACGACGATCTCCCGTTGCATCGTGGGTCTGACCTCCGCGACGAGCGGCCGAATCTTCTTTGAAGGCTCCGAGATAAGCCGTCTACCGCACCGCGAGCTTCAACGTACAAGACGTCGGCTTCAAATCGTCTTCCAAGACACGGCAGCGTCGCTCGACCCGCGCATGAACGCGGCGGCACTGATCGAGGAGCCGCTGGCGATCCACAATGTGGGCAATCGAGCCGAGCGGCGGAAACAGGTTCGTCAACTCATGGACCTCGTCAGTCTCTCGGCAGAACACGTTCATCGAAAACCTCATGAGTTCTCGGGGGGGCAGCGTCAGAGGATTGCGCTTGCTCGTGCCCTAGCCCTGAACCCGCGATTGATCGTTCTCGATGAACCCGTCTCGGCACTCGACGTATCGGTGCAAGCTCAAGTACTCAACCTATTGCGCTCGCTGCGGACACGCCTCAGTCTCAGTTACCTCTTCATCATCCATGATCTTGCTGTTGCCGAGTACTTCTGTGATCGAGTCGCTGTTCTATTCCTCGGCAGGGTCATGGAACTCGGTTCGAGCGATGACATCTTCCGCGCGCCAGTCCACCCTTACACGAAGATGCTTATCGCGTCCGCGCCGGTGCCTGATCCAGCCCGGTCTCGGCATAGAGGAGTTTCGGTTCGAGACATCACCCCCGGGGGTTCTGTCGGTCGTGGCTGCGTTTATCGCGAGCGATGCTCCGTCGGTCAGATGCGGGAGGTATGCGCCACTATCTCGCCGCCGCTCACTCAAACGCGTCCCGGGCATTGGACCGCCTGCCATTTCGCGACTGAGCGTTCAGGGGACGTTCCGACAGACATTGGACTAGTCGACGTGCCTGGCTCGAGTTGAAAGCGACTGCGATCACTGAATTCGGCGCCGCCGAAGTCCTCCGGGTGGTTGACCTTCCCGATCCGACACCCGCCGGAGGACAGGTCGCGATCGACGTCGAGTGCGCCGGCGTGAACTACGCCGAGGTCCTCAGATGCCGTTGCATCCGCCCCGCGAGCACGAGGTACCGGGATGTAGCGGGTGAAAGCGCGGATGTGTGGGAGGCTCGATCTCAGCGCTGCGTCTCGCCGCAACCCGCTCGCTGTCGTCGCTCGGTTAGCCAAGGTGCCGCGCGAGCCAGTCGACGACGCTATAGGACAGCTCGCTCGATCACGACGGGGTCGTCGTAGTACTGAAAGTGGTGCGTCTGGTCTTACCACAGCAGCTGCTTGTCCGCAGTCGGGACGACGCTGAAATGGCGTCTAGCTATAGGACCCAAGCAGGTTGGTTCTGCTGGCCGGGGGTTGGTGGCCGAGGGCTGAGTGTTTTCGTCGATGGTTGTAGTGCCAGAGCCAGCCGTCAAGTGCTCGTCAGGACGGTTTGAACACGACGTGGTCGAGGCGGCCTGTGGGTGGCTGTCACGGGGGACAATCGACGGCAGTGGGGTGCCGTTTGTGCTCGTGTCTGTCGCCGACGGGCCGATGTGCCCTGGTGGGTTCCGAGTGGAAGCGGTTCGCTCAACCCGACCGCTGGGATCCTCGGCGTCCTTTACAAGAACTCCTTCGATCATCCGTGGACCGCGGCCAACTAACCGTCGACAGGATTGGAGCTGGATTAGACAGGAGGTGAAGTGAGGGGCCACAACCAGAGAGCCAGTTCACGGCCGTTTGTCGGGTCCACACCATCAGGGCTTTGCAGACTGTCCGAGATCAGGGAGCTTCGCAGGACGCAGTTTCGACACGCGATGCGCCGCAGCTTCTATCTTCTACTGCAGCCGTGGCTTGTGAATCGAACGCATCCGCGCGGCGCTCGCGCGCCTGGCGTCGGCGTATGGACGGCCACCTTCAAGAGCACGTTCGCTCAAGACTGGTTGCGCGCGCTCTGTTAGCCGCGCTCATCGCGTTGATTGCACTCTCAGTCGCGGCGATCGCGAAGGGCGGAGCGCCCGGTCCGCTTGGCGGTCAACTGGTCTATGCCTCGAACCGTTCGCCAGCGCTCCGACAACCACAGGTAATGCAGGTGACCGCCGGCCGGAGGCCGCGAGCTCTCGCGGTGAGTGCACCCGTGCCAGACGCCGTGCTTTCGCCATCGGGCAGGCAATTCGCGTGGGTTAGCGCAGGCACAATCGCCGTCGGCCGGCTCGGTGCCGCTCGAGCCGTCTTCGCCGCACCCAACATCGTCGGAGGCTCGGCTATCTGGTTTCCGGATGGTCGCAGGATCGCTTTCACGCGAGAGCAGACGACAACCTGTCTCAATCGCCCCGGTGAGTGTCCGAATCCGGAACTCTGGGCGGTCGGCGCCACCGGTTCTGGGTTACGACTTCTCGCGGAGCACGCGAGCGAGGCTGTCTGGTCGGCTAACAGTCGGCGGATCGCTTACAGCGGGAACGTGGCCGGCAGCAGCCCTCGCATCTCGATTCTAGACACCCTGACGGGAAGTCGAAACGTGCTGCCGATCGACGGTCAACCGCTTTCGTTCTCGCCGAGTGGCGACTGGCTCGCCTACTTACGCAACCAAGACGTCTATCTCATCGCGGCTGACGGCAGCGGCAAACGAGACATAGGGGCGTTTAACCTGGCCCGCTGGTCACCGGACAGCCGCGAATTGGCGCTCGTTCGAGAGGGTTACCCGTCTCGAGTCGTGATCGCCAATGGCGACGGTCGGCAGCAGAGCCTTCTACGACTGCGAGGCAGTTGGGATGTCGAGCAGATCGCCTGGCGAGCAGATGGCCGCGCTCTCGCCGCCGTCGTTCGCAGTCGCGGTGGCGCGGTGTCGATTCGCACGATCACCGTTCCGGGCGGGCGCTCCGGCGTCCTGGTTCGTAGCCGGCCACGGGTTGTGATCGGGACGATTTCCTTCGCAGCCCAAGGTGGTAGTTTGACGTACACAGAGTCGCTGACCAACAGTCCGCACGACCTATGGCTCGTCGACGCCGGCACGACTGACTCGCGGAGGCTGACCGAGGACGGACTCGATGAGCTGGAGCCGACGGTGTCGCCGAACGGGCGGCTAATCGCCCTGACGGTTAGGGGCCCGAATGGAGAGACCTGGCTTGCGACGATGCCGATCTTTGGAAGTAAGCCAGGCCGACTTCCTGTCGGTCGCGGCGCTGATCGGGATCCAACCTGGGCGCCCGACGGCTTGCACATCGCCTTCACGCGCGTGCGAGCGAACGGGAGTGGCCAGATCTGGACTATCGCCGCGGATGGCAGCGACCCGCAGCTGCTGTTGGCTGGCAGCTCTCCCACGGCTGGTGTCTCGCAACCTGACTTTTCGCCGGACGGAACGCGGATTGCGTACGTCTGTGCCCTTCAGCTTTGCATTGCAAAGGCCGACGGCAGCGAGCAACAGCAGGTAAGCGAAGAGACGCCTGTCAGTTGGCCGACGTGGTCGCCAGACTCCCGTCACCTCGCGTTCATCGATAGCCGGGGTTTGACCTCTCTCGACACGACGACGGGAGCGACGCGCGTCCTCGTTCCTCCCGCTGCCGGCGTGAACCCAGTCGATTCGCAAACGAGGCTCAGCTGGTCTCCTGATGGCAATTGGATCGCCTTCGGGCGGCTCATCGTGCCTCCTGACCGTCTCGGGCTGGTTGCTGAGGTTGCATATGCGCGAGCAGACGGCAGCAACAGCCTCAACGCAGGCTTTTCAGGCCCTGGCGACAGCATCGACCCCAGCTGGTTTCCCTAAGCAGGCCAAGCGAACTCCTGGCCGTTGCACAGGCTTCGGGTCATCACGTGCCAACGCCAGAGTTGTTCGTATGTCAAAGGTGGCACGCGTTCAGCGGGCTGGGCGTTCGACTGGGAACCCAGCCTTCGCGATCCGAGGTTGATCGGGGCCAGAGCCTGCCCGACCCGTCGTCGACGCCGATGACGACGTGCACGTTGCGGAGTTGTGGGACTGACAGGAAGATCGGCGCGATCTTATGACTGAGCGGACACAGACCGAGGGTGACGACGATGCTTCACGGTTGTGCCGGTCTTGGGTCTTGGTCCAGCTGAGCGATCCTCACGTCGGGGCGGCGTGGGCTGGTGACCAATCGGCTCGGGGTCTGGCGTCGACGGCCGGGATGGTGCTGCGGTTGCCCGACCGCCCGATGCTGTGCTGATGACCGCTGATCTCGCCGACCACGCCGACGACGTTGAGTACGAGGTGGTGTAGCAGTTGATGGCGCCGATCGACGCGCCGCTGTACGTGTTGCCGGGCAATCACGACGATCGTTCTGGCCTCCAGACGAAGGTCGGTTGGAAGATCGTCTCGGAGGAGAGTGCGCGATCCGAAGTAGGCGAGCCTCCTTGCGCGAGTCGTCGAGGGCGTCGCCACCGTTCGCTTAAACGAGCCACCACTCGGCAATGCTGAAGAACGGTGCCGCGAGGTAGCCCCGGCAGGGACGTGGCGCGAGCTCGCCGGCTGCTGCTGGCGCGGAGAACGGATCGAGGGCGTCGACGTCAGCGTTCGGGCGGGTGGGCGTTCGCGTGGTGACCCTCCTAGCTGTGTTGGCTGAGGCCGTGTGCCATGAGGTCCCCACCGAGCGTCGCCGTCTCAGAGCGGTTGGCGACCGCGCTGACGGTCACCGAGATCAATTCCGGTCATGGTGAGTCGAACTGGGCGACGCTCGAGCGCTTCCTCGATGGCTTCGCCGCCGCTTTCTAGGGCTGGGTTGCTCGAACCACTCGACGGGGTCGACACGGCTCCGGCAGAGATTGGGTGACGAAAACACCCCTTTCCTGGCGCGGGCGGGAGCACAATCGCTCCATGCTGTGGCTAAGCATCGTTCGCCATATCCCTGACGCGGTTGCCGCCGTTGCGTTTCTCTATCTGATCATCCCGACCCTGATGGACAACGTTGGTCCCCGGAATTCGTCGCGAGCGTCATTACGACGGAAGGAAAGTGATTGCGACGATCTGCAGGAGCGTCCCGAACAGAACCATTAGAACAGCACCACGTAGAAGCGCGAGGCGGGCCGCGGGATCGTCGAGGCGTTCTGCGAACGCCTCGACCGTGACCGGTTCCGGCGGCAGTGTCCCTGGACGGCCGAACGCGCGGCCGAGAGCTGTTCCGACAACGAGCACGATGATCGAAACAAGCGAGACGACAACGGCCGCGTTCCAGATTGTCCTGCCCGATCCCGACACAGACCGGTTCACCCAACCCGAGTCGAGCGCCGCGTAGCTGATCAGAGCGGCTAGGAATGAGATCGCGGCGATTGCGATGGCGAGCCGAACCAGACCACGCAACAAACGGTAGGCGTGACGGCCGAACGCAATCTGCAGGGCCGGCATCCGGCTGTTCAACCAGCGTTGTTCGAGTCTCGCGATTCGATCCGCTATCAGCAGCTGTGGCGTCACAAGTAGCGTGCCGAGGGCAACGAAGATTAGACCCCAGACGACCATCAGATCGCGGTTGTCTCTGGTCTGGAAGCTCGACACCGCGAGCCATGCCAGGACAGCGACGAACGCGAGTGCGGCTGGCCCCGTCGGTCGCGCCGGCTCGGCGGCTCGTCCCGTGGTGCGATGACGCAGATGGCGTGCCTTGGACGTCGCTCCCTCGCACAGTTCGCGAAGAATGGCATAGACCGCATAGAGCGGAAAGACGACAAAGGCCTGCGCCATCGAAACGCCGTCGGCCTCGGCGTTGAGTTCGATGAGACGTCGCTGGCGCTCGTCCGCGCGAGCGTCCGGAGGGGACGGCCGTTGAATGAGCGGAGCTGGAGCTTGCGCTGAGCGCTTTGTCAAGGCGTAGACGAAAGCGCCGCCGAGCAGACCGCCGATCACTCCGGAAGCGATGTTGACTCGAGGGTGCATCGGGATAGAGAGGTACCAGACGCATCGGCGGACGAACGGGCCGATTCCGGTCACGGCCCAGTGGCTCGAGACCTGCTCTCGGCGATTTTGAGATGTTCAGACGAGGTTCGTTGGTCCGCGGCTGGATCTCGGGCGCGCAGTTGGTGTGGAACTTACCGATGCCGCGTGCTCCGACGTTGTGATGACTCTTGACATTGAAAGATGAGCGTGTAATGGTCGATTGTCATTGATCTGGGCTGAAAGGGTGTCCCTCAATGGACAGCAACTCGTTCAAATTCGAGTCGTCTATCCCACACGGAAGGTTCGAAGGCGGCACCCTCCTTCGGGCGTCCCAGGAAAAGTTCCCGGCTCTGAAAGGCCTTGCCGTTCAAGGGTTGCATCTCGAGCCAGGCGCTGTGCGCGAGCCACACAGCCATCCGAATGCGCACCAGCTCGACTACTGCGTTCGCGGCCGCGCTCGAGTCGGCATCGTCGGCCCGGAGGGACATCGCCAGATCCTCGACCTCGATGAGGGTGACATCTCCTTTGTCCCTCAGGGCTTCGTCCACTGGATCGAGAACACAGGGCCCAACAGACTTCACTTTCTGGTCGTCTTGTCGCACGAGGAGCCACAGACAATCGAGCTCTCCGAGACGCTCGCGGGTGTCCCCGACGATGTCCTCGCGAAGATCCTTGGAGCCGGCCTGGAGTCTCTTGCAGCTTTCCCGAAGAGCGCGGTGGTCATCGGTTCCGGCTAAGCGACCGAACGAACGGCCTCGTCCGGGATCGCATCGCCAAGGAGGGCGTGTGGGTAGCCGCTGCCGTCCATGTTTTCGTGATGGTGGAGGGCGATCTCGGCGGCGAGGTCGAGTACCGGGCAGCCCCGGTCCGCGAGCAGCCAGTGGCCGATCTCGGTGTGCGTCTGGACGACAGCCCGCTCTTCGGGTGTGAGCGGCCCGGTCCGGGCCAGAATCCGTGCGGGACGGCGATCTTGCCGATGTCGTGGAACGGGCTTGCCTCCACGAGCACCGCTCACCGCTCGGCGGAGATGTCCAGTTGGGCGGCGACGGCTGCCACGAGCTGCTCGTTTGCCTGCCGTGGCTCCCGAAGTCGCCGCTTCGCCGCTCCACCACCGCCACCAGCCGGTACAGCGCTCTCCGGCCGAGAAGCCGCACATTCTCGACGTTCAACATCGTTGTTCCCCCGATCCGCAGAATGTTGTCTTCTGTCCTTATCGCGCTCCCGATTCAGAGACCGCAACCCTCGTCCGGGGTAGGCGAGGTCGCGAATGGTTCGCGCGCGCGCGATTAGCAGAATCCGAGGAGGGTGTCGTGCGACCGGGGATGCGGTTTTGTTCAGCCTGCGAGGTCAGAGCGGCGAAGCGGATGGCCCGGCTTTCTCACGATCGGCAGCGTTTCCGTCCAGTGCTCGCAGGTGC